>Ga0075434_100000458_pt1 | contig 30444 bp, 47 predicted proteins | sample RhiMethybrSRZTD3_FD_75298 | JGI IMG/M metagenome (GOLD analysis project Ga0075434, IMG submission 75298) | Populus rhizosphere microbial communities from Tennessee, USA - Rhizosphere MetaG P. TD hybrid SRZTD3 | ecosystem: Host-associated > Plants > Roots > Rhizosphere > Soil | place: USA...
AGCGCCACTGCCTTCGCCCGACGTTTCACCTGCGAGTTCGGGGCGACGCCATGACGAGGCTCGAAGTTCGCCGCGGTCGCTGCGCGGCTGCGGAAGACGCTGCCCTTGGCGAACGGCAGGAACACGCCCGAATAGACCTGCGACGGATCGCGCTCGAGGCTGGTGTCCTGACTCGCTGCGAACGTCGTCGAGGAGTCGATGTCGGCCATGACGTTCGAGATCTGGAGGCTCGAGGAGAACGCCGTCGAGGCGTTGGAGTCGCGGAACCAGAGAGCCGCGTCGTTCACGTTGGTCGACCAATAGACGAAGTAGTTGTACCCAACGACGAGGGCGCAGTCGCGGATCACGTCGAGCGGGAACTGGCCGCGGTAGTCGTTCTTGTCGAGCTCGTCGGTGGGGTAGTCGACGAAGCCGTCATCGACAACGAGGGTGGACAGGAACGACGACGCGAGGAGCGCGGTCAGTCGGGCGCTGATCGTCTCCCGTGGTCTATTCCATGACCGTCCACGGATGACGTAGAACCCGAGCCGGGCATTGATGTCGAGCAGGCTGAACTCGATCTGCCGGCCCGCGCCCGTGGTGTGGCGTTCACCGCGGCTGTACTGCCGGCCGCCGACGTAGCCCGAGAAGGTTCGGGTAAAGGAACAGGACGACTGGACGGCGGTGACGGCCTTGTGCCCAACGATCTCGACCGTGCCCGCGTCATCGTCGGTGGTCCATGAGCCTGACCCGACCTCGCCATGGTTCGCCTGCTCGGTCAACTGCACCGTGCTGCGGATGACGTTGGCGAGCGAACTGCCGTCGTAGGTGAACGACTGCGCCATCAGCCGAACTCCTGCTGGCCGCCGGTGTGAGCGTGGCCGGGCTTGCCGATGTTCGAGCCGGAGGTGTAATTCTTCGTCACGCGCACCGTGTCACCCGAGACACGCACCGAGAGATTGACGATCGGCCGGCTGCTGCGGACCGCTCGCACGATCGCGTCACCCTTGTCGACGAACGTCGTCCGGAGCGCATCGGTCTTCTGAGCAACTGCACCGGTCTTCGAGGCGATGGCGATACGGCTCGTCTCAATCGCGTCTCGATCCATGCCGCCTTGCGTCTTGGCCTCCGCAATGGCGTTCGCACTCGCATCTTTGGTGGCCTGGGTGAACACGCCGCGCAAGGTCATAGACGAGAGAGCGATGTCGTGGAGCTTCTGATCCTGTGACTGGAACAGTCCCACCTCGACCGGCCCAAGGGTGGCGACGACGTGATCGCGCTGCAGAGGGCCTTCGGTGCCGGTCACTGCCATCCGCAGGCCCTTGCCGATCTGATCCGCGATGAGCAGTTCAACCCCAGCTACGCCGATCAGCGCAAGTCCGCCCGCGACTAGGCCGAGCCCTCCGGCAGCCGGGGCAGCAGCGCCTGGCGCACCTCCCGCGCCTGGAACACCAGCGCCGCCATTCACGACCCCGGCGTTGATGTTCACCACGCCCGCGTTCATCCCGAGCACGCCCTTGATGAGTCCGGATGCGAGGGTCCCGACGATCCCCGATACCGCCCCGCCGGTGAGCTTGTTCAGGCCCCAGCCGGTGGCGATGGCGGTCTGCACCCACGGCGGCATCGAGGTAAAGGCATCGAGGACGGCCTTGGCACCCGCCCCGCCGATCTTCAACGCGTCGCCGATCGAGCTCCAGGGCAGGCCCTTGGCGATGTCGATGAGGCCCTTGAGCCCGCCCGCAAGGCCCTTGCCGAACTCGCGGATGTTGTTGAGCGTCGACGGCTTGGCGAGCTCCTTGGAAAGCAGATCCCGGACTTCCTCTATGACCGGGAGGAAGCCTTCGGCGAGCGCGCGTTCGGCGTCCTCGGTCACGTCCTTGAGGACTGAGAGTGAACGAGCGTAGGGACCCTGGGTAGCGGCGGCGGCCCCAGTAGTCGTCTTCGCCAGCGCATCGAGGAGCACCTTCTGCGCCCCCGCCGTGTCCCCGGCCTTGACCATCGCCTTGATCTGGTCCTGCTGGGCTTTCGTCAGGACCACACCGGCTCGCGCGAGTTTGCCCGCCGCCTTCGTCGGGTCTGCCAGGGCCTTTGCCAGCAGCGAGGCAGCGGAGTCCACCGAGCCGGTCTTCGCCGCGAGGTCCGTCATGACGACCATCGCCGGCTGGAGATTAGATGGCGTGACCTTGCCGAAGCGAAGGAGCGTCGCGGTCGCTGAAGTGATGTCCTTGTCGTCGAAGGCTGAGCCGACGTCCTTCTCGATCTGGCTCGCCCAGCCTGCTACTTGGGTCGCCGTGATCTGTCCGGCAAGGCCCATCTGGTTGAGCGCACCAGTGACTTGCGACTCGGCGCTTTCCAGTTGCGCCAGCGAGTCAAGGCCCGCAGAAACACCCTTCCCGATGACGATCGCCGCGCCACCGACCGCAGCGCCGATCCCTACAGCAGCGGCCCGACCAATCCGACCAACGTTCCTGCCGAGGTTGCTCGTTGCGGAGTCAACCTTGCCGATGTCCTTGGCGGCCTGGAGCGCGCCCTTGGCCCGGACGAGGATGTCGAGCTCGCGCTGGGCCATCAGTTCACCGGCTCGTCGGGCGGGAAGAGCATCTCGGAGAAGGTAGCGATGTCCTGCTTGGCCGCGCTCTTCGCTGACAACCGATCGGAGAGGTCACGGGCCGACAGCCCTGGTCCGTTCGACGGCAGGGCTTCGATGGCGCGCGCGTCGTGCAGGACCTTTACGGCCTCCTGGGCGAACACGGCAAAGCGCACAAGGCTCAGGAAGTCCGGGGTAACGTGCCGGAAGTCGTCGTAGCTGAGGCCCCGTCGAGCGGCCAGGATGGCGTCGTAGACGAGCCGTCCGTCTTCGCTTTCGGGGTCCGGGAACCGTTCCCCCGCGACGACGCCCGCGAGGGACCGGCGGATCCGTTTGGGAGTGACGCCACCTTAGCGTTCTCGTTGAGCCAGGTATTGATCCGGTCGAAGAGATCGAGGTACAGGCGGCCGAGATAGTCGTCGTCGATCGGAGCAGTTACTCCGCCATCGCCGATGAGGTTCCAGCGGACGATGAGCCGCTTCATCCGTTCAGGGGGTGAAGCGGACTCCATCGACGCCAGGTCGATCCCCGACAGCTCCGAGCGGAGGTCGATCCAGTCTCCCTCCGCATGAGGAGTGTTGGGACATTCGCACGGCCCGAGCTCGAGCCGCTTGGTAGCGTTGGGATCGGCAAATCTGCTCATGGGATCGTCGCCACTGAGTTCGTGGTGATCCACGTCCCGCGGCCGGCGAGGGTGGAGTCATAGATCCACACGCCCTTGACCGCGTACAGGCGTTCGCCGTCGTGCTCGCCCACGTCGACCGCCGTGTAGCGGGCCCGGAAGTCGCACGTCGCCGTGTTGGTACCTGAGCCCGCGATCGAGACGCGCATCCGACGCTCCGTCGGGACGGAGCCCGAGACTTCGTAGGTCGCCTCGAACTCGGTCAGGTTGGCCGAGCTGATGGCGATTAGGCAGTTGAAGTCGACGTTACCCTTACCCGACATGCCGGTCGCCGTGGCGATGTCGGTCGAGCCGCCGTAGGCCCTGCCCACCGCGTTGATCGCGGACGTGAACTCGAACTGCTTGAGCGAAGCGGTCAGAGCGGTGAGCGAACCGAACGCCGTGGCCGTTGAGCCGGCGGTGATCGTGGTGAGGTGGCCCTCCATCGTCTCCAGCGTTGCGGGAGCGGAGAGGGAGCCGGTCAACGCCGACTGCGCCCGGTTCAGCGCCACGAGATCGAGGGTGCCGTGCCACATCGAATTCCCCGGAGCGGACAGGGCATCGAAGCCCAGGGTCAGACCCGTGGCGAGGACGCCCGTGGCCCGGTGCTCGTCCTGCGTCGAGCCCGCCACGCCGTACTGCAACGTGTAGGGCTTGAGCGCGGTCGAGAGGACCGAGCCCGACTCATCGAAGGTCGTGGTGTGGGTGTACGGCCCAGCGCCCGCCGTGGTGGCGGTGTCGATGTGCATCTGCTGGACGTGCATGAAGTCCTGGAAGCGGGCGGTGAACGGTAGGCTCGCCGTCGCCCAGCGGACGCCTGTCGAAGAGCGTCCAGCCATCTCCCGGCTGTTGGAGCCGAAGTCCTCGTCAGGGCTTTCGGACGCCCGGTCGAGCTCGAACCCGAGGAAGCCTTGGTCGACCGGGAAGACCGTCGTCGCTGCGACCGCCGTTCCGACGACCGACTGCTGGCCCAGTTGGACCTTGTTGTAGACCTGCTCGGTCATCGTTCAGCCTCCTTGCCTTTCCCGGCATAGAGGCCGGACTCGATGAGTTCCTTCCGAAGCTCAGCCGGTTTGACTCCGCGCTTGGCTGCGAGCGCCTCGATCTGTTCGTCGGTCAAGTCATCGGCGGGGATGCCGACGATGAACTGGCCCTTGCCCACGTACTTCATGTCGTCTCCGTTTGGTCGAGCGAACGGTCGATGGCCGCGAGCGCCGTGTTCTCGTAACGAGCCTCTACGCGGGCGATGATTGGGTTGGCCCGGACACCCCGGACGCGGCGGGCGACGATGACCGTGCCCGACTTCTCCCAGACCAGGGCGGATGCCTTGCGCGGTCCGTGGTCCCGCGTCCCGCCGATGATGAAGTGGCGGAACCACGCGACCTTCGGGCGGAAGGTCAGGATCGTTGCCGGCAGATCCCGTCGTGCCTTTCTGACAGATACCGACCGGGCGAGGCGCTTGGAGACTCTGGCCGCCTCCGCCTTGACCGGGGCCTTGAATACCTCAGCGCCGGCCTTGGTGGCGTCCTGCATCCGCTTGGGCAGCTTCGGGGTCATGTAGTCGGCGAGCATCTGATGCACGCCCGGGACGCCCTTCACTTCGATGACCGCGCTCACGGCGTCATCGTCCAGCCGAGATCGCGCAGGATCACGGTGACCGTGATGTCCCAGCCGTAGTATTCGTCGCCGCCGTAGGTCTCGACCGTGAGCCGGAAGGTCGAGGGCAGAGCGGACTTGACGAACTGCGTCGCCGAGACCCCGAGCGTGGTTCCTGAGAACGTCGCCGCCAGGAGCAGGCCGATCCAGCTCATCATCCCGGACATATCCCTGGCCGTGTCGCCCGAGGACTTCCCGTAGTGGAAGATGACGTGGTAGTTGAGCGTCACCTGCTGGGACGAGTCGATCTGCACCTCGCCATCGGGGAGGACGACCAGGACCCACGGCGTGACCGGGATGTTGTTCGGCAGCTTCGCCGTGGACACGCGCACGGCGGGGTAGCCGGTGGGCGGGGTCAGGGTGCCCGAGGCATACTTCGCTGCCAGCGCCTCGCCGATCACCAGGGCGTCGAAGCCGCTCACTGTGCGGGCACAAGGGGCCGGTAACCCATGATGATCGAGCGGTGGTGCGGCGCGACGTAGCGGGAGACGAGCGGGGCACCAGTCTCGTCAGAGCCGATGATGTCGGCCTGCCCGTTCTGCCTCGCGTGCCACGCCCGGACTGCCGTGGTGACGGCCACGTCGATGATGTCGTCGGGGATCGCCGCCCAGCCCGTCGTCATCGTCACCCGGACATTGGCGAAGCCGTATCGGAAGTAGCGGTAGGTGCCTCGATCACCGAGCCAGATCTGTGTGGCGGGGAACTGCGGGGAGCCTCTGTCCTGGGCGAGCGGGCGGAGGAAGTATTCGGTCGAGGCGACGGTGGCGAAGGTGCCGCCCGTGTAGTCGGCGATCTCGAGCAAGGTCACCGCCCGGATGCCGGGGAGGTAGGTGAGGCAGTTCGAGCCGTCGCCATCGAAGAGGTACGCCGCCGAGCTGATCGGGGCGAGGACCCGCTGCATCCCCGCCGGCCCCTCAAGGAACTGGTTCGTCTGGTCGCAGATCGTCCCGATCAGCGTGTCGTCAGCGGTGTCGGCTGCGGCTTGCGCCGTCGTGAAGAGCCGGGCCTTGACGAGCGCGGTCGTTGCGTAGGCACCGATGGCCGTGGTCACGGGTCAATCCTCAGATCGGCGGTTCGGCGTTACTAGGCCGCGGGGCGGACATCTCCTGCCATCTGCGGACAGTCCGCGGCGAGACGCCGACGAGCTCGGCGATCTTCTCGGCGGTGGCGTCGGGGCCGAGCGAGCGCCGCGCTTCGGCCAGCCGTCGGCGGGCGTCATCCCGCCGTGCGTCGGCTTCGCCCGGAGGTGGCAGGCCGCGCTGCGACCAGGGGAGGGATGGGTTCCTCCCGCACGACCCGCACGCCTCCGAGCTGGTGAGATGTCCGCACCAGCCACAGACGATCACGCCGTCGCGTAGTTGACGATGCCCTGACCGGAATGGATGAGCGTCACGTCGTTCGTGGAGGTCGTGGCGATCTTGAGATAGCCGATGTAGTCCACGTCGTAGATGAACGAGCCCTCGCCGATCGACGCCTTGAGCGTGGCGATCGTGCCGCGCTTGTCGGAGATCGTCACCGCCGCGTTCGCGGTCATATTCACCACGACCGAGTGGAGGTAGCCCGAGCCGACCGCGGCATAGGAGCCCGCGGCGCAGCCGCAGACGAGCGTGTCGTTGCCGGTGTTGATGACCCAGCCGACGCCGGTGACAGACGTCACGGTGCGGAAGATCGCGGTCCCCGTTACGGTAGAGCCGTTGACCGGGGTCAGCGTCTCGGTGACCGCCTGACCGAGAAGATCAGTGCCGACGAAGACGACGGTCCCGAGAGTGTCATCGACACCGCCGACCTGGGTCGAGGTCACGGTGACGTGCAGCCGCCCGACCAGACCGGGCTGGCGTTGGCGACCGTGTACGCCCCGACCTTCATGTTGGTCGAGGCGACGAAGCGGTTTGTAACTGCCGCGGTCGAAGCGGCGGTGTTGGTGTAGGGCATCAGAGCTCTCGCTTATCGCCGGGGTTGGCGTGCTCGGCCCGCGGGCCGTTGTAGAACTTCGCCGGGCCGAAGAGGTGCGGCCACTTCTTGACCGCGGGATCTGAAGGTCGTACCGGATCGCCCTGCCGGAAGATGCGCTCCTCCTTGCCGTCGTTGCCGACGAAGGCTTCGAGGGCCATCAGCGCGTCCTTGTCGTCTGCCATGAGCGTTCCTCCAGAGAGGACCGGGGCGGGTCTGGAGGGAGCCCGCCCCGGTCGTGGGATTTACTGGACCGACAGAGAGCGGCCGGCGTCAGCCGCGATCGGCTTGGCCGTGTTCCGCCAGTAGGCGTACACGCCGCGCTGGCCGGTCGGGAAGCCCGGCGTTGCGCCGGACTGCATGTTCTGGATGACCTCGACGTTCATGCCGATCCGGTCGACGATCTGATAGAACGACGGGTCACAGAACACGACGATGATCGCCCCGTCCGTGGTGAGGGTGGAGACTGCCGAAGGCACCTCCCACACCGGGTAGCCGAGGAGGCTGAAGCCGGTGTTCCCACCCGCGGTCCACTGCGGCTGGTTCGTGCCGGGGAACTGGAGGCCAGCACCCGAGAAGTACCGGTACGTCGTGTCCAGGGCGAGGAGCTGGCGCAGGGTCGAGCGGTTCATGAAGAACGCGGCGTTCTTGCGGAAGCGCAGGGGCAGGGCGCCTTCGAGGACCTGGATGTCAGCGATCGCCGTCACGTTGTCCGTGGCGGTGTCCTGGTTGGTGAAGGCGGTGTCGGTGAACATGCCCAGCGGGTTCGGCGCGTTGCCGTCGCCCACCGCGAACTTGTTCTCCTCGAGGGTGTCCTTCGCCTCACCGAAGAGTTGCGTGAGCTCCTGGGTGAAGTCGCTGCGGTCCTCGAGCGCCTCGATCGAGAGCGTGACGAACGCCTGCGCGCGCCGGACCGTGTAGTCGAGGGTGCCCCACGTCGGGCCGTTCTCCGAGGCGGTGGCGGCTTCTGCCGCGTAGGCCGCGGTGACCGCGCCGACCGAGACGCCCTTCCAGTTGTTGCCGTTGGTGATGGTCACGGTCTTGCACGCCGCGCGGAACGGGTTCTGCGCCGTCCACACGCCGACCCGCACGACTGACGGGTCGAAGATGTACGGCACGGCGTAGCCGCCTGTCGTGGTCGTGCCGACCACCGCCACCGCGGCGCGCTCGGCCTCGGTGAAGCCGAACTCGTTGCCCGAGACGAGGTACTTGCCGAAGGCCCGCTTGTAGGCCGGCGAGCCGGTCTTGAGGAGGCGCTCGGCCACTGAGGGCAGGCCGCGCTTGTTGTGCACGTCGTGGTCGACGAGCTCGGCGAGCTTGTCGTTCTGGACGCGGTTGGTCTCGAGCGAGCGCATGGCGTTGTCGCGCATCGCCAGGTCGCGCTCGTCGGTGTTGCGGTAGCCGATGCCGGAGAACTGGTCCGGGTTGTAGATGTCCTCGACGCCGCGGCTCACGATGACCGCGGGTGCCGAGCCGGAGATGCTGTTGATCTTGTCCTCGCCCAATGAGGCGATGCGGGCGCGGGTGGCCTCGATGACCGCGAGGTCGGCGGTGAGCTTGTCGTGCTCGGCAAGATCCGCATCCCAGCGGGCCTGCGCCTCGACCGAGCGGACGCCGAGCGTCTCCTGGCCCTGGCGCGTGAGGTCCTTCTTGAGCTCGGCGAGCCGTGTCGCCTTCTCCTCGGGGGACGTGTAGGTCTCTGAGGCCACGGGTGTCTTCCTTTCGGTGGTTGGGTGGACTTCGGGCTCGGCACGAACCGCCGAGACCTGGGCGTCGGGGTAAGCACCGCGCTCGAGCACAGCCACCCGGCGGATGTCGATCGCGCTGCGCTCGACCACGCCATCGGGGCGGATGCGCTCCTCGCCGGGCGCGAAGACGACGGACATGCCGGTGAGCACGCCCTCGCGGGCGAGCTCCAGGAGTTCGTCGCCGGCAGGCGTTTTGGCGACCTTGAGCGCCATGTGCAGGCCCTCGGGCCGGTCTTCGGCGGAGAGACCACGACCGACGAGCTTGCCCTTGTGCTCGGTCGATTCGACCGTCACACGCTGAGGGTCGATGCTGCGAGCGGCTCCTGGGAGCATCGTCTCGCGGTACACGACGCCCGCCTTGATGGGGCGCTCGCCCATGCTGCGGACGGTGGCGATCTGGTTGTAGGGGACGACGATCCCCTCGATCACCCGCTCTTCGGTGCCGTCAGCAGCGGCACGGACGACGAGCTCGGCTTCGAGATCTCGGCGGATGAGTTGTTCGGACATAAGAAAAGACCTCCAACGCTGCGCTTGTGGGCACATGCGCGGAGGCCACTGATCGAACGGGCACAGGGGCCACTCAGAGGTCCGATGTATTCAGTTCCGAGTGGAAAATATCAGGTCTTCTGGATAAAGCAAAGGGCGTAGTAGGCGGGTTCGGAGTTGACCGTATCGACGGCTGCCCCGGAGTGGGTCTGGCTGGCATGGTCTGAGTGGGCCGAGGCTTGCCCGACCGAATGTGCATCCACCGCACCACCTGAATGCGCGGAGTGGGCGTCGACCGCCGTACCTGAATGTGCATCAACGGCCCCGCCGGAGTGGGCCGAATGCGCGTCGACCGCTCCTCCCGAATGCGCGGAATGCGCGTCGACAGCACCAGCGGAGTTCGTTGGGACTCCTGCTGGCCAAGAGATCGCCGCGGCGATGGCGGAGTGGGTCGTCGGAGCCGAGACGCGCGTGGCCCCAGACGAGCCCGAGGCCGTGAGGGTGTGCGCGTCGTGCGTATGGGTGGCTTGCGTCGGGACGCCGGCCGGCCACGCGATCGTCGGCTGCGTAAAGGCGTGGGCGGAGTGCGAGCCGGGTTGGGTGAACACGTGCGCCGAATGGGTCCCCGGCTGGGTGAACACGTGGCTCGTCGCCTGCGTCACGGCGTGGTTCGAGTGGGCTCCGGGCTGGGTGAAGGCGTGGTTGCCGACCGTCGCTCCCGAGTGCGCGGAGTGGGACAGGAGCGGATGGGCGGCCGGCTGGGTGACGGTGTGACTGTGGGTCGTCGCGCCGCCGGTCGCGCCGGGATCAGTGACCGCGCCCTTGATGAAACGCGAGCGGAGGTCCGGCGTCCCGTTCTGCCCGTCGCACAGGAGCCAGCCCGCCGGGATATTGGCGGCGAGCCCGCCCCACATGGCGATGAGGCCGGCCGGGATCGCGGTTCCGGCGTGGGTGTGACCTACGGTGGCATAGCTCGCGTCGTGGTTGTGCGTCGTCGCTGACTTGCTATCGAGGCTCGACTGGAGGTTGGTGCTGTCGCCGATGACGTGGAGGTGAGACAACGGCGTCCGCGAATCGGCGAGCCGGGAGTCGTTGGTCAGGACGACGTTGGCGGTATTGGCGAGACCGTGGATGCTCGTCGTGTCGGCCTCGTGGTTGGCGAGGTCTGTATCGGTGGCGTAGACAGGGTGGGGATTGCCAGCCGCGACGTGGGCTGCCAGTTCGGCGTCGGTCGCAACGCCGAGAGCATCGAGGGTCGGAAGATCCTGCGGTGCCCCGCCGCCACCCTGCACGGTGGATGAGGGGATGGTCCCATCAGTGTTGAGGCTCGTGATGACGAGTTCGAGTGGCTCCGGTGCCACCCAGGAGGTTCCTACTCCGGGAACCTCACCCGTCTCGATGTTGACCGCGGCCCGGTACTTGACCCCGTTGCGATAGACGACATCGCCTTTGAGGTAGAGGTGGTTGGACTGCCAAGGTCCGACATACCGAACCTCGGGCATGTCAGGCGATCAGTTCGAGGACTTCGGTCACGCTCTTGCAGCGAGAACAGGAGATCCGATACGGCGGAGTGGCGCGCTCGGCGAGGAGTCGGTCACAGTTGGTGCAGCGCACCTCGGCCGATCGACCCGCGGCCAGTTGCGGGACGTTGGGCTTGGTGACGGTTACAGACTCGGGACCCGCGCCCGCTCCTACCGGCTGCTCGCCCTGGACCTCGCCACCCGGCATCTTGGTCGAGCCCGGTGCCTGGAGCTGCACCGAGAAGAGGCCGGTGTGCTTCCCGATCAAGAGACCGATGTCGCCCGCCTCGACGGCCTTCACCACATCGTCGGCCTTGAAGCCGGAGGTGATACCGGCCTGGACGGTGACCATCTTGGTCTGCTGGATGTCCGCCGCGTCCTTCTGATCTTCGCGGAGGAAGGCGATGTCGCGGTCGTCGTACCAGAGCCTCGCGCCGGGAGGCGTGCGGATGATGGTCTCCAGCGAGTTCGCCGCGTTCCGCCACAGCGGGCGCATCGTCAGGTCGGCGAACGCCCTGCGGGCCTGCCCGTAGTTGGAGTACGTCGCCGCCTCGAGTCCTTCGGAGAGCCCGACGATGATCGGCGGGACTCTCGCCGCAGCGGCGATGCGCGTCTCTCCGGCTCCCTGGGTGGTCTTGAAGTCGAGCTGGCGAAGGTTTGCGCCAACCACGGTGGCATCCGCGCCGTTGGACAGGAACAGGGTCTTGTACGCCTGCCAGCCCTTGGGCTCGACCTTGCGGAACTCGGCGACCCAATCGGAGAACGCCTGCTGCTGGACCTGTGGGGTGCCGGGGAGCTGGCCCATCTTGACGACCATGTTCGGGGTCGCGCCGTTCTCGAAGAACAGGAGCTTGTGGGTGGTGGCTGCTGTGTCCCCTTGGATCTCGCGGATGATCGGCGTCAGCCAGGACATGCCCCGGTACTGCGCCACGGGGTCGCGGACGAACTGGAACTGCGCCACCTGGTCCCGGAGAAGGGGCACGGGATCGCGCCCCGAATACTTCCCGCCGGGGTAGTAGATGTAGCCGAGGACCTCGGCGTCGAGATCACCCGCCTGCACATCTGGATCCTGCTGGGAGCCAAGGACGATTGACACCCAGGTCGGGCGCATCCGCACGAGCTGGCTCGCTCTTCGGGTGATGAACGCCGTGCCTGCGAGATCGGCGTCGGTGAGCATCGCCGAGAGGAGGTCTGCCGTGACCCCGCCGGCCCACGGGCGCTCGAGGATGTCGAGCTCCGGCGTCCCGAACAGGTCACCCGGTCTACCTCCGGTGAACCGCTGGAACTGGAATCGCGCCTCCGAGAAGACGAGGGCTCGGGCCAACATGCACGCGAAGACGATGCCGTTGCGCTGGTAGGCACCGGCGACGAGCCCCTCGAAGTGGCTGTCGATCTCCTCGCGCTTGCCCGTGAGGGTCTGATTGATCCCCGTGATCGGGTACTGCACGCCGTTGAACGTGAACTGGTTGTACGGCCAGTCGGTCGAGGGCCACATCGCGTCGTAGATGCCGCGCTCGCCCATAAACAACGCGCCGATCCGCTCCCTCAGGCCCATGCGAACATCGGCGCGGACGCCGCCTCCTCGTTATGCACTCGGTCGATTGCCAATGCGAGGGCTACTGCGGCGTCGATCCGGCCTCGGCTCTTGCCTTTCGCCAGCGTGAAGCCGCGCTCGTTGACTCGAGCCACGCCGTTGAGGATCTGCTGGGCGAAGGGCTCGTCGCCGTCGTGGGTGAGCCCGCCTTTCTTGATGAGCTCGTACAGGTTCCCGATGGCGGGGGTCATTCGTTCGAGCGACTGCGGGATCTCGATGACCGGCAGCCCTTCGTCCTCGAGCATCTTCGCGGGCACATCGAAGAACCGAGGGTCGAAGCTGATTGCCTGGACTGCATAGCGGTCGGAGAGGTCGCGGAGGTAGCCCATGACATCCGTCACGTCGACCGGCTCGTCGGGCTTGGGCAGCCAGAGCTTGCAGGTGGCGTGGAGCCGCCCGTCCTCGCGTTTCTGCACCGCTACCACCGCGGTGGAGTCACGCTTCAAGCCCACATCGACCCCGACCCACGTCGGAGCGTGATCCTCGAAGTCCCATGGATCCTTCAGCGCGAGCCACAACGCCTCGCCGTTCGCCCCGAGCCACGAGTCGAGGTCACGGGTTGGTCGGTTGCAGACAAACCTGAGCCAGTGATGGCGCGTCATCGTCGGCGACTTGTACTTCTCGGCCAGCATCTTGACGGTGATCCCGCTGAACGGGTTCGCGGCCTTGACCGCCTTCATGTCCTCGGGATCGGCCCCTGGGGCGAGCGCCCATTCGTGCAGGACGAGGCGTTTCGCGGCGTAACGCGTGAACGAGCCCTTGCGCGTGACCTCTGTGGCCTGCTCGCGGATGCGCTGGAGCGTCTGTTCGAAGTCCGAGCCGGGCTCGCCGGAAGTCGAGATGGCGGCGATCTGCCCGTCGCGCTTCTGAAGCTTGCCGGTCCAAGTCCGGTAGAGCGAGAGGTTGGGCAGCCGATGCGGCTCGTCGATCAGTCCGAGGGTCGGGATGATGCCGTCGCCGGTCCGGTCGTCGGCTGCGAACACCTGGATGCGCCCGCCGGCGTGGTGGTTGATCCTCCGGTAGCCCTCGAGGCACAGGAACCGGGGTACGTCGGTCTTCCGCTTGCCCTTCGCCGCCGCGATGGCCGAGTGCGCGGGCCTGTGGAGCATCTCGGAGCGGAGGACGAAGCCCTCGGCCTGCCGATACAGGATCTCGGCCTGCTCACGACTCGCCGCGGCGACCGGGACGACCGCAAAAGGGCGGAATTCGGAGTGGTAGAGCGCCACTCCGGCGAACGTCGTGGTCTTGGTGTTGCCTTCGGGAACCTCGAACCAGCATTCAGCGATCCCGGAGAACAGATCGTCGAGCATCCACTCCTGGAAGTGCTCCGGGTGCCAGCTCTCACCCGTGTCGAGGATCAGATCAGCGGCCCAACCACGAAAGTGCGGCAGCGTGAACGGCTTGAGGACTCGCTTGCGCGGCGTGACCAGCGTCAGCGGATTGGGCAGCGGCGCGTAGGCGAGGGCCATCAGCCGAATATCTCTCGCGAAGCCGTAGGGGCGGGTATACGCAGCGCAGGCCGATCCGCGCGACCATCCCGCCCCCCGCCACCCTGCCTCGCTCCACCCTGCGCCTCTGGCCTATGGCAGACGCGGCAGAAGACCATGCCGGTGGTGTGATCGAGCGTCAGATCACTGGTAGCACCGCAGTTGGTGCAGTACCTCTGGGCTTGACGTGCCGCCCTTGACTCAGCGGGCCACAAGCCTCGGTACTTCTGACGTGCTGGCATGCGGTTACGGATCCGCTGTCCTTGACGGTAGTGCGCAGGACAGCGTGACCCGGGGCCAGTGAACGTGGCCGGACACCCTGGTTCCAGACACGCCTTCCGCACTACAGCAACCCACGCAGAAAGATCAGCAGCAACCCGAGAGCCAGCAGGTTCACCGGGCTCTTGATGTTGATCGTGGCGAGGGCCAAGCAGATGAGCCCTGCGATGAGCAGCACGGTGTCGATCATTCGTCGTTCCTCCGATAGAGCGCCAGGCCGACCCCGATGAACAGGCCGGCGACAAAGGCAAGGACGGTGAGCAGGGCGAGCTCGACGATCATTCGCTGATCCACCCCACGCGCAGCTCGGCTCGTGCGGCCCTTTGCGCGAGGTGCGCCATGCCGATGAGGACGGCGCGGTCTTCCTTGTCAGAGGTTCGGGCGGCTCTACGGAACAGGAGGTCGGCCCGGAGGATGTAGCGGGCTACCGCTCTGCGTTGTGGGCTGTCTTGGGTGACGATGCTCATGCGATACTCCGGGTATCTCGGGGTAGCGCCCTGAGCCTCGGCTGGCACTTGAGCCGGTGATCCCTCGGGACGGCCGGATAGAGAAGTGGCCCGCGCTGTTGCAGATCAAACAGTGTCGGTGGGGTTGGCCGAGCCCACGACCGACTTCTACCGTTCATTGGTGCGGCCACCGACAAGGATCGACCCCAAGGTGCGTGCCCGGATGGACGCAGGCCTTGAGCGTCGGCAGAGGAACGGGCGGCAGCGTCAGTTGGGGAAGCGGCGGCCATGTCGGCAGCGGACCGAAGGTCGGTACGGGTGGGTAGGTCGGGATCGGCGGGAACGTTGGTGCCGCTTGCAAGGTTTCGATCGGCAACAGCGTTGGCGCAGGAGTGAGCGCCGGGACCTCCGAGGAACGCGGGGGCACGCCAGAAGGTCCCGGCGCTATGGAGGCGAACGTCGGGAATGCCGGCCCGGCGCTGCCCGATGGGAATGGACCGAGGATGTTCACGGGCGAGTCCAGAGAGGCCGCAAGTGCGACCGCCACGAGGAGCGCGGCTGCTGCGGTGCCAGTGATCGCCGCGTTACGGAGCCGTCGAGCCCGATGAGGGTCACCGTTCCGTGGCGCACCGAAACACGTCGGGCAACGAGGCCCTGGAGGCGGAGCCGGGAGCCATGCGTTGCCCTTGCCGTCGAGGCGGCACGAGTCGTGCTCGAAGACGACGCCACCGAACCGGAAGGCATGGTGAACGTCCTGCTTCCCGAGCCGGTAGACATTCTCCGCCGCCACAACGGAGTCAGCCTCCTGCAGGCTTGGTGGTATCGACGCCAGCGGCCTCCGCTGCGCCGATCGGGCCGGTGCCGGTGGGTGGCGTCTGGACGATCTTGGCGACGGTCACGTTCGGGGTGCTGGACTGTCGGACGAAGATGCCGAGCACGACTTCGAGAGCTACGGCGACGCCCGCGAGCTGCTCGACCGTCAGGTGCAGGTAGCCCATGATGACCGCGCTGTAGAGCACGGTGCGGATGGCACCCGCGATGACGGCGGGCTCCTTCTGGAAGATGGCCCGCGGGTCGTAGATGCCCATCAGTGGATCAGCCCGAGCAGCACCGTCGCCACCCAGAAGGCGAGACCAGCTGCGACGAGGTTGACGCTGCCGATCTTGGCGTTGATGGCGGCGGCGATGAAGCAGATCAGCGCCAGGACGATGAGGATCACGTCGACGAGGTTCATGCCGCGTCCTCTTCGCTCGGCGTCTCAGCCGGCGCTTCTGTCTCCGGTGCGTCCTCTTCGACTTCGGGGGTTGCGGGCTCCTCTGCGGGGGTGGGCTCTTCCTCTGGCAGCGATGTCATGTCCTCGTCTCCCTTCCCTTAGAACACTCGCTCCGGGTTCATCCGAAACCCAGTCGCGTCGTAGTGCGGATCTGCGTTGGCGCGCGTCTCGATGTGGGCGTGTGGGCCGCTCGATAGACCGGAGTTCCCGGTCCTCGCAAGCAGGCCGCCCTTCAGTACCTTCTGGCCTTCCTTGGCGACGTAGCCCGACAGGTGGTCGACGTACATCAGCCGCGCTCCGCCGTGGGGGGCGTCGAAGACGAAATAGATGGCGAGGCCGATGACGTACTGCTTCTTGTACGGGTTGTAGATGCGGTAGGAATTGCGTCTGACGAGGGTTCCGTCGAAGGGGGCTCTGACTGGCGTTCCGACCGGACAGGCGACATCGATGGCAGGGTGGAAATCCGCAAAGGGCCCGCGAGCCCCGGTAAAGTTCGTCGCTCGACAGCGATACCAACCCTGCGCGTCCTTCTGGCCGTACATCGTCGGCTCGTTGGTGTTCGAGGTTGGGCCAAAGTCCTGGCTGATCGCGCCCTTGACGGGGTTCATCAGTCGACCGTCACCCAGGCGATGTCGAGAGCAACGGTGTCCGGTGTCGTGGCGTCAGGCGGCACGTTGTCCCACGGGATGCCGACGTTCACCGAGGCCAGCAGGATCGTCTTGGCGGGCGATGCCACCGCCTGTCGGCCCTTCTCCACGCCATCAAGCAGGAACGCGACGTAGGTCGAGGTGCGGACGGTGCGCCACTCGTGCCAGCCGGAGGGCATGGGCACCGACGCGATGCCGTTGTGGTTCGGGTTGTGCATGTTGGCCCGTGCGTTGCCGTAGTTCGTCTCCGGCCAGTCGAGCTCGAACTCGGTATTGGTCGGCGCGTAGGGGTCCCATTGCCAGCAGCCGATCCAGAGCGTCCGAGTCCCGATGTCGGTCATGCGCGCCATGAACCTGACGTCGCTGATCGCGTCGGCCTCGAAGGTCCGGTGCGGTGGGTTGGCGAGGTCGTCGAGCTGCGTCCCGACCCGTACCACGTCGTACCTACCATCCGCTCGGCGAGTGGCTCGGAGGGCCAGGTAGCCGTCGTGGACGCTGATGTGCGCCGCGTCGGTGACGAAGTCCCCGTACTTGACCTCGAAGGTGCCCGGGTGGGCGTTCGGCGTCGTCAGGCCGTGGAACGGATCCAGCGTGCCGTCGGTGAAGACCTTGCGCAGCTTCGTGCCCAGGCCGGCGGGAATCGCCGGGATGCCTGACGGAGGCGGCGTCGGTGCTGGAGTCGGGTGCGTGTGGTGACCCGGCGGCGTGCCCTTCGGATGGAGCTTCTCCAGCGCCGTGATCCGGGCGGTGTTGGTGAGCGTCACTGAACCACCCACGCCGTTCGCGCTAGGAAAGGGGCCATCACGAATAAGGACAGGGCGATCACGGCGAGCGCCTCGGCCACCACAAGTAGCCCGCCACCCCCACGTTCGTCACCAAGAGCAGATCCAAGCTGACGAGGATGAGCTGGCCCGACCACGGAACCGGGATGCCGAGGAGAAAGAGCACCGTTGGGACCACGAGGAGCAGGGCCGCGATCGTCCGAGTGACCGACATAAAGACGAGCAGCCGTGCGAAGTCGTTCGTCACGTCCTCCCGAGACAGCCGGTACAGGAAGATCGAGCCGAGGACCGATAGCGGGGTGAAGACGAGGATCACCACCGCGGTGACGAAGACCAGTGGGCTCATCGACGCGCATGACTCTCGAGGCGCCGGAGCTCAGCGAGGGCGTGGGCGTTCTTCGGGACGACGACGATCCGAACCGAGTCAACGTTGTCGACGTAGCGGTCGGCGCGGTTGAGCACCTCGTCGGTCTCGGACGGGCGAAGGCGCAGCAACCTACGCAACCACTTCACCGTGGGTCGACCTTGGCCGCAACGTCGATCTTGTCGAGGAGCTTGTAGAGCCGGTCCTTGAGGAGGTCGCGCTCCTTGCGGAGGTCGGAGATCCAGAGCATTGCCAGGGCCAGCGCGCCGACTGGTCCGAGGATGAGCTCGACGGGGATCTGCACACGGGGTCAGGCTGCGGACGGGACGTGGAGGTCGCCCCGCCGCACGCACGCCAAATTACGCTGCACAAGCGAACGTAACCGCTAACTGTCAAGTGGCCCCCAGCGGGTCACCGAACTGCGGATCGATCGGGTTGGCGTGGTAGTAGTCGCGCGAGCAAAGCCGGATCCAACCGGCGTGTTTGCCACGAAGGAGCAGCTCGAAGATGGTCAGCTCGCGCGGTGAACCGCAAGCCAGGCAGCGGGCGACGTTGCGACCTTCTTCGGGGTCGGCGATCTCCTCGTCGCCCAGGTGGTCACGGGGTCCGTCGGGGAGGCGAGGGCCCGTCCAGTGATGGGACGGACCGCGCCTCCGCTCCTGCATCAGCCGCAGCGCCACGCAGCGCATCGCGCTGCACCTTCTCGTGTCGTGTGGTGTCGTGGAGCGTCATCTACAGTCGCCGTTGACCGTGAGATGCTGCGAACGTCCGTCCGAGGGAGGTCTGCAAAACCTCTATTCAGCGGTTCGAATCCGCTCGTCGCCTCCATCATTCTGAACTCGGAATCGACCCTTCGAGGGTCTGGCTGCCGAACTTCGGAACCTCCGACGCAGCGGAACGCTCAGCACCTGGTCGGGAATCCGGGTCCCACGCCTCGCCAGCCATGAGGATTGCGATGGCGCGGTCGCGAACAGCTGGCCGTACTCGACGCCCCACGAGCGCAGCGAGGATCAGCCGTGCCTCGGCCTCGTCGTGGTATTGAGTGGTGAAGCGCCGCTTCGGTGTGGACGCGGAGAGCTGCCACCACCCATCCTCCCGCGGCGTCAGGTTCCCGGTGTGGTTCCGTCCTCGGGTTCTATCCCGCTGCTTGGGGCCACGAGGCTCGGCGAAGATCGTGTTGTGGAGCGGCTTCTCCATGACGATCGCGACACGCTCCGCTGCGGCTGCCGTGCCTCGATCTGGGTAGTGCGTGACCTCACTGCGGACAACCAGCGGCCACCACGGCTGGATCTTCTCGTGGGATACCCATCGTCCCGGACCGATGGACGTGATTCCGACGTAGAGCAGCCGGCCCTTAGCATCGAAGAACCTGTAGAGCGAGGTCGGGTGATCGCTCATCCAAGCGCCTCCTGCATTCGTGCGGCAGCGTCCGCCTGGAGATTGGCTGCCCGGTGTCTATAAAGATCGGCGGTCACACGCGAGGACGAGTGACCCAGCATGTCCGCGATCGTCTCCAGGTCGACGCCTGACGAGTAGAGGACGGTCGCCGCGCTATGGCGTAGGTCGTGACAGGTAACGTGCGGCAGACCCGCCGCCGCTAGGTCCCGCGCGAGGTACTTGACGACGTTCGTCTCGTGGAGCGGGTTGCCCGTGGGCGAGGTGAAGACGAGGCCGTCGATGGGGCGGGGTCGGGTCCCGAGATCCGCGTCCTGCTGGGCCCGCTGTCGTCTGAGGGCCTCTACCCCTAGCGGCGTCAGCGGGATCGTCCTTCGCCCTTTCGCGGTTTTCGGAGGACGGCGGACCCACTCGCCGTTTTCCCTTGCGAGCTGGTGACGGACAGTGAGGGACGGCTGAGCGCGTCCACGATTCGCGACACCCGGCGCCGCTCGCATTCCTCGACGTCGTGCTCCTCCGATCCCTGCGTCAGATGACCGCAACTCCACGTCCTGAACATCGTTCCCTCCCAGTTCAACGCTCGACCACAACAGCCCCAACGCCTCGGAGATCCGCAATCCGGTGGTCACGAGGATCGTCCAGAGCGGCGCGTAGCGGCTTTCGACTCCGATGAGGATGCGGGCCTGGTTGGCGTCGAGGATGGGTCGCTCGGGTCGGTGAAGTACCGGAGCGCGGCTGAGGGCTCCGACGTTTCGGGTGACCAGCCCATCTCGAACAGCGTCCGCAAGCGCGCGACGCAGCGTGGCCCGCAAGTGTCGGACAGTTTGAGGATGTAGCCCGGACCCTCTGGCGTCGTCCAGAGCTCGGTTGACATCGATCGGTGACAAATCGGACAGTCGAATATGCCCCAGCCTCGGTGTGATGTGGACGCGGATCGCCGCCTCGTGCTTCCGGTGAGTCGAAGGAGCCAGGGAATGACCATCACTCACCCACCGCTCGAGGAACGCTCCAAGCCGGATGCGGTCGGTGATGGGTGCGCCGGCATCGCGGAGCCTGAGCAGCTCGGCGAGCTCGGCCTTCGCCCCGTCCCGGTCCTTCGCATAGCGGCTGACCCGCTTGCCGTTCCGCAGCGTGACCTGGGCGACCCACTGGCCGGTGGCCTTCCGGCGAAAGATCGTTCCCTCGTTCCGGCCCCGCATCGTCTCCATTGTGGCCTCCCCGCTCGACCTCGATGACCGCCTCCAGCGGGATACGTACTGGCCTGTCGATGGGCAATTTCCGCAACCGGCCATCCTTCACCATCGCCAGGACCGTCCTCTTGGACACGGCCCAGCGTTCCGCAACCTGATCGGCTGAAAGAACGGGGCTCACTCAGGCCCCCTCTGTGGCGGTGGAGGGAGTCACCGGGAGGCGTTCGACTTCTTGGAGTAACGGACCCCATTGAGCCGCCATCGCCTGCGCGAGTCCGGGAAGGGTTCGGCTTCGTTCCTTCCAGCGGTCAGGGCCGGGGCTGGCGTAGTGGACGCGAGGCTCGCGTTCCGGGACGATATTCGTCGGTTTGAGCTTCGGAAGGTTCTTGAGCCAGAGGCACGTCGCCTTCGTTTCGCCGTGCCCGAACATCCAAGGCTGAACGATCTGATCCGGCTTGCGGATGCGGGACGAGATGACGCTGACCGGGTTCTCCAGCGCAATACGGGGAATGGGCGCGTCCAGGAGCTTCTGAACGAACCTGAGCGCCGACTCCTGTTGTCGTCGCCGGCCCGAGAACCAGCGCGCACCCGACACGGCGAGGTAGGTGCAGGGCGGATGGGCAATCATCAGGTCCCACGGCCCGAGGCCCTCCCAATAGGCCACTTCCGCCACGTCCCGGACGATATGCGGCCCCGGCCTCTCCGAAGGCAGGAGGTCGCAGCTCACCGCGTCGTGCCCCGCCTCGATGAACGCATCCCGGACGATGCCCGAAAACTCGCACGCCACCAGCACCCGGCTCATCCCTGGTCCGTCCCGGCTCCATCGTGAAACGCAACGTTTCGAGCTGCGGCTCTGTCGGCGGGCTGGGAGAGGCGGGCGCGGTAGATCGTCATGCCCTTGATGAAGTCGGTACTGACCGACACGTCCTTGACGAGCAGGTTGTCCGGCAGCCGGACCTCGCCACCGGCAGCAAGCACAATCCTGCCGAGCGCCTGAACCGCGTCGTTCTCGGCTTGCAATCGCCCGATCTCGCGCGCCAACTCGACGCGCCGCTCCACGTCCAGCGTTGGTTCGCTTGCGGGCTGGGAGTGGAGTCCGGCGTCGTAGAGCCGAGCGGCCGTGATCTCGCTGTAGTCGCGCTGAACGCGCACGTCGCCTCGGTCGTCCTCAATCTCGACACGAGTCAAGTCATCGAGCACCGCCGCGATCCGCTCGATCTCCGTGTCACGGGAGGTCATGCGTCGCCTCTTTCGCCGTGAACGGGGCAACGCGCCTCCGGGTCGTACTGCCACCGGCAACCGGGGCTCGGGCAGGCGAGGAAGTCGTCGGTGTCGATCTCCAAGTGCTTGCCGTCGCAGGCCAGCGGGTCGTGGTCGAGCAACTCCACGGCGATGACCCGCTTGCCGTCCGGCGTGTTCACCGCCACGAGGTTCTCCACGGTCGTGTGCAACAGGTTGCTCATCGGTTCTCCGTCTCTGGCGGCTCGACGTAGGAGTCCGCGTTCGGGTCGTCGGTGAGCTTCACGACTTCCCCGTCCTTGAGGTGGTACAGGCCGCTCTCGGTGATCGTCTCTGGCGGCTTCTGGCTCTCTTGGGAGGCCCGGTCCAACGTGCGAGCCGCAGCGAGCGCGAGCGACTCATCCGCGAACGCGGGCCAGTCCGTCGTTGGTGCTGGGTCGGTCAGTTCGATCCGCCGACGCTCCACTGCCACCGCGAGCCGTTGCACCAGCGCCTCCGCTTCCTCAGCACGTCGGATGGCAGCGTCACGCTCGTCGAGGAGCCGCAAGATCACGTCGGGTGAGGCGGCGGCGATGTAGGCGGCGTCCTCGCGGAGGTAGACGATGCCGTCCGTGTAGCCGGTGCCGTTCCAGTCGGGCCGGTCCTCCGGGGTATCGGCGAAGATCAGCGCCCAGCCATCGCCGGTCAGGCCCTCGAACTCCCACGGGCCACGGCTCGCCTTCTCGGCCAGCGTCCGCAACGGCTCGGCCTTGTGGCTCACTCTGACGCTCCGGTGGCTTCGGTGAGGATGGCCCGGAGGTCGGCGGGCAGTCGCAACGAGAGCACCGAGTCGATGTAAACGACACCCGCGTCGGTCCCTTCGAGGTAGTCGTGGAGCCAGTCGGCCTCGACCGGCGTTACGAGCAACACGTCGAGGATCAAGTCGCCCTCGCCATCCCACACCTGAACGCGCCGGAACCGCTCCGCTACTTCTCGGAGAGCAGCCCTCCCAGAATCCCAGCCAGCGGCGAACGCTTCTCGGACAGCCACGGTGTCTTCGGCGGGAGCGAGATCTGCAAAGAACTCACGCCATGCCTTGGTGAGCGGCTCCACTGTCATTCGGTGCCTCCCCCTAACCGAATACTTCGAAACATTCGAGGCATCCGGGGACAGGATCTACGTGGGTGTGATCGGTTGAGACGCGTTCAAGGTAGGCCAGGAGCAATGGGCGGGCGGTCTTCCCGTTCAGGGTCTTCCAGCGATGGCACCACGCCGAGAGGGCCACGAGATTGCCGAGCGTCGTCTCGGACTTCATCCCGATGCCGTGGGATGCACGAACGTGGTCGAGCTCCACCGGCCAACCCGGGCACCGTGCCTGAACCTCGGCAGGGAAGCCTGCCGGGATGCACACGCACCCCCGGTCCCGTTCGATGACAGCGTGGCGAAGGCTGAGCGGGATGGTGGTGCCGGCGGAGGGCGAGAGCGGGGCGTACCTACGCAGCGCCATGACCCATCTCCGCTGCTCGTCTGAGGATGGCCCCGATGCTCTCTGGCTTCGCCTTGCGGTCCACGGTCGTTCTCCCGTTGGTCCTTGACCGAGCCCCCCTTGGGGGGTTTGGGGGGTCCTTCGGACTAGGAGACGGACTCGGTCTCGGACTAGGCATAGGTTCTGCATTGCGTCCGCTTTGCCAGCGCACTGCGGCTGCATTGCGGGCCGCATCCTGTCGGGCAGTGCGCTCGGTGTCGTACCCCTTGATGCGAAAGCAATGCGGCGGCATGAGCTGGACGAGCCCCGACTCGGTGAGGATCGCCAGCGCCTTCGCCCTCGCCCACCGGGGCAGCTCGGCCGGGGCGGGCCACATCTTGTCGGCGATGACCAAGAGTCGGAGCCACGTCGCCAGGGCACCGTCGTTGCCGTAGACCTCCGGGTAGTCGGTCATCAGATCGTCGTGGTAGACCCGGACGTAGGGGCGGTTCACGCCGCGCGCCGGCTGGCGTTGTCGCACTCCATCGCGTAGCGGGTCCTGTGGCTGTCGCGATGCCCCTGGAGCCGATAGCACTGCTCCCGGGCGTTTCGCATCCAGGCGCCACAACGCTCACGCTCGTGCTGCCAACCGTTCCGGCGCTGCTCACAGGGTCGACCGCAGTTCAGACACCGGAGCGTGACGGGATCTGGACTCGGGCACCACGGATAGCCGTTCATGCCGCAGGCCAGAAGCCGGGGCGCTCGATCTGCTGCTGCTCGTCCTCGAGCCGCCGCGCCGTTCGGAGGAGGGCTCGTGTGCCGAGCGCCACGTGGAACAGCCGGCGACGGCGCGACTTGACGTACTCGCGGACCTCTCGGGGATCTCGGGTCACACGGACTCCATCGTTCCCCCCGACGATCGGGTGGCCTTCGAGGCGCAGCTCCTCGATCGCCGCTTCCGTATCACGCCGGGTCAGGCCGGCCCATTGCGCCACCACGTCGATCTTCATGGCGTAGCGGCGCTCGGAGAGCACCTGGAGCACGCGGTGTGCATCGCTCATGCCCCGGGCTGGACCTCAGCCGTCAGCAGCAGTGGGATATGCGGCGTCTTGCCGATCTGCTTGTAGTAGTCCATCTGCATCTTCACCGTCCGCAGATACGCGGCGGTGAGGTTGACAACGGCATTGGCAACCGCCGGCGTCGTCTCGCCCGCCACAATGCGATCGATTTGCTGCGACAGCAGCGACTGAAACTCAGCGAGGGTCTTGCTCTCAAGCGGCGCGGTGTTAGTAACCATTAGGCGTCCTCCTCCTTATTTGCTCCCTAGTTGACCGTATGAGCAGCGCTAATTGGCGCCACTCAGGGGGCACACTGGTTTGGTAGACGCGCTCCCCGGCGCCGATACGCACAACGGGGTATTGACGGCTGCGTCGGCGCGAGCGCGCGAGCACCTGGTTGCGGTAGATCGGATCGGTTGCGTAACGGGTACGTTGAGCTAAGGTGTTGCTGCACCGAGGACATCGAGGCGCCCTGCTTTTGCCGGCCATCGGTGTTCCGCAGGCGCAGACACAAATAGGGCGTTCGCGGTCTCCAATTGGAACGTACCTAGCTGCTTTGTAGACACGCTGCCGATCGTTCGCACAATGCCGGCACGTGCGATAGCAGCGGCCGCGGCTCCGTAGCGTCATGGTGTTGTCAGGTGACCACGGATGCCCGCGCTTGCACGCTGTGGTCAGAGGCGGGCTCATGCCGCTGGCTCCGCGAACATCGGCAGCGCCGCGATCTCTGCGTCGAGGTCGGAGTCCTTGGTATCCGCGGAGGACTCCGCCTCTGACGTGACCCCGCCGCTGTCGGGTATGCCCGCCACGTCAGGTGCAGGAAGGGTGAAGTCCGGGGTCTCGATCCGGTTGAGGGTTAGGACCTGGTAGGTGATCTGCTTGCTCGAGCCCTTCGGCGTGAAGGTCTCGTCGGAGACGACGCCCCAGCACTGGACCCGCTGGTCGACGACCGTCGACTTGACTGCTGCGAGGGCCTCGGCGAGGGCGTCATAGGCGACGACCTTCATGCTCTTGCGGCCATCGGTCAGGCGGAACGCGAGCACCTGTCCCTTCGGCGTGGCGCGGAGCTCGAAGTCCGCGGGCGCCTTCCCGACCGCGGCGGTGCCGATGAGTCCGCCGTTCGTCGACGGGGCTTCCCCTCGAGGGTCTGGCTCGCCCGCCTTGTTGCGTACCTCGTTGCCCGACGCGATCGAGCGGTCGATGAGAATGCCCAGCGCCCCAATGGCGCGGCCCCAGGCGGACGTCTCAGTGTTCTCCAGCTCGGAGCCCTTGGTGTAGGAAGTCGAGCCGGGGAGGTACATCCACGACAGACCCCTGCCGGGGTGCTGATCCTCCGGGGTCCGGTAGGCCGCCGCCTCGACGATGACCTTCGGCTTGTCGTCCGGCTCGCGGGTTAGCTCGTACCGCTCAGTGACGAGCCGGCCCATCCCGTACAGCTCGTAGAAGAGTTTGATCCGGTCCTTGACCTCGACGTAGTCGCCCAGGTCGAACTTGGACTCGCTCACATTGCCTCCACGTCGTCCAAAATCCCGGCGAGCACCGCTGCCAGCGGCCCCGATGCCCGGAGCTGGACGCGCTTCGCACCCGTATCGGCAGTAGTGACCCAGCCATGGCGCGAGGACCAGATGGCCCCGACGACGGCACCCAGGCTCTCCGCTCGGGCAGCGATGGCTCGGAAGTCCTCGACGCCCAGCCGGTCACGGCCCATCGGCGTCAGGCGGAGGTACGGGCTCTCGGGATAGAGCGCGAGGCACACAGCGCAGTCATCCTTCGACCAGGAGTTGTGGGCCGCGTGGTGCAGGCGCGCCTCGTGCCATTCGCGGTCCTCGCGCTGAACACGGTCCATCAGTTCTGCGGACATGGCCCCCTCCTTCTATTTGGCCGCCGGAACCCCGATCCCACACCGGGAGCGAGCCGGAGACTCCGGCGACCGGGGCCTCGGACCAGCGCTCAAGGGGTGAGCTGATGTCTGCCGGGGGCTGGCAGGCTGGTCCGAGGACCTGGAGGCCGGAACCATCGGTAGTGGGCCGTGGTCAATGCCCTTGACCGCGTGGACGTACTTGACGGTCTCGCCAACGAAGAGGCGGACCACGTCGCCGCCGCATTGGGTGCAGGTCATCGGAGCCATTCCGGCTCTTCGCCGACGTGCCGATCCAGCCACCGACTGAACGCCGGGAACCGTCGCTCGGCGTAGCGCATGGCAACGACGGAGCCGACCCAGAAGAGCAAGACGCCGCAGAGGAGCAGCGGGTAGAACAGGAGCGCGCTCATGCGGCGTCTCGCAGTTCCTTGGCCGTCAGTCGCTTCCGCCACTCGGGGATGCGGTCGACGGGCTGACGCGGGATCCAGCGCAGCTGATGGCGTGCGCAATACGCCATGTTCGGGTAGGCCGGCGCGCGCAGGCAGTCGCGGTACTGGCAGCGGGTCATGCGATCAACTCCCCGGCTGAGGGCCGGTCGTCGCGGCGGATGCCGTACTGGCTCCGCAAGCGGTTGACCGTGACCCGGTTCACACCGATCGCATTGGCGATGTCCTGGTCCGAGAGGCGACGGTCGATGTAGAGCTCGCGGATGAGCTCTACCGGGTCGCGCCCGGTGCGCAGTCGCACCAACGTCCACGTCGGGTGGGTTGTGTCAGCCATGGGGTACACACTACAGTGGTGGGGTCGTGGAGTCAATACCCGATTTATGGACTGAATCGGAGTTCGACTGGCGAAAGCCGGTCGTGCTGCCAACCCTGCCCGTTACGTGGGGAAAGCGCAGGGGTAGCGTCCCGCCAGTGGTGCCGGACAAGCAAAGACGCGACCGCCTCGCCTTCGCCATCCGGGCCGCGATGGGTACGCGGTCGGCTCAGACGATCGCGGACTCAATGGAGCCGAAGCGGAGCAAGGAGACGGTCGCGCGGTGGGCGAGGGGAGAGACGGTCCCCTCAGCCCTGGATGTCGGCCCGCTCGCGCGGGCGCTCGGGGTCAGACCCGTTCTACTGATCGACCCGCCAGACGTGCCGACCTACCCGCTGGCCGACTACCTCGTGGACGAGGCGGTGGAGTCAGGTGTTGAGGAAGGGCGACGCCGAGCAGCGTCAGCGTCTCCAAATCCTGCTGAGCTTCCTGAGTCGCCTGCGCCACGCGCTCGCGCAGGGTGAGCAAGACACGTGCTACTACCGGGTCCATCGGCCAACGTCCCCCACAGCATGAAGTTCGCGCCCGAGGTTCCCGGCTCCCGAGCGGTGAACCGTAGATGAGTGCTGCGCCATCTTGGTTGTCACGGCAACCTGTGTCTGCGAGTGGGATGACATACCGGCCCGAGCTCGACGGCCTGCGGGGGATCGCGGTTCTCGCCGTGATGGCGTTCCACTTCCGCATGCCGGAAGCGCCGCTGGGCTTCCTCGGCGTAGACGTGTTCTTCGTCCTGTCGGGCTTCCTCATTACCGGCATCCTGGTCAGGTCGGACGGGTTGGGCCGGTTCTACCTACGCCGGGCACAGCGGCTCTTGCCGGCGTTGCTCCTCATGCTGCTCGTCGTCGGCTGGACGCAGCCCGTGAGCCAGGTCCTCGTCGCGGCGGGGTACGTCGAGAACCTGTCGGCGGCGTTCGGGTGGCAGCCGATGTCCGCCGTGCTCGGCCACACCTGGAGCCTCGCCGCGGAGTGGCAGTTCTACCTCGTGTGGCCGCTCGCGCTGGTCTGGGCGAGGCGCCGCTGGTCGCTGCCGGCGATTGGCCGAGCAGTCCTCATCCTTGGGCTTCTGTCAGCAGCGTGGCAGCTGGTCTCATGGAACGGCGACTGGCCGCGGTCGTTCGCTGGACCCGATACCCACGCCGCGCCGATCCTCATCGGCTGCGCTCTTGCTCTCGGGGTCCGCGTGCCATTCCCGCGATGGGGGATCGGGCTAATCCTGGTCCCTCTGGCGTTCGGCCTGCCGTGGCTCGCCGCGATCCTGCCGACCAGCCTTGCGACAGCCTCGATCATCCAGCGCCCGCCGGCGTGGCTCTCGTTCCGCCCGCTCGTCTGGGTAGGGACGATCTCCTACGGCCTGTACCTGTGGCACGTCCCGATCTTGAACACGCCGGAGATCAACGCCATGGGCGGGGTCGTGGTGATCCTGTCGAGCTTCCTCGCGGCGTTCCTGTCCTATCGGTTCCTCGAGGCCCCGATCCTGCGACTCAGGCGACCCGCTGGCACATCACATGCGTTGCCTGGATTCCCGAGTCCGCGCCGCGCGTCGGGTACTTCTTGATCGTGAACACGGTGTCCGAAAACACCTGGACCTTGACTGAGGTCGTCGAGCCCAGGGCGAAGGGCAGGGCGTTCATCGTCTGATGGGTTGAGACCGTGGCGAGGTAGTTGCCGATGTAGGCCATCTGGGCGTAGGTCGTCGTGCCGTCGGTCAACCTGAACACCGGACCGTAGTTCGTGGTGCAGACGTGCTCAATATCCACCGTTGCCGTCCACGTCCCGGCCACGAGGCTGATGCCGGTGAGGCCGGTCACGTCGTGCCACGCCGAGTCACTCGCGGTGGTGAAGTCGGCGCTGATCCCCTGGGTGACGATGGTGTAGGCCGCGGCGGTCAGAGAACCAGATGACATGAGCAGGCCGTTGCCGGCGCTGATCTCCTCGACTGCCCCCGTGGAGGCCGTGGTGCGACCGAGGAGCTTGGCCGTGCTCATCGTGATGCCATCGGTCGTGACTGCGCCGGCCTTGACGATGTTGGTTCCTTCGATCGACACCACGCCGGCTGAGACGCGAGCGATGGTCGTATCTGAGGCGTTGCCGAGCTCGATCGCGGTGAATTGCGGGCTATCGCTCGTGGCGAGGCCCAGCGAGGCGCGCGTCTCCGTAGTCCCGAGCGTCGCCCACGTCGCCCAGGTCGAGCCGGTGTCACTGGTCTGATAGATCAGCGAGTGGGTCGAGCAGGCGTAGAGCGTGCCGGCCTGCAGGCCAGAGGTGGGACGCGAGGCATGGTTGCCGGTGAGCAGAACGCCTGAGACGGTCGCGGCCATTGGGTCCTCCTAAGCGGGCCCGAAGCCCATGATGGCCGTGCCGTCGCCGCCGACGAGCACATACCAGTTGGTTCCGTCGAATGCCATGATCGGGCGCCAGAGGTTGGCATCGGTCGCAGACGTGCCGGTCGTTCCCGGCGCGAATAGCCCACCGCCACCGCGCCCGCCCCACAGGAAAGCGGAGGGCGTGGTGCCCGAGTCGGTGAACTCGCAGAACGCGGTGGAGGGTCCTGAGGCCACCTGTGCCTCGCCCGGCGTCGTGGATGTCTGCCCGTAGGTTCCCGCTGTCACAGATGCAGTGACCTGGACGAGATCCACCGGCCCACCGAAGCACACCTGCCCCGAATCACCGTCGTCGATGTCGTCTAGGCAGACTCCGGTCGGGCGGGGTTCATTCACCGTGTCGGCGAGCTGGATCGTGCCATCCGCGAGGACGACCACGACGGCACCTTCGGTGATGTCGGTTCCAGAGTCGTTCGACAACTCCTCGACCCACGAGAAGGACCGCGCGGCAGTGGCGGCGACGAGGCCCCGAGTCACCGCGTCGGAATGGGTGCGGGTGAGGTTGGTCTGCTTCATCAGTCGCAGTTGTCGCCGGTGAAGACGAGACCCATCGACAGGATCCAGCCGTTGTCGGTGAAGCCCATGATCCAGCTCGCGGTCGAGCCCGAGGTATCGGCGGTGCCGCGGAGCTCGTGGATGGCACCGATCTTCCCGACCCCTGCGCCGTAGCAGTTCGCACCAATCGGCGCGCCGGCCTGTCCGGCATCTGCCGCGTGGCAGTCGATGGACCCAAGACCCGGAGGATCGGGCACAAGACCATAGACGAGCTCGCCTGAGCCGTTCTCGGTCAGATGCTTGCCGGAACCGGGGCCCAGCGGGAAGAAGCCAAGCCCCAGGACCAGACACGGGCCGTCGGGGTAGGAGGTCGTGGGCACGTTGCAGTAGCCGAGGTCATGCTCGCGGAGGAGGCTCGACATCGAGTCCAGGGTCGGGTTGGTGAGGCCCGCGTACTCCATCACGACGCCCCGTGGCTGCGACCCGCCGGTCGACTCGAAGCCAACCAGGACGTTCTGCTCGCCTGCCGATGTCTTGTAGAACACGTTGGCCCGCCAACCACCCGTATCCCCTGTATTGAGCAGCTCGTTCTGGACCGCCCACGTCCAACCCGCGGGAGGATCGATGCAGTCGCCCGCGCCGGTCGTGCTTTGGGTGGCAAGGATGATGAGGTTGCCGGAGGTGCTGGGCGCATCGAACGACCACGTTCGGTAATCGGTCGGGCCTTCGACGCCTTCCGCGTAGTGGTCCTGCACATGCGTCGGCTGGACCGAGCAGCCGCCCTCCTGCGGGCTGAGGACGAGGCGGCAGTCGTAGGCGTTGTCGTCGTTCATCGGGTGACTGACTGTCCGCTCGAGCACGCGGAACCAGCTATACGAGCCGTAGCCCTCGGTGGCGTAGTGGCTGAACTTGCCCTGGATGCGCTGGCCGGCCCGGACGAGGTTGACCTTCGCCGCCGGGAGCCGGAGCGTGGTGGTGATCCGGTCCTCTTCGTTGCGCCGCTCGAAGAGATAGTGATCGGCGAGCGCCACTGCCTTCGCCCGACGTTTCACCTGCGAGTTCGGGGCGACGCCATGACGAGGCTCGAAGTTCGCCGCGGTCGC
>Ga0075434_100000461_pt1 | contig 30401 bp, 39 predicted proteins | sample RhiMethybrSRZTD3_FD_75298 | JGI IMG/M metagenome (GOLD analysis project Ga0075434, IMG submission 75298) | Populus rhizosphere microbial communities from Tennessee, USA - Rhizosphere MetaG P. TD hybrid SRZTD3 | ecosystem: Host-associated > Plants > Roots > Rhizosphere > Soil | place: USA...
AGGCGAGTGAAATCGGCGTCGAGCGGGGTCTGCTGGGGAAACAGAGTCGCCGCCATCAACCACGCCACACATCCGGTTGTGATGAGTCGCATCCTGGCTCTCAGCTCCGTGATGTTGCGCCGGCAGCGCCCGTCGACCGACGATCCAGCCGCAAACTGCTCCAAAAAGCACGCCGGTGACCGAGGAGTGCCGCGGGCCGATCCGGGAATTGGAGCGGCAGCATGAACAGCACGTCGGTGACACCGACGCCGAGGCCAAGCAGCGTTCCCAGCACCCCTCGCTTCATTCGTCCACCTTCCATCGCCGCAGTGAGGGGATGCGGCGCGTCAGACTCCTTGCGCGCGCTTCGGAGAGCCCGACTCGCCGAAGCTTCTTGAAAACGCGCGCCTGCATCTGTTCGACCGTCAAGTCCGGCAAGACGAACTTGCCGGCCCGATAGCAGTGCGAACAGTAGGATGATCTGCTGGCTGCTGACGTACGAGCGCGCCTGGCGGCATCGAGATCCAACGGCATGCCGCACGATTGACAGACCGCCCCAGCCGACCGAGGACGACGAGAGCCTGGCATTTGTAGTTGCAAGATTACACAGCATCGTACGAGAATTGCAACTAATGATGGACGGTTCGACGAGGGCGAGCATTTTTGGCGTGCTGGTGCTCGTGAACACGCCAGTCTCCGCGCCAGAGATGGTGGCGTTATGCAAGCCACTTGGCATTTCGTCGAGCAACGTCAAGAGCCATCTCACCCGTCTGGTGCGCGAAGGGGCGCTATCCCGGACCGGGGCTCGCCGCGCGCATCGCTACGCCATCGCGCCGGAACAGCGGGAGTTGGTGCAAGCGATTTCAAGCCGCGTCTCCCTAGCGCCGGCCGGGCCGTGGGACGGCCAGTGGCTGATCGTGTCGCTGAAACCCCAATCCAGTCGCGCGGAGCGTCGGCAACTCCGGAGTCGTTTATGGTTCGAGGGATTTCGGCCATCCGCCGTGGACACGTTTTTACGGCCCGCGTGGCCGCTGACCTGGGCGGTCGCGCGGGCACAAGCGCTGACGGGCGTCTCATCGGCGTGTGTGATCGGAACGCTCGTCGGGACGCTTCATCTGGGTCAAGTGCGCCGACTCTATCGACTCACGTCCATCGACGTGCAGGCGCGACGGCTCGCGCGAAAGATCATCAATGCAAGCCGCGTTGCCATCCACGATCCAGCGCACGCGTTCAGGAGTCGGCTGACGTTCGGAGGCCTGATGGCTGAACTCGTCTCGCACGTTCCCAATCTCCCGAACGAGATATGGGACGGCCTGACAGGCCTGCGCGAGGTCCAATCAGTCTACTCGCGTTTCGAAGCTCGCTTGGCCGAGCCCGCAGACGCGTTTATTCGGGCAATCGTGTCCCGCAGACGGCGAGTCTAGGAAAGGATCTCGACATAACCCTCGGTTCCATGCACGCGGATTCGCTGGCCGTCCTGAATCAGGCGGGTGGCACGCTCCACGCCCACGACCGCGGGCAGGCCGTACTCGCGAGCGATCACGGCGCCATGGGTCATCACGCCGCCCACCTCCGTCACCAATCCCTTAATCGCGACGAACAGCGGCGTCCAACTTGGGTCCGTATACGTGGTCACGAGGATGTCGCCCTGCTCGAGATGTGCCTGCGCCACGTCGAGAACGACGCGTGCTCGTCCCTCGATCACCCCGGCGGAAACCGGCACGCCGACCAACGCTGGCTCCGGGAAATCTTCGCGTCGGTACGACCCGGCCACGGCCTCGCCTTCCGACGTGAGTACCCGCGGCGGCGTCAGCGATTGATGCCACGCGAACGCCTCGCGGCGTCGGCGAATGAGCGCCTCGTCCACGAGATGCGTTCGCACGACATCGTGGAATTCATGGAACGTGAGGAAGAAGGTGTCCTCCTTGTCGCGCAGCACGCCCGCCTGCACGAGGCGCTCGGCCTCCTCCAACAACATCTGTTTGTAAACGAAGTAGCGGGCCATCATCGCGTACTTCGGATACTCGCGATAGCCGGCGAACGTCCGAAGGCGGTCGATCATCCGCTTCGTTTCGTTTGCTTTCTGCTCACCGTCCGGCAATGCGCGCAACCGCTCAATCAGGTGTGATTCCTTCTTTGACGCCTCGTGCAGTCCTTGCTCGAAGCGCCGCTTAGCCTCGCCCTGCTCGAAGTTCTTGACGTTGCTGAGAAGCATGGGCACGAGCGACGTGGGACGTTCGCTGACGCGCGGTCTCGTGATATCGACTTCGCCGACCGCCCGCAGGCCGTACTTTTCGAGCCAGTCAACGATGGCATCGCGCGCCTCGCGTCCGCCTTCGACGCTCGGTAGCTCGCTCAGAAAATTGTCGTCGTCGACGCGCTGGAGGAACGCTACCACCGCCGGGTGCGGGCGGATCACGTCGGCGACGTCCAGCAGCGCGAGGCCCATCTCCGACGTGACGTTGTTGGGAACAGACTGCGTCAGCGTGTCGGCCGCGTTCTGCTCGCCGAGCCACTCCTGCAGGTGGTCGTTGAGCCACCACGTCGCCTCCATCCCCGCCATGATCGCCTGATGGCTCAGCGGATCGAATATGACTCGCTTCAGCTCCTGAAAGTCCACCGCGATGAAGTCGAGCAGCGTCGTTCCCGACTTGGTCTTGATCTCCCGCTTCAGCGTTGAAAGCGACGCTTCGCTGCGAGCGATCAACTCCGTGACGATCGCCGGATTGGTCGCGATCGGAGGACCCGGCGGCCCGCCGGGTGGCGGCCCGCCGGGAGCCTGGTCCTGTTCCAACGGAATGAAGCCGCGTTCGATGAGGGTCTTCAGCGCGTCGAAGGTCAGCGGATCGGCTTTCCACATCCCCAGAAGTCCGGCGCGACCCGCGGAGGACGCGAGCGCTCGGCTGACATCGACGAACCATCGTCCGCCGGCTTCGTGAAACGTCGCGGCCCCGGTCAGCTGCCGCACCGAAATGCCGAGCGGCTTGATGGCGTCCGTCATCATCTGCTGGTGCCCGACCGACAGGTAGACGTGATGCGCTCCGTCGTTCGCGTTTGGAATAGGGAACAGCGTGGTGATGGGTCGGCTCTGGACGATTTGAACGTCCTCGTCGACCAGGCACCATTCGATGTCCTGTGGCGTCTGGAAATGCGCCTCGATTCGCCGACCGATCTCCACGAGCCGCAGCACCTGAGCGTCCCTCAGTACTGGCTGCGTCTGCCGCTCCCGCTCGATCGCATGTTCTTCCGTCCCGCCTGCGGTCGACACGTCGATGGCGAGCTGTTTCGTGCGGATGGTCTTCGCGACGATCTCGCCGCTGCGCACCTTGTAGACGTCCGCGTTCACCACGCCGGACACGAGCGCTTCACCCAAACCGAAGCTGGCGTCGACCGACGCGACCTTCCGGTTGCCGGTGACGGGATCGGCCGTGAAGAGGAGTCCCGACGCTCGCGGGAACACCATCCGCTGCACGATCACCGCCATCCGGACCGTTCGATGATCGATGCCGTTCCGAACCCGGTAGGTCACGGCCCGGTCGGTGAACAGCGACGCCCAGCACCGCCTGACGTGTTCGAGGATGGCCGTCGGTCCCATGACGTTCAGATACGTATCGTGCTGCCCGGCGAAGGATGCGGTCGGCGAATCCTCGGCCGTCGCGCTGGATCGAACGGCGTATGCGGCCCGCTCGCCGAATTGAGCGACCGCGGTGGTGATCGTCAGCGCCAGGTCGTCAGGAATGGCGGTCGCTTCGATGGTTTGACGGATCCCCGCACAGAGCGCGCGGACCTCGTCGAAGTTGTCCGATTGCACGCGCGAGAGCCGATCGAGCCGATCGTCGATCGACGGTTCTTCCTCCATGATTTGTTTGAAGGCCTCGGTCGTGATGCAGAAGCCGGCGGGCACACGCACTCCCTCGATCCGCGATAGCTCTCCCAGGTGCGCGGCCTTGCCGCCAACGACCGCAGCCAAGGCGCGGTCGATTTCTTCCAAACGCAAAACGCAGATACTCATGTGTTCGTGACTCGTGGATCGAAGCGTCCCCGCACATGCGCTCGGCCGATCAGCGCTCCGAACCCGACGGCGGCCCCCAAGATGCCCGCCAATACCATCTGCTTCAACGCCATCTTCACTCCATCAGTTCTCGTCGCGACACGCGTGTCAGCAAACGATTGGAAGGACAGGACATGTCGAATCGGATCTGCGTGAAGGGAGGTTTTGCGCTATCCGGTTCCAGACCACTCGCAAGTGATTGATTCTAAAGCGGAGAGATGTCCGAGGACAGTCCTATCACAAGCGCCGCCTTCATTGAATCGTTCGTGACCAACAGCGTTATCGTGCAAGAAATGCGAGCGCCTTCGGCACAAAGTCCGCGTGGAACTGAAACACCCCACCGTGTCCGGCATCGGGATAAATGATCAGGTCGCTGTTCGGAAGACGCCGCGCCAAATCGTGCGTGTTCTTGGTTGGAACCATGCGATCGCTATCGCCGTTTGCGACAAGCACCGGTTGCTGAATCTTTGACAGATCCGCCGGTGCCTTCGAGCCCCAGCGGCGCAGCGCCTTCAACTGTGCCCTCAGCACGGGCACGGTGGCTTCCTTGTCACGGTTCTGGGAGCGTTCCTTCAATCGCGCCAGAAATTCCTTGCCGGCGCGGATCCCGCCGGGCGTCCTGGTGAAGAACAAGAACTGCTTCGGGTCTTGACCGGTGAGAAAGCCCCTCAAAATGTCGAGGTACGTGACACGGGCCACCGTGCTGATGCCGTCGCCGCCGGCGGGGCCCGTCCCCGCGATGATCATCCTGCGTACGAGTTGCGGCTCCATCAGCGCGATTTCCTGCGCGATCATCCCGCCCATCGAGAACCCGAAGAGGTCTACCTGTGCGAAACCCATGGCCTTGATGAATGTAATCGCGTCCTTGGCCATCTCCTCGATCGACGCTGCCGGCGAGCCGCTGGACGCGCCGACTCCTCGATTGTCGAACGTGATCACGCGACGGCTCGCCGCGAAACCCTCAACAACCCGAGGGTCCCAGTTGTCCAGGACGGCGGCCAGATGGACGAGGAACACCACCGGCGTGCCAGGATTGTTCATCCCGAGCTCGCGGTACGCGAACTGCACTCCGCCAGCGGTGATCGTCCGCGTTGGCACGTTCTTCCAATTGACCTGACGATCCAACGTTGTAGTCATGTCGCTCTCCTGTCGCGATGAACAACACCGCGTAATCCTCCGACTCGTCTCGTTTCACATCATCGAGACGACGACTTTGCCTTTTGCGCGTCCTGCTTCGACGTACGCCATGGCCTCCTTGGTCGATGCGAAGGGGAACACTCGATCCACGACTGGACGAACGATTCCGTCATCGATGAGAGCAGTGATCCGAGCCAGCTGCTCGCCATTCGCTCTCATGAAGAGAAACGAGTATGTGGCTTGGCGGCGCTTGGCTTTCGCTCGGATCCGGTAGCTCAAGACGCCCATGATCGTCCTCAAGACCCGTGACGCGCCGATGCTTCGCGCAAACGTGGCGTCGGGCGGGCCTGAGATCGAAATAAGCTGACCGCCGGGCTTGAGCACTTCCAGGGATTTCTCCAGGGTCACCTTGTCCAGGCTATTCAAGGCCACGTCGTAGTCGTGGAGGACGTGTGCGAAGTCCTCCTTCTTGTAATCGATCACGACGTCTGCGCCGAGGCTTCTGACCAGATCCACGTTGGCCGTGCTCGTGGTCGTCGCCACCGTCGCGCCCAGGTGCCTCGCGAGCTGAATGGCAAATGTGCCCACACCGCCTGAGCCCGCGTGGATGAGAACCCTTTGTCCCTTTTTCAGATTCGCTCGTTCAATGAGGGCCTGCCAGGCGGTCAAGCCGACCAGGGGGATGGACGCCGCTTCTTCCATCGTCAGTGCTTTGGGCTTGATCGCCACGTCACCTTCTTTGATCGCGATGAATTCCGCGAACGCACCGATTCGCCCGTCGGCCGGCCGCGCATAGACCTCGTCGCCAGGCTTGAATCGCCGCACTCGAGATCCGACTCGGACCACGACGCCGGCCACGTCATGGCCCAGAATGAGCGGCAGGGGATACGGGAGAATACGCTTGAACTCGCCGTTTCTGACTTTGGAATCCAGAACGTTTACGCCAGCGGCGCGGACCTCGACCAGGACGTCATCCTCCCGCGGTTCCGGGTCTGGCAGGTCGCCAGCCCGAACGCGGTCGGCACTTCCATACCGATCGAGGATGAATGCCTTCATGGTGGTTACACCGCGTCCGTCGAGCGGCGACCAGGCACACGGCCCGATTCGAGCGTCCGCGCGTACGTGTCGGGGTTATAGAGGGGCAGCTCACCGGTGGCGTCTGTGGTCGCAAGGTAGTCGAGCATCAGACCCTGAGCGTCGGTCGATTGATCGGCAATGAGGAACTCGGTGCGCTCGACGTGCAAGCCTTCCGACAGCGACATCGAGCCGCCGAAGTACACCGACCTTTTGATAGCTGCGACGCGGATTGTTCGTAGAGGCACTCAAAGTCACCCGGCAAGGCGTTTCGACCGCATCACGTGTTGAGGTCGTCGGTGTGAGCGGCACCGTCGGCGCGTCGAGTTGCAGGTCCTTTCGAATACCAGCGTCCATCACGTCAGGCGGCAGCCGGAACCCCTGAAACCTGCCGCTCGAGTCCCTTCGGATCTGCGAAGAAGGCCGGGCCCGTGCCCTGACTCATCTTGTCGGGAAAAATTTCTTCGTCGCCGGCAATGATGCCCGCGACGATCGCCCGCGCGGCGTCCGCCGGCGACGCCTTCTCGAGCGTCAGCGCCTCGCCCATCTTGGTGTCAATCGGACCGGGATATACACCAAACACCTGCGTGTTCTGTCCGCGCAGCATCGCGCGCGTGACCTGCGTGAGTGAGTGCGTCGCCGCTTTCGAAGCGCTGTACGCCGCGAGAATCGGGAAGCTGACGAAGGAGGCGACCGAGTTGAGGTTGGCGATGGCGCCGCCGCCATTCTTCGCGAGGACTGGCGCGAAGGCCTGCGTGACCGCGAACGTGCCGAGGAAGTTGACTTCCATCTCCTGCCGCCCGCCCTCGATCCACTTCGGATCAGTGAAATCGCCACCGTGGAAGCCGACGATGCCGGCGTTGTTGACCAGGACGTCTACGTCCGTTGCGGTCGCCGCGGCGGCGGCGATCTGCGCGGCCTTGGTCACATCGAGCTGGAGCGCCACGACGCGTGAGCCGTGGCGGGCCACGAGGGGGTCGAGCGTGGAAAGGGTGCGGGCGGCGGCGTACACCTTTTTCGCGCCGGCCGCGACGAGCGCGTCGACGATGGCTTCGCCGATACCGCGGTTGGCGCCTGTGACGAGTACGGTCTTGCCTGAGAGTGCGTAAGCCATCTGGAGACTCCTGACGATCTCGCAACGCGCGAGATTAAAAGCCGGAACCACGTCCCGGGCGTCGAGAAACAGACCGATCTGTCTATTCACGCCGTTGACAATAGACCGATCTGTCTGTATTGTCAAGAGGTGCCGCAGAAAACGAGAAAGCGGGCAAAAGCCTCCCAAATCGGGGTCCGTGACCGCCTCCTCGAGGCAGCCGATCGCCTCTTCTACCAGGAGGGCGTGCGGGCCGTGGGCATCGACCGCCTCCTTGCGGAAGCGGACGCGGCGAAGGCATCGCTCTACCAGCACTTCGGCTGCAAGGACCAGCTCGTGGCCTCGTACCTCGAGCGCAAAACCGTGGACGCCCGCGCGCACATCGGGGCTTACCTCGCCGACACGCCGCCGTCACAACGGGCGCTGAAGTTTTTCGACTGGGTGGTGGAGTGGGCAGAGTCGAAGGACTTCCGCGGGTGCCCGTTGCAGCATACCGTGACCGAGCTCACCGATGCGGCCCACCCGGCGCGCGCCATTGCCTACGGCCAGCGCGAATGGTTCACGGAGCGTTTCCTCGAGTGGACGACGGCGGCGGGAGTGAAGGACGCGAAGGCGATGGCTCGCGCGCTGGTCGTGCTGTTCGACGGTGCCGTTGCGGGGTCTGAGCTTGACGGGCCGCAGCGGGCGCGCGACGCTCGATGGATGGCCAAGAAGTTGTTGGCGGGTTGAACGCGCTCCGCCGCTGACGAATACGTTTCGCCATCTTCTCGGCAAATCGCTTGACGACAGTCGACGAGAATCGGGACGTCTTAAACCTCGATATTCTTCGAGGTTTTGAGCCAGACGTATCAACGTCCTATCACAATCCCAAGCGTCACTTCCGCTCACACACATCGACAAATACCGCTTGATACGCAGAGGCGCCCCGCTTGTCGACCAAGAGTAAGCTTGCGCACATGAGGAAGGTCTGCATCGTAGGGGCTTCCGGAAAGCTCGGGCAGTACATGGTGCAGCACGCCCTGGACCGCGGCTACGAGGTCGTCGGCGTTTGCCGCGACGCCAGCGTGGAAAAGCTCGATGCCTTCAAGGAGCGCATCACGGTCATACCGGGAGCGACCAACGACCGCGAGGTCATCAAGCGAGCCGTCGCTAGTTGCGACGGCGTTCTCGTCGTGCTTGCCCCGATGGGCGTCCACCAGTACGCGTCAGGAACCGCGCAAGCTGTTCTCGACTACGCACGTCCGGGGGCGCGCCTGGTGTTCTCGTGTGGGTGGCACATTACACGGGATGGCAAGGACGTGTACTCGTTGAAGATCAAACTGCTCGTGCATGTCGTCGGCCGGCTTGCTCGCCTCGCCCGCGTCGTGGACCTCGATGACCAAGTGGAGGCTTGCCGGCGCGTATTTGCAAGCAACACGAGGTGGACGGTTGTAAGAGGGAGCGACCTCGAAGAAGGTGAGAGCCAGGGTCTGCCAGTCTGGAGTCGGCACGTTGGCGACCCCATCCTGGCGAGCAACATCACGCGGCGCGTGGACTTTGCCCTCTTCATGGTGGCAGCTCTCGAAAATGACGCGCTTGTCCACGAAGCCCCGGCGATTGTTGGCTGCAACACGCCGTCTGCGCTCGCGCATGCCGCCGAGGCGCCATCACCTAGCGAACCAGAACCACGATCGCCATGATGCCGGCGTGAGCATTGCAAGATCACGCTAGCTATTGTCGAATCGCTTCACGGCAAGGCAGCGGCTGGCGAAACGGCGGACCCGACCGCCGATGATCGGAAGCAGATCGGCATTTGGCGTGACGACCCCCTGGCGTTGAGCGGCGGAATCCCGCGCCACCGGGCGCGTCGGCTGAAGCGAGAATGGTCAGCCGTCACGTCGCAGGCCTTGATCCTCGAGCAGTCTGATGTAGGTTGCGATCTGGCCGCGATGATGTGCTTCGTGATCGAGATTGCCGCGCACGGCGAGCCACCAAACCGTGACTTCTTTGCCGAAGCGGTCATCTCGAATCAATCGCGACAGGTCTTCGTTCGCAAGACTCGAGAGCAGCTCCGCACGCCGCCTCCCGCTCGCCTCAAGCCGCACCAGCACATCGTCGAACTCAGCGCGACTCAGCGGGCCGCCCTCGCCAACACAAGCAACCATACGTCTCAGCGATGGGTCTTCTAGCTTCCTGAAGAACCATTCGTCGGCGGCGAGGATATGACGCGCCAGCTCGCTGAGACTCAGTGCGCCGCTGCTAGGCCTCCAGTTCTCGAAGCCGACCGGGACCCTGCGCAGGCGCTTCAGAGAGGACTCTCGAACCGCGACGGAATACTCGGCGAGTTCCACTCCAGGATGGGACACGGAGCCACACCTTACTCTAGGGCCAACGGCTTGGGGCTCAGCACGCGCGTGCGTGCAGCATGTGTCAGACTGCGGGTCGGCGCGAATTCGTTAGGCTGAGGCCCGATCGATCCATTTCTCGACCACGGGGGGTTCGTACGCGTTGAGGAGATCGATGAGCTCATTGGCGGAACTCGCTACCGAGATCATCGCGCGGCATTCGCTCCGAACGAACCCCTCACTAATCGAATGCTCGACGAAGGACAATAGACCATCGAAATAGCCACAAACGTTTAGCAGTCCACACGGCTTTCGATGCAGTCCAAGTTGCCCCCAGGTCAAGACCTCGAAGAATTCTTCCAACGTCCCCCAGCCCCCCGGTAACGCGATGAAACCATCCGCAAGCTCCATCATGACCGCCTTGCGTTGGTGCATCGAACCCACGACACGAAGGTCGGAGAGGTCCTTGTGCGCGACCTCCTTTACGACAAGAGCCTCAGGGATGACGCCTATGACGTGGCCGCCCGCTGCCAGCACTGCATCGGCTATGAAGCCCATGAGCCCGACTCTGGCGCCACCGTACACTAGATCGATCTGCCGCCTAACCAAAGCGCATCCGAGATCCTTGGCAGCCTCGCGATATTCAAGTTGATGCCCGGTGCTCGATCCGGAGAACACACAGAGACGGTGCACCTCCTTTGTTTGCCTCATTCGGTCTCCTCTACAGTCTAGCAGGCCGTGGCGAAAGTCGTTACAGCGCGTTCGAGCAGGTCTGCCCTGATTCCGCGCTAGAACGACTGGCCAGGCGCCTCAGACGCCAATGCTGGCCCTGGCCTCGTCGCATTGAAAGTCGACGCCGGGTTCATGAAGAAACACGGTTTCATTTGCGCGGAGTCGGGCAAGAACGGTCGTCACGACATCTCGGGAAGCCACAAGACGAGTTTCGCCATAGCCGACGGGACCGTGTCGTTGTCGTCCATCGTCGTTAAGCCACTGGTCCACAAGATTGAAGTTGTCGCAGCAATGGTCGATCTCGCCGTAATGGAAACGAGTGGCCCTCCCATCTTCGATGATCGTTAGGGACTTCCGTCGTCGGTACCGCACGCCCGCCAACGCCTCTGCCAAATGTATCGTGGTGTTCGCATCATGGCCGACGCCGAGCAGCAAAACCTGCCCGTCGAGCTCGTAAACACGTCCGACCGGACTATTCAGGCCATGAGGTACGTCCAGCGGATGATCGCTGGTGATCCGGGCAGCTTCTGGTCCCACTGCCGCGAATGCATGCGGACTGTCACTGCGGAGCACATTCGGCATCCGCCAGAACGTGTCCGCCACGATCCCCATTCCGAAGCACGGTGTCCTTCGAGGATCGAAGGGGTGATCGTCGTCATCAGTCATGCTGGGCATCACCAAAGTGCCATTCGGCCCAAGAACGGCTTGCAGCGCGCCGATCAATCCGAGCGGTCCGTTTTCAACGGGACCTATCTTGGAAAACGATGTGTGCACGACGAGCACCCCGCCCTCGGGGACGCCCAACGCTCGGTGCTGAGCGATCAATTCCGACATGGCGATGGGTTGACGGCTCATGGTCGGTCGGATTCGCGTCCGACGTCGCAGAGCGTACTACAATCCACGCATGTCGATGGGCAAACGCAAACGCGACCGGCAACCCACGATGTGGGTCACCACGACTCACCTGCCAACGGCGGTCAACGCGATTGCGCGGGATGCTTGATCGCGCCGACGCGCTCGGTCACACCGATCCCGAGCATGACCTCTGGCCGTCATGTCAGTGGGGCCGCTTCGACGCCACGAAGCCGATTGTGCAGTGGGACACCGCCTGCCATCACCGAACTGGCCGAGATGGGCGTCGCCGACCATGTGCTCGAATCGATCAGCGGCCACCTGTCGCGCCGGATGCTGGAGCACTACTCGCACATCCGGATCGACGCCAAGCGACAGGCGCTCGACGCCCTGGACGCTCAGCGGGGCTGCGTACTGCCCGCGCTCGGCGCGAATGGCAGCGGCGGAAACGGCGACGGTGCGGAAATCAGGGCGGTCGTCGACCTGCCGGAACAGGTCAGTCACAGGTCACGTCACAGTTTGGTTTTGCCGGGCTCGCCACTCTCCGGTAAACTGTTGACTCCACTTGAACGGAGAGATGTCCGAGTGGTTGAAGGAGCACGCTTGGAGAACGAAGCCGGTCAGCCGCACTGACCCACTCCGAGGCGCTCCAACGCACACGCGATCAGCGACTTAACCCTCCAAAACGATCATTCGGTGTGCATCCATAAATCTCGATGTTCTTCGAGGTTTTGAGCCTCACGTATCACATTCCTATCACAATCGAATCGTTAACTTACCGCGTACGCGTGCGTACGCCTTGGTACGGGTAAACTGTCGTGCGAAGACCGTCGCACACGGCAGGTGCGCGACCGCGCCGCGACTATCGACCGCCGTTCTACTTCGGTGCTTCGTCAGCACGCCAGTCCGCATCGATCCTAGTAGGTTGTCCGGTGCCGCCACATGTCAGTTTCAGAGGATCAGTCTTGTCGGATGTGCCAGAGCACACCGGACGGGTCTGAAAACTGCATCATCAGGCCGCCTTCTTGATTGTGTGGCTCAGCGAGCACACGAGCGGTACCACTGTACGTTTCGTTAAAGGCCATCGCCTTGATGTGCGACCACCACTCGTTTATATCGTCGACATACAGACAAAACATGAAATTGCCCGCCCAGTCCTCGACGTAGTAGTCCTGAAGCCAGAAACCGTAGCCGTCCCGCTCGAAGCGCACGGCTTTCTCTATCGACGCTACTTGCGCAAAGCCAAAGTCTCGGTAGAAGCGAGACGATAGAGCAAAGTCTTTCGCCGGAACGAAAGGCGTGAGGTTCTGGACCGTTCGATTTGTCATTGATTCCATCGAGCTCAGGCCTGCCGTTCTTTCGTCCGAGGAACAAGAGGCCGCCTGCGAAGCGCTTGGCTCGACTCGTTCATTCGGGCAACTCGATCTCCGCGCGCTCGCCTGGCTTGACATGCACGGTGACGCTTTCGCTGCCACTCGCCGTTGCAATCTGAAACCTTACGTCTCGGTCCATCAGCGATGCTTCCGTCCATCGGATCGAGCCGTCGGGGCGTGTCCGGCAAACGATTCCGTTGTCGCTTACCACGCGGACGCCAGGAATACCATTGCCGGCGGCGTCTGCGATCCGCAGATCGAATGGCTCGGACACCATGTGGTCGCCGCGCGACACCTGTAGCGGCACAAAAGCTAGCGACACCGGCAGGACCGCAAGCGCCCGGACGATGAGTCGTTTCATCTCTCGCCGAGGCCGAATATGGCCTTAAGGCGAAGTCTTGTCAACATTGGGTTGGAGCAAGTACCGATGGCCCGAGGGTTCCCGCGAGATCCTGCGCGGACTCGGTAGAGTACGAGAACCGCGCCGTCACGGAGCCTGATCGGCGCGGCGAAGCTGAAGGCGCGACGATTGCAGACCCAGGGCACCGTTCGCGGCGTTCGCCGACTTGTCCGCCGCACGGGTCCACCAGTAAATCGGCAGGCCGGCGGCCATGATGCCAAGGCCCGCGAGTGTGGGACCTGGTGCGCTGACGATCGCATTGACCGTAATTGAAAAGCTTGCCATGCAGAACACTGCGGGCGCCCAGGGATAACCACACGCCGTCAGCCTCGGGACGTCTTGCGCTCGTCTATGAACAAAGAAGAGCGACAAGACAGCGAGCCCCGAAAACAGGACGATCGCGAAGCCCGTGTACACCAGGAGCTGTTCGAACGTCCCGGACAACACGAGCAGGGCGCTCCATGCGGCTTGGCCGACGATTGCGGTCGCGGGTGTCCGATAAAGCGGGTGCACGCGTGCCGCGGCCCGGAAGAACGCGCCGTCGCGGGCCATTGCAAAATAGACGCGTGGACCGGCCAGCGTCATCGCGCTGAGGCTACTGAGCACGATCACCACTGCGAGCGCGTTGAACAGCGATCCCGTCGCATCTGTCAAAAGGTGATGCGCCGCCATCCCTGGAACGTGCGAGACACCGATCAACACGTACAGTGTGACGACGGCGGCCGTGCCGATCGAAAGGCCGAGAGGCACGTTTCGCGCCGGCTCGCGTACCTCCTCTGCAATGTAGGCGGCTGCGTTCCACCCTGAATAGCTGAACATCACCGGGATCATTGCCAGCAACAGCGCGGACAGTGGTACTGGCTCGGCCACAGGCGGCGCCGTGATGGCGTGGTCACCCAATGCACCGGCGACAGCAACGAACGCCACCAGGCCGGCGACTTTGATCGCCGTGAGTGCGCGCTGGAGCGTTCGGCCCGGACCAACGCCGCGCGCATGAATCGCCGCGAGAAGAGCGATGACGACAATCGCGACGACTTTTGAGTTTGCCACCCCCGGAACGAACCGGTCCGCATAGACCGTGACACCCATCGCACCCGCGGCGATCGCGCCTGAGAAGCCGGCGACGAACGATGTCCAACCAGTCAGAAACGCCGCAACATTACCGAAGCTCTCGCGCAGGTAGACATACTCGCCGCCCGCCAGCGGCCGACGGGCGGCCAATTCCGCGTAGGCGAGCGCGCCGAAGAAGGCGAGAGCGCCGCCGGCAACCCAGACGCCGAGGATCGCATAGGCGTTCGGAACGATGGTCGCCACAAATCCGGGCGTGGTGAAAATGCCCACTCCGACGACGTTCGCGATGACGATGGCCGCCGCGTCGACCAGACCGAGACGTCGGTCGAGCGAGCACGAGTGCATTTACTTGCCCTTTGCGACTGGGTTGCCGTCTTTCGTCCATTTCACGTATCCACCGATCACCGCCCACACGTCGGCGAAACCCTGTTTCCGCAAGTCGAGCGCCGCACGGGCGCTGGTTTGCTCGGCCGGTCAACTGCAGTACGTCACGATCGGCTTACGAAGCGATCGAAGTTGCTCGACGTGTGAGGACAAGTCGCTCAGTTGAATCCAGATCGCCCCTGGAATGTGACCCGCGATGAATTCCTCTTCCGACCGAACATCCACAACCGCGATCGAGCCTTCAGTCCGACGCTTCTTGAAGACGTCGAACGCGATCCTCAAGTTCGGACTTGCGAGAGAGCTCTCGTCCGCCGCTGGACTCGCCGCGGTGTCGTCGGTCGCCGGATTCACGTCGGGTACTGCTACGACGAGCCATTCGATGTAATTCGCGCGGTTCACGAACGGATCCTGGAGTGTTCGGATGCGAAAGCCTGCGTCACGCGCTTCCTGTTCGACAAACGCGGCTGCGATTTCGTGGACCTTCGTCTGCTGATCACGCGTGTTCTTCACTTGCTTGTCGGACATCGGCTCGACAATGATCAGACGTCCATCGGGCTTGAGCGCGGCTCGCAGCGCGTGCAGCATCGCCTGGTGATCGACCATCTCGTGATACGCGTTGACGATGACGGCAGCATCCAGCGACTGGGCCGACAGATGCGGGTCGCTCGGATCACTCTTGATGACCGTGACGTTGGTCAGCGCCTCCTCCGCCACACGTGCGCGCAGGCGTTCGATCGCGCGATCGTCCACGTCAATCGCGAAGACGCGTCCCGCTGACCCAACCGCCGGAGCGAGCCTCACGGTCAGGAAGCCGTCGCCCGCGCCGACGTCGGCGACGATGGCGCCGGGCGCGACAGCCATAGCGCCAAAGATTTCCGGAACCCGCTGCCAGACATCGCGCGCAGTCTCTTGTTGGCGCGCGGAGGCGGCTTGACCACTGGCTCGGCCGGTGCCCGCGACGAGAAGCCCGACTGTGAAAATGATCGCGATTTCACGGCTGATGGTGATGCGTCGCATGTCGGCCTCCTACCAAACGCGTCAATCGTAGAAGGCCGTACGGCGTGGTAGGTGGTCGATTCGCAAGGTTTCGGTCAGAAACTAGTGAACTTCATCGTTTCCTGACATTGCTCTGACGATTCAATCACCGATAAGCGACGGTCCCGGTCCTACAATGGCGGCATGAGCAGTCGATGGTCGGCTTGGGTGGCAATCGGGCTGCTGTTGTCGATCCTGGGAATCGCGGCAGCCCTCGCGTATCAGGCGCAGGCGGCGGACCGTTCGCATCGGGCGACTGCTGAGAACGTGCTGCGTGATTACGCGGGGTTCGCGGCGTGGGAATTTTCGCGGCTGGCGGGTCGCGAGCTGACTGAAGTGGTGGGATCGGCGCTCGGGCAGGCGTCCGCGGGCTGTCGCGACGGGGCCCCGCCGGATCTTGCGCGCCTCAAAGCAGACGGAGGCTGAGGGGCCAGCCTCGCTGCGGTCCGCAGCATCTTCAGCGCACCGACCGACGACGCGGATCTCGCCGTCAGCGGCGAGCCCCTCCCGTCCGACATTCGCGCGGTGTTGAACGACGGCCTTCATAGAACCCGTCAGGGCCAGTTTCAGATCGAAACGGTCCTCGTGCACGTCGATACCACTGGCGCCAGACCGTCGATCGTGGCCTGGCGCATCGCTCGGCCGGAGAGCCGCCGTCCCGCCGTTGTCGGGATCGTCGCGGACTCCAGTTTGGTCACGGACGTGTTCGCGCGGGTCGTAAAGCAATCGCCGCTGCTTCCTCCCTCTTTGGCCCGCGAACGGAGAGACCTCCTCTCGGTTCGAGTGGTCACGCCCGATGGTCACGGTTTGTACTCGTCTTCAGCGGTCTGGTCCGCGTACGCGAGTGAGGCGACTCTCGAGGAACGGCTTGGCGCGTTTCGCGTGGCCGTGGCGCTGACGGGACCGGCGGCGGATCAGCTGATCATCGGCGGGCTGCCGCGCAGTCGCGTACCGCTGCTCATTGGCCTGCTCGCGATTACGACCGGGCTAATCGCGGTGGCGTTCGTTCAGTTGAAACGCGACCGCGAACTCATCCGGCTGCGCGCGGACTTCGTCTCGGGTGTGTCGCACGAACTCCGCACGCCGCTCGCGCAGATTCGGATGTTCGGCGAGACGCTGTTATTGAATCGCGTCCGATCGTCGGAGGAGCACCGTCGTTCGCTCCAAATCATCGTGCAGGAGTCTCGTCGGCTCACGCTTCTGATCGAAAACGTGCTGCAGTTCGCGCGGCTCGAACGCGATGCCGAATCCGGCATCACGACCCAACCTGAGAGACTGGATGTGCTTTTGCACGACATCGTCGAGGCATTCGAGCCACTGGCGCGATCGAAGCGGACGGCGATCGCGCGACAGATTGACAACGAGATCGTGGCGCCCGTCGATGGGGGTGCCCTGCGTCAGATCGTCCTGAATCTTCTGGACAACGCGTTGAAGTACGGGCCATCCGGACAAACGATTGTCGTGAGTTGCCGATACCTTGACCGCGGCATCGCGGCCATTGCGATCGAAGATGAAGGACCGGGAGTCGCCGAAGCGGACGTGCCCCGCATCTGGGCCCCGTTTTACCGCGCAGGACAGGGCCGCGTCGCTTCTGGCGGGACAGGGATCGGATTGGCGATCGTGAAGCGGCTCACCGATCTCCACAACGGCACTGTCACCGTCGAGCACGGGCCACGAGGTGCGCGATTTATCGTCGAGCTGCCGGGCGCTACGAAGGAGCACGTCTCAGACGCCGCACGCGTCGCAGTAGGTGGGGCGTAGCCGTGACGGCGCCGATCGGGCGAATTCTCGTCATCGAAGACAACGAGGATCTGGCGTTCGGCTTGCGAAACAATCTGGAAATCGAAGGCTACGGCGTCGAGCTTGCCACCGACGGCCAACTGGGTTTGGCTCGCGCGCGGGAAGTGCAGCCTGATTTGATCGTTCTCGATCTGATGTTGCCGTCGCTCGACGGCTATCGCGTGCTGCGCGAACTGCGACAGGATGGCAACACGGTACCGGTGGTGATTTTGACGGCGCGGACGGAAGAAGCGGACAAGGTTCGAGGCTTCAGACTCGGTGCCGACGACTATGTCACGAAGCCGTTCGGCATTCTCGAACTGATCGCCCGCGTCGAGGCGGTGATGCGCCGCTCGGGCGTCGCCGCCCGGCCGGCGCACACGATCCGATTCGGCGACGTCACCATCGATGCGGCCACGCGCACGGTTCGCAAGCGTGATCACGCCGTGGCGTTGACGCCGATGGAGTTCGACCTGCTGTTGGCTCTCGTGAAGCGTCAGGGTGCGGTGGCATCGCGGCTCGATCTCCTCAAGGAAGTATGGGGACACGCCTCGACGGTTCTCACGCGAACCGTCGATACCCACGTGGCTGAACTGCGACGCAAGCTGGAGGACGATCCGTCCCAACCGCAGCACATCCTGACTTCGCGCAAGGCTGGATACCGACTCGAACAGAACGAGCGCAGCCGGTAATCGCGACCGACCAGTCCCCGTGACGCGTTGAGGACAGACTATCGATTCGTTTGCGTAATAGTACCCGGGAGGCCTATGGGCATCCAGCAGATCACCATCCTGCTCGTGATCGCATTGCTCAGCGTGCCGGCGCGGGCCCAGGACGGCACGGCCAAGCCTGACCGTTTCGCGCCGCTGCGTTTCCTCGCCGGAAGCTGGCGAGGCGATCAAGCCGGCCAGCCTGGGCGTGGCACTGCAGAACGCACGTACCAGTTCATCCTCAACGATCGGTTTCTGCAGGAGACGAACACGTCAACGTATCCGCCGCAGGAGAAGAACAGAAACGGCGAGGTGCACCATCACATGAGCATGATCAGCTACGATACCGCGCGGAAGCTGTTCGTGTTCCGCCAGTTTCATACCGAAGGCTTCGTGAACACCTACGTGCAGCAGCCGACTTCCGACGACAAGACGATCATCTTCATGAGCGAAGCGATTGAGAACATCCCGGCCGGTTATCGCGCTCGGGAGACCTATACGATCCTGAGTCGCGACGAATTCACCGAGCGTTTCGAGATCGCGGAACCAGGCAAGGACTTCGAGGTGTACTCAGAAGCCAGTTTCAAGCGCGTTCGCTGACAATTAGGTCACTGTCGCCTGCGTACGCGCCTATGGAATTGCTCGTTGCGCCGCATAGGCGGACGGTCGGCCGAAGATCAGCCCGTAGATGAACGACGGAATACAGAAGCCGGTCGTCACGGTGACGAATGCCGCCACGACCAGAAACCATCCGAGCGCGTAGCCGGCGATCGCATGGCCAGTCTGAAAACTCGTCGCCGCAGTGATGAGCATGGCCGTCGCCAGCAAGCACGCGAACCGGCGCGGCATCGGATACGCCGGCAGGCGTGGTCCGGCGGTCCAGCGTCGTAACACCTCGTTGTAGATCACGTCAAACGGATGGCCGGGTAACGCGGCACCCAACGCCGCAAACGGGACGAGTGGCCACAAAATGGCGGCGGAGGCGCGAAACGTGCCGACCGCCGTCCACGCCATACAAATCGCGGGGGCGAGTCGCAGCCAATAGTTGATCCGTGCGAGCGTCCGACTGTCGAGGCCGACGAAGCCCTGCGCCTCGATGCGCGCTCGGGTCGTTGCGGTGATGTCCTCCATGGCGCTCCCTCCTGTTGCTTGAATCCTTCCCTGTCAAACCGAGTGGCCTGAAAATTCGTACGCCGCTTCGAAGAAACTGCCGCGACTGAGCGAATGATTCTCGAGCGGCAGCCGACCGAACAGAGACTTGAACTCGGGTGTAGTTTGATGTGCGCGTTCCCACGCGTCTTTGTTCACCCACGTGCCGTGAACCATGTATTCCAATGGATTCGCAACGGAGCGATGGACTCGAACGGTGACGCAGCCCGGCTGAGTGCAGATGCGAGCAAGCAGTTCCCGATGCAGCCGTTCAAATTCCGCTGTCCTGTCGGGCAGCACGTTGAACGTGACGAAGGTGTCGATCATGGTTGACCCCCGTAGTGCTTAGCTGATTTCGCGTCGTGAAAGATGCCGCGACGAGACCCGAGGTAAATGTGAGAGCAGCCGCGACGAACACGGCCGACGCCATCCCGAACATCGCGCTCACGACTCCTGCGAGCAGCGCGCCGGCGGGATACCCGAGATCGCGCCAGAATCGGTACCATCCCAGGGTCGTAGCGCGCTTTGCCGCTGGCGAAATATCGGCGGCGGCGGCAAGCAATGCGGGGTACACCATCGCCGTCCCCAGACCGAGCAGCACGGCACCCGCGACTCCGCTGACGTACGTTGATGGCACACCGATCGCGATCACACCGAGCGCTGCGGCCTGCAGAACCATTCCCCACGCAATTAACGGTCGCCGCCCAACGCGATCCGCCATCGCACCGGTTGCTAGCTGGCAGACACTCCATGTCAGCGGATACACGGCTTTGATGATGCCGACGTCCTCGACCGACAGGCCGTGCGCTGTAAAGAGCAGCGGCAGCACACCCCAGGACAGGCCGTCATTCAGATTGTTCACGAGGCCTGCCTGACAGACGCCGAACATCGTCCGCTTCGCCGCTTCAGGCTCGAGCGCGTGTGCCGTACGAATCTGCGTGGGCGACGCTGCGGTGGTGTGGCGTAGAAATTCCGTCGTGTCGCGGACGGCCACGATCGATAAGGCGAGCCCAACGATCGCGTAGACGATGCCGACGTAGAACGGCTCCGGCCGAAGACCCGTGCGCGCAGCGATATATCCCGTCAGCAGCGCCGTGACGCCGAGACCGCCATAACCGGCGAACTCATTGAGGCCCATCGCCAGCCCGCGCTGCCGCGTTCCCACGAGGTCGTTCTTCATCGCGACGGTCATCGACCACGCGAAACCTTGATTCGCGCCGAGCAGGATGTTGGCCGCCAGGATCCATGCCCATGACGGCCCCCACGCGAGCATGAACGGAACGGGGAGGCCGATCACCCAGCCGGCGACGAGCATCGCCTTCCGGGTGAATCGGTCCGCAAGAAAGCCGGAGGCGACATTCGACAGGGCTTTGACGACACCGAACGCCACAATGAACGAGAAGATCAGGGTGTCCGAGGTGAGATGAAACTCCTCGGTGGCGACGAGCGGCACCACCGTCCGCTCCAGTCCGACCATGCCACCCACGCAGGCATTGATGAGAACGAGGAGCGAGAATTGCGCCCAGTTCTCACGAATGCCGAGCCGCCGTTCCATGAACCGAGGGTACGCACTCGCCTTCGATTCGTCCAATGAAACGATACAATCGTGGCGATAAGCGGGATGAATCGCTAAACGGCGGCCTTCGCGCGACCGGTGGCGGGATGCACCGGAAATGTTCGCTCGAGCAGCTGCAACATCGCCCGGCAGGCCGCCCCATGATGCTTCTGCGGATGGTCGATGACCAGAATCTCGCGCGTGGGAAGTGTCGCCCTGACGGGCAGGACGGCCAGGCGGCGGCCCGCCAGATCGTCGGCGACCGTCAGCCGCGACACCATCGCGATGCCGAGTCCGCCCATGACGGCACGCTTCACCGCGTCGGGATTGTCGAACGTCATCGTGCGCGCCGGGGCGACGCGATGGCGATGCCACCACGCCGTCGTTTGCCGGCGCGTATCCGAGCCTTCCTCGCGCAACAGCCAGGTCTCCGTGTCGAGCTGGCCCGGCTTGAGCGTGCGTGACCGCGACAGCGGTGCGTTCGGCAACGCGATGATCACGAGCTCGTCCTGCGAAACGCTGCGAGCCTTGAGCTCGCTGGATGGTAATGCGCCTGCGACGATAGCCATATCCAGATCGTTGCGGGCCACGCGCTCGGCGATCTCGTGAATCGGCCCGATCTCGAATCGGAGATCGTAGGCCTGGTGCTCCCCACGATATTTCGCGAGCAGTGGTGGCAGGACGTAGAGTCCGGGCGTCGGTGTGGCGCCTAGGCGAATGCGGCCGACAGCGCCGCGGGCGACTTCCTCCATGCGTTCGTGCGCGCGGTCCACCGCGCCGAGGATCCGCCGCGCTTCTTCCAGGAACACTTCACCAGCGACGGTCAATGAGACGCGGCGAGCCGCACGATTCAACAGCTTGGCGCCGAGCTCTTGCTCGAGCAGCGCGATCTGGTGCGACACCGCGGGCTGCGACAGATTGCAGAGACTGGCGGCCTTGGCAAAGTGACGCAGTTCGGCGACCGCCACGAATGTCCGCAGCTGGCGCAGTTCCATTCGTGCAGTCTATCAGAGGGATTCAATCATTTCATTGGACGAATCGATGGTGGCCCATTAGATTTGCCACTCATGACCACCGTTCTCGCGACTCGCGCACCATGGTTCGTCGCTGGTCCGCTGATCGGTCTCCTGATTGTGCTGCTCCTGTGGATCACGAACAAACCACTTGGGGCGCTGGGCGGTTATATCGAATTCGACGAGTGGGTGACACGCGTCCGGTCGACGCTTGGATGGCGTGCAGTTTTTGTCGTCGGCGTCATGGTTGGCGGTACGCTCTCCGCCGCAGTCGGTGCAGGCTGGCATCCGACGTTGGCATACGGATCGTTTGATGCCGTGTTCGGATCCAGTCTGTGGCTCAAGGTCACCGTGCTGTTTAGCGCCGGCGTATTGATTGGAGGAGGTGGGCGACTCGCAGGCGGCTGCACATCGGGTCATGGACTCTGCGGGACGTCCTTGGGATCGCCGGCGAGCTTCGTCTGTACCGCGACATTTATGGCCACGGCGATCGCGTGTACGTTCGCAATCGCCTGGGTGTTTGGGGCATAGCATGGGCATCAAACTGACCGGCTTCGCATCCGGCGTGGCATTCGGGCTCATCCTCGGGTGGGCACGTCTGACCGACTACGATGCCATCCGAGACATGCTCCTGCTGCGGCAGCCGGACGTATTCTTGTTGATGATGTCGGCGATGCTGACGGCTGCCGTTGGTGTTCGGCTGCTGCGCGCATTCAAGGTCCGTTCGGTGCTCGACGCGACGCCGATCGCATGGTCGACGCAAACGTCGCATCGAAGACACATCGTCGGCAGCATCCTGTTCGGCATCGGATGGAGCCTCGCCGGGACCTGCCCTGGTCCGCTCGCGGCGCAACTCGGTCGGGGCCAGTTCGTCTCCCTCTTCACTACCGGTGGTGTGTTGACCGGAATCTTCATTCACGATCGGATTCGCGTTCGACGCCAGGCGGTCGTGACGCGGCCGATTGGCGAAGCTGCATTGGTCGCAGGGCTTTGAGAGTGAGGCGCAGATGATCTTTCGCCAATTCCTGCACACGACGCCGATCGGCGCGTCGTATCTGTTCGGCTGCGGCGGGCAGGGGCAGTGCGTGGTGGTCGATCCGGTTCAGGATATCGGCGCATATCTGGACGCGAGCCGGGAGACGGGGATGCGCATCGTGCACGTGATTGATTCGCACGTGCATGCGGATCATCGTTCCGGCGGACGCACGCTGGCCGAGGCCTCGGGTGCGACCTATCTCGTCCACGAGTCGGTCGACGGCGCTGACGGCAGTGGCCTGAAGGACGGTCAGGAGTTGACCATCGGCAACGTCAGGATTCGCGTCCTCCACACGCCAGGCCACACGCCGGAACACGTGTCGCTGCTCGTCACCGATCGTACGCGAGGTACCGAACCGTGGTTCGTCCTCACCGGCCATACCCTGATGGTCGGCGACATGGGACGGACGGAGCTCGCGACGAGCGCCGAGATCGGCGCCGACGCGCTCTTTGACAGCGCTGCCCGACTCCGTGCACTACCGGATCACGTCGAGGTCTGGCCGGGCGCGTTTGCCGGATCGGTCTGCGGCCGAAAGCTCAGTGGGAAGCCCGCATCCACGATCGGTTTCGAACGGCGCTTCAACCGCGCGTTCGCCACCGAAGACCGCGAGACGTTTGTGCAATTGATGCTCTCGGAGATTCCGGCGCCGCCGGCCGATGCCGCGGCCATCCGATCCGGCAATCTGGAGGCAATCCGATCGACCGTCGCGATCCGTAGCTGAGGCGTGAGGAGGGACCATGGCCGTTAGTTGCCCAATCGACTTCGACGTCAAGAGCCTGCGTTCCGAAGTGCAGACGATGTACTCACGAGTGGCGACATCGCCCGGTGGCGAGTTCCACTTTCATCGCGGACCGCAGTACGCGGTGACGAAACTCGGCTACGACGCCGGCGACCTCGCGGCCCTGCCGCTATCGGTCACCTCCTCGTTCGCCGGCGTCGGCAATCCGCATGCTGTTGATCGCATTCCCGCGGGAGCGACCGTCATCGACATCGGCTGCGGCGCCGGCACCGACTTACTACTTGCCGCCCGTCGCGTCGGGACCAACGGCCGCGCGATTGGCATCGACATGACCGAGGCGATGCGTGATCGCGCCATGCACGGCGCGTCGCAGTGCGGCCTCGACCACGTTGACGTGTGCAGCGGCGACGCGACGCGACTGCCGGTCGACGATCGTTCCGTCGATGTGGTGATCTCCAACGGCGTCATCAATCTGGTGCCGGAGAAGGAGCGCGCCATCGCGGAGATCGCCCGCGTGCTCAGGCCTGGCGGCTGCGTGCAGATTGCCGACATCATCATCGGCGAAGTGCTGCCGGACAGCGCGCTACGCGACATCGATCTCTGGACGGGTTGAATCGCCGGGGCTCTGCTGGAAGCAGAGATGATCGAGGCGTTTGAGAACGCGGGCTTCGACCGGGTCGCGATTACTCACCGCTACGACTGTTTCGAAGGCACAACGAAGGAGCGCACCGCGAAACGGTACGGTGTAATCGGCGTCAATCTGTCGGCCGTCAAGGCCGGAAAGTAGGGTGTCATGGCCCGCACCATCGCGCGACGGTTGGATCTGCGCGGAGCGATTTGCCCGGGACCAACCGTCGACACTCGTTTGACGCTGAAGGAAATGGCCGTCGGCGAAGTGCTGGAGGTGATGACGGACTATTATCCGGCGCGCCAGACTATCCCGGCCTTGATGAACGAGCTGGGCTATCCGTGCGAGCTCGTCGACGGCGACAAGGACGTGTTCAAGTTCATCATCGAAAAGGCGCGGTGACGCGCAAGGAGGACCGATGGCGAAGATTCTGGCGGTCGCGACCCACGCGAGCGACGATCCGACGAAGGCCACGCTGCCATTCATTACGGCGGTTGGCGCGATTGGCGCAGACAAGGAATGCGTGATCGCCTTGGTCGGCGAGGCGGCCTTGCTCGCGAAGGAAGCGGTGGCAAAGAACATTCATGGCTTCGGGTTTCCTCCGCTGCCAGAACTGGTCGCCAAAATCAAAGGGAAGGTTCCGGTCTTTGTTTGAGGGGCCTGCAGCGTCGCCCGTGGGGTGACGGAAGCCGACCTCAGTTCGCTGAACGCAACCTTCATGGATCCGATCAAGTTCGCGAATCTCATCGCCGAATCGAACGTCGCGACATTCTGAGTCCGTGAACTGCTGTTCCGGTTGCGTGTCGTGCGGCGCGGCGGAGCGACAATTCGGCCCGACGGTCGCTGTGCGAGACTTGAACCGGTACCACCGAAAGGGCCCTGACGCGACATCACGTCTGCTCCTCGACCGATTGCGCGGCCAGATCAGCAGCGGAGCGTCGCTCCTCGATGTCGGTGGCGGCGTCGGTGTTCTCGACTTCGAGCTGTTGGCGAGTGGCGTTAGCTCGGCCACGCTCGTCGACGCCTCTCCCGCATATCTCGACGCCGCCGGTCGCGAAGCCGAGGCGCGGAAGATCGCCGATCGCCTTCATCGTGTGAACGGCGACTTCGCGGCCCTCGGCGAAGGTATCGAGTCCGCGGACGTCGTCACCATGCATCGGGTCGTCTGCTGCTATCCCGATCATGCGTCGCTGCTGCAGGCGGCGACGAAGCACGCACGTCGAGTGTTCGCCTTTTCATACCCTCGCGACCGCTGGTACATCCGCCTCTGGCTCGCGCTCGACAATCTTCGACGACAACTCTTCGGCAATCCATTTCGCACGTTCGTGCATGCACCCGCCGCGATGGAAATGCGCGTCATTCAGAATGGATTCGTGCGAATCCATCGCTCACGAACGTTCGTCTGGTCGATTGATGTGTACGCACGAAAGACAATCTAGCGCGTGTAGTCGGTCAGGTAATGGTTGCGCCGGCAGCTGAGAAACGCCTTATCGGCCAGGGTCGGGAAGCCGAGGTCTTCCTTCTGCCGAGCGACCGGATCCTCAAATTGCTCCGAGCGGAGGGAACAACCGAGCGTCTCGCCTTCGAAGTGGCGGCCCTCGAAGCGGCGCGATTCGCAGGCGTGCGCGTGCCACAGGTGTATGAACAGGTCATCATCGACGGACGCCCGGGGATTGTGATGGAGCGAGTCAACGGCCCTGATCTCCTCTCTGCCATTGGCAGGCAACCGTGGCTCGTGTGGCGGTTCGGGCGTCTCACGGGAGCAGTCCATGCTCAGATCAATGGAGTTCATGCGCCGACGTCGTTGCCCCGAGTAGTGGACGTGATTCATAACGCGCTCGCACGCATTGGTCGTCGCGAGCCTTCCATACGCCTCGAATGGGTCGAACGCATTCTCGCGCGGCTTCCGGATGGTGACGCGCTCTGCCACGGGGACTTCCACCCTGGACAACTCGTGTATGCCGGCGGTGAAGCGGCAGTCCTAGATTGGACCGGAGCGAAACGTGGAGACGCTCTTTTCGATTACGCCCGCACGAGAGTGGTGCTCGGGATGGGCGAGCTACCACCCGGCGCGCCGCCTCATTTGAGATTGCTCGCTGCCGTGGGCCGCCGCCTTCTCCTCACTGCATACACCCGCTCCTACGAGCGACATGCCACCGAGCCGGTAGACTATGGACGCATGAGGGATTGGGAGATCGCGAATCTGGCGTTGAGACTGTCCGACAATATCCCGGGTGAACGGGCATATCTGCTCCGACGTTGGCGAACGCTTGAGGCCCTCAACTGAGTGGCCGGCAATCCTAAGGGGTGGAATTGCCAAGCCCGTGCAACGCTACACTGACGGAGGTGGGGTCGAACCGATGCACGAGAGCAGCCGCGGGTTGTCCCGCGAAAAGCAGGTTGAAAAGCACGACATCGAGATCGACATCGTGGACCAGGAGCTTCGGACGGCGGGATTCGAAATTGTCCAGCGCGACACGGAATTCGTGAAGGTCACCGGCGTCGCCGGCGGATTTTGGCTGATTCTTGCCCGACGACCGTGACCGTCGTTGAACTGTTTACCCGAAAGCACGCGACCTACGACCGCTTTATCCGGCTCGTCCGGTATCCACAGGGCATCCGCGAATTCTTCCGGAAATCATCGCTATTGCGATCGGGGCTTCGTGTCCTCGACGCGGGATGCGGAACAGGCGCAATCACTCTAGCGCTTTATGACGCACTCGTGCGGCGAGAACTGGCTGCCGGTCGGCTACACGCATTCGACCTCACGCCGGCGATGCTTAGGCGGTTCCGGCTGACCCTTGAGTCTTGCGGACTCGACGTCGAGCTGCTACAGGCAAACGTGCTGCAGATGGACGACCTCCCGTCAACGTGGACGGACTACGACCTGATCGTCAGTGCATCGATGCTCGAATACGTGCCGCGCGATCAGTTGCCGAACGCGCTCGACGGGTTGCGGGCGCGTCTCGCGAACGATGGCACGCTCGTCGTGTTCATCACGAAGCGGAACTGGCTGACTGGTCCCCTGATCGGCCGGTGGTGGAGGTCGAATTTGTACTCAAGGGAAGAATTGGATCGCGCGTTTCAGGCAGCCCGGTTCTCACGCGCTGAATTCGCGCGTTTTCCGCTGACGGCTCGGTACTTGGGTCTTTGGGGTTACGTGATCCAGGCGCGCCGATGAGACGTCGCGAGGTTTTCCAAGGCAATCGAATCGCCGTAAGTGATCGAGGAACATTAGGAGACGTATCACAATTTGCGCGCGGATCGCTGACTCCTCGCTCGCAAACCGCTGAATCCAAAGGTCATCACAGAACGATGTCATTTGAAGGATGTTGTGGGATAATCTGATCTCTGACCGCTCGCAACTCGTTGATTCTAAAGCGGAGAGATGTCGGAGTGGTCGATCGAGCACGCTTGGAAATTGACTCCCGCCACGCGTGCTGACGCACACGAAATCCCACCAACGCACGTCGGATCAATCAGTTCCCGCTACAACGAAGTACTCCGCGATGCGCTCATAAGTGACGATGTTCACCGGGGGTTTCCGGGGGGTATCTGACACAGTTTTGACACAACGCGTTCGCACAGTTACGCAGACCAATGCAGACGCGTACGGGTGAGTACCGACGACACAGGATTCGAGGGCTATCAGACAGCCGCGTGGCTCGCGCGGGCGCGCGTCCGTCGTGCGCAGAGGCTGCTGGAAACGGCGGACCTGGCGATCGAGCAAGTGGCGACGGAGGCAGGCTTCGGGTCGGGCCGCAGTGATGCGCGCGCACTTTGGAACCGTGGTCGCCACGAACCCCATGTCGTACCGCAGGGCGTTTTCCCGAGTTGATCGCGTCACGAACGAGGGACCGAAGTTATAAGGCGCTCGCTAGCCGGACCGGGTGCTCCCGACTTCTCCGGCCGACGGCTTAGTGTTGGCGCATTCCGCCAGCCGAGCCGTCAGGTGGCATCAAGTGTCGCAAGCTGGCGACGTAGAGCGACAACGCGTCGGTTAGCGCCTAGCCGATTCGCGGAACGCCAAACGCGCTACCGGTCGGGGGTCTTGGGCGCATCCGCCGGATTGACGTATCGCGTGTCAGTCGGGCCGACACCAGTGATCTGCACGAGCACGAGCTCCGCGCCCGTTCGAGCGAAGTGATTCGCCGCCGCCGGCTCCGAATACACGCTGCCAGGCGGCAGCCGCTTCAACGCCTTCTCATCGAACCGATCTCCGTACCCGAACTGCCACGTTCCCGATACGACGGTCGCCATGCGATCGTCACGATGGGAGTGCGCTGGTATGCTGGTATTCGCCGGCACGGACAGGATAATCGTGTAGAAGCCGGGCTTCGACGGATCGCCGGCCAGAACCTTGGTGCTCACGCCGGCGAGGAACGAACTGCCAATCTGATTCGTGCCGGTCTGATTGGCGCGGACTTCTTCGGGTGTGAATCGCATCTGCGGCAGGTTCGATCTCGACGCGGCCGATTTCGACTGAGCGCGGTCCGAAGATCCAGTCGTCGCCGCTGCCGCCGGATGGAGAAACGCCACGAGCGCATCCATCGTCGCCTCTGGACTTTCCTCCATCACCCAATGGCCGGTGTTCGGCAGTGTCACCGATCGCGCGTTCGTTGCGACCAGCCTGACTTGCTGCGCAAGGGCTTCACCGTTGGCCTTCTCTCCGCCGATGGACAGCACGGGCATCGTGAGTTTCGTTTCCGAGAGGCGCGCGAAGTCCTTCGCGGCCTGCTGAAAGGACACAAAGTACGCCCACGCCGAACGCATCCGTCCCGGACGGGCGTAGGCCGTCGTGTACGCCTGACGATCCGTCTCGGGGAGCGAGCGCGTTTTGTCAGCGGCGAAGTCATTCCAGAAATGCTCGAAGTACGTCCGCTCACGACCGCGCACGAGCGCCTCCGGGGTAGGACCGTTGAAGCGGAAGTGCCAGATCGCTGGACTGTTATAGATGGCTTCCCATCCGTCCACTCCGGGCAGAAACGCATCCATGAGCACGAGCCTGTCAACGTCCTCCGGGAATTGCGCGGCGTACGCGTACGCGACCATCAATCCGATATCGTGACCGACGACGGCCGCTTTCCCGAGGCCCAGCTGCGTGACGAGGCCGTGAATGCGACTGGCGGCATGCGCCATATCCAAGCCGTCGTCCGGAATGGCCGATCCGCCGATGCCGGGCAAGTCGGGAGCGATGACCGTGAAGTTGGACGCCAGACGCGGCATCAGCGGTCGCCACATCCTCGATGTCTCGGCGTAGCCGTGCAGCAGGACGATCGTCGGTCCCCGACCGGCAACGAGATACTGAAGTTGGAGTCCATCGACAGTCGCGGTCCGGACGGCAATGGCGGGCGCACCCGCCGGTTGCTGCGCGTAGGGTGCCTGCGACAACCACACGACTGCTAACGCGATTCCGCCCACATAGAGACGCCGTTTGGCCATGTCCATCCTCCGGTGCGCAATTCGTCGCGAAGGCACGTCGCGCGTGTTCATGCCGCGGGCAGATGCGCCTCGACCCACGTGGTGACATCGGCCATCACGCCGTTCTTGTCCAGATCGTTGAGCAGGTCGTGAAACCCTCCGTCATAGAGCTTCAACGTCTTGTCGGTCGCTCCGACGGCATCGTAAAACGCTTGGCTCCCGCTGGCTTTGGCGGCTTTGTCCGCGGTCCCGTGCAGAATCAGCACCGGCAGCGTGATGCTCGGAAACTCGCGCTTCAATCGTTCGTCGGCACGCACCAGTTCGGCGACGGTTTGCGTGGGTTGCGTTTCGTTGGCAATCAACGGATCGGTGTTCATCGCTTCGACGACCTTCGGGTCGCGCGAGAAGTCCTCGTTCTTCAGGCGGAGCACATGCGCGTGTGGAAACACGTGGCCAAGGCCTTTGAGAACCGCGAGCGCGAAGTCCGGCGCAGGGGTTTGAAACGCGAAGCTCTCGGAGATGAGGCCAGCCAGGCGCGACTGATGATCGAGCGCGTAGAGGCACGCCACGACACCGCCAGCGCTGTGGCCGAACAGAAACACGGGCAGCGCAGGCTCGCGGGACCCCGCAACCGTGATCATGCCGTCAACGTCGCTCAGATAGTCGTCGAACTTCGCCACGAAGAAGCGCTCGCCGTCGGATTTGCCGCGGCCCCGCAGATCGAGGGCGTAGACCGCGACCCCGGCTCCGGTGAGTTGACCAGCGGCCCACTCGTAATAACCGCTATGCGAGTTGAAACCGGGAACGATGACCATAACGGCGCGCGGCGACCCCGCCGGTCGCCACGATCGGTAGGACAGTTTGAG
>Ga0075434_100000462_pt1 | contig 30392 bp, 30 predicted proteins | sample RhiMethybrSRZTD3_FD_75298 | JGI IMG/M metagenome (GOLD analysis project Ga0075434, IMG submission 75298) | Populus rhizosphere microbial communities from Tennessee, USA - Rhizosphere MetaG P. TD hybrid SRZTD3 | ecosystem: Host-associated > Plants > Roots > Rhizosphere > Soil | place: USA...
GTCAGGCGTCAGGCGTCAGGCGTCAACGAGCAAAGTCTCGTAACAACAAACCTTTCAATCATAAAAGGGACTAGGCTTGCGTGGAGATCGCTTTTGAGAACTGAGAACTTTATCTTTACGGCACAATGATGCGTCCGCCGGCTTCCTCGGGAGACGCCAGCACGGACTGTTTTTCCGGAAATTGGGCGAACAGGAAATCTATGAATGCTCGCGATTTTGGTCTGCCGGAGGTACGTGCCAAAGCCATACGGAGGAGGAATACTAGAGCCTTCAGCACCTCTGAGTCTCGCAGGCGTGTAAAACCTGTGTGTTTTAGCTCTGCTTCTCGATACTCCTTCACCATGTTCTCCAATTCCACGGAGACGGCCTGCTGCGCCAACCCCTGGATAGGCTCTTCATAGTGCAGTCCCGAGTTCAGCAATCGATCGTAGCGCCGAGCCAGGGAGGTAAGTCCTCCAATCAGGTCGGAATCGTGTATTCCGCGGTCGTTGTGGGCACGCTTGGCAAGGGAGTAGCTGAGTCCCATGATCAGGTGCTCATGCTGGTACAGGAACTGATCCTCGATCTCGACCTGGGCCATGAGGGCGGCGGGATCCAGATCGGCTGCGGATCGCGGCCTTTCGTGGGCACGGGCTTGTTGCAGGTAAGGGCAATCACTGGGACAATCGAGTGTCACTTCGCGCTGCTCGCCGCAGCACTGCGGACAAATACGTCCGTGCAGGGCGGGACAAAAACGCCTTTCCTTGCGGGTTTCACAGATTGCGCAGCTCAGACAGGCACCCTCCTCAGACATTATGGCATCCCGGAGCGTTAGGACCCTGCGGGACAGGGGCAACTGCTTCCCACCCGCTTGGGATCACCGCCCCGCTGCCTTCACTCCCCAAAGATGGCGTCTTTAGTGCCGTTTTCGGGTCCCACCCTTGCGAAAACCGCATAAAATGCGGGTAGAACGCTACTTTTCCACAGACACGTGGTGTAAGATAGCTCCCCTCGCAACAAAACCAATGTTGTTCCATCGAGGAGGATTCATGGCTTCAGGTTTGACCAAGACCCAGCTGGTGCGCCATCTGGCGGAAAAGCTCGAAACAAACAACAAGACAGCGGCGGCGTTTCTCGAGCATCTCGCCGACACCGCCATTAAAGAAACGAAGAAGAACGGCGTGTTCGTCGTTCCCGGCCTCGGCCGTTTGGTGAAAGCGCATCGGAAGGCTCGGGTTGGACGCAACCCACAGACTGGTGAACCGATTCAGATCAAGGCCAAGACGGTCGTGAAGTTCCGCGTCGCCAAGGCTGCGAAGGACGCGATTGCCCCCAAGAAGTAATCTCTCTGCCCAGCAAGATCAAAGGCCGGCATGGCAGCCGGCCTTTTGTTTTGAGCTCTCAACGCCGGTTGAGTTGAGTTCACGGCACGACGGGCGGGGACGCTCGTCGCTCCCTGGACAACTACTTCCCGTACTCGTTCTTCACGACTGTCCCACCCTTCATCACAAACTTCACATGTTCCAGCGTCGTAATGTCCTTCAAGGGGTCGCCATCGACGGCGATGATGTCGGCCCATTTACCCGATTCCAGCGTACCGACTTTGTTCGACCAGCCCAGCAAGTCCGCGTCGTTGATCGTCGACGTCTGAATTGCCTGCAGCGGCTTCATCCCGAGGCGCACGTAAACGGCGAATTCATGTGCGTTCAGTCCGTGAGGGTAGACGGCAGCATCCGTGCCGAATCCAACTTTCACACCGGCGGCGAAAGCTTTCTTCACATTGTTTTGTCCGACGGCTGAGACTTCCCTCATCTTCCTCACAATAAAGTCCGGCGCGTTGCGCTTGCCCAGATTGTCACGATTCCAATCCATCAAATAAAGAGTGGGAACCAGGTACGTTCCGTTCTTCTTGAGGGTTGCGATCGACTCATCATCCATCAGGTGGCCGTGTTCAATGGAGTCGACACCTGCGATCGATGCCCAGCGCACTCCCTCTGCGCCGTGTGCGTGAGCAGCCACTTTGCGCCCGAGCCGGTGTGCTTCCGCTACGATTGCTTTCATTTCCTCCATCGTGTATTGGGAGGCGTTCGGATCGTCTCCTTTCGACATCACTCCGCCGGTAGCGCAGATCTTGATCACATCCGCGCCGTACTTGATGACTTCGCGCACCTTGTGCTGGACGGCCTCAACGCCGTCGGCCACGCCTTCGGCCTGGTAGTGGTACTCGAAGGGCAGCAGGTTTTCATCGCAGTGGCCGCCTGTAATTCCGAGTGCAGGACCGCTCACGATCATTCGAGGACCGGGAACATCCCCAGCGTTGATCGCGTCACGCAGAGCGACGTCGCTGTACCCACTGGCACCGACGTTCCGAACGGTGGTGAATCCGGCGTCCAGCGTGATGCGTGCATTCTTGGCACCAGTTAACGCCTCGCGCGGCACCGAGATGCCGAGCGATTCATAGCCCAGCTGTGTGTGTTCGAAAGTGAGATGGGTGTGCGCGTCAATCAGCCCGGGCAACACGGTTGCGTTGGGAAGGTCGATGGTCTCCGCTCCCGGCGCGGCTTTCGCGTCCGCACTCGGACCAATGCTGACGATCTTGTCCCCTTCGATGACGATGGCCTGATTGTTGAGCGTGTTCCCGGTTTTCACGTCCAGGAGATGGCCGGCGCGAATCACCACGCGGCGCGCTGGGGGCTCAGCTTGCCCTACTGCGTTGAAGGAAGCGAGACATACTGTTGCGAGACAAGCGACCAACCAAAGCGTGCGGTGATTTCCCATGTTGCTCCTTAGAGGAAAAGCGGACAGCAAGAATAGACGAAATCGAAGGCAACAGGCGAGTTTCAAACGGGTCGACGCCAATATCCGTCGACACCCCACATGGCTCCGGCATCTGCGGCATAGAAAATCAGGAACAGAAGGATGAGGGGAAGTTTGTCTAGCTCCGCGCCGAAGTAACGCCAGACGGGGACTCCGTGTCCTGGTTCCCACCAGGTGGCAAAGAGCAGATTGAATAGGAAGAGCGCGCCCATCACCGAAGCGGCCCGAACCCATAGGCCCACGACCAGCGCAATTCCGATCAGCAGTTCGAGAATTCCGACGAAATATCCAAAGAAAACCACGTGTGGCAACACCACATGTGCCAGAAAGGGGCGATAGCAGGCGAAGGCCGCTCCCTGAATGTAACCTTGCAGATATTGCGAAAAGCCGGTGTGCGCGAATTCGGGTCCGGCGACCTTGTATTCCCCAAACAGGAGAAAGAGAACTCCGGTTGCGATGCGGGCGACAGCAATGGCCTTGGCGAGTGAGGTCGGGTGGTTAGACATTCATTTCAGGGATGATCAGTCTGAAAGTGCACCAACGATTCCCTACGACGGGCGGGGACGCCGGTCGCTCCCCGGACATCGGGCCTCAGCTATTTAATCGATTCTTGCCCACATGCTGAGCCAGTGCCGCGGGACGCCGGCGCCACCTAGCCTCCGGGGCCGTCATTGCTGACGTAGTGCTCCAGCGACTCCAACTCCTGCGTAAGCCCGTCGATGCGCCACTCCAGCAGATTGCGGATGGAAAGCATGCCCAAAAGCTTCCCGTTGTTGTCGACCACGGGCAGGTGTCGGAAGTGGCGTTCCACCATCGTTGCCATGGCCTCGGCGGGTCCGGTGACTTGCGTAGCCATCTCGACTGGTGTGGTCATCAAGTCGCGCACCGGTGTGACTTCCGGATCCAATCGGCTCAGCGAGAATTTGCGGAGCACGTCACGCTCGGTAAATATTCCGGCGACGCGCCCTTCGCCGTCCACTACGCCGACCGCACCGACATGGTAGTCGAGCATTTTGCGGATGGCATCTCCAACGGTGGCTTCCACCGGAACGGCAGCGGCTTCGGGATCGCAAAGCTGCAGTACGTGCATAAGAACCTCCTGCCCTGTCTGGAAAGATTGGGGAATTATGAACCGCGGGTGATGCTTGTCAAGCGTTTCTATTGACAGATGTGCAAGTGTAGCGCCGCCGTCCCGGCGGCAGTCCTGCGGGCGTCCCCGCCCGCCACGGTCGAGGGCGGGACGCCCCTTCGGCAAGCTCAGGGCAGGCTCTCGGACAGCCGGCAGGATGCCGGCGCTACTCATCACTTCTGGTCGCCGCTTTTGAACACCTTCCCGTCCTTCATCACAAATTCCACGTTCCCCAGTTCCTTGATGTCTTTCAGTGGATCACCCGGAACAGCCACGATGTCAGCATAGGCGCCGGGCGCGACAACACCGACCTGGCCGGACATATCGAGCATCTCGGCGGCCCGCGAAGTCGCGCTTCGGATGGCTTCCATGGGCGTCATGCCCAGATCGACCATGCGGGGAAATTCCTGCGCGATCGGTTCTGTCCACGGTATGCCTCCCATGTCGGTGCCGAAGACAATCTTCACGCCCGCCTTAAGTGCCTTCTTGAACGATTCTTCGTGAGCCGATGCTCGCAGTCGATCTCGCTGTCCTTCGGGAGAATCGGGTGGCCCCCAGTCGGTGTAGTAGACGCTGATGGTGGGGCAATACCAGGTGCCCTGCTTGACCATCTGTGCGATCTGAGCATCGCTGATCTGCAAGCCGTGCTCGATGGAGTCGCAGCCGCCATCGAGAGCGCGTTGCAGGCCGATGCCGCTGTAGGCATGGCATGCGACCTTCTTTCCCCAGCCGTGCGTTTCATCCACGATTGCCTTTAATTCTTCGAGCGTCAGTGTTGGCTGAGAGGCGAGTTCCCCGTTCTTTCCCACCCATGAGCGATGAGTCATGTACACCTTGATCCAGTCGGCGCCGTGATCGAGCTGCTCGCGGGCCGCTTTTCGCGCTTCGACCGGCCCGTCGATGATCTGGACGCCCTTGGGCATTTCAAGCTCGGGAGCATAGCCTTCCAGCGGATACCCACCCGTAGTAGAGATCGCGCGTGTGGCCGCCAGTAAGCGCGGTCCGGGAATGTAGCCGCCGTCAATTGCCTGCTTGATGCCGACATCGGCGTAGCCGGCGCCTTCGGTCTCAAGGTCGCGCAAGACAGTGAAGCCCTGCTCCAGCGCGCGGCGTACGGAGACAGTCGCACGCGCCGCTCGCAGCGAGAGCGGATACTTCAGAATGTTGGCATCGTAGCCGCCCTCCGCAGGGTCTTCGCCCTGCAAGAGGATATGCGTGTGGGAATCGATGAGCCCGGGAAGAACAGTGGCCTTCGAGAGATCGATGACGGTTGCGCCTTGTGGAATCTTGGTGCTGGCAGGGTCGCCGACGCTATCAATGAGGTGTCCGCGAATCACAATGATCTGATCGTGCCGTGGAGAGTCTGACTTCCCATCGATCAGCGTGCCTACGCGGATGACGGTGAAAGCCTTCAGGTGTGGAGTCGCGCCTTTGTCCTGCGCGGACGACGCTCCCATGGTTAGCAGAATGGCGAACACCGCCCAGCCCATATTCCTCATGAAGTTCTCCCGGGACTGGGGATTGTACGACGACAGACGCAGGATTGAGCAGCGGAGGGAGTGTCTTCAGCCGAAAAAGCTGAACAGTCCCAATCACTACTCTCCTATGTAAGCGTCTACCTCGATCTCTACCAGCATGGCAGGATCGATGAGACGAGTAACTTCAACCATGGTGGCGACGGGACGGATGTCGCGAAAAAATTCTCCATGCGCGCGCCCGATCTTCTCCCAGTCGGCGATGTTGGTGACGAACATCCGTGTGCGCACCACGTCCTTCATGCCAGCGCCTGCCTTCTGCAGGGCCAATTCGATATTGCGCAGGACTTGAATCGTCTGTGCGTAGGGATCGCCCCCTCCTACGATCTTGCCGTCCGGGCCCGTGGCGGTCGTCCCAGCAACGTGCACGTAGCCTCCAACCTTCACTGCACGGGAGTACCCGACCACTGGTTCGAATGGGCTATTACCAGAGATGTTTTTTCGTTCCATGCTCAAACAAATTCCCCCCCTGCCGATGATTCTAGTGCAAACAATTTGCAAATCCCCAGTGTTCTTAGCAGCCAATTACAGTGACTGCCAACAGCTGGCAGGTGCAACGTTGTTGACATTTCTGGCACCAAATTTATGGGATCAGTTTTTTTGATTTGCTTACCGAAGTCACTTGCGCTTGTTTAGAAAGGTGCGTTAATTAGTCGGCTAAGTCGAAGAAAACCCGCGCGGAGGGCGCGGAGGGCAAGGGGCCAAACATGATTCCGGAATCGCATCCGTTGCAGCAGTTGTTTGTCGAGCTTGTCGGACGGCACTATGCGGAGGAAATTGGTATCCGCGACCCGCAGTTGATCAGCTACGTGGCGCATCTGCTAACGGAATTTTGCGATGCCGAGCAACTCTTTAAGATTCGCAACGCCACGAACCGCCCACTCAGCGACGTCGGTGAGATGCTGCTTGAATCGGATCCCGTTTACGGCCCCGCTCCATCGTTCGATCGCGAGCGCCAGGTGCGCAAGCACATCGGCGACTTCACGCTCTTCTTCGCGGGTATGTTTCCGGAGAGCGTGAATCACTACCGGTTGCGCCGGCAGCGCCTGGAAAGCCTGATCGACTGGATGAAGGCCGGCAAGGAAAGCTACTACATTGTGTCGAAATTCGAGCACTTCGAGTACGCCAAGGTCGCGCCGCTGTTCGCCAACCTCTCACGCAACTTCGAGGAGTGCGTCTACGGCCTGAATCGGGTAAAGAACGAACTTGAGGAAATGCAGCACCCCATTATCGGACGAACCAGCGAACTGCTGATGTAGGGGACCAACCGTCCCCGCTCGGGCTTTCCTCAGACCTTCGTTCGACGGTAGAAGCTGAGGGCTCCCTCGCCGTGCGTCAGCTTCCGATACCTTCTCAAAGTCCCAAACTGTTCGCCCGGATCGGTACGCTTTTGGTGCTCCGCGATAACAATGGTCGCTTCGTTAACAAGAGCAGACTCTTCAAGGAGTTCGAGCGTGTCGCGGTACGCGTGTTCCATACGGTAGGGCGGATCCAGGAATACGATGTTCGCCATCACACCCATTCCCTGCAATTGCCGCAGCGCTCTTAAAGCATCCATTCGGATGACTTCATATCCGTCGCCGACCTGCAGGGAGGCGAGGTTTTCGCGGATCAACTTGGCGGCCGCCAGCGACGACTCGACGAAGTAAACCTGACGAGCGCCGCGGCTCAAAGCTTCGATACCAACTGCGCCTGTTCCAGCGTAAAGGTCGATCAAGACGCATCCCTCGAGCGCCCCAGGATTACCGGCGGTCAACACATCAAACAAGCTTTCGCGCAAGCGATCGGCGGTGGGGCGAATGTCCATGCCGCGCAACGAGCGCAGCGGACGGCTCCGGTACTGTCCGGCAATGACTCTCAGAGGCGATGTCCTTCCGTTACAGCAAATTCGCAACGGTCTCGTTCTCAATCGAATCTAACTATATAGAATGTGACGGGGGGAAGAAGCGACACCATGAGAAGCTGGTCCATTCCGATTGGTCGGCTGTTCGGAGTTGAAGTTCGCCTGCACCTGACGTTCGTCTTTCTACTTGCGTTCGTGTGGATGGCGGAAGCAGCTATGAAGGGCAACAGCACGCCAGGACGAGTGCTGACGCTGGTGGGAATAATCTTCGGCTCCGTCGTGTTGCGTGAGCTTGGACATGTATTCGTGGCGCAGCGCGAAGGTTTGCACGCAAAAGCCATCATTCTTCTTCCCATTGGCGGCATTACGGTCATTGATGAGGCGCACTCGACCCCGAAACCGGGCCGCCAGGTGTGGCAGCGGGATATTCGTATTGCATTGGCGGGCCCGGTCGTGAACCTGGTGATTGCGCTCATCTCCGCTGGGATTGTGCTGACCCAGTTTCCCGAGGCCCATCTTTGGACCAGACCGTTGCTGCACTCCAATCACCTGCTGCGCAGCCTGGTGTGGGCGAATCTGGGTTTGGGACTTTTCAATCTGTTGCCGGCGTATCCGATGGATGGCGGGCGCGTGCTTCGAGCACTCTTTTCGCGCCACACGGATATCGTCCAAGCGACCAGGCGAGCTGTTTCTGTTGCTCACGCGCTTGCCACTTTGATGGTTGTGGTGGGAATGCTGTTGCTCTTCCAAGGCGGACATCCGGATAGCTCTTGGTTAGTGATGCTCGGATTCTTCCTGTTGATTGGAGCCCAATTTGAGGAGCGTTCGGCGATCTTCCAGTCCGTACTGGAGACGGTGCACCTCGAGGACGTGATGCTCACCGATTTCCAGACGCTGTCTCCCGCTGACACACTCGAAGATGCGCTGGACAAGGCCGTTCACACCCTGCAGGACGACTTTCCCGTGGTACGCGGCGGCGACATGGTGGGTGTGATTTCAAAAGCCAATATCCTCCAAGCCCTACGCATGGAAGGCAACGGCTACGTGCAATCGGTCATGAACAGGCTGTTTGAGGTTTCCACTCGGCAAGAGTCCCTCGCGTCGGCCTTTCGCAAGCTGAATTCCCGTAATCTCAGCATTATTCCTGTCGTCGAAGATCAGCATCTAGTGGGGATCATCACGCTGCAAAACCTGATGCACTCTATGGCGTTGCTGGCTGAAAGTCGAAAGCTTCGCAAGGAAGCACTGGAATCCTAGAATTTTCAAGGGTCGATTTCCGATTGTCGATTGATAGTCGGGGTTCAAATCGTCAATTGGCAATCGACAATTGAAACTCGGAAGCGGCCTTGCATCCTGAAGCGGTCAGAACAATCGGATCGCCTTGGCCTGCTCCACGGCCGAGACTTTTCGGAGCACCTTCAGCACATCATCTGGCACCCGCCCGTCTACATGCACGACTGCAACCGCCTTGCGCGGCTCGCCTTTCTTGTCCGTCCCACCATTGCTCTGACGTCCCAGGGAAAAGTTCGCGATGTTGATCTTGTGCTCGCCCAGAATCGTGCCGACTTTTCCGATGACGCCCGGCACGTCGCGGTTCCGCATGTAGATCAGGTTGCGCTCGAGCGGCGCCTCCACGTCGATGTCATCCACTGATAGCAACCGTGGGGCATCCCTGTGTAGGACTGCGCCCTTCACGCGATGCTCCCCACTTCCGGTCTTAAGCAAAATCGACAACACGCTGCCCGATCCTCCGGTGGAACTCTTCGGCTTATGCAGTTCGTGCACCTGCAATCCGCGCGTTGACGCAATCGACGCAGCGTTTACGAGATTCGCCTTTTCATCGAGCATCTGGTTCAGAATGCCCTTGATGGCAGCGTTGCGGATCAACTCGGTCTTGAACTCCGCGATGTGGCCGCTGTAGCGCAGCGAGATCTCTTCGAGTGAACCGTCGCTCACTTGGGCGAGAAACGATCCGAGGCGTTCTGCCAGCACCACGTACGGCTGCAGCTCGGCATATTCTTCGTGCGAGACGGAAGGCACGTTGACGGCGTTCTGAATCACGCCACTCTTCAGATACTCTTTCACCTGCAGCGCGATCTGGTATCCCACCGCCTCCTGGGCTTCGTAAGTGGATCCACCGATGTGAGGCGTCAGAATGACATTGTCGAGCGCGGTGAGGGCAGAATTCTTCAGAGGCTCTTCCTGGAAAACGTCGAGCGCTGCACCTCCGACGTGACCCTGCTTCAAGGCATGTGTCAAGGCGGCTTCGTCGACCAATTCGCCGCGCGCACAGTTCACGATACGCACGCCTTTCTTCATTTTCTTGATGGAGTCCGCATTGATCATCCCGGTCGTTTGCGGAGTCAGGCCGACATGCAGCGTGAGATAGTCAGCCGCAGCGTACACTTCGTCAAGTTTCCCAATGCGCACGCCATTGTCCCTGGCCACGCTGGACGAGACGAAGGGATCGTGGCCAACAATTTCCATGCCAAAGGCCTTCGCACGGCAAGCGACTTCCAAGCCAATTTTCCCCAGGCCTATCACACCCAGCGTTTTCCCGCGCAGCTCGGTCCCTTGTAGTGACTTTTTCTCCCATTTTCCGGCGTGCATAAGACCGTCGGCACGGGGCAGCAGCCGGGCCATGCTCAGCATCATGCCGAGCGTGAGTTCAGCGACCGCAACCGCATTAGCGCCTGGAGTGTTCATGACGGCGATGCCTTTGCGCGTGGCTGCATCGAGATCGACGTTATCCACTCCCACGCCTGCGCGTCCCACAACGCGCAACTTGGGCGCGTGCTCCAGCAGTGCCGCATCGACCTGTACGGCAGAGCGCACGATCAGTGCATCGGCCGTCTCCAGTTGAGAGGTCAGCTTGCCTTCCAATTGATCGTGCGTGACAACGGTCCAACGGGGTTCTCGCAATAAGTCCACCGCGGAGGCGGATATTTTTTCGGCGACAACTATTTTCATTCTGTTGAGTTTCCTGGGTTCGTGAATTGGAGCGCCGGCGTCCCCGCCCGCCGGACGGGCGAGACGCCCGTCCCTCCACAAGCACCAGCGCTAAGTTTTTCGCCGGTTCGATGCAACTACGCGCCGGCTGGACTCGCTTCCGTCTGCCGCGCATACACTTCCTGCGCAGCCCGCACGGCGGTTCCGAATTCCACAGGCTTGCCGGTCACGTGCGCCATCACGTGTTCCAGCGCTGCCAGGCTTCCGATGGTATCGAGATAGTCGTAATAACCGATGTGGGCTAGCCGGAATAACTTGCCTTTCATTTCGCCCTGACCGTTTGCCACTACAGCATTGAACGACTCGCGGAACTCCTTCACGATCGCGCCGGAGTCTACACCCGCGGGTGAAGTTACTGCAGTGACGGCAGCCGATGGTGAGGACGCGGAAAAAAGCTTCAATCCCAGAGCGTGTACCCCTCCGCGCGTCATCTCTGCCATCAATTCTGCGTTGTCGACCAGGTCTTTTCGTCCGGCCACGAGATCGCCATTTCCCAACTGACGGATGTAATCGAGCGCGGCACCCAGCGCGGCAAACAATGAGGTCGCGGGCGTAAAGGCAGATTCTCCCTTTGCGGCGGACTTGCGCTCCTTGCGCAAATCGAAGTAATAGCGCGGCGACTTGGTCGTCTCCATGCGCTGCCAGGCCCGCTCGCTCACAGCGCAGTACGCCAGGCCGGGAGGAATCATTAACGCTTTCTGGGAGCCGCCGATGATGATATCGACACCCCAGTTGTCCGCATCAAGATGTGTGGTTCCCAAGCCGGTGATCGCGTCCACCACGAGGAGCACGTCATCCCCGGCCGCTCGTACTAGTTTGGCGATGCCCTTCACGTCATGACGCACACCAGTGGATGATTCCGTAGCCTGCACGTACACAGCGCGCACATCAGGTGTAATCCGGGAACGGACTTCGTCGAGCGAAAAAGTTTCCCCGTAGGGCTTGCTGAGGGTTTCCACTTTGCAGCCAAAAGCTCTGCCGAGTCCCGTCCAGCGCTCGCCGAATTTCCCCGCGCTGAGCACGAGGATCTTGTCGCCAGGTGAGGTCAGGTTCGAGACGCTTGCCTCCATCACGCCGCTCCCAGAACAAGCCAGCACCAGGACGTCGTTCTTAGTGCCGATGAAATCCTTCATGTCGACGAGCACGCGCGTGAACAGGTTGCGGAAATCAGCAGTGCGGTGGTGCGCTGTGAATGCTGCTTCTGCAAACTGCGCAGCAGGCAGAAGGGGCGTAGGGCCGGGAGTAAACAGGCGATTCTTGCGCAACATAAATCCGGATCCTTTGAATGAGTTCATCTCGGGAAACTGAACCTGGCGCCCAATGCGGAAGACACAAATACCGACGTCAGCCAGTGATGATCCCGCTTTTCGCGATGACAACAAGTGTATCGTGGACGGGCACTTTTCAGCACGCCGGAATGCAAATGCAAGTGATGCAAAATTCCGCAAAAGGACTGCAGTTATAATGACCGCACCATGAGCCTGATTGATCAGATTCAAAAAGACTTGGTGACCGCGATGAAGGCGCGCGACGAGCAGCTCCTCTCCTGCCTGCGCATGGTGAAGACTGCCCTGAAGTTGCGCGAGACGGAAAAGATGGGTCCGCTCGATGATAAGGAATCCCAGCAGGTGCTCACCACTCTCATCAAGCAGCGCAAGGATTCGGTGGAGCAATTCACCAAGGGCGGCCGCCAGGAGATGGCCGACAAGGAGGCCGCTGAGATCAAAATGATCGAAGCCTATCTGCCAAAGGCAGCGGGAGAAGAAGAAATTGTGGCAGGAGTGAAAGCCACAATCGCCGAGATGGGATCGCCGACTATGAAAGACATGGGAACGGTGATGAAGAATGCCATGGCGCGCTTCGCCGCGGCAGGGATGCGGGTGGATGGGAAGATTGTGAGCGAAGCGGTGAAGAAAGAATTGGCGGGAAAATAGAGCCGACATCCCAGAAGCTGCTCCAACCAACACCACCGACTCGACTTTGGCGCACACAGGTTGTCTAGGTAGACCTTATTTATTCCTCTGCAACTCCCGATACGCCTCGCTCTTTGAGACTCCTCTCTCCTTGGCTACCTTCTTCAGCGCAGCCTTCTCGTCCATGCTTTCGTCAGCCATGATCTGCTCGACGCGCTCTCGCACTGACACGCTCACCGGCGCCGACTTCTGGGCCCCGGCCTCTGCTTTTCCGACCAAGAGCGTAATCTCCCCTTTCACATCGCCGCGCGATTTCAAGGTGTCCAGCACTTCCTCCGCCCGTCCCCGCAAGAATTCCTCATGCATTTTGGTGACTTCACGTGCGATCACGATGTGCCGCTCGGGGCCGAGCACCTCCACAATGTCTTCGACCGTCTCCACGAGCCGACGAGGTGCTTCATAAAACACCTGTGTTCGCGGCGATGCCTTGATGCTCTCGAGAATCGTTCTGCGCTCGCCGCGCTTGGCTGGGAGAAACCCGCTGAAGCGGAAAGAATCGGTCGGCAGGCCGCTGGCAACTAATGCCGCCAGATACGCCGACGCGCCCGGGATGGGCACCACCGGAACGTGGTGGCGGATGGCGAGCGTAATCAGCCGGAACCCCGGATCCGAAATACCCGGCATGCCCGCATCGGTCACCAACGCAATACGCGTGCCTTGTTCCAGGTCGACAATCAATTCGGCAGCGCGGGTCATCTCATTGTGCTCGTGATAGCTGACCGTCTTCGTGGTGATGCCGTAGTGGGTGAGGAGTTTTTGCGTCTGCCGAGTGTCCTCGCATGCAATCAGATGGACACCCTTCAGCACACGCAACGCGCGCAAAGTGATGTCCTCAAGGTTGCCGATTGGCGTAGCTACCAAGTAAAGGGTAGGTCCGGGATCGAGCGTCAATTTTGAAGGCGTCTCGGCTTCTGACTTCATCGCGGGAAGGATAGCACTGTGAACAGCAGTCAGCATTCGGCACTCGGCATTCAGCCAGAATATGGTTTCGTGCATCGGGGAGCCGTTCGTGATGAGCATCGGCGGTTTCCTGGCTGAATGCTGACTGCCCACTGCTGAGTGCTTCAAAATTGACGCCCCGCACATCCGGCCCCTACAATCAAGCCAGTTGCGAGGGCCAGCCATGCAACTCCCGCGCCGGCCGAAGTTCCTGATAGATTTCGGAGTGCAATGCCAATTTACGAGTACAAGTGCAAGAAGTGCCATCATCGCTTCGAGCGAATCCAGAAGTTCTCCGATCCCCACGTGAAGAAATGCCCGGATTGCGGAGGCTCTGTCGAGCAGGTAATCTCAGCTCCGGCGGTCCAGTTCAAGGGCTCAGGTTGGTACGTTACCGACTACGCCAAAAAGTCCGGTGCGGCCTCGTCGTCATCGGCAAATGGGGAATCAACTGACACGACCGCCAAGAAGGATGACAAGAAAGACAGCAAGACTGCTAGTTCCAGCAAGAAATCCGAGAAGAAGTCCTGATGCCTTGATGTACCCGTCATAGCCTTCAACACGCGAATCCGCCTGCCTTATTTATCGTTCCGTGGTGCTTAAACAAGGGCGAATCTTTTCAGCCGGTCCCTCATCTAAACAGTTGATTATTTAATGATCGTTATAACGAGCATATAAGGAGGGCCGATGATTACCGTGCGACGCAGCAATGAGCGAGGTGGGGGCGACTACGGATGGCTGAACACCAAGCACACCTTCAGTTTTAGTGACTATTGGGATCCACGCTGGATGGGGTTCCGGTCCTTGCGCGTGATCAACGAGGACTACGTGGCTCCTTCGTCGGGCTTCCCGACCCATCCGCATAACGACATGGAAATCATCACCTACGTCCTGGAGGGAAAACTGGAGCACAAGGACAGCCTGGGCACAGGCTCCGTAATACTGCCGGGAGATGGCCAGCGCATGACCGCCGGACGTGGCATTCGCCACAGCGAGTACAACCCGTCAAAGGCGGAGCAAGTGCATCTGTACCAGATCTGGATTCTTCCGGAGAAGAAAGGCCTTGAGCCAAGCTACGAACAGAAGACCTTCCCGACCGACGAGAAACAGGGCAAGCTGCGCCTGATTGCATCACCGGATGCGAAGGACGGCTCCGTAAAGATCAACCAGGACGCGCGCCTATTCGTAACGTTACTGAAGCCGGGGGAAGAGGTTGTCCACACGCTCGCACAAGGCCGCCACGGCTGGCTGCAGGTGGCGAAAGGCTCGGTGGAATTGAACGGTCAGAAGTTAGGCCAGGGGGATGGCGCCGCGATCAGCGATGAGCAAGAACTGGCGATCAAGGGGAGTAAGGACAGCGAAGTCTTGTTGTTCGACCTGGCGTAAGACAAGGAAGTTTCAGGGTTTCGAAGGTTCAAGGTTTCAAGGTTTCAAGGCAAGCTGTGAAGAAGGTGCTGCTTTGAAACCTTGAAATTATTTTGGACCTCATTTCCTGGCCGGCTGTTTCTTCCCAATCCGTTCGCTCACTTCGAACTTCATCTTGCCGCTCTTCTTGTCTGCATCCACGATCACGTGGTCCCCGTGCAACACTTCGCCGTCGAGGATCTTGAGGGCTAGCGGATCCTGCACCAACTTCTGTATGGCCCGCTTCAACGGACGCGCTCCGAAATTCGGGTCGTAACCCTCCCGGAAAAGCAATTCCTTCGCGGCGTCGGTGAGTTCAAGCGAGATCTTGCGGTCCGCCAACAAGCGGCGCAAGTCTTCCAGACGCAGGTCGATGATTTTGACCAACTGTTCCTTTCCAAGTGGGTGGAACACGATGATGTCGTCGACGCGGTTAAGGAACTCGGGTTTGAAGTGCCCATGCAGTGCGTTCGTCACCTGCTCGGCGGCTTTTTCGAAATCCTCTTCAGTCCGCATATTCTCGGCCACCAGGTACGACGAGCCGATATTGGACGTCATGATGAGAATTGAATTCTTGAAATCTACCGGGCGTCCCTTGCCGTCGGTCAGGCGCCCGTCGTCCATGATCTGCAGCATGATGTTAAAGACGTCGGGATGAGCCTTTTCGATTTCGTCAAACAACACCACCGCGTACGGACGGCGACGAACCTGTTCGGTCAGCTGGCCCCCCTCGTCGTAGCCCACGTATCCCGGAGGTGCACCGATCAGACGCGAAACAGCGTGCTTCTCCATGTACTCCGACATATCGATGCGAACCATAGCGTGTTCATCGTCAAACAGAAACTCCGCTAGCGCGCGAGCCAGTTCCGTTTTGCCGACGCCGGTAGGCCCCAGAAAAATGAACGAACCAATAGGGCGCTTGGGATCGCTCAACCCGGCCCGCGAACGGCGGATAGCGTTGGCCACCCGCTCCAAGGCCGCGTCCTGACCTACCACGCGCTGTCGCAGCCGGTCCTCCATGTTGATCAGCTTCTTGACCTCGCCCTCGAGCATCTTCGCAACCGGAATTCCAGTCCATTTGGAGACGATGCGGGCCACATCTTCTTCGTCGACTTCTTCTTTCAGCATGCGCGGGCCGGCACCGGTGCCCGCCGCCTTCTCGCTGATCTTCTTCAACTCCTCCTCAGTCTGGCGAATGAGTCCATATCGAATCTCCGCCACGCGCTGGAGGTTCCCTTTGCGCTCCTCGGCCTGCTCTTCGATCTTGAGCTGCTCCCGCTTTTCTTTGAGCTGGCGCTGGCGCGCGATCAGGTCTTTTTCTTTCTTCCAATTGGCCTTAAGGGCGTTCGAGCGCTCGCGGATTTCCGCCAGCTCCTTGTCGATGACTGCCAGCCGTTCGCGCGAATTGGGATCCTCTTCTTTCTTAAGCGCCCGCTTCTCGATTTCCAGTTGCGTGGCGCGGCGTTCGAGTTGGTCAATGTCAGTCGGTAGCGAGTCGATCTGAATGCGCAGAGATGCAGCGGCTTCATCGATCAGGTCGATGGCTTTGTCCGGAAGAAAGCGATCTGAGATGTAACGATGCGATAGCGTGGCGGCCGAAACGATGGCGGAATCTTTGATACGGACGCCGTGATGGACCTCGTAGCGCTCCTTCAGGCCCCGCAGGATGGCAATGGTGTCTTCGACGTTGGGCTCTCCCACGAACACGATTTGAAAACGCCGTTCCAGCGCCGCGTCCTTTTCGATGTACTTGCGATATTCGTTCAGAGTGGTTGCACCAATCGCGCGCAGCTCACCGCGAGCCAGCGCAGGCTTCAACATGTTGGAGGCATCGATTGCGCCCTCGGCGGCCCCCGCGCCCACCAGCGTGTGCAGCTCGTCGATGAACAGAATGATCTGTCCCTGCGAATCTTCGATTTCCTTGAGAACTGCTTTGAGGCGGTCTTCGAACTCCCCGCGGTACTTCGCTCCTGCCAGCATCGCGCCCAGATCAAGCGCGACGACGCGCTTGTTCTTGAGCACTTCCGGCACGTCGCCCGAAATGATGCGTTGGGCCAATCCTTCGACAATCGCGGTTTTCCCGACGCCGGGCTCGCCGATTAAGACAGGATTGTTCTTCGTGCGGCGCGACAAAACCTGTACCACTCGACGGATTTCCTCGTCGCGCCCGATGACAGGATCGAGTTTCCCACGCCGAGCCTGCTCGGTGAGGTCACGGGCGTAGCGCTGCAACGCCTGATATTTTGCCTCTGGATTCTGGTCTGTAACTTTCTGAGATCCGCGGACCGAAGTCAGGGCTTTGAGGATGGCGTCATGAGTGGCGCCATGCCGGGCAAGGATTTCCTGGGCGGCGTCTTTCTTCGATTGGGTAGCCGCGAGGAGAAGGTGCTCGGTGGAGACGTACTCATCCTTGAAATTGGAAGCTTCCTTGAAAGCGCGTTCAATCAACTGGTTGAGAGCCGGAGACATCGTCGCCTGATTGGCTCCTTCTCCGGAAACTTTCGGTAGGCGCTCGATCTCGCGATAGATTTCCGCCAGCACGGCCTGCGCACCCATACCCATCTTCTCGAGCACAGGCGGCACAATGCCGTCTTTGTCCTCGACGAGCGCGGCCAACAGGTGCAGGGGCAGCAGTTCGGGATTGCCATGCTCGGAGGCGAGCTCACTCGCGCGCTGCACGGCTTCTTGCGCCTTTACCGTGAATTTGTCCCAACGAATTGCCACGATTCTCTCCTAACTGCAATACCACAAGAGACTCTCCGTCCCATGTTCATTTTTCGTTAACGTCAGAAGGCTTTGCTCGAGCGGCCGACACCTTGCCTCGCAAGGCACGGAGGCCGCTTGCAGAGATCGCATGTTCGCGATCGCGTAGTTTCTCTAAAATCTTGATCTTCTCGGTAAAGCGGAGCGCCGCTAAGCGGGCTTGCAGTCTGGGCTTACTCATCACCGTCTCTCCAGAAATCTCTTCTCGAAATTCCTCCATTTCGTCTGTAGGCCGTGCCGCTTGAGAACGTCATCGAGCTTTACTCGGTCTACCGCATGCTGTTCGATGAAATGCAGAATGCGAGTATGGTCTTTTGGCGCGACCCGTATTGAGCGCGATCGCGACCAAATGCTCCGCCGGCATGACCCACGTGGGAACTCCTTCAACTTTAGTGGAAACGGCGTCACGCAAAGCTTCCCGCTCTAGTTCGTTACTGCACGGGAGAAACTGGACTGGCCAGCCCCCCAACACGATGTACTCGTCCTGCTCCTTGCCACCATGCGATTTCAGATACTGATATATCGGCGACAGGCTTAGCAGTAGTCCGGTTCTTCCCGGCAAGATGACGAATACGTACACGTCAACGGTCGCTGCCGGGGCCAAATAGAATGTAGCCCCCACCGCCCCGCCAATGGCGTACGTTTCAATAACGCCGTCGGCTTGCATCTGGTTCATGAGTTCAAGCGTAACCTTCAAAGGTTTAGTCCTAACGGTATTGTCCCCTAACAAATGGGGCCGGGGAAAGCCCCCGGCCCACAACTCCGACTCGATGCTGTGTCGAGCTTGCGCGGCTCGGACGGCCAAAGCGGCCGTCCCCACGCGCGTGATCAAGCCGCCTTGCTTTGCCCTTTACCTTCCAGAGTCTTCTGACCCACGTTGACTTTAATCTGCTTCGGCTTGGCTTCCGCCTTCTTCGGCAAGGAAACCTTCAAAATGCCCTTCTCGTAGTCGGCTGAAACCTTCTCAGCGTCCACTGTCGAGGGCAATGTGAACGTGCGGGTGAAGCTGCCATACTGGCGTTCGACGCGACGGAAGTTCTCTTCCTTTTCTTCCTTTTCGAACTTGCGCTCACCGTGCACGGTCAAAACGTTGTTTTCGATGCGTACATCGATATCTTTCTCGTCGATTCCCGGAACTTCGATCTTGAGGGTGACGTTGTGCTCGTCTTCGTAAACGTCCACCGGCGGAGCAAAGCTGGTGGTGGTTAGCGATTCCTCCCGGCCCTCGGGCCCGTACGACTCGCGGAATAGCCGGTTCATGCGGTCTTGCAGAGTGGAAAACTCACGGAAGGGATCCCACCGGGTAATAACGGTCATGACTCAAATTCCTCCTAATAGCTGATCTTGGTTGAGTGGTGCTGCCTTCACTCATCTTAGATGAGCGGTTAGCACAAGCGAATCATAAAAATTGAGTGTATTATTGTCAATCTATGGATTTCCTTATGTTACATCAAGTTACACGCAAAATCAGACACTTTAAGTATCTGGTTTCCGGTATCGAGAGCACCGTCGGATGGTCTTTGGCCTGACCCCGCTTTTCCAGTAGACGCAGAGTGCGCCGGGCATCCCTGGCCGCGTCAGAGACGACATTTAGAAAATCCTCTTCCTCCACGTGATACGAGCACGAGCACGTGACCAGAGTTCCGCCGCGGCGCAGCATCTTCAGAGCCCTGAGGTTGAGTTCCTTATAGCCGCGAATGGCCGTTTCAAGGTTTTTGCGACTCTTGGCGAAGGCCGGCGGATCGAGGACAACCGTATCGTATTGCTGTCCGGCCGCCGCGTAGTCCTTGAGCAGGTCGAAGGCGTTGGCTTCGATCCACTCTACTTCGCGGTGATTCAGGGCTGCATTCCTGTCCGCGACCTCCAGCGCCGGACGCGAACTGTCCACGCCGATCACCTTCGAGCAGCACCCGGCGAGGTGCAAAGCGAAGCCACCCTGATAGCAGAAGACATCCAGGGCTTCCCCTTGGGCATATTGCGTAACAGCAGCGTAGTTCTCCCGCTGATCGAGGAAGGCGCCCGTCTTCTGTCCCGCTCCAACGTGGTAATGGAACTGGACGCCATTCATGGAAAAAATGGTCGATGTCTTTTCCCCGAATAGAAGTCCCGAGTCACGGGGAGGCAGCTGCTCCAATTCGCGGATGTGCGGTTCCACTCGCTCGGCGATGGAAGCCGGCTGCAGTCGTTCCGTCAACTCACCGACCAAAGCGGAACGCGGGGCCTCGCTGTCCATCGCCTGGGTCAGGACTTGCACTGAGAGGATATCGTTGTAGCGGTCGACAATGAGGCCGGGCAGGAAATCGCCCTCGCTGAAAATCACGCGATAGGCATCGGTCTCCCGAACCAAGGTCTGCCGGTACGTTATCGCCTGGCGAATGCGCTCGCGCAGTAGGGTGGGAAAATCCTCCACTCGCCCGGTCGAAATCAAGCGCACCGCGATTTGGGAACTGCTCGAATAGAGCGCGGAACCGAGGTAGTGTCCCCGAAAATCCTTCACCTGGACCACCGCACCGGGCGCGACGCCGTTAGCGGAAACGATGTCGGACCGGTAGACCCACACGTGGCCGTTCTTCAATCGTTGTGTGCCGCGCTCGGAAATAGTTATGCCCGAGCGTGCGGCCGGAACAGCCTTCGAGCTCTCGGACCTTTCCCGTTGACGTTTGTGATGGGCCGAACGAGGGGAACGGGTCGGCATTCACTGATCTTAATGCCAACCCGTGGGTGCCTGCTTCGTACGGGTTACTGGGGCAGGGCCTTGGCTTGCGTTCCCGGCTTGATCCCGGAATGCTTCCTCACTTGAGCCATTAAGTCCAGCAGCTTGCCCTTATTCTCATAATTCGGATTGGTGTCGAGCAGCTTTTGCCATGCCAACAGCGCTCCACCGACGTCTACTTTCCCCTGCCACAACACCATGCCTAGATTGAAGAGTGCGTTCGGCTTGTTGGGTTCGTCGGCGAGGGCGCGCTTGAATTCAGTGATCGCGGCATCCGCATTGTCGGAGTACCAATAGGCCGTTCCCATATCCGTGCGAACCGAGGCATTGTCGGGCTTGATTTGCAGCGACCGCTGGTAGTAGTCGATGGCGGCCTGGAATTGGTGCGTGTCGTAGTAGATGTTTCCGATGTTGGCCAGCAATTCCGCATTATTCGGATCGGTCTTGAGCTGATACCGCAGAGGCTCGGCTTGCTTGTCGGCCATTCGTTTCATCTGCTCAAGCGTAGGCTGCGCAGCTTCGGAGAGTGCAGTAGTATTCGCCATTTCTGAAGGGGGTGTGGTCGAGGATTGCGAGCCTCGCACAAACCAGCCTCCGGCGACCCCGATCATCAAGCAAACTACCGCCAGCGCATAAGCTTGCAGGCTGGTCCATTGCTCTCCTGCCGCCCGTTTCTTGGGATCCGCCATAGTGAGACTCCAAACTTTGAAGAATTTCGCCGCTATCTCGTTCTGTGTAGGGCATGCACGGTGCCAAAGTGCGGAGAACACCGTATGTGCGTAGCCCCTTTGTTTTCATCCGAATAGCGTGCTCCGCGACCTCCCCCTCGCGGTTTTCTCGGCAGCAGACGCGGGTTTCCCCCCAGGGTCACGCGTGTTTTAGCGCGAAGGATTGGGTACTCCTCTGTCAAGCGGCGTCAATTGGCTACGTCCACTCGTTACTACAGTTTCTCGCCGCACGAAAGGATTCAGCACAACGTGCCGATGGCCTAGGTGTGAGGCACAAGTTCTTTCTCCTCCTGCTCACCTCGATCTTGCTGGTTCCCGGTTATGCCGGAGAATCCACTTTGCTCAATGAACACTTGCCGCACATCTTCGAGCCCTTCTACACGACCAAAGAGAAGGGCAAAGGCACAGGTCTTGGCTTGGCCACGGTTTACGGCATCGTGAAGCACAGCGGCGGTTTCATCTGGGTATACAGCCAGCCCGGAATGGGCACAACTTCAAGATCTACTTCCCCCGACTGCAGCGCCCCGCCACAACCAAACCCTTGCAGCCGAAACCTGCAGTGCCGAGCCGAACCTTCACGGCACGGAAACGATCTTGCTCGTGGAAGATAAAAGTGCCGTTCGATTCGCCGCACTCGAATTCCTCGAGAAGTGCGGCTATTCGGTGATCGAGGCCAAGGACGGGCTCGACGCTGTCGGTGAAGTCAGCAAACATCCGGGTCCCATTGATTTGATGGTCACCGATGTGGTGATGCCTGGAATCAATGGTGGACAACTCGCCGAGATGCTGGCCGAAAAGTATCCCAACATCCGCGTGCTTTTTATGTCCGGCTACGCAGAAACCATTGTCCACAGTCACAAGATCATGGATTTGGAATTACGCTACGGCTTTATCCAAAAACCTTTCAACTTGCGCGCCCTGGGATGTAAGGTCCGGGAGATGCTTTCCAAGAGCGCAGTCGCCGCGGGCGCCTCAAGCTAACACCTGCAGAGTTGATGGTCGCTTTCTCTGCCCCGTATAATCAAGCGCTTGCACGTGACGGGCAATTCCGTTCCTCCAGGCTCAGTCGCTTTCAGTTCTCCTAGGACGCACAAATCCCTTCTGATTCTCATTTTGCTATGGCTCGCCATTTACTTTGCGGGCATGTTCACACCCGCGCTGCTCGATGACGTCGATACCATTCATGCGGAAGCTGCCCGCGAAATGCTGGCCCGACACGATTGGGTGACCCTGTACACGAATGGTCTGCGCTACCTTGAAAAGGCGCCTCTCATGTACTGGAGCCTGGCGAGTAGCTACACGCTGTTTGGAATCAGCGACTGGAGCACGCGTTTGCCTCTCATGCTCGGAGTGCTTGCCCTGATTCTGGCAACCTATGGGCTTGGTCGCTACAGTCTTGGCGAATCTGGCGGTGTCTACTCTGCGGTCGTGCTGGGGACCTCCGTTGGGCCCTACATCTTCACCCGTTTCTTGATTCCGGACGTGCTGGTCGGTTTGTGGCTCACCATTGGATATTGCTTTTTTCTTCGTTCGCTCGAAGAAGAACGGCCCTCACGGCTGACCTGCTGGGGATTCGCCGCCACCTGCGCGCTGAATGTTCTGACCAAAGGCCTGATCGGTCTCATCTTTCCTGCGGGCACGATCGGCCTCTATCTGGTATTGACGGGCAATCTTCGGCATCTGCTGAAGTTACGGCTGTTGTCAAGCACGGTGGTCTTCTTATTACTTGCTGCTCCCTGGCACATTCTGGCGGCGATCCGCAACCCTGCCCAGGGGGACGCGCGCGGATTCCTGTGGTTCTACTTTGTCAACGAACACATCAACCGCTTCCTGGGCACGAGGATCCCTCCCGGCTACGACACGGTGCCGCTCTTCATCTTCTGGGGATTGCTACTCGCGTGGCTGCTGCCGTGGAGTGTGTTCTTACCACCAGCGCTGCGGGACATTCCGCTCCGCTGGCGCAGGTTGAGAGAGGGACTCGACCGGCCCTCCAGGGCGAATCTCCTCTTCTTATTGTGGGCCTTAGTCATCGTGGGCTTCTTTAGCTTCTCGACGCGACAGGAGTACTACACGATTCCTGCCCTTCCTGGAATGGCATTGTTGGTCGGAGCGTGGCTCGGTCGAGAATCATTGAAGGACAGCGAGGCGGAGCGGCGCGCAGGACGAATTTCTGCAACGGTGCTGTTCGTCCTGGGCGTTTTAGGGTTTGGGACTGGAATGTACCTACTTTCTGTCTCGCACCTTCCCACGCCCAATGCCGACTTGGCAGATCTGCTGAAGAAGAATCCTCAAGACTATGACTTTTCTCTGGGACATGTGCTCGATTTGACTCCGCGGGCACTGGGCGCCTTCCGCGCACCACTTTGGACTTCATCTCTTCTTTTGCTGGTGGGAACGGGGCTGAATTGGTTCTTTCGACACCGCGGCCAGCCTCCGCGAGGAAACAGCGCATTGGCACTTATGATGGTGGGCCTGCTCACCTGTGTGCACGTCTCGTTCAGCACATTCTCGCCCATCCTTTCCTCATACAAGCTGGCCGAGGCCGTCCGACAGCACTTTCAACCTGGTGACCTGATTGTCATCGACGGCGAGTACCATCAGGCTTCAACTTTGAATTTCTACTCAGGCATTCCGGTGCGCGTGTTGCACGCGCCAAGCGGGAACCTTTGGTACGGCTCAAAATTTGCTGATGCGCCCCATGTCTTCGAGACGCCGGAATCGTTCGCGGCGTTGTGGAACGGTCCTACGCGCATCTTCCTGTGGACAGATCAGGAGGAGCCTAAGGAGTTGCACGGAATGACTTCGTTTCGTCTGGCGCGCAGCGGGGGAAAATCCATACTAACGAACCATGCGCATTGATGCATCCCATCCGCCAGTTCGTCCTGGCTCTCGTCTTTTGGAAATAGGCGTTAAGAGGTTTCGGTGAGCGTAAGGCACCTGTGTTAGGCGTCAGCCCGGTATAATCTTCCTTCACCATCGATCTTGTCGGACACCGCTGCCGCACTCATGGCCTTTTTCCTGAAAGTTCTTTTTGGGATTTCGCTGCTGGGTACTGCCAGTTCCACGATCTTCCTGATCATGACTCTCGTGGCTGCGGCTCGTTACCGCCGCCAGGCGCAGGCCAGGCAAGCCGAAGCTCTGGCACCGCCGGCGACAAGTCTTCCACCAGTAGCCATCCTCAAGCCGCTCCATGGTATGGAAGCTGAGCTCGAAGAGAACCTGGAAAGCTTCTTTCAACAGGATTATCCGGATTACGAAATTATCTTCGGCGCCCGCGATGCTGAAAATCCTGCTCTGCAAATAGCCCAGCGCGTCCGAGCACGCTACTCTCGTGTGAAAAGTACCGTTGTGCTTTCCGGTCCACCGACTTGGCCAAACGCAAAGGTCTTCTCACTGGAGAAGATGATGGCCGTGTCCAACCGTTCGTACTTCATCATCAGCGACAGCGACGTCTGGGTCGCTCCCGACTTCCTGCGCAATACGATCCCTCCACTGCTGGACCCAAAGGTGGGCCTCATTACGTGTATGTACCGGGGAATTCCCGCTTCCGATTTCTGGTCTTCGCTGGAGGCACTCGGACTGTCTGTGGAGATGTCATCCGGAGTCGTCGTCGCCGACATGCTGGAAGGAATGCGCTTTGCCCTGGGTCCAGCGATGGCCGCGCGCCGCGATTCGATCGACGCCATCGGCGGCATCGCTGCTACTGCTGATTATTACTCCGACGATTTTGAGCTTGGCAACCGCATCTGGGCGAAAGGATACAAGGTTGTCCTCTCGCACCACATCGTCAGGAACGTCCTCACTCCCCGCTCGCCCCTTAGAACCTTGGGAGACCAATTGCGCTGGATGAAGAGCACGCGCTACTCCCGTCCGGCTGGTCACCTGGGGACGGGACTAACCTTCGCAATGCCGTTTGGCCTTCTGGCACTTTTCGCCGCTAGCGTGCTCGGACATGTCACTTGGGGAATTGCCATCTTCGCCGCAGCCTTCGTCAATCGCATGCTCTTATCGGCGGCCGTTGGCTGGGGCATCGCACGCGATCCACGAGCACTTGCACTCTGCTGGCTGTATCCTCTGCGCGATCTGAGTGGATTCTTCGTTTGGCTGGCGAGCTACAGCAGTCGCCGTTTCTACTGGCGAGGCGAAACTTACCGCTTCGGAAAAGGGGGCAGAATCACCCCGGAGCATCGAGCCGTTTCCGGCACTGAAGTGGGAAAGACTTAAGCGCAAAGTTCGAAAGGCTTCGCGAAGGTCGCGAAGGACCCTCTCGCATTCTTAGCGCGCCAAGTCCCTGGATTTGCGTTAAGTGATTTCTCGGCAACCTTCGCGAGCGCGTTGCGCCCTTCGCGGTCAAATCCTTTTTCTGCGATCTCTGCGAATACTCTGCCATCTCTGCGGTTGACTTCTTAACGACCTCTGTCCGGATTACCAACCCGGACCAGCCTCCCATCTTTCACGAGGAAAGAGTCTCCCCGCCAAGAGATCCTGTTACCTAATAAACTGCCAACCCACACAAACACCGCCGCCAAGTCTCGCAGGGGGATCAAAGGCAGCAACTGTTTCACTTGGCAATCTTCCAGCACCGTGCGCCCCACAACCAACCCCGTCCACAGACGCAACGAGGCTGTAACACCGAGCAACACCCAAGCCCAGGGCGCCCCCTTTGAGAAGGACACAGCCAGGACAGCCCACAGCAACCCGAAGGTGAGCGGCAATCCGAGGTATCCTCCGCGCCGTGAATCACGCACCGTCCGCGCCCAGCGCAACTGATGCTCAAAGAACTCCCGCAACGTGTATGCGGGTAAGTAGGTCTCGACCACCACATCAGACAGTCGCACTTCGAATCCGCGGTCCGCAATGCGGTTGCCGAACTGGTAATCGTCGGCCAAATAGTCGACGAGCGCCTCGAACCCTCCAATCGCCTCGAGTTCGCGTTTCCGAAACGCGAGTGTAGACCCCAGCCCGAACTTCACTCCCTCGATCATGCGCGCAACCAGCACGCCTGCTACAAAATCCGTGCTGATTCCGACCGACTCGAGCTTCGACCCCAAACTTGCGTTGGCCACTCCCCGGTAGAGGCAAGTCACCAGCCCAACCTTCGGATCCGCCAGCGGCGCAACCACCCGCCGCAAGTAATCCGGCGCCACTCGAATATCACTGTCGCTGACGACCACCAGATCATGACGGACAACGCGCAGCATTTGCAACAGGTTGCTGACCTTCGTATTGGTTCCAAGACTTTCCGAACACACCACAAGGTCGATAGGAATTCCTGGAAACTCCTGCTGCAAAAGTTGAACAAGAGGAATGGCCGGATCGTCAGCATCACTGACGCCGAAAACAATCTGGTACTGGCGGTCATCCAGCAGGCAATGGCTGCGTAAAGTTTCGTAGATCTCCGGGTCTGCGCCCTTCAGAGGCTTCAGAATGGAAACCGGCGGTTCCGACTGTTGTTCGGGTCGGACCACTGTCCTCGCGGCCGATTTCCGGTAGCGTAGATAGTCCCACGCGCTCCACAGGCAGAGCAGATAGTATCCGATGGCAGCGAACGTCCCTCCGAGAGCCACTATCTCCAGAATCTGCCTGACGGTGTGCATCATGTCGGCTGCATGCGACTACCCGAGGTTTCTGCGGTTAAGCCTGTCGAGCGATTGAACGAAGGGGTGCCCCATCCTACCCGCGCTTTCTGCGGGAGGGTGGGCTGACTTTGTCACTCGTAGCGCAGCGACTCAATCGGATCCAGATTCGCAGCTTTCCAGGCCGGATAGATTCCGAAAATCAGGCCAATCGCGCCTGCCGCGCTGAACCCGAACGTCGACCATGCCACCGACATCGTGGCCGGCAGCGATGGCCAGATTATTGGAATCACTCCGGTGATGATTGCTCCGAGCAGCAGCCCGAGCAATCCGCCGACGGCAGTCAGGATGATCGCCTCTAGCGTGAACTGCAACAAAATGTCCCGTTTGCGGGCGCCAATCGCCTTGCGCACGCCGATCTCGCGCGTGCGCTCGGTCACCGACACCAGCATGATGTTCATTACACCCACGCCGCCCACAATCAATCCCACGCTGGATACGGCAAACATGAAGATGAAGACCATGCCCGTCAGTTGGTTCCACACCTCAGAGATGGAATCCTGGGTAAAGATGGCGAAGTTGTCGGGTTTGTCCGGTGGAACCTTTCTGCGACGGCGCATCAACTCCCGGATTTCGTCCATAGCCTTCGGCATGTCTTCATGCGAGGTCGCTTTGACGCTGATCCAATGCTGCTTGATCTCAGGATGAAGCTTGCGGAATGTCGTCAGAGGAAAGTAGACCATATTGTCTTCGGGGTTCTTTCCGCCGCCAAAAACCGATTTACGACGCTCCGCAACTCCGATAACTTCGAACAACTGACCCTCGATGTTGATTTCCTTACCGAGCGGATTTTCGTTCGGGAAAAGTTCGTCCGCGGTGTCAGTTCCGATGATGATCACCGGCGCGCGACGTTCTTCATCAACCTCGCCAAACCAGCGCCCAGAGGTCATTCTGAGGTCATAAACGTCCTTCACTGCGGCGGTGTCGCCCTCAAGAATCGTGTTTTTCGCCTTCCTGTCCCGATACTTCACCGCGTACGTGCCCACTCCAAATTCCGGCCGAAACATGCGAACTCCCGCAGTGACGGCTTTCACATGCGGCAGAACCTTGATGGCTTCCGAGTCTTCGAACGTGATTTCCTTACGGAGGCGAACTTCCTCGGGCGGTCTCCCGAATGTGAAGGGCTCCAGATGAAACACAAAAATGATGTTCGATCCCATGCTGCTGACCAGTTCTCGAACATTGCTATTCAAGCCGTTCACGATCGACGAAATCCCAATCACAACCGAGACGCCAATCACAATCCCGAGAACGGTCAGCCCCGAACGTAGCTTGTTGCTGCGAATGGTCTCCAGGGCCATGCGGATAATCTCGCCGTAGTCGTTTCTCTGCACCATACTGATGGCAATCTGCCAGGCTTAGGTCTCAAAGCGCAATGCCGTAATCGGATCCAATCTGGCAGCCCTTCGAGCCGGATAGACTCCAAAGAAAATGCCCACGCTGGCCGAGACTAGTAGTCCGGCCGCCACGGCCCATAGTTTGATCACCGACGGCATGCCGATCGCCAACGTGACCGTCTTGGCGATAACCACGCCAAACAGCACTCCGAAAGCGCCTCCTACAAACGCCATGGTGCTCGATTCAATCAGAAACTGTAGAAGCACATCGGCACGACGCGCGCCCAGGGCCTTACGTATGCCGATTTCTCTCGTTCGTTCGGTCACCGAAACCAGCATGATATTCATAATGACGATTCCACCCACGACCAGGGAAATGGCCGCAATCCCGATCATAGCGATGAAGAACGTACTGCTGAAGTTCGACCAGATGCTGAGCAGGCTCGCGTTGGTCTCAATGTCAAAGCTGTCCTCGCCCCCGGGAGGATCGTGCCGACGGGTACGCAGTGCTACACGCGCTTCGTCCATGGCGGTCTCCAGGGCTACACCAACTCCGGCCGCTTTCCCGCTTACGCGAATGCTGTTGTTATGTACGCCAAACTGCTTCAGGTACGAAGTGATGGGAATCATCACGTAGTTGTCCATGCTTTGGCCCAGCGACTTCCCCTTCTTCTTTCCGACTCCTATCACCCGATAGGTCCAGCCCTCCACCCGGATTTCTTTCCCCAGCGGATCACTTCCGGACATGAGGTTGTCGACGATATCGGTGCCAATGACCGCCACACTCGTCTTCGTGTCGACATCCGTGTCTGTCAGCATGCGACCTGAAGTAAGGTCGAGATCCATGATGTTCGCCATGGCTGGTGTCACTCCCATCAGGGCTGTATCGCTGCTATTCTGCTCGCCATACTTCACATGCCCGCTATTGTTGCGCACAGACGCAGCCACATTTTCGCAGTGCGAGCAAGACTCGAGGACGACGCGATAGTCATCCATGGTCAGGTCTTTGCGCCTTTCTCCTTCCAGAAAGTGCTCCACATTCGTGACTGCGGGTGAGACCTTGAAAATGATGAATACGTCCGCACCTAGATTGAACACCTTTTCCGCGAAGTATCCGTTGATCCCGTTGACGAACGTGACCACGGCGATGACAGCCGCCACTCCAATCACCACGCCCAGCAGGGTCAAGGCCGAGCGCAGTTTGTTCACCCACAGGGATTGCAGAGCAATGCGAATGGCTTCGAGGATGTTCATCGTGAAGATCGAAGCACAGAATTTCCGCCCGGCGCGCAGTCCACCTGGAACCACAGATATCTAAACTGCAAAAGTGCGCGGCAGGCGACGCGAGTTAGCGGTCGAACCGTTTCAACGATGCCCAGTCTAACAGAGCAAAATCGCTCGGGCGGTGACGTCGTGGTGCCTATTCGGGAAGGCGGATGCCAGGCAGCCGATTCGCCTATAATAATGGTGTTGGCAGCTGGACCGGACGGTCGCTCCCGGTAACGGGAGAGGAAAGTCCGAACTCCGCAGAGCAGTGTGCCGGATAACGTCCGGGAGGCCGGGTTCAAGCCCGGTCGACGGAAAGTGCCACAGAAAACATACCGCCTCGTCGTCGTTGTGAGCCCGAGTTAAGGTCCGCAGGACAAATGGTGCGCCGGGTTCAGAACGACGCCGGGGTAAGGGTGAAAAGGTGCGGTAAGAGCGCACCGCCATCACAGTAATGTGGTGGGCAGGGCAAACCCCACACGGAGCAAGACCAAATAGGGAGGGATTTCCGGTTTCGGCCGGGACGCGTGCCGGCTCGGTGCGTCACAACCTCCGGGTAGGTCGCTAGAGCGCCGCAGTAATGCGGCGCCCAGAGGAATGACCGTCCTGTCGGAGAAATCCGGCAGACAGAATTCGGCTTATAGATCCGGCTGCCACATTGGTTTTGTTTTCAACAAGTTATTGACTCGTCTGCGCCTTAGTGTCCATAATAGTGTCCATTTTTCCGAGGAAAGGGACACGGTGGCGCGGGTCAATATTGTACGGAGCGTGAAGACTCCGAAGGGCTGGGCGAACGTTGCCCTCAAGCGGAACACTAGGGACGGATTCAATGGCCTTCCCGCGGACCCTACCTTATTGAATGGAGAGCAAACGGCCGCCGCCTGCGCGAGGCCGCCGGAGACACGCCCGCCGACGCGCTTGAAGCGCAGAAGCGGAAGCGCCTAGAACTCGAAGCCGATGAAACCGGACTCGAGATTTCCGGTCTCAATGAAGATGATGCGCTGCCGCTCACCAAAGCGGTCGAGAACTTCCTGAAGGATATACAGACCTTCCGCAAGCCGCTCACCCACAAGAAATATGAGTCCATCCTCCAACTCTTTACCGAATACGCGGCCCCCAAGTCAGATGTCCGGCATATCACTCCCGAGGACATAAAGAAGTTCCTCACCTGGCGCAAGTCCAAGGGCTTCGATCCGGGCACCACCCTCTACACCGACCGCGTGATTCTCCACAACTTCTTTAACAAGCTCGGAATTGATAACCCGGTCAAAAAGGTGCCGCGCCTGCCGAAATTTCGCAAGCGACCCGTCGCCTATACCGA
>Ga0075434_100000463_pt1 | contig 30376 bp, 24 predicted proteins | sample RhiMethybrSRZTD3_FD_75298 | JGI IMG/M metagenome (GOLD analysis project Ga0075434, IMG submission 75298) | Populus rhizosphere microbial communities from Tennessee, USA - Rhizosphere MetaG P. TD hybrid SRZTD3 | ecosystem: Host-associated > Plants > Roots > Rhizosphere > Soil | place: USA...
CCTCAACAACATCGAGGTCATCTACGACGGCGTGATCCTCGTCCTCAAGGGCGTGTCGCTCAACGTCCGCGAGGGCGGGATCACGACGTTGCTCGGCGCCAACGGCGCCGGCAAGACGACCACGCTCAAGGCGATCTCGGGTCTCTTGCGCTCCGAGCGCGGCGAGGTCACCAAGGGCTCGATCGAATTCAGCGGCACCCGGATCGACCGGCTGCCGCCGCACGCGGTGGTCCGGCACGGCATCGTGCAGGTGTTCGAAGGCCGCCGGGTCTTCGAGCACCTGACCACCGAAGAGAACCTGATCGCGGGCGCCCACATCCAGACGGACCGCCAGAAGGTGGCCGCCGGCATCGAGCGCGTCTACGGCTACTTTCCGCGCTTGAAGGAGCGGCGCAGGGTGCAGGCCGGCTACCTGTCCGGCGGCGAGCAGCAGATGCTCGTGATCGGCCGGGCCCTGATGGCCGACCCGCACGTGATGCTGCTCGATGAGCCCTCGCTCGGGCTGGCGCCGATGCTGGTCGAGGAGATCTTCGGCATCGTGCAGCAGTTGAACCGGCAGGAGAAGCTCACGGTCCTGCTCGTCGAGCAGAACGCGTCCTTGGCGCTGACCATCGCCGAGCACGGCTACGTGATGGAGAACGGGCGGATCGTGCTCGACGGCACCGCGGCCACGCTCACCCAGAACGCGGACATCAAGGAGTTCTATCTCGGCCTCACCGAAGTCGGCAGTCGCAAGTCGTACCGGGACGTCAAGCACTACAAGCGCCGCAAACGCTGGCTCTCCTGAGAGGAGCAAGACGCGATGGGTCTCGATCGCATGATAGTGCGGGTCGCGCTGCTCGTCGCCGCGCTGCAGCTGGTGGCGTGTGCGACCATGGGCGATCCGCCGCCGACCCTCTACAAGCGCCTGGGCGGCCGCGAGGGCATCGCGATCGTCGTCGGCGACTTCGTCACGAACATGGCGGCGGACAGCCGCGTCAACGCCCGCTTCAAGGACATGAAACCGGCTGACGTCGAGAAACTGAAGTCGAACCTCGCCGATCAGATCTGCGACGCGACCGGAGGGCCGTGCTCGTATCTCGGTCGCGACATGAAGACGACGCACAGGGGCATGAACATCACCGAGGCCGAGTGGAGCGCGACCGTCGAGAACCTCTCCAAGGCGCTCGACAAACAAAACGTCGCGCCCAAGGACAAGAGCGAGCTGCTCGGCCTGCTCGGGCCGATGAAGGCGGACATCGTCGGCCAGTAGCGGGATGGGCGCTCAGACGTTCACGGTCTACGATCTTCTGACGCGCGGCGCGTCGCTCCACCGCGACGCGCCCGCGCTGATTCAGGGGCCCCGCCAGTGGTCCTTCCGCCAGCTTCTCGAGCGCGCCGATCGGCTCGCGGCGGGCCTGGCGGCGCTCGGGCTCTCCAAGGGCGATCGCGTGTGCATCCTCGCGCAGAACGACGTCGGGTACGTCGATCTTTACGGCGCCTGCGCGCGGCAGGGAATCATCGCGTATCCAATCAACTGGCGGCTCACGGCGCCGGAAGTCGAGCGCGTCCTCGAGCGGGCCTCACCGGCCATGATGGTCGCCGACGCGTCGACCTTGCCCGTGGTGGGTGAGTGGCCGCGGACGAAGCGCGGCATCGCGCATTGGTACCAGGTCGGCGAGGCCCCGCCGGCGCCGGGCTTCACGGCGCTGTCGGCACTCTATCGCGACGGCGATGCGCCGGCGGCCGACGTCGCCGGAGACGATCCGTTCGCGGTGATCTCGACGGCGGCGGTGGACGTGATCCCGCGCGGCGCGGTGCTCACGCACGCCAACGTCGTCACCGCATCGCTCGTCGTCATCGAGGCGCTCGGCTTCACGCCGGCCGACCGGTACCTCCTGGCGCTGCCGCTCTTCCACGTGACGGCGCTCGGCAACCTGATCGCCCACCTCCACGCCGGGGGCGCCTGCGTGCTGGTGGCCCGCTACGACGCCGAGGAGGCGGTACGGCTGATCGACGGGCATCGCATCACGCACCTGTCGGACTTTCCGCCGGTGCTCGTGAATCTCCTCGACGCCGCGCAGAAGCTCGGCAGCAAGCTGCCCAGCCTCAAACACGTCTCCGGGCTCGACGCGCCGCCGACGATCCAGCGCCTGCACGACGAGACGCAGGCGCAGTTCTGGACCGGCTTCGGCCAGTCGGAGACGAGCGGGTTCGTCAGCATCCAGCGCGTGCGCGACAAGCCCGGCGCCGCCGGCCGCCCGATCCCGGTTTGCCGCCTGCGCCTGGTCGACGACTACGACCGCGAGGTGCCCGTGGGCACGCCCGGCGAGATCGTGGTGCGCGGCCCGGTGGTCTTCCAGGGCTACTACGGCCAGGCCGACGTGACGGCCTACACCCTGCGCAACGGCTGGCATCACACCGGTGACGTCGGGCGGTTCGACGAGGACGGCTGGCTCTACTACGTGCGCCGCAAGCCGGAAAAGGAGCTCATCAAGCCCGGCGGCGAGAACGTGTATCCGGCCGAGGTCGAGTCGGTGATCGTGCAGATGGACGGCGTCGCCGCCGTGTGCGTCTACGGTATCCCCGACGTGAAATGGGGCGAGGCGATCAAGGCGGTCGTCGAGGTGCGCCCCGCCGATCGCTACACCGGTCAACACGTCATCGATTACGTCGGCTCGAAGATCGCGCGCTTCAAGCGGCCGCACGCGGTGGTCTTCACCGACGCGCTGCCCCGCACCGCGGACGGCGCGGTCGATCGCGAGGCGGTCAAGGCCCGTTGGGGCACCGGCGCGTGAGGGAGCTCGAGCTCTAGTTCCGCGGTGAGCGCTCCCGACTTCGTCGCCATCGGGCACATCACGCTCGACCGCTTCGGCGAATCCACGCGTCCCGGCGGCTCTGCGCTCTACGCCGCGGTCACCGCGCACCGGCTCGGGCTCTCGGTCGGGCTCTTGACGAGCCACGCTGACGATTTCCCGCTCGACGTGATTCCGTCCAAGATCGAGGTCGTCAGCGTGCCGGCTGCCGAGACGACCCTGTTCGAGCACCGGCAAGAGCCGAAGGGGCGCGTGTCGCACGTGCGCGCCGCGGCCTCGCCGCTGTCGATCGACGACGTGCCGGAGGACTGGCGCGACGCCTCGCTGACCCTGCTGGCGCCGGTCGTGGACGAGGTCGACCCGATGATCGCTACCTTGTTCACCGACGGCGCCGTGGGCGCGGCCGCGCAGGGCTGGGTGCGCCAGGTGAAGCCCGACGGCCTCGTCGTGCCACGCCCGTGGCGCTCGCCCGAGCGGCTCTTGCAGTCGGTGCAGGCGCTGTTCCTGAGCCGCGAGGACATTCGCGGCCAGGAGCCCGCGGTAGTCGAGTGGTTCCAGCGCATGCCCGTCGGCGTCCTCACGGCCGACCGCGACGGCGCGCTCCTGTTCGTGAACGGGGAGCGCTACGAGGTGCCGCCGCGGCCGGCGCGCGAGGTCGATCCGACCGGCGCCGGCGACGTGTTCGCGACGACCTTCCTCGTTCAGTACCAGCGCGACGGCGACCCGTGGATGGCCGCGGCCGCAGCGGCCTGCGCCGGCTCGCTCGCGGTCGAGGGCGAAGGCTGGTCCTCGGTCGCCGACCGCGCCGCGCTCGAAGCCGCGCTCGCCGACTATCAACGCAATCAGTAGCGCGCGGCGCCCTTGACACTCGTCGGACCCAGAGCCTAGGCTGGCGAAGATGGATCGCGCGATCCGGATCACTGCCGGGACGGTGTCGGCCGAGGCACGGCTGAACGACTCGAAGACGGCGGGCGCAATCTGGGACGCGTTGCCGATCGAGGCGAAGGGCAGTACCTGGGGCGACGAGATCTACTTCGACATCGGGGTGACGGCTGGCCCCGAAGCCGCGCGTGAGGTCGTCGACCTCGGCGATCTCGCGTACTGGCCGCCGGGGCGGGCCTTCTGCATCTTCTTCGGCCCCACGCCCGCCAGCCGTGGACGCGAATGCCGCGCGGCGAGCCCGGTGAACGTCGTGGGCAAGCTCGAGGGCGATCCCAGCGTCTTCAAGACGGTGCATTCGGGGACGCGCGTGACGATCGAACGGCGCGCCGATCACCGATCAACGGGAGGGACTCGATGAAGATTTTTCTCGACACGGCGAGCATCAAGGAGATCAAGGAAGGCGTGGCGCTGGGCGTGGTGGACGGGGTGACGACGAACCCGTCCCTGATCGCCAAGGAGAAGCGCCCGTTCCGGCCGCTCGTCGAAGAAATCTGCTCGATCGTGCCCGGCGACGTGAGTCTCGAGGTGGTCGCGACCGACTTCGAGGGCATGGTGAAGGAAGGCGAGGAGCTGGCCCAGGTCGCGCCGAACGCGGTCGTGAAGTGTCCGCTCACCAAGGACGGCCTCAAGGCCGTGAAGTATCTCTCGGGCAAGGGCATCCGCGTCAACCAGACGCTCTGCTTCTCGGCCACGCAGGCGCTCCTGTCCGCCAAGGCCGGCGCCGTCTACATCAGCCCGTTCCTGGGACGTCTCGACGACATCTCGCATGTCGGCATGGACCTGGTCCGCGACATCTGCGAGATCTATCGGGTCCAGGGATTCAAGACGCAGGTGCTGGCCGCCTCGATCCGCAACCCGATCCACGTCATCGACGCCGCTAAGGCCGGCGCGCACGTCGTGACCTTGCCGTTCGCGGTCCTCGAGCAGCTCATGAAGCACCCGCTGACGGACATCGGGCTCAAGAAGTTCCTCGAGGACTGGGCGAAGCTCGGCGAGAAGATCTGACGTCGTGAAGTAGCTCGGCTCGCCGCAGCGAAGTTACACGACCGGGAAGAACTACACGGCTCGTTCCTGACCAGCGCCGTGGAAGCCGTCTTCGTTGCGAGCGTCTCCGGCCTGGCAGGTCCCTTGCTCCACCCACACATGTGGCTCGCCCAGGGCGAACCAGGGAGGTCACATGTTGAACCGCATGAGAATCGCCGGATGCGTGGGGCTGGCGCTCGTGATCGCCGCGGCGGCCGGTTGCGCCGGACGCCGGGAGGCCTGGAGATCGGACGCGGCGAGCGGCTCCCCGGAAATCGCGACGTTCGAAGGTATCTGGGAAGGCCAGGTCTGGGAGATGCCGGTGCATTACCTTCAGGGCACGCGCCGCGTGACCTTGCAGATCGGCCGTGACGGCTCGTGGACTGCGAGCGCCGCTGGCGTGCAGTGCGCCAGCGGGACCGCCTCGATGCGGGGAGGTCTCCTGATCCTCGGTGGGGCGAGAACGAGTCAGGACTACTGCGTGCCGTACTCGCTGGCACCGCAAGACGGACGGATGAAGGCCATGTTCGAGACATCGTTCAAGTCGCGCGAGACGACCGCGATGATCGGCCTCGAGCGATCCCCCGTGCGCGTGCCGCAAGCCGCCCAGGCGACGCCGCGCTAGGATTCGCCGCGCCGGCGCTCAACCGCTGAGCCGCGTCTCGCCCAGACCGATGCGCATCGCCTCGACGTCGAGCTCCTGCTCGAGCCGGTGCAGGATCTCGTCGCTGATCACGCCCTGATTCCGGAGCGCGATCAGGGCTCGCCGCTCTGCCGACAAGGTCTCGTGGCGCAGCCGGCGAAAGGCCGCTTGAGCGCGGGCCGCGGCGCCGTCGGCGCCGAGCTCGATGGGTGAGGCGCGCTGGATGCGTTGCGTGTACACGGCGCGCATCCGATCGACGTCCTCGCGTCGCGGCCACGGCGCATCCGAGAGCTCCTCCAGGCGCGCGATCGCCGCTTGCGCCGCTTCCTCGCGCGCTCGCGCTTCCTCGAGCTCGAGCGTGCGATCCTCGCCGAGGTCGAGAAACCGGATCAGCGGCGTCAGGGTCAGCCCTTGCAGGACGAGCGTGGCGAGAATCACCGCGAATGTCACGAGGATGATCTCGTCACGGAACGGAAACGGCGCGCCCGACGCGGTCGTCGCCGGCAGGGCCAGTGCGGCGGCGAGCGAGACGATCCCCCGCATCCCTGTCCACGACACCAAGAGGATCTGCGGCCAGGGCGGAATCGGATCACGCGCGCGCAGCGTTTTGCTCACGAGCCTGGGGATGACCACGGCCGGCGGGAGCCAGACCAGCCGGAGCACGATGACGGCCAGACTGATGAAGGCGCCGAGCCGAACCAGAGTGACGAGGTCCGCGGCCAGACCAGCCGCGCGAATGGCGCCGAGCTGAAGCCCGATCAACGCAAAGATGACGCCGTTCAGGATGAAGATCAAGACGTTCCACACCGCGCTGGCCTGCATACGCGTGGCGGGCGCGACCACCGCGCTGAAGCCCTGGCGCAGATAGAGTCCGCCGGCCACGCACGCCAGCACACCCGACGTGTGAGTCCGCTCGGCGAGCAGCCAGGCGGCGTACGGCGCCAGGAGCGTGATCGCGGTCTCCGTCAGGCTGTCCTCGGACGCGCGGAGTGCCCAGCAGACGGCCCACGCCACGAACAGCCCGATCAGCACACCGCCGGCGGAGGTCAGCACGAACTGCCAGAGTGCCTCGCCGAGCGAGAAGACCCCGGTCGCTACCGCGGCGATGGCCGAGCGGTAGATCACGAGCGCCGCGGCGTCGTTGATCAGGCTCTCGCCCTCGAGCACGGTGACGATGCGAAACGGAATGCCCAGGCGCCGAGCAATGGCGCTCGCGGCGACCGCGTCGGGGGGCGAAACGATGGCCCCGAGCGCGATCGCCGCGGCCCAGCTCATTCCGGGCATCACGAAGCGCGCGACGACGGCGACGACGGCCGTGGTCGCGAGGACCAGGCCGATCGCGAGCAAGGTGATCGGACGCAGGTTCGCGCGGAAGTCGCGGAGCGAGGTGAAGTAGGCCGCCGACCAGAGCACCGGGGGCAGGAAGACCAGGAACACCAGATCGGGGTCCAGGTGCACGATCGGCACGTTCGGGACCAGCCCGATCACGAGCCCGCCGAGCACGAGGAAGATCGGATACGGGATCAGGATGCGCCGGGCCGCCGTCGCGAGGGCCAGCACCGCGGCGACGAGCGCGATCACGATCTCGAGCTGATGCGGGTCGTCCATCGCGACGTCCGGGAGGCCGGGCGGAGCCTCAGATCCTCGGGCGGATCTCGCAGGCGAACTTCTCGTAGATCGCGACCATGTCGTCGAGGTCGCGGACGCGCGACTCGAGGATCAGGTGGCTCACACCGAGCTCGGCGAGCTCGCGGATCTCGCGGGTGAGCGAGTCGACGTCTTGACGAGCGGGAAGCCCGAGACGGGCGCTGATCGTCAGCGACGCCATGTCCCGGCCGACCTTGCGGCACGCCGTCGCCAGATCCGCGAGCCCGCTCTTCATCTTCGCGGCACTCGGGAAGGCGGCGTGCCAGCCGTCGCCGAGCTCGGCGACGCGCCGGAGCGCGCGCGGCGTGTGGCCGCCGATCCACACCGGAATGGTGCCGTGCGCGGGCTTGGGCGCCACGCCGAGCGCCTCGAACCGGACGAACTGGCCCCGGTGGCTGACGCGCTCGTCGCGCCAGCACGCTTTCATGACCCTGATCGCCTCGTCGCTCCACGCGCCGCGCCGGTCGTAGGGCACGCCGAAGAGCTCGATCTCTTCCTTCATCCAGCCGACGCCGGCCCCGAGGATGACGCGGCCGGGCGCGAGGTGATCGAGCGTCGCCAGCATCTTCGCGGCCAGCACCGGATGCCGATGCGGCAGGACGAGCACGGTCGTGCCCAGACGAACGCGCTCGGTCACGCCGGCCACGAGCCCGAGCGCGACCAGCGGCTCCAGGAAGCTGGTGGCCGGCGCCAGCGGGAAGTCGCCGGTCGGGTTGTAGGGATAGCGCGACGCGATCGCGTAGGGGATCACGACATGATCGCTCGCCCAGAGCGAGTCGTAGCCGAGCGCCTCCATGCGGCGTGCGAAGCCCAGCAGCACGTCGCGTGTGGCGGCCGGCCCATAGACGGGCAAGTGGCAGCCGACCTGCACGGTCAGTCGGCGCGGTACACGACGCGCTCGTCGAGCGAGTCGTCCTGGATCATCTGCACCAGGCGCGAGTGCTGGATCTTGCCGCTGGAAGTCTTGGGAATTGTGCTCGACCGGACCAGGATCACGCGCGCAGGCCGATGGCCGCTCGCGCGGTGCACGCGCGCAGTGATCTCGCGCATCAGGTCGTGGTAGTCGTCGGGCGGCGCCTCTTCGTTGCGCACCTCGGCGACGACGTGCAGCCGCTGCGTGCCCGTGCGCTCGCTGTCGATGCCGACGGCGGCGGAGTAGCGCACGCCCTCCACGCGATCAACGACCTCCTCGATATCGGCTGGCACCACGTTCTGGCCGCCGAGGATGATCAGATCCTTGAGGCGTCCGGTCACGAAGAGGTAGCCCTCGGCGTCGACGAAGCCGAGATCGCCGGTCCGGAGCCAGCCGCCGGGCATCAGCACCCTCGCGGTGGCCTCGGGGTTGTTGTAATAGCCTTTCATCACACCCGGGCTCTTCACACAGATCTCGCCCTCGACGCCGGCGGCGCGCTCAGCGGTGCCCTCGTCGGCTGGCGCCAGGATCTTCACCGAGACGCCGCGGCACGGACGGCCGACGGACAGGAATCGCCCGCTGGGATCGAGCCGCAGCGGCACGCCGCGCGGCCAGATCGCGACGGCCAGGGTGGCCTCGGCCAGGCCGTAGCACGGCGAGATGATGCGCTTGAGGCCGAAGTGCGACTCGAAGGCCTCGATCGTCGACAGGCGCACGGGCTCGGCACCCGAGAGCGCCGCCTTGAGGCTCGTCAGATCGAGACCGGTCGTGTCGCGCACGTTGCGCACGCAGTTGCGGTAGCCGAAATCCGGCGACACGGTGAACGTCGCTCGGATCTCGGTGAGTAACGTGAGCCATTGCCGCGGATTGCGCAGATCGGGCGGCAGGAGCCAGATCGGCGTGGCGGAGAGCGGCGGCGTGAACGCGCAGCCGATCAGCCCCATGTCGTGATAGAGCGGCAGCCACGAGACCACGCGGTCGTCAGCCGTGATCCCCGCCGCCTCGGCCATGAACTGGATGGTCGAGACGACGTTGCGATGCGTGAGCATGACGCCGCGGGGACGGCCGGTACTGCCCGAGGTGTACTGCAGGAACGCCAGGTCGTCCGTGGTCGCCGCCGCGAGCGGCGGCACGGGCGCGTCGATCTCCAGATCCGGCGGCTCGAGGACCATGTGGACGTTCGGCGCGAGCGCGCAGCTCTCGTCGACGCCGTTGCGGAACCAGCCGATCGTCGCGACCGCGAGCGCTTCGGAGTCGCGGAAGATGGCAGCGGTCGTCTCGACGCCGAGCGTGGGGTAGAGCGGGACCGGCACCGCGCCGAGGCGAAGCGCGCCGAAGAACGTGTAGAAGAATTCGGCGCACGTCGGATAGATCAGGCTGATCTTGTCGCCCCGGCCTACACCGGCCCGCGCGAGCCCCGCGGCGTACTTGCCGCTCTGCTCCCACAGGCGCCCGTAGGTCACGGTTTCGTCGTACAGGCGGAAGTATTGCTGGTCGGGCGAGAGTGCCGCGCGCCGGCGCATCAACTCGGTGAGCGTCGGGGCGGACCTCACGTCATCGTCGACCATGCACGCCTCCTCGGGGGCGGCGGAACGCGCGGCTACTCAAGACCGGGGCCGAGCGTCGCCGACGTCGAGCGAGCTACGCCGTCTCGGAGGTAGAGCACCGATACCGTGTCGCCGGCCTTGCGTTCGCGGATCAGCGCGCGAAGCTCGTCGAGGCCCTCGAGGGAGCGTCCGGCGAACCGGACGATCACGTCCCCCTCGCGCAAGCCGGCTCGTTCGGCTCCGGTCCCCGGCATCACGCTCGAGAGTCTGAGGCCGTCGCTACCGGGCCGCGGCAGCGCCACCACGCCGAGCAGCGCGCCGCTGGCGCCGCCGCTGCCCTGACGCCGCGCCGGCCGCGCGACCTGGGCGTAGACCGGACGTGCCTCGCTGGCGAGTCCCTCGATGACGCGCGCGCCGACGGCGGCCACACGCGCCATCCCGGCCGTGTCGATCCGGTCGGCCGTGTCGGTCGGCTTGTGATAGTCACCGTGACCGCCCGTGTAGAAGAACAGCACCGGGATTCCGGCGGCGTAGAAGCGGCTGTGGTCCGAGGGGCCATAGGGCGAGCCGTGGACGTCGAGCGCGAGCCCCTCGAGCTGTGCCGCGTCGTTCGCGAGCGCGCGAAGCCGGCTCGCGCTGTCGCCGCCGCCGACGTTGAGCGTGCGCCCCTGCAGGCGGCCCACCATGTCGAAGTTCACCATCGCGACCGTGCGATCGAGCGGGACGACGGGCCGGCTCACGTAGTAGCGCGAGCCGATCAGCCCGAGCTCCTCGGCGCCGAAGAGCGCGAAGACCACGGTGCGGCTCGCGCCGCCCGCCGCCGCGAACGCGCGCGCGAGCCCGAGGACGACGGCCGTGCCCGAGGCATTGTCGTCGGCGCCAGGGTAGACCACGCCGTCGGAGCGTCCGAGGTGATCGTAGTGCGCGCCCACGACGACGGCCTCGGCGGCGAGCGCGGGATCGGTGCCCGGCAGGACGCCGATGACGTTCGCCGCGCGCACCTCCTCGACGATCTTCTCGACGCGCAGCTGCGCGCGTGCTCCCGTCGCGAACGGCGCGGGCCCGCCCGCCGCGGCGAGGGCGCTCGTGGCCGCCGCGAGCGTCCGACCGGAGGCCGCGAGGAGCGCGTCGGCGGCTTCGCGCGTGACCGCGCCGGACACCAGATCGACGTCGACCGCGGTCTTGTCCGGTGAGGGAAGCTCGCCGCCCGCGATCAGGAGCGCGGCGGCGCCGTGGCGTTGGGCGGCAATCAGCTTCTCGAGGCGGCTCGCGCGCGCGTCAGCGAGGTGCGGCGGCACGCCGTCGAGCGCCAGCGCGATCTTCCCGCGCACGTCGATACCGGCGTAGTCGTCGTAGCCGGCCTCCGGAAACTCCGCGCCGTAGCCGACGAAGATGACCTCCCCGCTCACGTTGCCGGCCTTCGAGCCGCCATGGGCGATCCACTCGCGCCCGCGGTCGAGCTGCCGCGGCGCGGGACCGAGGAGCTCCAGCGTGCTCGCCGGCCCGGGCCGGGACGAGGTCTCGAGCACGAACGTTTGTAGATAGGAGCCGTGGTCGCCGCCGGGACGGAGCCCGGCGGCCGCGAGCCAGTCCGCGATGCGGCGGGCCGCGAGATCGCCGCCGGGCGTGCCGGATCGGCGGCCTTCCATCTCGGGCACGGTCAACGCGTTCACGCTCTCGCCCAGCGGCGCGGCGCCGGGCGGAACGACGGCGGAGCGCGCATGCGCCCCGGCCGCGACCAATATCAGAGACGTCGCGAGGAGAAATGTGACGAAACGGCGGGTCACATGCGCATTTTACTCTACCTCGACGCGGGACTCGGTGGGGGCGGTCTAGGCCTTGACCGCGGCCACACGGCCGCCGGTCAGACGCACGAGATCGTCGGGAGTCAGCTTGAAGACCGTGTTCGGATGCCCGGCCGCGGCCCAGATCTCAGACCACCGGAACAGGTCTTCGTCGATCAAGATCGTCAGCGGCTCGGCGTGCGCGACGGGCGCGACGCCGCCGATGGCGAAGCCCGTCCGGTGCCTGACGAAGTCGGCGTCGGCCCGCCCGATCGGCTCCGCGATGAGCGCGGCGACCTTGCCCTCGTCCACGCGGTTGCCGCCGCTGGCGATGACCAGCACCGGCATCTGGCTCCGCTCGCCGCGGAACACCAGCGACTTGGCGATCTGGTCGACCCGGCACCCCAGCGCGCTCGCGGCCTGCGCCGACGTTCGCGCCGATTGCGCGAGCGCGACCACCGTGTGACCGCCGCCCGCCGCGGCGAGCGCGTCCTGCACGCGCTTGACGCTCGGGCCCAGGGACGAGAGCTCGGTCACGAACCGAGCGTCCGCACCGCGCGCACGACGGCGTCGGGATCGGGTCGCACCTGGATACTGTCGGCGAGCGAGAGCCACCGGACGGTCCCGCTGCGATCGAGCACGACCGTCGTGGGCCGCGGCACGTCCTGGCCCTTGTGGCCGCCGCTGGCGTGGACGATCCCGTAGCGGCGCGTCACCGCGAGATCGCGATCGGTCAGGAAGTGATAGCGCGCCTTGAGCCGGCTGGCGAGCTCCTGGCTTCGCTCGTTCGGGTCGGGGCTGATCACGAGGATCTGCACGCCTGAATCACCCAGCTCCGTGAGCACGGCTCCAAGCCCTTGGAGCTCGGACACGCAGAAGGGTCACCAGTAGCCGCGATAGAACACCAGCACGACCGGCGTCTGGTCGCGAAACGAGGCGAGGCTGACCGGTGCGCCGGTGGCGTCCGGCAGGGTGAAGTCCGGGGCCGGCTCGCCGACCCGGACCGTCGCCGATGTGTTCGGGATCCGCGCCAGCACGAAATTGAAGTACCCGCCGAGCACCAGCAGCATCGCCGAGAGCGCCAGCGCGGCCACGTTCGGCCAGCGCGCGGCTCGCCACGTCGCGATCGCGGCGATCAGGGCGGCCAGCGCGAACGCGCCGAGGTACGCCTCGGGGTGATTGCGCACGGTCGGGAACTTCAGCAATGCGACGTAGCCGCCGATCGCGCCGACGCAGAGGAGCAGGCTCAGGAGCGCCGGCCAGTAGCGGATCATCGCGCCATGACGACGCGGTCGAACGTCTCGGCGTAGACGAAGCCCTTCGGCTTGCCGAGCTCGGCGGCCCGCTCGCGGATGCGCTTTTCGACCCCCGCAAAGTCGGCGAACTGGCTCGCGTGACACGCCAGGGCCTTGAGCTTCAGATCCATCACGTCGGTGATGTCCACGATCAGCTGCGGGTTCTCCCACTGCATCAGATGGATCTCGAGCACCTTGTGCGGCTCGAACTCCGGCATCAGCTCCGGGAACGACAGGTGATCGCGGGCCAGCGGATAGACGCAGTCGAGCGTGACCCCGGCCACCGTCCGGTGATCGCGGTGCGAGCCGCCCAGGTTGTAGGTGCGCTGCGGGTTCATCGTGATGACGAGGTCGGGGCGGCGCCGGCGGATCTCGCGGGTGACGTCGCGCCGGAGATCGCGCGTGTCCTCGACCTCGCAGTCGGGATAGCCGAGGAAGTCCACGTGCGAGACGCCGAGCGTACGCGCGGCGTTGCGCTGCTCCTCCTCACGGATCCGCGCGAGCCGTTCGGAGGTCATCGTGCGATCGCCGGAGCCCTTGTTGCCGTTGGTCACGATCACGTAGCTGACCTCGCAGCCGTCACGGACGAGCTTCGCGATCGTCCCACCGGCGCCGAACTCGGAATCGTCGGGGTGCGCGGTCACCACCAGGACCTTCTCGATCTTGTCGGACATGTCCGCTCCTTAGATGCTGATTCTCAGCATACCGATTCCAGACGCGGCGTGTGAACAGCTATAATCGCTCGATGCCGATCGCCGCCCCGCGCCGGGTGGGGGTCGCGGGCTTGCTCGGTCTGCTCGCCGGCGCGCTCGTCCTGATGTTCGCGCCCGGCAATCCCGGCGCGCTGAGGCTCCTCGGTATCGGTCTCTTCTGGTGGTACGCCGCGCTGGCGGCGCCAGTGGCCGCTGTCCTGCTGGTCGTCGGCAGCCAGCGCCTCGCCCCTCGCTCCGCCGCCGCGTCGCATCGAGCCACGGTTCTCGCCATCGCCGCGTGGACGTCGCCGGTCCTCCTGGCGCTGGTGGCCGCGCGGGCGCTGGCCGGCGGTCCCGACGCGCCGGCGCTGGCGCTCACGGCGCTCGTCGCGCCGCTGGTCGCGTTTCTGTGCCCGACGGCCGACGAGGCGCGGCCGAACCTCGTGGGCGCGCTGGCGGTGGGCGCCGGGCTCGGCTTCATGCTGTGGGCGAATCTCCTCCTGTTCGCGGACGTCGCCGGCCTCCTGGGTCTACCCCGCTGGGTCATCGCGGCGCTCGCCACGATCGTGGCGCTCGTCGCGGTCGAGCTCGCTCAGGCGGCCGATTCGACTGTGAGGCGACGGTCGCGGACCGTCGCGCGCGGGGGAGGCGAGCGTGACGGCGGCGCGCGCTTCATTCAGATCGCGCTCCGCGGTGGCGGTCTCACCGTGCTCTACACGAGCGCGCTGGGATTCGTCGCGCTGGTCGCGATCATCGCCGCAACCCTGGTCGTCTCGCCCTGGGGAGCGTGGCGCGCGGTCGCGTCGAAGCCCGCGCTCACCTTCGGCGAGCAGAGTCCCTGGGTCACCGACGGCCGGACGCTCGCCCGATCCACCGCGCTCGACTTCACCGAGGGTCACCGGATCACCGCGCTGAGCCCGGCGACCTACCGGGTCGTCGAGCCTGGGCGCTTCCGCGAGTGGCAGCTGCGTCCCGGGGAGACCCTGTCACTCCGAGCCGGCGATCGTCTCGTGGTCGAAGCCGGCGCGCGGCTTCGATTCGAGGCGGGCAAGCGGATCCCGGGCGCGCCCGCGTCGGGCGTCGCCTGGGCCGATCCGCCCGAGCGGGGCGGACTCAGCGCGGTCCTCGAGACGCTGGGCACGATGATCACGATGATCGGCGGCGCGCTCGCGCTGGTCGGATCCCGGCCGGCGCTCGGCGCGCGCGCCGTCTACGCCGGATCGGGATTGCTGCTGGTCCTCGTGCTCTCGGCGCTCTGTCTCGGCGTGCTCGGCGCCTACGCGGCGCCGGGGCTCTCGATCGGCGTTCCCGCGCTCGCGGCCACATTCGACCTGCCATCGGCGATCGTGCCCGGGGCGCGGGGCCGCGCGCTCGGCGCGCTGGGCGCCGGCGTGCTCCTGGTGCTCTTCGCCGCGACGGCGCTGGCGCTGCGCGACGTCCTCGGCCGGGCGCTGCGCCCGCCCGAGGACGAATCGGACGCGCCCGCGCCGCGGGCCGAGCTCACCCGGCCCATCATGCGCGTGTTTCTCGTCGCCGCATGCGTCGCCAGCCTCTGGGGCGGCGAGGCGTCGCGAGCCCTCTTGACCGGGCTCGGCCTGGCCGCCTCGGCCACGCTCGGCGCGTGCCTGACCGACGAGCCGGCGACCCGGCTGGTCGGCTCGATCGTCGGCGTGCTCGCGTTCGCCGGCTTCACGATCGTCGCGTGGGGGCTGCCGGCATGGGCGAGCGCGGTCGGCGCCTCTCCCGCGCTGGCCGCGGTGCCGCTCGCGTGGGCCGCGACGAGGCTCTGGGATATTGCGTCTTCGCGACGCTGAGGTGTCTGATTCGGCGGCGGAGGTACCGGCCGTGGAAGTGGGCCGTATAATGAGGCGCCATGGCTAGCGACCGGATCGTCGTTCGCGGCGCCCGCGAGCACAACCTCAAGAACATCGACCTCGAGATCCCGCGCGACCAGCTGGTCGTGATCACCGGCCTCTCGGGCTCGGGCAAATCGTCGCTCGCTTTCGACACCATCTATGCCGAGGGGCAGCGGCGCTACGTCGAATCGCTGTCGGCGTACGCGCGGCAGTTCCTCGAGCAGATGGAGAAGCCCGAGGTCGACTCGATCGAGGGGCTCTCGCCCGCGATCTCGATCGAGCAGAAGACCACCTCGAAGAACCCGCGCTCGACCGTCGGCACCGTCACCGAGATCTACGACTACTTGCGGGTGCTATTCGCGCGGGTCGGCATCCCGCACTGCCCGCGCTGCGGCAAGGTCATCTCGGCCCAGACCGTACAGCAGATGGTTGATCGCGTGCTGGCCCAGGCGCCGGGCACGCGGTTGCTGGTGCTGGCCCCGGTCGTCCGCGGCCGCAAGGGCGAGTACAAGAAGCTCTTCTTCGATCTCCAGCGCCAGGGCTACTCGCGCGTGCGGGTCAACGGCGTCGTGCGCGAGCTCGGCGAGGAGATCGAGCTCGACAAGAAGCGCAAGCACACGATCGACGTCGTGGTCGACCGGCTCGTTGTGCGCGAGAACCTCGGCTCGCGCCTGGCCGACTCGCTGGAGACCGCGCTGCGGCTGGCCGACGGCATCGTGACGGTCGAGACCGTCAATAGCGAAGAGGAAAGGAACGCGGGAGCGGAGCCAGGTCGCGCCCACAGCAGGCCACCCTCGGCCCGAGCCGGCCTCACGGGCCCCGCTACAAAAACCCCCGCTACAACAATAACGTTCTCCGAGAAGCTGGCGTGCGCCGACTGCGGCGTCTCCTTCCCGGAGGTGTCGCCGCGCATGTTCTCGTTCAACAACCCGTACGGCGCCTGCCCGGAGTGCGGCGGCATCGGCTCGCGCGACGAGATCGATCCCGACCGGCTCGTGCCGAACCCGGCGCGCTCGCTCAAGGAAGGCGCGCTGGCGCCATGGGCCGGGCGCGAGACGTCGTATTTCCGCCAGACCCTGGCGGTGCTGGCCAAGCGCCACAAGTTCTCGCTCGAGTCGCCGTGGTCAGAGCTCAAGAAGCCGGTGCGCGACATCATCCTCAACGGTGAGCGTGACGGTGGGTTCGAGGGGGTGATCAAGACCCTGGAGCGCCGCTATCGCGAGACCTCCTCCGAGGAGGCGCGCGCCGAAGTCGCGCAGTTCATGACCGAGCGGCCGTGTCCGGGCTGCGGCGGCTCGCGCCTGCGGCCGGAGTCGCTCGGCGTAAAGATTGCGGGCCGGTCGATCGCCGACGTCGTGCGCCAGACCATCAAGGAGGCCGGCGGCTTCTTCGAGAAGCTCGACCTGACCGAACGCGAGGCGGCGATCGCGCGGCGCGTGCTCAAGGAGATCCGTGAGCGGCTCGGTTTCCTGATGAACGTAGGGCTCGACTATCTGACGCTCGATCGCCCGGCCGGCACGTTGTCCGGGGGAGAAGGGCAACGAATTCGTCTGGCGACTCAGATAGGATCGAGTCTCGTCGGAGTCCTCTACATCCTGGACGAACCCTCGATTGGATTGCACCAGCGCGACAACCGCCGGCTCCTCGACACGCTCAAGCGCCTGCGCGACATCGGCAACACCGTGCTGGTCGTCGAGCACGACGAGGAGACGATCCGCGCGGCGGACTATGTCGTCGACCTCGGCCCCGGCGCCGGCGAGCTCGGCGGCCACATCGTCGCGGTCGGCACGCCGGACGAGATCATGGCGAACCCGGACTCGCTCACCGGGCGCTATCTCTCGCGCTCGCTTGCCATCCCCGTACCGGCGCCGCGGCGCAAGGGGAGCGGCCACTTCATCACGATCCACAACCCGCGCGAGCACAACCTCAAGGGCATGGCGGTGAAGGTCCCGCTTGGGACGTTCACCTGCGTGACCGGCGTGTCGGGCTCGGGCAAGTCGACGCTCGTCAACGACATCCTCTATCGCGCGCTGGCTTCGATGCTGCACCGGGCTCAGGACCGGCCGGGGGCTCACGACCGCATCGAGGGCGCCCAGCGCATCGACAAGGTCGTCGATATCGACCAGTCGCCGATCGGCCGCACGCCGCGCTCGAACCCAGCGACCTACACCGGCGTGTTCACGTTCATCCGCACGCTCTTCGCGCGCACGCCCGAGGCGCGGATGCGCGGTTACCAGCCCGGCCGCTTCTCGTTCAACGTGAAGGGTGGTCGCTGCGAGGCCTGCCAGGGCGACGGGCTGGTCAAGATCGAGATGCACTTCCTGCCCGACGTCTACGTGACGTGCGACGTCTGCAAGGGCCGCCGGTACAACCGCGAGACACTCGACGTGCACTACAAGGGCATGAGCATCGCCGCGGTGCTCGACATGACCGTGCGCGAGGCCCTCGGGTTCTTCGATGCGGTCCCGGTGATCAAATCGAAGCTCGCGACTCTCGACGACGTCGGTCTAGACTATATACGTCTAGGGCAGTCGGCGACGACCCTCTCGGGCGGCGAGGCGCAGCGGGTCAAGCTCGCGACCGAGCTCTCGCGCCGGGCGACGGGCCGCACGCTCTACATCCTGGACGAGCCGACGACGGGATTGCATTTCGCCGACATCCAGCGCTTGCTGGACGTGCTCAACAAGCTGGTCGATCAGGGCAATACCGTGGTGATAATCGAGCACAATCTGGACGTGGTGAAGACCGCCGACTGGGTGATCGATCTCGGTCCCGAGGGCGGCGACGACGGCGGTCGGGTGGTGGCCACCGGGACGCCGGAGGAGCTGGCCCGCCGCCCGGAGCGCACGTACACTGGGCAGTTCTTGAGACCGCTGCTGACGGGCTCCTGACCGATGCGCCGGACCAAGATCGTTTGCACGATCGGTCCCGCGAGCAGCAGCACCGACGAGCTCGATCGCCTGGCGGCGGCCGGCCTCGACGTGGCGCGGCTCAACTTCTCTCACGGCAGCCACGAGGAGCACGCCGAGGTCGTGCGGCGTATCCGCGAGGGCGAGGCGCGGTGGGGCCGGCCCGTCGCGATCCTGCAAGACCTGCAGGGCCCGAAGATCCGCCTGGGGACGTTCGGTCCCGGCGGCGGCGCGCGCGTCGACCTCGAGCCCGGACGGCCGTTCACGCTCTACGCGCACGCCGTCGTCGGCACCGCCGAGCAGGCGTCGATCACCCACCCGGAGTACCTCAAGGACCTGCGCGCCGGCGACGAGATCTGGATGGACGACGGCATGATCCAGCTCCGCGTCGAGACGGCGTCGCCCGACGAGGTGCGCTGTCGCGTCGTGGTCGGCGGGCGCATCAGCGATCACAAGGGGCTCTCGCTGCCGCGCGTGAAGCTGCCGGTGTCCTGCCTGACCGACAAGGACCGCGAGGACCTACGCTTTGGCCTCCGCCAGGGCGTCGACTACATCGCGGTCTCGTTCGTGCGCTCGGCCGCCGACATCGACGAGGTGCGGGAATTCCTGAGGCATGAAGCGGCGGACCTGCCGATCGTCGCCAAGCTCGAGCGGCACGAGATCGTCGACAACCTGCCGGGCATCCTGGCCATGGTCGATGCCGTGATGGTCGCGCGGGGCGACCTCGGCGTCGACGTGCCGCTCGAGGACGTGCCGCACATCCAGAAAGAGATCATCCGCCAGGCCCGCAACGCCAAGGTGCCGGTGATCGTCGCGACCCAGATGCTGGAGTCGATGGTGACGCATCTGAGACCGACCCGCGCCGAGGTCTCGGACGTCTCGACGGCCATCTTCGACGGCGCCGACGCGGTGATGCTCTCGGCGGAGACGGCCACCGGGCGCTACCCGCACGACGCCGTCGCGGTCATGGCGCGCGTCGCCGAGCGCGCCGACGACGCGGCGCTGTCGGTCGAGCGCGAGCGCCGGCGGCGCCCCGGCGCGAGCTTCCAGGAGGCGATCTCCGACGCCGCCGCGACGGCGGCCCACGTGCTGAGCGCGCGCGCGATCGTCGCGTTCACCGAGTCGGGTTTCTCGGCGCGCCTCATCTCGCAGGCTCGGCCGAGCGTGCCGATCATCGCGCTGACGCCGTTCGTCGAAGTGCAGCGACGGCTCGCGCTGTCGTGGGGCGTCACCTCGCGGCTGATCCGCAAGGTCGAGACCACCGACGAGATGATCGAGGAAGTCGAGGCGACCCTGCTGACCGAGGGCGCCGTGCGCCCCAACGACGTGATCGTCATCATCTCGGGCTCGCCCATGTGGGTCCGTGGGACGACCAATCTCTTGAAGTTGCACCGGGTGGGCGAGCGCCGCGCGTGAAGCTCGAGCTCGGGCGCCGACCCCCGCGTCGCCTGCTGCTCACCTTGATCGGCCTCGTGCTGCTCTGGGCCGCCGCCGGCGTGGTCGTCGCCGGGTACGTCGTCGCGCGCTACGACACGGCCGTGACCGACAGCATGACCTCGGTCCGCGAGATCGTGAGCCTGGCGCTCGACGATGTTCGTCACGAAGCCTGGTTGCTCGCGCACGATCCGGCAGTGGTCGAGGGCGCTAGCAAGAGCGACTGGGCCACGCTCGTCCGCGGTGCGCTGCCGCGGATCCTCGAGCTCCAGCAGGAGCGGCTCGCCGATCTCTTTCTTATCGTGGACGCGAGCGGCCTTCCGCTCGTGCAGGTGCCGCCCACGCAGCCGGCCATCGCGCCGGCGGTGGTGCGCCCGGCCGGGCCCATCACGCAGGTGGCCATGGTCGGCGAGCGCCCGTACGTGCTGGGCGTCGCGCCGAGCGGGGCCGGCATGGTCGTCGTGGGCCGGCGCTTCGACGCGCTGGAGGCCGCGGTGGCGAGCCTGCCGGAACGTCCCGCGCTCGTCATCGTCGCCAACGGCCACGCGGTGGGCGCCAGGCCGGCCGGCGCGCCCGTCGGGGGTTGGGACGATGCGCTGCGCACGGGCCAGATCGCGTTCGGCGGCGAGACGTGGCTGGCGCGACAGCTCGCGGAGGGCGGCGCGAGCCTCTGGACGTTGCTGCCCGCACGCGAGCATCAGGGCGCCGCGCGGCGTCTCTGGCTCTGGTGGGCGTTCTCGCTCATCGCCGCGCTCGGCGGCGCTGTCGGCATCGCAGCGGTCTCGCAGTCGGAGCGCGGCGAGGGCGCCTCGGAGCGACGGCCACACGACGCGCGGCGACGAACGAAACCACCGCCGCCCCCGCCCGCCACGCCGGCCGCGGCGGCCAAGTCGGCCGCGCCGGGCTCGCCGGCCGCGCCCGAGCCGTCCGACACCCGGCGCAGCCGCGAGCTCGAGGTGCTGCACGCGGTCGTCGTCGCGACCGGCAGCGGGGACGACCTCGTGCTCACCGCCGAGCGAACACTCGAGGTGGTGTGCGACGTCGCCGAGATCCATTTCGGCGGCGTGTTCCGCTACGATGCGGCCGCGCAGACGCTGGCCCTGATCGCCCACCGCGGGCTCCAGACCGAGGACGTCGAGCGGCTGCGGGTTCGCTCGATCGATCAGAGCCATGTCGGCGAGGTGATTCGAACGGGCCGCGTGACCATCACCGACTTGACCGCCTCGCGGGTGCTCACGCCGGAGGTCCGCGAGCGGGTGCGGGTCGGCGGCTATCGCACCCAGCTCGCGCTGCCGATTCCGGTGAACGGCGAGACGTGGGGTGTGATGGCCCTCATCTCGAAGGACGCGCGCACGTTCGGCGCCGACGAGCTGACCCTGCTTGAGGCCGTCGCGCACCAGGTAGGACAGGTTGTGGCGCGCGCCGCACTTCTGGCCGAGAGCCGCGAGAAGAGCCGCCGGCTCGAGACGCTCGGGCGGCTCGCTCAGACGCTGACCGCCACCTTGTCCCCCGACGAGGTGTTCCAGCGCGTCGTCGACGCGGCGGTCGAGCTGTTCGGCTCGAGCGCCGCCCTGCTCTGGCTCGTGGAGGACGACGGCCGGCACGTCGCGCTGCGTGCTGCCGCCGGCGTCGACGCGTCGAGCGACGGCTTCGAGCGGGTGCTCGTCGGTGAAGGGCTCATCGGCACCGTCGTGGCGACCCGCGAGCCACTCGCGGTGGTCGACGCCCTCGACGATCCGCGCACCCGCAACGTCGGGCCATCGCGCGCCGCCGGCTTGGTCAGCGTCGGCATCGCGCCGCTCCTGATCGGCGAGAGAGTGCTGGGCGCCCTCGCCATCGGCGTGCGCGCCCGGCACCAGCCGACGCCCGAGGAGATGCAACTCCTCGGCTCGCTGGCGTCGCACGCGGCGAACGCGATCAACAACGCGCAACTCTACCGCGAGGCGACGCGGCAGGCGCAGCGGATGAGCGCGCTCGCCGACCTGAGCCGGCTGCTCTCCGAGACGCTCGATCCGGACCTGGTCGCGCAGCGCGTCGCCGACAGCGTGCGCCAGCTGCTCGGGGCGCATTCCTCCAGCGTCTACCGGCTCGATCCCGAGTCCGACTCGCTCGTGTCGTTCGCGGTCTCCGGCGACGCGCGCGTCGCGATGAGCCAGGGCACCGTGTTCCCGCGCGGTCACGCCGTCGTGGGGCTCGCCATCGAGGTCGGGACGCCGATCGCCACGCCGAATCTGCTCGTCGACCCGCGGTTCACGTTCACGCCCGAGTCGCGGGCCATGATCGAGCGCGCCGGCCAGCGCTCGGTGCTGGGCGTGCCGCTGCGGATCGGCGAGCGCGTGATCGGCGCCCTGGGCGTCGGTGATCGCATCGGGCGGCAATTCGACGACGACGAAATCCGACTGACGCAGGCCTTCGCCGACCAGGCCGCCGTGGCGCTCGAGAACGCGCGGCTCTACACGGAGATGACGCGCCGGCGGCTCGAGGCGGAAGAGTTCGCGCGTCTGGCCCGGACCCTCACCGAAAGCCTCGACCCGCGCGACGTGGGCGAGCGAATCGTCGAGAGTGTGCTCGCGCTCTTCCAGGTCCGGTCGTCTGTGCTCCGGCTGCTACGGCCCGATGGCTCACTGGCCACTCTCGCGGGCGGGGGTCGCTTTCGCGAGGTCTCGCAGTTCAATGCTGTTCTGCCCGCGGGAGTTGGACCGTCCGGGATCGCGATCGTCGAGGGACGCGCGGTGGCATCGCCCGATGTCTTCAACGATCCGGCGATCGTCCTGAGCGACCAGGCCGCCGCGACATTGCAGCACACCGGCGCCCGCGCGGTGCTCGCCGTGCCGCTACGTGCGAAGGGACGGATCATCGGTACCTTGGCCCTGGGCGATGTCGCGGGCCGGATCTTCTCGCAGGCCGAAGTCGCGCTGCTCCAGGCCTTCGGCGACCAGGCGGCGCTGGCGCTCGAGAACGCGCAGCTCTACGAGCAGAACCGGCGCCAGGTGGAGGAATTGTCAGTGCTGCTTGAGCTCTCGCGCGCGGTCACCGGCCAGCTCGATCGCGCGGCCTTGCTCGAGGCCATCCGCACCCAGGCCGGCCGCATCCTGAACGCCACCAACATGGCGATCGTGCTGCGCGACGAGGAGCGCGGCGACCTCGAAGTCGTGCTGCGCGTCGTGGACGGGGTGGCCGATATGCGCATGCCGCGGCGGTACCCGTCCCGCACCGTCGGGCTCATGTCCGCCGTGCTCGAGACGGGCCAGGCGGTTCGCACGGACAACTACCTGGCCGAGTGCGCGCGGCGCGGTGTCGCGCCGGTCGGGACGTTTCCGGAGTCGCAGCACTGGCTCGGCGTGCCCATGACGACCGGCGACACGGTCATCGGCGTGCTGACCTTGCGCAGCCCGACGCGACCCTTCGGTGAGGCCGACGAGCGCCTCTTGTCCAGCATCGGCCACCTCGCCGCCCTGGCCCTGCGCAGCGCGCGGCTCTTCGAGGAGCGCAGCCGGGCCTACAGCGAGCTCGCCTCGGCCCAGGACCAGCTCGTGCGCACGGAAAAGCTGCGGGCGCTCGGCGAGATGGCCTCGGGCGTCGCCCACGACTTCAACAATCTCCTGGCCTCGATCCTGGGCCGCGCCCAGCTGACGTTGCAGCGGCTGCAGGACCCGCAGCTCCGCAAGTGGCTGCAGGTCATCGAGCGCTCCGCGCTCGACGGAGCGCAGACGGTGCGCCGGCTGCAGGAATTCACGCGCACCCGGCGCGACCAGCCGTTCGTCGCGGTCGACCTCAACGAGGTGATCCGCGGCGCGCTCGAGATCACCCAGTCGCGCTGGCGCGAGGAGACGCAGAGCCGCGGCGTCGCCGTCGAGGCGCGGACGTCGTTCGGCAATCTGCCCAGCGTTGCTGGCGATCCGGCCGAGCTGCGCGAGGCGATGACCAACCTGATCCTGAACGCGGTGGACGCGATGCCGACCGGCGGCACCCTGAGCCTGACCACGAGCGTCGAGAACAACCTGATCGTGGTGACGGTGGCCGACACCGGCGTCGGGATTCCCGAGGCGATCCGCGGCAAGATCTTCGACCCGTTCTTCACCACGAAGGGACCGCAGGGCACCGGGCTCGGGCTCTCGATGACGTACGGCATCCTTTCGCGCCACGGCGCGCGGATCACCGTCGACAGCCAGGAAGGACGCGGCACCCGATTCCGCCTGACGTTCGCGCCGAGCGTCGTCCCCGACGTGGAGCACAAGCCGCCGAGCGAGACGCCGCCCCCCGGCGTCTCCCTCCGCTGCCTGGTCGTCGACGACGAGGCAGAGGTGGGCCGCGTGCTCGGCGACGTGCTCCAGACCAGTGGCCACACGGTCGTCGTGCTGACCGACGGCGAGGCGGCGATCGCGCAGCTGCGCGCCGAGTCGTTCGACCTGGTGTTCACGGATCTGGCGATGCCGCGGGTGTCGGGCTGGCAGGTGGCCCAGGCCGCCAAGGAGATCGCGCCGTCGGTCCCGGTGGTGCTGGTCACCGGCTTCGGCGTCGAGCTGACCCCGGAGGAGCGTCACACGCACGGGGTCGACATGGTGTTGGTCAAGCCGTTGAAGATCGTGGACGTGCAGGACGTCGTGGCGCGCGCGGCCAAGCGCCGCGCGGGGCGAGGCTGATGGCAGTGTCTCCGACCGGAGGACGATGCGCATGGATTTCAAGTTCCTGACACTCGAGCGGCGCGACGGCGTCGCGACGATCACGCTCAATCGCCCCGACGCGTTCAACGCGCTCAGCCTGGGCCTCGGCCGCGACCTGTTCCACGCCTCGCTGGAGGTCGACGAGGATCCGGGCGTGCGCTGCATCGTGGTGACCGGTGCCGGCAAGGCGTTCTGCGCCGGCGGCGACGTGAAGGACTTCGTCGACAACATCGAGCGCATCGGCGTGCTGGTCAAGGAGCTGACCACCTATCTGCACGGCGCCGTGTCGCGCTTCTGCCGCAGCGACAAGCCCGTCATCATGGCGGTCAACGGCGTCGCCGCGGGCGGCGGGCTGAGCTTCGCGCTCTCCGGCGATCTGATCGTCGCCGCCGAGTCGGCGCGCTTCACGATGGCGTACTCGAAGATCGCCGCCACGCCCGACGGCTCGTCGTCCTACTTCCTGCCGCGGCTCGTCGGCCTCCGGCGCGCGATGGAGCTCTACTTCACCAACCGCGTGCTCTCGGCGCGCGAGGCGCTCGAGTGGGGGCTCGTGACGCGCGTGGTGCCCGACGCCGAGCTGCCGAGCGCCGTGGCGACCCTGGCCCGCGAGCTGGCCAGCGGACCCACGAAGGCCTTCGGCGGCGCCAAGCGACTCTTCCACCAGTCGACGTGGGAGAGCCTCGAGACGCAGATGGAGCTCGAAGCGCAAGCGATCGCCGCGAGCGGCCACACCGAGGACTTCCGAAGCGGCGTGACCGCGTTCGCGCGCAAGCAGACGCCGACCTTCCGCGGACGCTGACGCATAGGCCGGCAGCGTCCTCGGGTACAATCGGTGGCGAAGCGCATCAGGAGGCTCCGATGACTCAGACGAGCGCCGCGAAGGTTTCCGGAACGAAAGCCAGGTACTTCTACCGCCCGGGCTGATCGTCCTGCGCCAAGACGAAGGAGCTCCTCTCGTCTTGGGGGGTCGAGTTCGACCCGGTCGACGTGCAGGCCCATCCCGAAGGCTACGAGGAGCTGGCGCGGCTGGGCGTGAATCGCGTGCCCGCGCTCACCATCGGCGAGCGCGTCGCGCAAGGCTGGAACCCTCCGGCGTACGCCGAGCTCCTGGGCATCCCGTACTCGGCCACCACGAAGCTGTCGCCGGCCGTGCTCGCTCAGCGGCTCGACATCGTGCTCGACACGACCCAGCAGCTCATTCGCAGCGTTCCCGATCACCATCTCGACTGGCGTCCGCCCGAGCGGAACCGCACGTTCCGCAACCTCGGCTATCACGTGTTCAGGCTCTCGCTGGCGTTCGTCGACGGGATGGATCTGGGCGAGTTCCCGGAGTCGTGGCTGCTCGACGAGGCGCCCGCCGACCTGATCGACGGCGCGTCGATCGCGCGCTACGGCGCGCTCGTGCGCGGCCGCATCGGCGGGTGGTTCGAGGGCGCCTCGCCGAGCGAGTTCCAGCGGATCATCAAGGTGTACTACGGTCCGCAGTCGGGCCACGATCTGCTCGAGCGCACGGCGTGGCACGCCGCGCAGCATCTCCGGCAGCTCTACGTGCTGTGCGAGCGCCTGGGGATCACGCCCCCGGTGCCGATGCCCGTCCACGCGTTCGAGGGTCTGCCGCTCCCCGACGCCTTGTGGTAGCCCGCGTCGACTACGACGGGCGCCTGCACGGCGCCTATCGGTCGGGCCGCGCACTTTCGGCCGAGACGGGCCGCCTCTGGATGGACGCGATCGCGCGCCGTCTCGACGGCCGGTGCTCAGAGTTGACCGTCCTCGACCTGGGTGCCGGCACGGGCCGCTTCTCGACGATGCTCGCCGAGGCGTTCAGCGCGCGCGTCGTCGCCGTCGAGCCATCGGAGAAGATGCGCGCCGAGGCCGAGCGCGGGAGCGCGCACCCGCGGGTCGTCTATCGTGCCGGCGCCGCGGACGCAGTCCCCGCCGCCGAAGCGGAGTTCGATTTCGCCTTCATGTCGATGGTGATCCACCACGTCTCGGATCTGGACGCCTGCGCGCGCGAGCTGCGCCGGGTCGTCCGGCCGGGAGGGCTCGTCTTCATCCGCAATCTCTTCAACGGCCGGCTCGACGGCGTGCGCCACTACGAGTTCTTCCCATCGGCGCGCGCGATCGACGAGGCGCGGCTGCCCACGGTCGCCCGCGTACGCGACGCCTTCGCGGATGCCGGCTTCGCGCCGGTCGCGCTCGACACGATCGAGCAGCAGATCGACACGAGTCTGGGCGCGCACTACGAGCGGCTGAAGCTTCGCGCGCTTTCGTCGTTCGAGCTGCTCAGCGACGCCGAGTTCGAAGCGGGGCTCGCGCGCCTGCGCCGCGCGGCGGAGCTCGAGACGCCGCCGACCCCGGTCCTCGAGAAGCTCGACCTGCTCACCCTACGCCGCGAGCAGGCAGCCGCCTGCTAGTCCTCCTCGGCCCAGGCTTCGGTCAGGCGGCGCGCGAGCTCGCGGTGGTGGTGGAAGAAGTAGGCGAGCATCACGATCGTCGCCAGGAGATTGCCGACGAAGACGGTCCAGCCGGCGATCTCGTCGAGCACCCACTTGGCCGCGATCAGGACCCCGCCGATGAAGAAGACCTCGAAGGCCGTGAAGAAGATCACCAGCGCGAACACGAAGAGCGGCTGGCGCTCGGCGGCCGCGATGAGCAGCGCGCCGACGATGCCGAACAGCGCGAACGCGATGCCGTGCACGATCGAATAGGAGACGATCGCCCCGATCGGGTTGGCCTCGCGCAGCAGGGCGGCGCCGAGGAGCCTTGGCGTCCGGAGCGCCTCGCCCTGGAGCGAATCGATTGCGAGGAACCAGAGCGCGACGACCGCCGCGCCGAGCAGGCCGGCCACGATGCCCTCGCGAAAAACGGAGCCCCAGGAGCCGATCAACGTCCGCGGCAGCGCCCGGTGGGCGCGGAAGAAGTACCAGAGCATCGCGACCGAGGCGAAGAGGTTGCCGACGAGGATCGCCCACCAGACCAGCGCTCCCAGCATCGATTTGCCGAGCGCGCCGACCACCCCGAACACGAACACCTCGAAGCTCGCGAACAGGATCACGAAGGCGAGAAACAGCGCGGGCTCGCGCTCGCTGACGGCCATGAGGCTTGCCGCCACCACGCCGAACGCGATGAAGGCCAGGCCGTGGATGATCGTGTAGCCGAGGACGTTGCCGAACGACGGCGTGACGGCCGCCGGATCCGTGATGCCCTGGAAGACGGCGGCGCCCAGGAGGCCGGGTGTGAGGAACGGCCGGCCACGCGCGATGTCGAAGACGAGGAACCAGAGGGCCACCACGGCCGCGCCGATCAAGCCGGCCACGACCCCTTCTCTCAGGATCGACCGCTCCCCGGACGCCATCTGCGTGGCCATCATTGTATGCCTTCCGTCGTCACTCGGCGTCGCGCGCGAAGCGCACGCCGTAGTCGGAGTAGCGCAGGTGCGGCGGCAGGGAGGAGCGGTGCGCGACCGGGCTCCAGGGGTCGGCGTGGCGCCACGCCCCGCCACGGCTCACGCGACGCGTCCCGGTCTCCGGCCCTCGCGGGTTCCGCGCCGGCGAGCAAACGTAGTAGTCGTCGTCGAACCAGTCGGCGCACCACTCGTGGCACACGCCGGAGGCGTCGCTGAGCCCGAGCGCGTTGACCGGCGTTTCGCCCACGCGCGGCGGACGGGTGAACGTGAGACCGGGACGATCGTCGCCCCACGGAAAGCGTCGGGCGTCGAGTCCGCCGCGCGCAGCCTTCTCCCACTCCGCCTCCGTCGGCAGTCGCGCCCCGGCCCAGCGTGCGAAGGCTGCCGCCTCGGTCCACGACAGCCCGACGACGGGCTGGCGCGGATCGGAGAAAGCGACGTCGCTCCAGAAGGGCGGCGCGGGAGCGCCGGTGGCCGCCATGAACTCGGCGAAGTCGGCGTTGGTCGCGGGCGTCAGCGCCATCAGAAAGTCGTCGACCCAGACGACGTGCTCAGGGCGCTCGCAGGGGTGACCCTGCGCCCAGCCCATCCGGAACGACCCCGCTGGAACGCGCACGAACCGCACGCCTTATAATAGAGTTCCTCTAGAGCGCACCGCACACAGAGGAGAACGCCATGAACGTCGCCCCACGGATGTCCCGGCTCGGCACCGAATCCGCGTTCGAGGTGCTGGCGCGCGCGCGACAGCTCGAGCGCACGGGCCGCGAGATCGTCCACCTCGAGATCGGCGAGCCCGACTTCGACACGCCGGCGCACATCAAGGAGGCCGCCAAGCAGGCGCTCGACGCCGGGGCGACGCATTACGGTCCAGCCGCCGGGCTGCCCGAGCTTCGCGAGGCGATCGCCAAGCACGTGGCCGAGACGCGCGGCGTCGCGGTGGCGCCGGAAGAAGTGGTCGTCACGCCCGGCGCCAAGCCCATCATGTTCTTCACGATCATGGCGATGATCGGCGAGGGCGACGAGGTCATCCATCCCAATCCGGGCTTTCCGATCTACGAATCGGTCATCAATTTCGTGGGCGGCGTGCCGGTCCCGATTCCCCTGCGCGAGGAGAGCGGCTTCGGCTTCGATCTCGAGCTGTTCGAGCGCAAGGTGAGCTCGAAGACGAAGCTGATCGTGATCAACTCGCCGGAGAATCCCACCGGCGGCGTCCTCGATCGCGCCCAGCTCGAGCGCATCGCGTCGATCGCGGTGGCGCGGAAGATCCCGGTGCTCACCGACGAGATCTATCGCCAGTTCCTCTACGAGGGCGAGTTCGCGTCGATCATGAACCTGCCGGGCATGCGCGATCAGACGATCCTGCTCGACGGCTTCTCGAAATCGTACGCGATGACCGGCTGGCGTCTCGGCTACGGCGTGATGCCGCCGCCGCTCGCCGAGCACGTGGCCCGGCTCATGGTGAACTCGAACTCGTGCACCGCCTCGTTCGTGCAGCTCGCCGGGATCGCCGCGCTCCAGGGCGACCAGACGCCAGTCGCGCGCATGGTGGCCGAGTTCAAGCGGCGGCGCGACCTGCTCGTCGACGGGCTGAACCAGCTGCCGGGGGTCAGGTGCGCCCGCCCGCGCGGCGCGTTCTACGTCTTCCCGAACATCACGGGCACCCGGCGCTCCTCGGCCGAGGTCGCCGAGCGTCTCCTGAACGACGCCGGCGTGGCCGCGCTCTCCGGCGCCGCGTTCGGCGCGCACGGCGAAGGCTACCTGCGCTTCTCGTACGCGAACTCGGAGGCCAATCTGAAGAAGGCCCTCGAGTGGATGCGCCCGGTGTTCGAGCGCCTGGCGAATTGACGGCCGCGCGCTGCGCGTGAGCCGTAGCACGGTCGCCGACGTCCTCGCCGACGGCCTGAGGCGCGCCGGGACGCGACGACTCTTCGCCGTCGCCGACGGAGGCGACGGCCACGCAGTGCTGGATGCGGCGTCCGCGGCCGGGCTTGCCGTCACGTTCGCTTCGACCGAGGCCGGCGCGTGCGTCATGGCCGCGGTCACCGGCGATCTCACCGACTCGCCGGGCGCCGTTCTGATACGCGATCTCGCCCCCGATGTGGGGCCCGCCGTCGCCGCCGCGGTCGGCGATCGAGCGCCGATGATCGTGCTGACGAGCGGCGCTTCTCTCGCGCTCGCCGGATGCAAGGAGACGCTCGGCGTCGAGCCGAAGACCGTCGCGCACCGGATCGCTCACGCCGCCCGGCTCTCGATGGCGATTCCACGCGGTCCCGTCCAGCTCGACGTCGCCGCGGAGATCGCTGGACGATCGTCCCTGCCGGTGGCGACGTCGTGCCGCCCGGACTCGCTTCCGTATCCCGCGAGCGAGTCACTCGATCGCGCGGCCGAGGCGCTCGTCGGCGCCACGCGGCCGCTGTTGCTGACGGGACTTCACTGCCGCTCGGACGACGCGGCGCAGTGGCTCCGGGCGTTCGCCGAAGCGCTGCCGGCGCCGGTGATCGCGTCGCCGCGAGCAAAGGGGGTGATTCCCGATCCCCATCCGCTGATGCTAGGCGTGCTCGGTCTCAGCGGCGCGGAAGAGCGCTTGCTGAGCCGGGCCGATGTCGTCGTGGCGATCGGACTGGACGCGCCGCTAGAGCCGATGCTTGCCACGTCAGCGCGCGTGCTGGCCTTCGGGCCGGCGCAGCCAGCAGATGACCGGGGCACAGCCGTGCAGGTGGTCGGCGACGTCAGCGCGGTCATCGAGGAGCTCGCGGCGCGGCTGCGCGACAAGCCGCGCGCCGACTGGGACGTCGCCGAGCTCGATCGGCTGAGGCGCGAGAACGC
>Ga0075434_100000464_pt1 | contig 30368 bp, 30 predicted proteins | sample RhiMethybrSRZTD3_FD_75298 | JGI IMG/M metagenome (GOLD analysis project Ga0075434, IMG submission 75298) | Populus rhizosphere microbial communities from Tennessee, USA - Rhizosphere MetaG P. TD hybrid SRZTD3 | ecosystem: Host-associated > Plants > Roots > Rhizosphere > Soil | place: USA...
GCCGGCGAACGTGGCGCGGTGACCTCCGGCTTCGCTCCCCTGCGCGATCACGAGGTCGATCCCCGCGCGCTCGAGCTCGACCGCCTCGTCTACGGTCGTCGCCGTGCCGGCCGTCACCAGCCCGCGGGCCTTCACTTTCTGCCGCGCCGCCGGCGGCAGCATGCCGAAGGTGAAGCTGAAGACCGCCGCCCCACTGTCGAGCGCGGCATCGACCTGGGCATCGAAATCGCGCACGGTCGGCGCCGGCGGTTCGGGGGGCGGCAATCCAAGCTCCTCGAAAAACGGCGCGACGCGGGACACGGCCGCGGCCGTTTCAATCGGCCCCGGCAGCGGCGCCTCCGGCACGAACAGGTTGATGCCGAACGGCCGCTCCGTCTTCGCTCGGACGGCTGCGCAGATTTCGACAATCTGTTGCGGCGTCAGATACGTTGCGCCGATCGACCCCAGTCCCCCGGCGTCGCTCACCTCGGCGACGAGCGCGGGCGTGTCGCCGCCACCCGCCATGGGCGCCTGGATAATCGGATGCGTCAACTCGAGACGCCTCGTCAGCGCGGTTGTGAAAGGCATGCGGCGAGAACGTCGTGCACGTCACGTTCCAGCGCGACGAGCAGAATGCGCTCGAAGTGTCCTTCCCCGGCGCCCGCCTCACGCACTGCGATCGTCGCGGCCTTGTCGAGCGGATATCCATAGACGCCGCAGCTGATCGCGGGAAAGGCGATCGACCGCGCCTGATGCTGGCGCGCAAGGTCGAGCGCCGTGCGGTAGCACGACGCAAGCAGCGTCGCCTCTCCGTGGCCACCGCCGCGCCAGATCGGACCGACGGTGTGAATCACATATCGCGCCGGCAGATTGAAGGCCGGCGTGATGCGGCTCTGGCCCGTGGGACATCTGACACCGGGACGGACTTCGGGAACGTCGAGGCACGCCTGGTACAGCTCGGGCCCTGCTGCGCGATGTATCGCTCCGTCGACTCCGCCGCCTCCGAGCATCCGCTCGTTGGCCGCGTTCACGATCGCGTCAACCTCCAGCGTCGTGATGTCGCCTCGAACGATCTCGATCACGGACGGAGCAACGGACGTGCAACAGGCAGACCCGGCCAGGGGATCGAGATGATGATGATGACCATCGCGATCCCGAAAAACAGCATCGCGGCGCGGTGCTTGCGCGCGGGCTCGGCGGCTTTCCGAATCTTCACGCGCCCCACGTGAATCAGCGCGATGGCGATGATCATGCCGGCGGCGTGTTCCACGGTGAAGTACCGGGCGGCAGGAATCTGCATGGCGGCCGCGAGATTGCGCACACCCAGCCTTGTGATTGGGCTCAGGAAGACGTAGAGGACGAGCCCGACGAGCAGCTGCAGGTCAGCGCTGATCGTCAGCAACAGGCCCCAGAGGTCGTCCTTCGGCGTCCACGCGCGACGGGCCGTCTTGCCGCCGATGGCGCGAAACCATGCGACGAGACCGGTGAACAGCACTGCCCAGCGAAGCAACGAGTGAAGCCAGAGCGCGGAGGAATACATGGATGAATTCTATTGCGGCGGCCGGTGGTTACCACGAAGGCACTTTCGTGCAGTCACGAAGCACACGAAAGGAACAAACACTTCGTGAGGTGGTTAGTTTTTCGCCCGTGGTGCCAATATCTGCGCCAGCATGTCCGGCTTGCTGGCATCTCGCTCGAGATGCGGCTCCCTCGTGCCACCGTGATAGTCGAGCGACACGGTCTTCACCACGTCGTCATTCTGGAACTCCACCGTCATCGGCCCGGATGCGGTCTTCGAATCCTTGATCGCGTTGCGCAGCACCTCGGCCGAGAACCGCAGTCCATTGACCGTGAGTATCTGCATTGCGGGGCCGATGCCGGCCTTGCCCGCCGGGGAGTTCAGGATGACATCGCCAACCACGCCGTCGCGCGCGCGCACACGGAGACCAATCGAGTAGAACGCGTCAATGCGCTCGTTGTCGCTGGCCTTGATGTATTCGTTCTTCGCGTCGGTGTAGACGAGGCGCCAGCCGCCCCTCGTAATCCCGTCCAGCGGTGCGTGAGGCGCCACCTGCTCGATGCGCGACGCCAGAAAGGACTTCCAGTCGTGCGGCGCCACCTGATTGAGCGCGGCGACCACATCGTCAAACGTGTACGGCTTCAGCATCGGCGCACTGCTTTCGCCGCCGTGGAACAGATGGCAGAAATCCTCGATCGACTTCTGCCCGTGCGTCATTTCACGGATGGCGGTGTCCACATCGAGCCAGATCAACCAGCCCTCGTCGTAGAAATCGGTGCCGCGGCGGTACGCGGTCCACTGTCCCGGGGCGAAGTACAGGAGCTGCGCCGCTGTCGTCGTGTCCACGAGCGGCCGCCACTGGCGGCCGGGTTGGGTGTCGAGAAATGCCGCGACCTGCGCAAGTCGATCTTTGTAGTACGACTCGCTCCAGATGCGGCTGCGCTCGGCAAGCACGTACCCGAGATATTGCGTCAGACCTTCGTACACCCACAGCAGCTCTCCATTCATCGGCTGCTGGAAGTCGGGCGTCGCGAGGCCCGCGGGACGCCGGTACTTGCCGTTCCACGAGTGCACGTATTCGTGCGCGACGACGCCGATGGAGTTCTGCTGCGTCAACGAATTCTCGGCGACACGCGAATCGTTCGACTGATGATGCTCGAGGCCGAAATGCGCGACGCGGTCGCTCAGCGTCAGCAGGAAGTGGTACTCGTTGTAGTGACGGGCGCCGAACATCGCGTCGGCCTCCTGCACCAGCCTCTTCCACTTGTCCGTCAGGTCCGCCGGGATATCAATCGAGCCGGCCGTGTCGCCCACGAGATCCGCATACACCTTCCGGGACGAGGTCGTGTCGAGCGGGACCTCGCGGAGATACTCGCCCGCGATCACCGGCGAGTCGACGAGCGTCGTCAGCGAGACGGGCTCGAAGTCAATTTTCTCGGCGCTCTTGCCGGCGACCGGCAGCGCCGTCGCGAATTTCCATCCGGCCGGAACCTGCATGCTCGCGCGGAACATCACGTCATCGGTGCGCGCGCCCTGCGGATACAGAAGCACCTGATTCCACGAGTAAATGCCGAGGTGCGCGGTCTCGGACGAAGCGGAGCTGAAGCCGCCGGCGCCGATCGCCGACAGGAAGTCGAAGTTTGCATCGAGCGTGTTGACGCCCGGCGGCACGTCCAGATGGAAAGCGAACAGATCGACTGGATCGCGGCGCCACGCGACGGTTTTGCCGCCCGCCGAGAACCTCAAACCGACGAGATCGTCGATGGCGCCGTCGGGCGCATGCTCACCAGGCAGCCATTTCGGATAGACGAGCGTCAGCGCGCCAGGGGTGACAGTCAGCGTCTCACGCGCGTGCAGCAGCTTGCGAGGCGTCTCCCGCGCGTCGAGTGCGAGCACGATCGTTCCGGTGACACGCGATTGCGTGCCGGGGGCCTGCGCCTGCGGTGTCGCAAGCGCGCAGAGCGCGATGAGCAGAGCGGGAGTGAGTCCTTTCATTGCGAATTCCTACAGATAGCTTAGCCACCAATCGCGGCGGCGGCGCTTGACGCCGGCAAACCAGCGGCAGAGCGGGTATTCGATGGCAATGATGCACGCCCAGCAGAGGTAGACCACCCACAGCCGAAAGCCGTTGCCCCACGGGACATTGAAGATCGCCGGCGGCATCAGCAGCAGGTACGCGAATGACCTCCCCGCAACGGCGGTCGCCACGATCGCAGCCGTGTGCGCGAGCACCCATTGCCAGAGGTAGAAGAACAACGGGACGCGTCCGAACGTGACGAGCGCTCCACGCGCCCCAGCCGCCTGACGCGCCTCACCCGCCTGACCCTCCCCACGCGCCTCAAACAGCGCCAGTGCGACGAGCGCCGGGCCGAGCGTCATCAGCAGATATAGCAGCGACGGCGGATACTTCGTCGTGTTGATGAAGGAAAACACGGTGAAGAGAACCGTCGGCTGGACCGACCAACGCGACGGATCGCCGTAGACGTTGATCGCTCGAATGACGATGAACGCCGCGGTCAGCGCCAGGCCGAGACGCGCAACGATGCGGACGCGGCGATGCGGATCGAGCTCATACAGCGCGCCGAACGCGTAGCCCGCCGCCATCACGCCAATCCACGGAATGAGCGGGTACTGCACCCACACCAGTGGCGCCGAGCCGCCCGGCATCGTGAAGCCCGCGCGGTGCAGCACCATCCACCACAACGACTGATTCATGACGCCGTCCAGCGTGTTGTGCAGCGCGACCATGCCGACGCCGATTGCAGCAACCGCTTGCAGCGGCAGATGCACGAGCGCCGCGAGCGCCACCATCGACCACCCGATCGCCCAGATCACCTGCAGCGGGCCGATGAAGCGGAAATCGAGGTTGAACCAGACCAGCAGGTGCAGCACGACGATCTCGACGAACACCAGCCAGAGGCCGCGCGTCAGAAGGAAGATCGACAGCTCCCCTGCCGTCTTGCCGCGCAGCGTCTGGAGATAGGCGCTGACGCCGGCAAGAAAGACGAACACCGGCGCGCAGAAGTGGGTGATCCACCGCGTCATGAAGATTGCCGCCGACGTGCGTGTCAGATCGGTAGGGTCGTAATGAAGCGCGGGACCGTGGACGAAGTCGCGCGTATGGTCGATCACCATGATGACCATCACGATGCCCCGGAGCAGGTCGATGGAATCGAGGCGCGCGCGGACGGGGGACGCAACTCGAACCGCGTATGCACGAGCGACGGTCGCCATGGCGCGCGGATCCTACCCCAGATTGTCGATCCTGATCGGCATCAGTGGATCGGCGGGTGTAAAGCGAAACACGGCGCCGTAGAAATAGAGCTCCGCCTCCAGGCACCGGATGATCGTCTCCGCTCGCCGGAAGCCGTGCTGCTCTCCTTCGAACGCAATGTAGGCGACGGGAAGTCCTTTCGCGCGGACCGCGTCCGCCATCCGCTCCGATTGATCCGGCGGAACCACTTTGTCTTCCAGTCCCTGGAAGAGGATCAGCGCGCACGACAGGCGATCGATGAAGTGAATCGGCGATCGCTCGCGATAGAGATCCTGCGTCGCCGGGTACGGGCCGATCATCGTGTCGAGATAGCGCGACTCGAACTTGTGCGTGTCCTTGGCCAGCGCCTCGACGTCGCTGACGCCGTAGTAGCTCGCGCCTGCGCCGAACACTTCCGGGTGAAACGCGAGCGCCGCCAGCGTCGTGTACCCGCCGGCGCTGCCGCCGCGGATGATGAGTCGATCCGGATCGGCCTTCCCGTGCTCGACGAGGTACTTCGCGGCATTGATGTTGTCGTCGACGTCGACGATCCCCCACTGCCAGTTCAGCCGCTCGCGATACTGACGGCCGTACCCCGAGCTGCCGCCGTAGTTCACATCGACAACGGCGAAGCCCCTGCTGGTCCAGTACTGCACCTGCAGGTCGAGCACCGCCTTGGTCTGCGTGGTCGGGCCGCCGTGGCTGATGACGATGAGCGGCGGCCGATCGGAGGCGAGCGCGCTGAAGTCGCCGTTGGACGGCGGATAGTAGAACGCGTGCGCGGTGACGCCGCCCTCGGTCGGAAACTCGATCGCCTCCGGAACCGAGATGTGGCGGCGATCGAGCTGCAGCGTGGATGACGAGCGCAGCATCTCGGTACCGGCGGTCATCAGGTTCGTGCGTACGATCGCCGGCGGCGTATCAGGCGATGCGGCAACGTAGATCGCGTGCGTTGGCGTGGCGGTGAGCCACTCGAGCGGTTCGAGATCGGTCGGCACGTTGGCGAGCGTCCCCGCCTCGACGTCGATCGTGGCGAGCGTCCAGCGGCCGCGGCGCGCGTAGCTGGCGACGATGTGCCGCTCATCGGCAAACGCCCACGTAGCCCAGCCGAACAGCCACTGCGGCCGGCCGAACTCCGCCTCGTCGATCGGCTGCCACAGCACCGGTTGCACGTCGACGTTCGCAGTTCGAACGTCACACTTATGGAGCGACCACCAGCCCGTGCGGTCGGTTGCGAAATGCAGCACGCCGCCGGGCGACCACCCCGGCTGATAGATCGATTCGTGTGGCCCGCCGGCAATCAGCTCCGGGTTCTCGAGCTTTCCGTCAGCGGTCACGGCGGCGACCCACAACTCCGTTCCGTCCCACGGCATCTGCGGATGCTTCCACGACAGCCACGCCAGGCGCGAGCCATCTGGGCTCAAACGCGGAGTCGAGTAAAAGTCGTAGCCCGACGCGATGACATCGCCCGCGCTCGGCTCGCCGCCCAGTGGAATGGAGACGAGCGTCGTTACCGCCTCACGACCTTCGTGCCGATGATCCTCGCGCACGCAGATGAGCCGCTGCCGCTGCCCGTCGACTGCAGCGTCCGCATAGAACCATTTCCCTGCCGGGGTGATCGGCTCCGCCGCTGAGCCCGCGATCCGATAGATGCGCTGATCCGCGAAGTTCGAGTAATAGACAACGCCATTCGAGACAACGTACGCGCCGCCGCCGTATTCGTGAACGCGGGTGCGGACGTTGTGGTCGCGCGGCGTGACATCGGCGACGGTCCCATCAATGCGTCGCCTGACGAGCGCGTTGCGGCCGCCCTCGTGCGGCCGTCCTTCGAGCCAGTAGATATCGTCGCCGTCGAGCGCGGGAAACCCAAGCCGGAGTCCCTGCTCGGCGACGGTCTGTGCGGAGATGGGCGATGTCCAGGTGCCGTAGGGTGCGACGGTAGCCACGAAGGTCACAAAGACGAATGAGCCACAAAGAACACAATTGACTATAGCGCTGGTGGGAGGATCGCCTTCCCTTCAACGCGCGAGGAGGGCACCGATCACGGCATCTGGACGTGAAAAAAGGGGTTGGTTGAACATGCTCGATGTCCTCCTCAACCCCTGATGTGCGAAACGAGAGCGGATTGGTTCGGGCGGACCTACAGGTCCGCCTCTACGTTATTTTTTCTACGTCACTTCTTCTTCGACGACTTGCGGGACCCTTTCTTCTTCGGGACCTTCGCACCGGCCTCCCGCGCTTCGGAAAGGCCGATCGCGATCGCCTGCTTGCGGCTCTTGACGCGTTTGCCGGAGCGGCCGCTCTTGAGCGTGCCGCGTTTGCGCTCGCGCATTGCGCGCTCGACCTTCTCCCCTGCTTTCTTACCGTACTTAGCCATGCACACCCTCCTAGGACGTGGCTACGAAGGGGCGCTGCATGCTTCTTCTGTGCCGAATCGGCGAACCCTGGACCTCGAACCTACGAACCGTCTCGGATAATCCGGCCAGCCTCGATGTCGCACGTCACGCTGCCGATGGCGAGCCGCATCTGGTCGCGCAGCGTCTCCGCAAATTCGATGAAGCGGTGGGCATCGGCGAAATTGCTGGCCAGGCCGAAGGATACGCGGATGGCGCCCGCGCTCTTGCCGCCGCGGCTCGTCACGAGATCGAGGAACCGTGTCAGGTTCATGTTCTGCGGGTCCAGCGCAAGCGCGGCGCGCACGTCTTCTTCGCTAATTCCTTCCGCCGTCTCGCCAGCTCCGGGATTGCAGAAGCACCCCGTGCGCAGCGAGATGCCCTGGGCGCCCGCCATCTCCTCGACGCGCCGGTAGTCCAGCAGATGTCCCTCGGGGTCGTAGAAGTTGAGCGTGATGGTGCCGCCGCGCGAGTCCGTCGTAATCGGACCGTAAATGCGCACCATGTGATGGCCATTGCTGTGCTGCAGCTCCACGAGACGCTGCAGCATCCATGCGGTCAGACAGCGGACACGCGTATTGATCATGTCCACACCAACCTCGCGGAGATGACGCAGGCCGATGTCCACGGCGGGGATTGCGAGGTAGTTCAACGTCCCGTCTTCGAAGCCGGCCTCGCCCGGCGAGAGGATGCACGCGCGGCCGCTCACGGTGGCGAAGTTGACCGTGCCTCCGGCAAACCACGGCCGCTTCATCGACGCCAGCATCCTGCTGCGCGCAAGCAGGCATCCGACGCCGGTCGGGTAGCCGAACATCTTGTAAAACGAGACGCTGACGAAGTCCGGCTTCACCTCGGCAAGGTCAAGGCGGCTGGTCGGCACAAACGCTGCCGCGTCGAGCAGCACATCCCAGCCACGTGCGTGCGCAAGCTCGATGAGGTCGAGCGGATGCTTGACGCCTGTGAAGTTCGACTGCGCCGGAAAGGCAAAGAGACCCGGGCCTGTCGAGGGCGCGGCCAGCAGCGCATCGAGCCGCGCGCGATCGATCCGCAGGTCGGGCATCGTCAACGGCGCGTACTCGACCGGAGCGCCCTTCGCGCGCGCGAACTCCCGAATGCCGTTCACGGAGTTGTGGTTGTCGACGGTCAGCAGCAGCCCGGTTCCCTGGCTGAAGGGGTAGGACTCGCCGACATGCTTCAGCGCGCCTGTCGCATTGGCCGTGAAGATTGCGGCGTACTCGTCGCGCGGCGCGTTGAACCACTCGAGCACCGCATGGCGGGTCTGCTCGACCAGCAGTGTCATCGCGTGCGACGAGGGGCTTGCCGAATGCGGATTGCCGAAGATCTGCTCGTTCAGCAACGCGGCGTGCCGCAGGACCTGCGATTCGGCATGCAGGCTGCCGCCCGTGTAATCGAGATACACGTGACGCTGGTCGTCCAGGCGGCGGTACTCGCGTCCGCGCAGCGCATCGATCGCGCGCGTGGAGGCATACTCCGGGTAGTCGGCGAGGAACTGTTCGTATACGTCGATCACGGGTGATCGATCTTCAATGCGAAGCCAACAGGATCAGTCAGCGTTCCGAGATCGTAGACCTGCACGCAGTATTGCCCAGCATCCGCCGATGTGCTGATCTGCGGCGTCGAGCCAGCCGACGCGTTGACGCTGACGCCCAGCCGGCACCCGCCTCCCGTGACGCGCGGCAACCCGACGCCTACACCAAGCTGCGCACCCGCAGCGGTCACCGTGACGGCAATCGTCCCGGAGGAGTTGACGGTAAACGACCGGCTGCTCTGTCCGCCCGGCGCGACTGTACTCGACCATGTTTCGCTCATCGTCCCCGACGTATTGCTTGGCGTGGTCGGGGTATTGTCGTCGCCGCAGCCGGCCACCAACAGCGTCGCGATCATCAGCCAGGCGATCACGAGCCACGGAGACGCGGAGGTACGGAGGCCGAACCTTTTCTTGCTCCGTGCCTCCGTGCCTCCGTGATTCGTGCCGGAATACAACGTGCCGATCATGGGTGCGTGATCCGAATCGAGAAGTTCGCCGATTCGCGCAAGCCGCCGACGTCCTTGATGTTCGCGCAGTAGTCCGCCGAAGGGCTCAGCGTGTCGTTTATCTGGGCCGCCAGCGCCGGGGTCGTCTGCATCACCCTGGCAAGATCGCATCCGACGACGGTTCCATCTTCCGCCTTGATCGTCTTCCCCCATCCGATCTCCATGGTTGCATTAATGACCCCGGGACGATTGAGGGGCGAAAGACTGGCGAGATTGATGGACGTCGTGCCGTTGGAGCCGACCGAGAACACTTTGAACTTCGACTCCCCGATGTTGATGATGTCGTCGAATCGGTCCGTGGCCCGGCTCGCCGTCGTTGACGAAGGACTGGTCGGCGTATCGTCGCCGCAGGAGGCACAGGCCGCCGCACAGATGAGTACAAGCACCGCGAATCGCATGAGGACGAGATCGATATTAACTAAAGACGAGGAGAAGGCGGGAAAGGCTGGACGGGCCTGAATGGCGGGAGGGATGGGATGGGAGAGAAGGGCTTCAGGCCTCGCTGCCTCGCCCTTCGCGCCCTTCCCGCCCTTCCCGCCTCTCCAGCCCTACTTCAAGTGCTTGTTCACCAGCTTCGTCATTTCGAACATGTTTACCGACGACTTGCCGCCGAAGACCGCCTTGAGGTTGTCGTCCGCATTAATCATCCGCCTGTTCTTCTTGTCCTGCAGGCCGTTCTTCTTGATGTAGGCCCAGAGCCGTTTGGTGACCTCAGTGCGTGGAATCGGCTTCGAGCCGACGACTTCCGCGACGGTCGCATCGGGCGAAACCGGCCGCATGAAGGCCGCGTTCGCCGTACGCTTGCGTCCACCCGTCTTCTTCTTCGATCCCTGTGCCGCTTTCCTCGCAGTCTTCTTGGCCATGTAATCTCCTCATCCGCCGGCGCGCTCGCGCCGAAGCCCGCACGGGGCGCCGTGCGGGCGAAGGCGGAGAGATTATCGCCTGAAGATCGCCGTTCGCACGGGGAAATCATCTACCTCCGCTCGCGGCGCGAGCTGCGTCCCACGGCTGCCCCCGAGTGATGCGCCACGCCTCGTTGGCGGTGGATGCAGCCAGTCGATGGCTTCCGACGTCACCGCCGCGGCTGCGCTTGAAATGACGCGTTCCGGGCCGTACTATGGTGAACCCGCCGACACCATACTGAGGTTTTTTGAAGAGCTGATGCGAAACATTCTGGTTACCGCTGTGCTCGCAGTGCTCGTCAGTTCCGCCGCCGGGACCGTCGGAGCAAAAACGGCTCAGACCAGCCGCCCTGACGCCGCGAGGTCGGCAGTCGCGAACGCGGCTCTGCCGGCAATCGACCGCACAGCGGCACGCAACTCGGGCATCAACCTCCAGGTGCTCGATCTCGCGCTGACCGCGGTGTCGTGCGGTGTGGCGTCGGGCGATCTCGATGTACCGCCCACGCTGACGCTGATTGACTATTCGCTGCCGTCGACGACACCCCGTCTCTGGGTGTTCGACATGCACTCCGGGAAAATCCTCTTCAACGAGCTCGTCGCGCATGGCCGCAACACAGGCGACAACATGGCGGTTCGCTTCTCCGACGCCATGGAAAGCCGGGAGTCGAGCATCGGTCTCTTCCGTACGGCGGACACCTACGTCGGCCACAACGGCTACTCGCTGCGGCTGGATGGTCTGGAGCCCGGCTTCAACGCCCACGCGCGTGAGCGGGCAATCGTGATGCACGGCGCGCCGTATGTGAATGCGGATGTAGCGAAGGCGAACGGGCGGCTTGGCCGCAGCTGGGGATGCCCGGCGCTGCGCGAAGCGGTTGCCCGCCAGGTGATCGATACCGTGCGCGGCGGAGGCGTGATTTTCTCGTATTACCCGGACGCGACCTGGCTCAAGACGTCGCGGTTTCTGAATTGCCGGGTCCAAAAGGACCCGGCCTACACCGTCGCGACACGGTAGGGCAGTCCTTTCGGACCCGCCTACTGCAGCGACGAACTGATCGAATCGAGGAGCGCGGCCTCGCGCTCCAGCGCCTTCGCCACCCGCACGATTTCCGCTTCCGCTTCCGCGTACTCCTTCTGCTCGATCGCCTCCCGCACACCCGGCATCGTCTTCACGGCGTAGCCGGTGTAATAGCCGGGCGCATAGAGCATGTGCCGGTACCAGGGGCGCTTTGGCAGTCCGGCGTCATCGGTCAGCTGACGCTCCGCCTGCAGCAGCTTCGCGTTGACTGCCTGAACCGACGCGCTGTTTGACGCGAGCTTCGGACGCGCCGTGTCGACCGCTTTGCGATACCGCGCGGCGGCCTGGGTCAGCTGCTCGGCGGCATTTTCAAGCGGCGCAAAGTTCAGGGCCGGCGCAACCCGCTCGACCTTCGGCGCCTGCAGCGGGCGCCTCGGGTCGTTGACCGCCGCGAACACGCCGTCCTCGATCTGCCGGTTACGCTCGCGCACATCATCCTGCTCCGTCTTGAGCAGCGTCTCGAGTTCCTTGATATAGGTCTGCACCGTATCCGCGAGGTCGGTGAACTCGAACGGCAGGACATCTGCGTCGGCGAGACGGATCATCATCGTTCCCGCGACCTGCGCCAGCGTGCGCCCGTAGGCGAAGTCGGTGTCGAGAAACTTGGCGTAGTAGTAGTAGTCGTCGTAGATCGAGTGGTAGATCCCGTCGCTGTTGTCGAACCCGCCGAAGCGGAGGTCGAGCGACGGCACGCCGTTGTGCTGCAGGAACGGCGAATAGTCCGATCCTGATCCGAGCGCCGCGATGCGCAGATCGCCGCGCGTGCGCGCGTCGTTTTTCTCTTCGCGCGACCCGTTTGCAATTCTTCTCGCCTGTTGCCGCCGCCAGATGGTCATCTTCGTTTCCGGATCGATGACGTCGCGCGCGACGCCGTTGACGAGGTTCTCGAGGACATGCGAGCCGGACGGATTGAAGAAGCCGCGGCCGGTACCGTCCGAATTGACGTAGGCGACCGCGTGATCGCGGAGTTCCTTGTCGTGCGCTTCCACCCACTCGGTCGAGCCGAGCAACCCCTGCTCTTCCCCGTCCCACGCAGCGTAGACGAGCGTCCGCTTCGGACGCCATCCCTGCCTGGCGAGCTCGCCGAGCGCACGCGCTTCCTCGAGCACCGCCGACATGCCGGAGCCAGGATCCTGGGCGCCGTTCACCCACGCGTCGTGGTGGTTGCCGCGGATCACCCACTCGTCGGGATAGGTCGAACCCTGCATCCGGGCGATGACGTCGTAGGCCGGCACGCGATTCCAGTTGAACGCCGCCTTCAGGTGGACGCGGGCCGGACCGGGACCGAAGTGATAGGTGATCGGCAGCGACCCGCGCCACGGTTCCGGCACGACCGGTCCCTTCAACGCGGCGAGCAACGGCTGCGCATCCGCGTACGAGATCGGCAGCACCGGAATCTTCGTCAGCGTCGTCACGTCCTTGATGTCGAGGCGCTTCGCGTCGCGCGTCGCACCGACGTTCGGCGTCAACGGGTCGCCGGCATACGTCGGCATGTCCATCACGCTGCCGCGCTGCACGCCGGTGCCGTTGCGCGTCGGACCGCCTGGAAAGATGTCGTCGTTGTAGTAGCCGTCATCCCTCGGGTCGGAGTAGATCAGGCAGCCGACGGCGCCGTGCTCGGCCGCCACCTTCGGCTTGATGCCGCGCCACGAGTTGCCGTAGCGCGCGAGCACAATCGCCCCCTGCACCGAAATGCCGCGCCGCTCGAGGTCCTCGTAGTCCTGCGGCCGGCCGTAGTTCACGTAGACGATCGGCCCCGTGACGTCGCCGTCGATCGAGTAGGCGTTATAGGACGGCAGTTGCTCAGCCTTCTGTCCGGATGTGGGATCGATCGAGACGGCCGGCTCTTCGAGCGTCAGCTTGAACGGCGTCGGCGCCAGCATCTCGACCAGCCGTTCCTTCGGGGTTGGGAACAGCACGTCGTAGGTCTCGATGCGCGCGTCCCATCCCCACTCCTTGAACTTGGCGAGAATCCACTCCGCGTTGTCCTTGTCGTAGGGCGAGCCGAGGTGATGCGGCCGGGCGCTCATCCGCTTGATGTACTCGCCGATGTTTTTCGCATCGGGGATGTCGCGGAATTTCGCGTCCCACGACTGCGGAGCCTGTGCGGCGATTGGCCATGTCGCGGCGATCGACACAATCACGGTGACAAGCCAGGACAGGTTTCGTGACCTTCGCGCTCTTCGCGACCTTCGTGGTTCCATCATCTGCTCTTCCAAATCTCTCTCACCCACGGCACCGCCTGTCGGAGGGCATCGACGAATCTGTAGGTCTCGTAGTGCTGGATGCCGTTGACGACAACGATCTGCGCGTTCATGCCGCGCTGCTTGAGCACCGCGATGCGCTGCTCAACGGGGCCGATCGGCACGGTCTGGTCAGCGCGCGAGTGGACGGCGAACACCGGCACCCGCCAGCCGTCGGCGGATGGCGTCGGCCTGCTGGCGAGCGGAATAGCGGCGCTGAATCGATCCGGATACTTGTCGGCCCAGTACCACGTGCCCGTACCCCCCATGCTGAAACCCGTGACGATCACCTTCTTCCGATCGATGGCGTACTTCTTCTCGATCTCCGCGAGCAGCGCGTTCACCGCCTTCTCATTCGCCGGCGTACTCCATCCGCCGTCCAATGAATCGGGCGCGACGATGATGGCGCCGAGCTCGCCGAGAGCGGGCTGAATCAGAATGCGCGTCATGTCGCGGCCGGCTCCGCGCGGGTCGCCCCCGTAGTGCAGCGCGAGGATCAGCGGCACCGGGTCGCCGTGGTACGCGCGCGGCACCCAGATCGCGTACGAAACCGCGGGCCCATCCTTCTGATCGAGGAACTGATCGTGAATGGTCTGCCCGTATACGGTTGACGCGACCAGCAGCGCCGCAAGGACGCAGGCGACCATCTTCATCATCAGTACTTTCGAAACGTGAGATTGAATCGGCCCGCCAGGCCGAGCTCCGCGGGCGCCGTGCCCGGAACGATCCTCGACACGCCGTGATACCGAAGACGCGCGGCGCCGCCGAACACGAACGCATCGCCCGATTCGAGCAGCAGCGACTGCACCTCGTCCCGGCGTTTCAATCCGCCGAACAGAAATCGCGCGGTGTCGCCGAGCGAGATCGAGACGACCGGCAGCCCCGCCGCGATCGAGTCGCGTCCTTCGTCCTTGTCCTGGTGCAGTCCCATGCGTCCCTCGGCGTCGTACCAGTTCATGATGCACAGGTCCGGCTCGAACGTGAACCCCGCCTCGCGCGCGAGGCGTGATGCGAGCGCCACCCAGTCGTCCCGCAGCGGCGGTACCGGCGCGTCGTCATGGTCCGCGCGCGTAGACTCGTATTTATACGTGAGCGCATTCCAGTGGCGGCCGAGGCACAGCATGCGCACGTGCATCTTACCGCCGCCGCGCACGGTCGGCACGTAGCCGCCGGCGGGACCGTCCATCAACGCGTGGCACTGCTCGACGAGGGAGCGCTGCTCATCGACGCCGAGTACATGCTTCAGCCACGTGGCACCGTCAGCCACCGCCACTGCGATAGAATCGTTGTTACCCGCCGGTTGCCCCAATGCTTTCAACATTCCATCCCATTGTCGCTCGTTGGTTCGAGGAGACGTTAGGTCCGCCAACCTCTGCGCAGCTGCGCGGCTGGGAAGCCATTCGAGCGCGACGCCATACCCTGATCGCCGCCCCGACGGGATCCGGCAAGACGCTCGCGGCGTTTCTGAGCGCGATCGACGAGCTCGTGCGCGAAGGCATCGATCGTCCGCTGCCGGACGAAGTCCGCGTCGTCTACGTCTCGCCGTTGAAAGCGCTCAGCGCCGATATCCACAAGAATCTTGCGGAGCCACGACGCGGTATTCGCGATCTGGCGGAGAGGCTTGGCGGCGCCGCACCGCGTATCACGGCCGCGGTGAGAACAGGCGACACCACCCCCTCGGAGCGGGCGGCGATGCTGCGGAAGCCGCCGCACATTCTCGTCACCACGCCGGAGTCGCTCTATCTGCTGCTGACGTCGTCGCGCAGCCGCGAGATGCTCCGCACGGCCCGAACGGTGATCGTCGACGAAATCCATGCGGTGATTGGCGGCCGCCGCGGCGCGCACCTGGCGCTGTCGCTCGAGCGCCTGGAATCGCTCTGTGCAGAGGCGGACCCTGTAGAGGCGGACCTGAAGGTCCGCCCCTACGGTCGGCTTGGTGTAGCGACGGACCTTGAGGTCCGCCCCTACGTCCGCCCCGACGGAGGCTCCCTGCAGCGGATCGGTCTCTCCGCCACGCAGAAGCCGATCGAAGAGGTCGCACGCTATCTCGTCGGCAATCGCCAACATGACTGCGCCATCGTCGACGAAGGCCATCGCCGCGAGATGGACCTCGCCATCGAGATCCCTCGTTCGCCGCTCGACGCGGTCATGTCGCACGAGGTGTGGGAGGAGTACTACGACCGCCTCACGCAGCTCGTGTCCGAGCACAGGACGACGCTGATCTTCGTCAACACGCGGAAGATGGCGGAGCGCACGGCCCGGCATCTGAGCGAGCGGCTCGGCGACGAGGCGGTCACCGCGCACCACGGCAGCCTGTCGAAGGAGATTCGGCTCAACGCCGAGCATCGATTGAAAACGGGAGCGCTGAAGGCACTGGTGGCTACGGCGTCGCTCGAGCTCGGAATCGACATCGGCCACGTCGATCTCGTCTGCCAGGTCGGATCGCCGCACCGGATTGCCACGCTGCTGCAGCGAGTCGGCCGCTCCGGGCACACGATCGCGGGCACGCCGAAAGGGCGTCTGCTGCCGACCTCACGCGACGACTTGATCGAGTGTGCCGCGCTCGTCCGGTCCGTCCGCCGTGGCGAACTCGATCGCATCGTCTCGCTCGACGCGCCGCTCGACGTGCTTGCGCAGCAGATTGCGGCCGAAGTGTCGTCGCGCGAGCTCGGCGAAGACGAGTTGTTCGCGTTCGTCCAGCGCGCGTGGCCCTACCGGTCGCTGGCACGCGTGGACTTCGATGCGGTGGTCACGATGCTGTCCGAGGGCTTCTCCACACGCCGCGGCCGGCGCGCGGCGCTCGTGCATCGTGACGAGGTGCATTCGGTGCTCAAGGGCCGCCGCGGCACACGCATGCTCGCCCTCACGTCGGGCGGCGCCATTCCGGAGATCGCGGACTACCGCGTCGTCGTCGAGCCGGAAGACACCTTCGTCGGGACGCTCAACGAAGACTTCGCCATCGAAAGCAACGCCGGCGACATCTTTCAGCTCGGCAACACGTCGTGGCAGATCACGCAGGTCGTCGCGGGAACCGTTCGCGTGCGCGACGCGCGTGGCGCGCCGCCGAACATCCCGTTCTGGCTGGGCGAGGCGCCTGCCCGCTCCGACGAGCTGTCGCGCGCAGTATCGGATCTGCGCGCGGGCTTCGATGCCACTCCCACGGCCGACTGGCTCGCCGCCGAAACGGGGCTGTGCCCCGGAGGCGTCGAGCAGGCTGAGGCATATCTGCTTGCCGGCCGCGCGGCACTTGGCGCGATCCCGACGCAGGAGACGCTCGTCCTCGAGCGCTTCTTCGATGAAGCGGGCGGCATGCAGCTCGTCCTGCACGCGCCGTTCGGCAGCCGCATCAACAAGGCATGGACGCTCGCGCTGCGGAAGCGGTTCTGCCGCCAGTTCAATTTCGAGCTGCAGGCGGCGGCGACTGAAGATGCGCTGCTCCTGTCCCTCGGTCCGCAGCATTCGTTTCCACTGGCAGACGTGTTCCGGTATCTGCATCCTGCGACGACGCGCGACATTCTGGTGCAGGCGCTCCTCGATGCGCCGGTGTTCAAGACGCGCTGGCGCTGGAACACGACAATCTCGCTCGCCGTGCCGCGAAGCCGAGGGGGTGCGAAAGTGCCGCCGCAGCTCCAGCGCATGCAGGCCGAGGACCTGATGGCCGCCGTCTTCCCCGACGCCGCGGCATGCCTCGAAAACATCCCGGGCGATCGCGAGGTGCCGGACCATCCGCTCGTCAACCAGACGGTTCGTGATTGCCTTGACGAAGCGATGGACTTCGAGGGCCTGATCGCGGTGCTCGCGCGCATCCACGCGGGTGAGCTGCGCTGCATCGCTCGCGACACACCCGAGCCGTCCGCCTTTGCGCACGAGATCCTCAACGCCAAACCGTACGCGTTCATGGATGACGCGCCGCTCGAGGAGAGGCGGACGCAGGCGGTTCAGACGCGGGTGCCGAGCGACCAGGCCGGCAGTGAGATGCGTGTGCTCGACGCGCAGGCCATCGAGCGCGTGCGCGACGAGGAGCGGCCGGATCCGCGCGACGCCGACGAATTGCACGACGCCCTGCTCACGGCTGGATTCCTGCGCGAGGGTGAAGCTCGTTTCGACGCCTCACCGCTCGCGGACGCTCAGCGCGCAACACGCATCAATGATGTGTGGATCGCAGCCGAGCGTCTGCCCGAGTTGCTCGCCGTTCATCCAGATGCCACGCTGGATCCGCCAATCAGCGCCCCGGCGTCGCGCGCGGCGCGTGCGTGGACGCGCGAGGAAGCGATCGTCGAGCTGCTGCGCGGACGCCTGTCGATCGTCGGTCCAACGACCGCAGCGGACCTCGCCGCGTCGCTCCGCATCGCCGACGCCGAAGCCGACGCGGCGCTTCTGACGCTCGAATCGGAAGGCGCGGTCCTGCGGGGCCACTTCTCTCCGGATGTCGCGGCGCTCGAATGGTGTGACCGGCGGCTGCTCGCGCGCATCCATCGCTACACGCTGAACCGCCTGCGCGCCGAGATCGCGCCCGTGAGCGCCGCGGAATTCATGCGCTTCCTGTTCGTGTGGCAGCACGTGGAGCCCTCGTCGCGCCTCAGTGGTCTCGATGGGTTGCGCGAAGTTGTCGCGCAACTCGACGGCCTCGAGGCGCCGGCGCGCGCCTGGGAGCGCGACGTGCTCGCCGCGCGCGTCGAGCGGTACGACCCCGCCATGCTCGACATGCTGTGCCTGACGGGATCGGTCGCATGGGCGCGGCTGTCGAGCGGCTCCGCGTTCGCGCGTGGCTCCGGCGCGCTTCGGCGAGACGCCGCCGTAGCCTTCGGCGAAGGCGCGCCCACGCAGGTCGTGGGAGCGACGCCAATCGCGCTGTTTCTGCGCGAGCATACGGATGCATGGCTGGCTCTGGCGCCGCGTACAGGGGCGCCCTACACCGCCGATGTGCCGGCGCTCGTTCTCGAACACCTCGCGAAACACGGCGCATCCTTCGCCAACGAGATCGCGGCTGCGTGCGATCTCACCGACGATCAACTGCGCGCGGCGATCGCCGATCTGGTCGCCGCCGGCGCCATCAGCTCCGACGGCTTCGCGGGCCTGCGCGCCATCGTCGGCGCGTCGCCGAACCATTCGCCGTCGCGGCTCCATCGCGCCGAGGCCGCGGGACGCTGGTTCCTCGTCAGGGATCCGGGATTCGTCTCTCGAGAGCCTCGGGGCGCCCCGAGCGTGTCGAGCGGCGCGATTCGGGATTCGAGAAACCCGGGCCACATCGAAACGTTCGCGTGGACGTTGTTGCGGCGATACGGAATCGTGTTCCGCCGGCTGCTGACGCGGGAGTCGCTCGACGTGCCGTGGCGCGAGCTGACGCGAGTGTACCGGAGACTCGAGGCGCGCGGAGAGATTCGGGGCGGCCGCTTCGTGTCGGGGATGTCCGGTGAACAGTTCGCGCTGCCGGATGCGGTTGAACGGCTCCGCGAGGTGCGGCGCGCGGCTGCCAGCGATCGGCTGATCACCATCGGCGGCGCCGATCCGCTGAATCTGACCGGCGTCGTCACCGGCGACGAGCGCATCCGCGCCTCGGCCTCGACCCGCATCGTCTATCGCAACGGCGTCGCCGTGGCGGCGATGGAAGGCGACATGCTGCGCACGTTTGGAGATCTGAATCCCGCGCTCGCCGCAGACGCAGCGGCAGCCGCCGCGGGGCGGCGCGTGCCGGTCATCAGCGGATTCGTCGGACGAGTCTAGAAGTCCCGAGTCCGGGTTAGCTGTAGACTACCCGCCGTCATTACGATCCCACCACCACATCGTTAGGAGGACGCGCCCATGTCGGAAGTCTTTTCCGGAAAAGTCGAGGTTCAGGATGCGTCCACTCAGACAACGATCACGCTGAACGGCGACAACGCATCCGTTCGGATCGGCGGCGATGGTCACGCCGGATTCATCAGGCTGGACGATGCGACGGGAACGGCCCGGATCGCGCTCAACGCGAATCAGGGTGACGTCTTCGTGCAGAACAAATCCGGCAATCAAGTGATCAGCATGCGCGGCGATACGGGCGTCATCGCGGCCGGAGCGAATGGCATCAGAGGGACGCTGCGACTCGCAGACGGCGACGGGGAGCATCGCATCCGATTGGAAACGGAGACCGGCGGCGTCTTCGTCGGCGGTCATGGCGCAAACGGTTTACTCGTGCTCTTTCCAAGCAACGGCGACAACAGCACGTTCGACGAGTCCACTGCGCTGTTGAGCGGGCAGGACGCGGCGCTGCGGCTCGGCGGGAACAGCCAGTCGGGCGCTGTCACATTGCGAAACGGGGGCGGTGTCAATCGGATCGAGCTGCATGCCGGGAACGGCCGGCTCGTTCTGAGAAGTGCCGCCTGGGTCGAAGTCGTCAGACTCGACGGCGACACCGGCGAGATCATCCTGCGCGGCGTCAACCCGCCCGGTCACGGCTTGCCGCGCATCCGCCTGAATCCGGGAGGAGCCAACATCTACGTCGGCGGCAATGGACAGGACGGCGACCTCGTGCTGTTTCGCGCTGGCGGCGATAATCAGACCGCAGCCGCGGGGACAATCCATCTGAACGGCGAGGCGGGCAACATGCGTCTGGGCGCGAATGGAACCAGCGGCCGTGTCTCGCTCGATGGACCCGCCGGTGAAAGCCGCGTCGTCCTGGACGCCGCGGGCGGAAATATCTGGCTGGGAGGTCACGGCGCCGACGGCGACCTCGTGATTTTCCCGAAATCGGCGACGCAGACCGACACCACTGATCAAGCCACCATTCATCTGAACGGCGACGCCGGCGACATCATCTTGAAGAACGCGGACTGCGCAGAGGATTTTGACGCGGCCGATGGCGAGCCGCTCGAGCCGGGCGTGGTCGTCGTGCTCGACGCCGAATGCCGCCTTCGGCGGTGCACCGAAGCGTACGATCGGCGTGTTGCCGGCGTCATTTCGGGCGCGGGAAATTACAAGCCAGGGCTGCTTCTCGACAGGCGGGTCCCCGCGGGCAACCGGAAGCCAGTGGCGCTCGCGGGCAAAGTGCATTGCCGCGTCGACGCGCGGTATGCGTCAATTGCGGTCGGCGACCTGCTGACTTCCTCGCCGACGGCGGGATGCGCGATGAAAGCCGTCGACAGTGCCCGATCGTTCGGCGCGGTGATTGGCAAGGCGCTCAAGGCGCTGGACGACGGCGACGGGTTGATTCCAATCCTCGTCGCGCTGCAATAAGAGGTGCGCTCGTGGCATCGGTCCGCAAGACAGCAAACTGCATCGGCGTGAGCGGCGACTTTTCGATTGTGCACGACTTCTTCGGCTACGCCGCCGTTCCAAAAACGCTCTCGCTGCTGTCGCAGGTACGCCTCGTCAAAGGCAAACACATCGCGATCAACGTCATACGCGTGGGACTGGAGCTGTTCAGTTTCAACGATGAACGGATCCTGGATCTGGGTGTCCAGACGGCACGGGAGATCTTCGCGCCCGCGGCGTTGGGAATCGGCCGTGTCGAGCATTACGGGATCTCGCTGGACGACGCGGACGGACATGAAGACATCGACAGCGACTGCGAGGCCACCGCGCTGACAGACGCCTGGACAGTGCCGAATCACGCGATCGACGTCTTCATCGTGCGCGTCTACACGCCGTCGGGCATCGGGATATCGCCGACCGACGGCCCGTGCGACAAAGACGCCAAGGGCCCGACCGGCGTCATCATCGCCATCGACGAGACGCGCAACTTCAATGGGATGGACCTGACGGGAAAGACGCTCGCGCACGAAGTGAGCCATTATCTGGGCCTCGATGATTCGAACGACGACGACAGCAACTTGATGTCGGCATCGACCAATGGGGTCGCCATCACGACGAGCCAGGGTAAGACGATCAGATGCCATTGTTTCGTCGATCAGGGGTGCTGACGCCTATGTCTATCCACATCGCTCCGCCGTTTCCAGTCGTCGGATCGCTGTCAGGGCTGCCGGCCGTTGATTCCGCGGACGTCGCGCTGACACCTCTCAGGGACGTTGTCGCCGGACGTGTGGCAGGGTTCTCGAGATTGCTGGCGATGCGCATGCTGCAGGAATCCGATTTTCCAAACAAGCATCGTGACTTCGAGACGCTGCTTGCAAATCCATCCGAGTCCGCGTCTGTGCGTCGCCAGGCGGCTATATGCCTCGCCAACATCAACACGCCGGCGGCCTTGGAAATCCTGATGGCCAACGCGAAGGCGGGCGACGCACGTGTCGCGGGTGCGGTGGCGACCGGCCTTGGGCGCATTGGCGGGCGCGAGGCGTACGATCGGCTTCAGCAACTGCGCCGGGACGTCCAGCACCACGCCGCGATGCAAGTGGACTTCGCTGCTGCGCTAATCGCGTATCGCCTGGGTCTTGAAGGAGATCATCCCGTAGCCTCCCACGAGGCCGAGGACCTCGAACTTCGATCCGATGCCGCGCGACCCTTTCGCATCAGCCTTGCCGACGCCGCCGACGCCGAGCTGGCCATTCGAACGGTTGCCGCCGAACCGTTCGGGATCGAGTTTTCGGAGCGACATGTCTATTACGTGCGCTGTGGAAGGTCGGCGTGGATGATCCTCTTCAACCGCGACTTCGTCGGTGAAGATGCGATCGTGCGCCTGCGCACGCGTAAGGCCTGTCTCGGTTTGATTGCACTGAAAGGCCCTCAGAGCGGACGATATTCACCAGCGCTGCTGATGCTCACCGCGCCGCGGGAAGATGGAACGCTGCACATTCTCGTGCCCCATACCCACGGACATCTGGCATTCCGAGGTTCGGCTGCGCTGCACGGCGACCGCGCGGACTTCTCGCTCCGGTCGGTCGCGCGGCCCGGCGCGTTCGCGGTGGATATCGCGGGCGTCTTTGCGCGCGGAACCTTGGACTTGCAGACCGCGCGCGCTGAATCCGTGGTGCGTCACCACCGCGTCCCTCGACGACGCGATCCCGAGCGAACTGCTCGGCGATAGTCTATCGTCGCTTGAAGTACTGAACGGCGCGCTCGTGCTTCTCGGCCGCGGCGCGGCTGCTGAACGTGCCGAGATTCTTCCGGCGGCCGGTCTTTGGGTCCTTCTTGCGCGAGTACAGACGGTACTCGCCTGACGCCAGCTTTCGAATCATGGCTTACAGCGCCGGCGCGGACGGCGTGCGCGACGCGTCAGAGTCCAGACGCGCAATCAGCCGTTCGCACAGCTCCTCGCGCTGGACGAGCTGATGGCGAAAGTGGCGATCGTCCGCACGAGCGATCTCGCGCTTCAGATCGGGGATGCAGTCGTTGAGCAGCTCTTTCAGCGTGGCTGCCTCTTCCGCAGTGAGGTCCACATGCATGACGGGTCTCCTGATCTGATTATTGCGCGTTCAGGAGAGAAAGAAGCTCGGCATTCGAGCTGTTGCGGATACGCTCGGCCGCCGTGCGGCCTTCGTTGTCGCGCATCGTGACATCAGCGCCGGCATCGAGGACCTGCGCGATCAGCGACTGGAGGATCCTGCGTGTCCAGCCTCAGCGGCGCGCTCGCACCGCACGCCGCCGACGTCACGCGTTTCGCATCGAGACGGCCGGTCGTGTACACCAGACAGTCTTGATCCGGGTAGTACCGCTCGGCCGAGACGTCTCGGGCGACGAGCGTCCGCTTGCCGTTGTCATCGCGATAGAGATCCACCTGGCGCCAGCCCGATTCAATGGCAAGCCCTCCCTGGTGAAGGAACTCGTACCACGCGCCGCCCGCCGCTTGAACGGACTGACGCGCGTCGGGCGATCTCAGGTCAACGCCGGACCCATGGAGTGCTGCTGAATGAGTTCGGTGATTTGCGCGGTATGCCGCGACTCGTGCGCAGCGACGAAGCCGGCCCATTGATAGAGACTCAGCGCGCCAAACCGCGGATGCTCGTGAACGATGCGGCTCACCGCGAGGCCGTCCGCGCCGGCGATGAGTGCCTTGAACGCCGCGCGTGCGGTCTCCGCGCGCGCCCATGCCTCGTCGCACGAGAGGCCGCGTGGATGCAGTGTCTCCGGCGCCTGCCGGCGCTCGGTGCGATCGGCGAGCATCACTTCGACGGCGGGCGGCAGCAACGGTGGGTCATCCTGTTCGGCTGGACCACCGGCGGCGCGGGCTTCCGCAATCTTTCCGCCGAGAAGCGCTGTAAATCGTTCGTCCACGAGCGCGAGGTGTTCGAGCACACCCGCGACGGACCAGCGATCCGGCGCCGGAGGAACGTCACGCCGGTCCGGCGGAACGCGGTCGACGGCTTCGCGCAGGGCTGCGCGCGACCGATCGAGCCGCGCCAATATCTCCTCTTTTCTCATACCTGGATTGTAAGACGGCGCTCTCACTCGACGGAACGCTTCGGAGCGGCCAGAACCCCGCGAACGAGGTAACATCCGCGGCATGGCGGGCATCGAGGATTACGAATTCCAGCCGGAGAGCAGCGTCGAGCCCACACCCGAGATCGGCGGCGGCGGCCCACGCATCCCGCGCGGCGCCGTAATTGGCGTCGTCATCGCTGTCGTCATCGCCGCCGGGGCGTATTTCTTTTTCATCCGGCGGACGGCACCGTCCAATGCATCCGCGCCGCCGGCAACGAGCGCCGCGCAGGCGCCGAAACCGGCGGCCGATGACTTCGAGCACATCGACCTGCCGCCGCTCGACGACAGCGATGCGCTCGTGCGTCAGCGCATCGGAATCCTGTCGGGCAATCGGCTCGTCGCCGCGTGGCTCGCCACCAGAGGCTTGATTCGCAATTTCGTCGTCATCGTCGAGAACATTTCGCACGGCATGAACCCGTCGCGGCATCTCGCGGTGTTGAAGCCTGCAGGTCAGTTCCGCGTGATGACGCGCGGCAGCCAGGTCGTTGTCGATCCCCGTAACTACGACCGCTTCTCACCCATCGCGGAAGCCGCCGCGTCGATCGACGGACGCGCGGCGGGCCGCCTCTATCAATCGTTCAAGCCGCTGTTGCAGACCGCCTACGACGAACTCGGAAACCAGGAGTCAATCGACCGCGCCGTCGAACGTACCGTCGCCGGTCTGCTGCAGGTGCCGGCGATCGACGGCGACGTGCGCCTCGAACAGACCGGCGAAGGCATCGGGTATCAATATGCCGACGATCGGCTGGAGGCGCTCAACAGCGCGCAGAAGCAGCTGCTCCGCATGGGACCCCGGAACGTCCGGATCATCCAGTCGCAGCTGCGAACGTTTGCGATGACGATCGGTATCCCGGTCAATTGAACAAGACGCGCCTCGAGGCCTTCAGCGACGGCGTCATCGCGATTCTGATCACCATCATGGTGCTGGAGCTCCGCATTCCCGAGGGAGCCGACTGGAACGCGGTGCGGCCCATCGTTCCGGTGTTCATCACCTACGTGCTCAGCTTCATCATGCTCGGCATCTACTGGACGAACCATCACCATCTGATTCACGCGGCGGACCGCATCACCGGAGCGATTCTCTGGGCGAACCTGCACCTGCTGTTCTGGCTGTCGCTGGTTCCCTTCGCGACGGGGTGGATGGGGCGCAACAACTTCGCGCCGCTGCCGACGGCGATGTACGGAGGCGTGGCGCTGCTCTCCGGGGTTTCCTACAGTCTTCTCGTGCGTACGATCATCGCCGCGCAGGGGCCGCACTCGCGGCTGAAGGAAGCGATCGGAGGCGATGCGAAGGGCTATGCGTCGATCGCGATGTATGCGGCCGCGATCCCGCTTGCATTCGTGAATCGATGGCTTGCCTACGCGCTCTACGTCGCGGTCGCGCTCATCTGGTTCATCCCGGATCGGCGGATCGAGCGGCGCCTCTCCTAGGTTCAACCGGGGCTCTCGACGAGAAAGACGACCAGAAGAACGCACGCAAGGACGACGGCCATAGGATTGAGTGACGCCTCCGCTACGGCCCCGCCTGGGCGGAAATGACATGGGCTGTGTACGGGACGAGAAAGCCGGAGGCATCCTCGAACGCACGCATACCAGCCTCGACGTCGCGCTGAATGGCGTCGAGGGTTTCCGGCGTCTGCCGAGCCAGGAGCGCTGCAGTCCGAACGCCCGCGTCACGCTCCAACTCGAAGATGAAGGAGGCGGTAGGGACGCGCCAGCCATGCGTGATCGTTTCGAACGTGACCGTTTCCGCATCGAAACCGGCGGCCGTCAGCATCGCGCGGCTCGCGTCCGGACTGGCCAGAATGACAGAGTCGGGCCCTTGTGGCACCGGCACGTTCATGTCCGCATGCGCACGAAGCGCGCTGTCCATCAGGCGTCCTCCAGCACTCCCACCGGGTCCCGCCCAGACCGTGAATGCGAACACGCCCCGCGGACGCAGGACGCGGCGCGCTTCGGCGAACGCGCGGACGTAGTCGGGCGCATGAATGACCCCGAAATTGGAGACGACGGTGTCGAAGTGCGAGGATTGCAGCTCGAGCGCGGTCGCGTCGCCGACCCGGAAATCGATCTCCCGGTGACGTTCGCGCGCGATCCGGATCATCTCCGATGAAATGTCGACTCCGGTCGGCGTGGCCCCGCGACCGCGCGCCGCTTCCGCGACGTATCCAGGCCCACACGCCACGTCGAGCACGCGCTGTCCCGCGCTGACATGCGCGGCGTCCAGCAGAGCGGGAATGAAGAGGCGTGTCAGCGCGGCCCACGCGTCTTCGTACTTGCCGGCGACGCGCTGCCAGCCCTCACGTTGGAAGCGTGCGTAGTCGCTTTCCATGCGCTGATGGCACGGTCACGCGCGGCCGCGCAGCTTCGCGACCCACCATCGCAGGCCGACGAACAGAAACCGCCAGTCGTGAAGGAACTCCGGGCGCTTGCCTTCGAACGCGTGGCCGACGAACTGCAGCCCCCAGCCGGCAACGAACACCGTCACGGCTATCCAGAGCGGCGCCGAGGCAAGCCACGCCACGATGATCCAGATGATTGAAATGACGATCAAAGGGATGCCGAGCGTGTGGCAGAACCGGTTCACCGGATGCTGATGGCTCGTCGCATACTGCGCGATCCACTGCTCGGACGATCGGCCGCCCATCATCGTCATCGCCATGCTCCGATCGCGCGGCGTACCGCGACGATCTGGCCGACGTGATACGTGTTGTGATCCACGACGAGGAGCAGCCCGCGCAGATACGTCTGCTGGCCTTTGCCGGTCGGCACGAGCGCGTACAGGTCCTTCGTCTCGCGCGCGAGCTGTTTCAGTTTCTCGCGCTCGCGCTTGAACGACGCGATCGAGTCGTCCCACGCCGCAGCGTTGGGCGGCGCCGGATGCCTCGGCCAGTAGTCGTCCGGCCATTTCATGGTGTGCACGTACTTCGGGTTCACGCAGAAGTCGAGAATGTCCTCCTGCGCGATGCGCACGTGCTCGACCAGCTCCCAGACGCTGTGCTCGAAGCCGGGCGCACGGACCCCGCGTTGTTCCGCGGGCAGCCCCTCGATCGCCTTGTCGAAGCCGACGTGCGCCTCTTCCCAGTCGAGAACTCGAACCAGCTGATCGCGCAGTGCTTGGTCGCTCATGGGCGCTCATTATGGATCCGGGAATGTGCAATCTTCGATCTTCAATTTTGCGATCGATTGCAAGATCGAAGATGGAAGATTGTCGTCCGGCGAACTCTTCAATGAGCGCTTCGAGCTGCCGGCAGTCGCGCACGAATTCGACCGGTCGAGTGTCGCCAATCAACTGATCGATTTCCCGGCGTGTCGGCACCCCTTGCGGCCACTTCCCACTGCCTCGGACTGTCGGGGGCAAGGCGCTTCACCAACTACCAACCACCAACTACCAACTAACCAGGACGATTGACCAGCATCGCCGAGACGCCGTCGAAGAAGTCACGAAGAAACGCATCGACCTCCGACGGGAACCCGACCTCGTCAAGCGCGTTCGTCATGAGCCGTAGCCACCGTTCGCGTGCAGCCGCGTTGACCGCAAACGGCATGTGGCGCATCCGCAGCCGTGGATGGCCGCGCCGTTCGATATAGCGCTGCGGCCCGCCGAACCGGCCGACGAGAAAGTCGCGCAGCCGCTGCTCCGCGCCCGCGAGATCGTCGGGCGGATACATCGCCCCGAGGATCTCGTCGCCTGGCACCTGGCGGTAAAACGCGGCAATCAGCCGCGTGAAGCCGTCTTCACCGATCGTCGCGTAGATATCCTGATCGTCCACGTCACGTCCCCGCTCACTGCCCGTTGCCGACTGTACGTTAGACTCCAACTCCATGAAAACGCGGCTCGCCGTGTTCCTCGTGGTTGCGCTGTGCGGCGCCGCTGTCCGCGCGCAGATGACGACGATCCCGCTCTGGGCGTACGGATACATCGCCTATCCTGCGACGCCGGGCGACTACACGATGAAGTGCCAGGGCGAGCGCGCCGACCCCTGCGACCGCCCCGGAGGGCTGCCAACCGATCCGAACAATACGCCGCGAACGCTGCAGGGCAGCGACCGCACTTACACCGTCGCCCAGATCAACGCCCGGTACAACCCGGCCGACTGGTTTCCCACCGATCACCCGCCGATGCCCGACATCGTCGCGCACGGCAAGGAAGCCAGCGGCGTACGCGCGTGCGGCATTTGCCACCTGCCGAACGGCAAGGGACTGATGCAGAACGGCAGCGTCTCCGGACTGCCGCGCGATTACATTCTGCAGCAGCTCGCCGACTTCAAATCCGGTAAACGGCACACTGCCGATCCGAACAAAGCGAACGGCTATGAAATGCAGGCGATCGCGCGCAATCTGACCGACGCCGAAGCGCAGGCGGCCGCTGACTATTTCTCGTCGATCGCGTACACGAAGTGGGTGCGCGTCGTGGAATCGGAAAGCGCGCCGAAGTTCACGGCGACCGTCAACGGACTCTTCCTGAAGGAGGAAGGCAACGAAACCTTCCCCCTCGGCAATCGGGTCGCCGAGATGCCGGAAGACACGTATCAGACCAACATCCTGCGCAACCCGCGATCGGGGTTTGTCGCCTACGCGCCGATCGGGAGCATCAGGAAGGGCGAAGCGACGGTCACCGCCGCGAAGTGCGGCACGTGCCATGGCGCCGACATGCGCGGCATGACCCTGAAAAATGTCATCGTCCCGCCGATCGCCGGCCGTTCGCCAAGCTACATCGGCCGCGCGCTGTATGACTTCCAGCAGGGCGCCCGCGCCGGCACCAACGCGGCTCTCATGAAGGCGCCTGTTCAGAAGCTCACCGAAGACGACGCGATCGCCATCAGCGCGTATATCGCTTCTCTGGAGCCCTAGGCGCTCGGCTGCGTCGGCGACCGGGCGCAACGCCGTCGTGATCGAAACGGATCTCGAGGCGCGCGGCGGCGTGTTCACGGACGGCCGACTGTGAGCGACGTGATCAGCGAAGACCGTAAAACGAGTTCGAAGTCTGAGAGCCGCGCAGCTCGCGGAGCTGCGCGGATAAATTGGCGGCCACGCGGAGGACTCGTTTTTCCACGTCGTCGAACTGGAGGCCGGGAGTGAACACGCCGCCGCGCGCCAGCCTGGCGCAACGGCCGTACAAGACGAACCCCAAGGAGCTGGTTGCCGCACCCAACCAACCTCCTTGGGGTTTGGAATTTGGAACTTGGGATTTGGGGTTCCCTAGTTCGTCTGGCCCTTCTGAGCCTTCGCCTTCTCTTCCGCGATGTACTTGACCGCGCCGGCGTGCGCGTCCTTCAGCCATTGGCGCCAGAGCGCATTGTTGATGAACGGGTTCGGCCCGTTCGGGTTCTTCGCCTTGACGTCGCGCAGCTCGAGGATGCCCATGTCGTTCGGATACGGGTAGCTGTTCAAGTAGCTGTGGACGTTGAGCGCCACCTGCACGTCGGTGAAATCCTTCTCGAGCCGTTCGATGCTCTTGAGGAACTCGGTGCCGCCCTCGACGCCGTTGCGCGGGCCGGGGCCGCCGAAGACGAACGCTTTGTACGGCTTCTTGTTGTCGTACGCGGTGAACTCATACGCCGGTGATCCCGGAGTGTGGCCCGGGAGCACGTACACCTTGATCTTCGTATCGCCGAGGGTGATCGTGTCGCCTTCCTTGATCACCATGTCCTTGGCCGGCGCTTCGTCGCCCGGCTTCGGGCCGCGGCCGTTCTTGATCGCGTTGGCCTGCTGCGTGGCCATGAAGTTCCAGTCGGTCTCGGTCAGCGCGACGCGTGCGCCCGACAGCGCCTTGATCTTGGTGGCGCCGCCGAAGTGATCGAGGTGGCCGTGCGTGAGCAGGATGTACTTGATGTTCTTCGGATCGAAGCCGACCTTGCGGATGTTGTCGATCACGGTGTCGACATACGGCTCCTGCGCGGTGTCGATCAGGATCAGTCCAGCGCTCGTCGGCACGAGCCACACCGAGACCGACCCGGGTCCAACGTAATAGACGTTGTCCATCACCTTGAACGGGGCGATCTTCTGGTACTCGACGTTGCGCGCCTGGCTGCCGCGATAGCTCTGGCTCAACGACTCGCCGGGTGCGGGCCCCGCGGTCTGCGCGCTGACGAGTGCCGCCGTCGCCAGGCAGCCGAGCGCGAACGTTGCGATGCGTGTCCCTTTCATTGCTCCTCCAAGAACTGCCGGGTCCAAAAGGACCCGGCCTCCACTGCTAGAACTTGAAACGAATCCCGAGCTCCGCCTCCTGGCGGGCACCCGCGACCGAGTAGGTGCCAAATGAGTTCGACGTCGACGTGTTGATGAACGCGCCGCCGGTGCCGCCGATCAGGTTGTCGCGGCCGAACAGGTTCAGCACCTGCGCGCTCAGCTCGATGCTGCGTTGGCCGCCGATGGCGAACGAGCGGCTGACACGGATGTCGAAACGATTGTAATCGCTGCTCTCGATCTGGCTCAGCGGAATCGGCGTCAGGTTTCGCACGGCCCGCCACGCGTTGACGAACTGCAGCAGCTTCTCCGTGCCTTCCTTGTCGCGTCCCGCCATGTTCGTCGTGACGCCGGGGACCATGTCGACGACGCCGTCACCGGTCAGGTCGAGGCCGCTGAGGGCGTCGAAG
>Ga0075434_100000465_pt1 | contig 30350 bp, 26 predicted proteins | sample RhiMethybrSRZTD3_FD_75298 | JGI IMG/M metagenome (GOLD analysis project Ga0075434, IMG submission 75298) | Populus rhizosphere microbial communities from Tennessee, USA - Rhizosphere MetaG P. TD hybrid SRZTD3 | ecosystem: Host-associated > Plants > Roots > Rhizosphere > Soil | place: USA...
TCGACGAATTCCTGGCGCTGGCGTATTGGAAGGAACGCAAGCTGCCGGTGATTGTCGTGCGGTTGTTCAATACCGTCGGACCACGACAAACCGGGCAATACGGCATGGTGATCCCGAACTTCGTGCGGCAGGCGCTGGCGGGACAACCCATCACCGTATTCGGCGACGGCACGCAGTCGCGCAGCTTCACCTATGTCGGGGACGTCGTGCGCGCTATGCTAGCCTTGATCGACGAGCCTCGCGCCATCGGGCAGGTCTTCAATATTGGCAACGGCAACGAAATCACCATCGGCGAACTGGCTGAGAAGGTCAAGAAGATGACCGGCAGCAGCTCGGAGATCGTCATGGTGCCGTACGAGAAGGCCTACGAAGCGGGCTTCGAGGATATGCCGCGACGTGTGCCCGACATCGGGCGGATTCAGTCGCTCGTCGGCTATCGGCCGACCGTCGAGCTCGATGAAACGCTGACGCGCGTCATCGAGCACTTTCGTCAGCTGTAACCGCATTCATGTCTGAGTCCCTGAAGATCACGGCGCGCGGGCGCAGGGCCGCGGAACGTCTGCTGCGCGCGCAGGCAAAGCCTGTACGGCGGCTGCTCCTCGCCACGGGCCGCGATCGGGCCCCGCGAATGCCCGAAATCGTCCAGATCGAAAGCACGAACATCTGCAACGCGAAGTGCGTGTTCTGTCCGCGCGACGAGATGCACCGGCGCCAGGGCATCATGAGCGTCGAGCTTTTCAGGAAAATTGTCGACGAGTGCGCGGAGCTTGGCATCACACATGTACGGATGCACAACTACGGCGAGGCGTTCATCGACCGCAAACTCGTCGAGAAGGTCAAGTACGCGAAGGAGAAGGGGATCAGCGAGGTCGGGCTGATCAGCAATGGCTCGCTGATCAGCGAGCCGGTCGCGCGCGGCATGATCGACGCGGGGCTCGACGCCATCAACATCAGCGTCGATGCCTCGGGCAAAGAGGTGTTCGAGGCGACGCGCGTCGGGCTGAAATACGACAAGGTGATCGCCAACATCGAGCGGCTGCTGCGGCTGCGCGCCGAGAGCGGCAGACGCCGCCCGAAGCTGATCCTCTCGTTCGTCCGGCAGAACAACTCCGCCGACGAGCAGGCGTTCATCAAGCACTGGAGCGCCATCGCCGACAAGATTCACGTGACGGATCTTCACAACTGGGCCGGCACGCTCAATCACGAATCGGACGTGAATTACCCGTGCTACCGCCCGTGGCTGACCTTCACGGTCCTCTGGGACGGCCGGGTGTCGCTCTGCTGCGCGGACTTCGACGGAAAGACGATCCTCGGAGATCTGAACACCCAGTCGATCGCCGAAATCTGGAACGCCGAGCCCTATCGCCAAGCGCGGCGGGAGCACCTCGAAAGCGGGGGCCCGGACATCTGCCGGGCCTGCGATTTGCCCCGAAAAGACTCGCCGCTTTGGATCACCAAGCTGGCGTAGCATCGACCGCATAAAACCCAACCTTCCAGCTCGATCTGCGGTCCAATGACCGGTATACTGATGGCTATGCCGAAGCTCTTTCGCGGCGTAATACTGCTTGTAATTGCTGGGTCTGTTTGGTCCGCTTCCGTTGCCTCAGCTGGCGAGCTGAAGCAGCTGACGCTCAACAACGGACGCGTCACGCTCATCGCGACGGACGTGCCGGTCCGCCAGATCCTCGACGAATGGTCGCGCGTCGGCAAGACGACCATCGTCAACGGCGACAAAGTGGCGGGGCCGCCCCTGACGGTCACGCTGGTCGACAGGCCTGAGTCTGAAGTGCTCGAGCTGATCCTCCGATCGACCAGCGGATACATTGCCGCTCCACGCGACGCTGCCACGCCCGCGGGCCCGTCCATGTTTGCCAAAGTGATGATTCTGCCCGTGAGCCGTGGCCCGGTCGGTATTGCCGCGGCGCCGCCGCAGCCATTCACGCAGCGTCCCAATCCCATGACTCAGCCGATGCCGATGCCGGTGAGTGATGATGACGATGGCGATGCGCCGCAGGTGCTGCCGCCGGGCGTGGGCCCGCAGCAGCCGCCGCCGAATCCGTTCCAGCCGCAGCCGGGTGCCCAGCCGGGTACGACGCAGCAACCCGTGCTGACCGCGCCGCGCCCCGGCATGCTGCCTGCTCCGCCGCCGGGTCAACCGAATCCGTACGGCAACCCCGTCGTCCAACCGCCCATCGTACGCCCCGGCGGACCTGGTGGTCCCGGTGGCCCCGGCGGTAAAGAACCGAACGACTCGTAGGGCGGGGCGCTGGCCCCGCCGGAACCCGACCGCGCTAGAATCAGCTCGAGCATGAGCGTCAGTCCCCCGGTAGTCCGCCGCGGCGAGTACGCCGCGCGTGGCGATTACCACCGGACGCCCGATCCGGACTGGGACTACTACCCCACTTACATGGCGAAGCTCGCCGCCGTGCGCGCGTGGCTCGACGCCGCCGATCGCGCGGCACGCGTGCTCGACGCGGGCTGCGGCGAAGGCGTGCTCGTCGAAGAGTACGCCGGCCGCCTCCAGATCGAGGGAATCGATCCGAACTATTCGTCGGAGCGCGTGCGAACGGGATCGTTGACGGCGCTCCCGTATACCGACGGGATTTTCGATCGAGCGCTGTGCCTGGACGTGCTCGAGCATCTGACGTTCGACGAACAGCCCCGGGCGCTGGCGGAGCTTTTCAGGGTGTTGAAGCCAGGCGGACAGCTGCTCGTTTCAGTTCCGAACCTCGCGCACCTGCAGTCGCGCATTCACTTTCTGCTGACGGGACGCCTCATTCGAACCGCGTCGGAACTCAAGCATCCAGGGGATCGGCCGGCGGCGGACTACATCGATCTCGCGCGACGCGCGGGATTCGAGCTCGTCGGCCGGCGCGGGATCTTTCCGACCGTACCGGTGCTCACGCGCTGGATTCGCCGTCGTCCGCGCGCGCTGCAGCCGCTGCATCGCTGGCTGTCGCGGCTGCTTCCAGTGCCAGGCTGGTGCTTTCTCAACCTGCTGACGCTGCGGAAGCCCTCCGGGCCCTGACCGGTGCTTCAGAAGATCCGGGATCTTTCGAAAAGCCTCGCCATCTACGGTGCCGGCGACGTGGCCGTCCAGGCGATCAACTTCCTGCTGCTGCCGGTCTACGTCCAATATCTGACGAGAGCGGACTACGGCGTCCTCGCGCTCCTCGCCAGCGTCGAGGCGCCAGTCAAACTGTTCTTCCGCTGGGGCGTAGACGGCGCCTTCATGCGCTACTGGTACGACTGCGAGGACGATCGCGCGCGCCAGCGCCTGGCGAGCACGATCTTCTTCTTTCTGCTTGCGCTCAACGGCGCGCTGCTGATCGCATCGGTCGCCGCCGCCCCATTCATCGCCGCCCGCTTTCTGCAGGCGCCGGATTACACGCTCGCGCTGCAGCTCGTGCTCCTCAACACGTTCGCGATCGGCTTCACGTTCATCCCGTTCCATGTCCTCCGCATGCAGAAGCGCGCCGCGGAGTTCACCGCGCTGACGCTCGCGCGTTCCGTGTCCACGCTCGTGTTCCGCATCGTGCTCGTCATCGGCTTCGCCATGGGTGTGATGGGAGTCGTCGTTGCGGACGTCATCGTCACGGGCGCGCTGATGCTGGTGATGGTGCGCTGGTTCGCGCCGCTGCTGCGCCCGGTGTTCTCGCGCGCGATCCTTCGCCGCTCGCTCGTGTTCGGGCTGCCGCGCGTGCCGCATGGGTTCGCGCTTCAGGTGATGTCGGTCGGCGATCGCTTCGTGATGGCCCGCTACCTCACGATCCAGGACATCGGCGTGTATTCGATGGGCGTGAGCTTCGGTCTTATCGAGAAGATCGTCGTCGGCGCGTTCGAATATGCATGGGCCCCGTTCTACTATGCGACGGCTCGAGAGCCCGACGCTCCACGGGTGTTCGCGGCGGTGACGACCTATGGCGTTGCGGTGCTGGGACTGATGACGGCCGGCCTCTCAGCGATAGCCGCCGATCTGCTGAACGTCGTCACGCGCGGTCAGTACGTGGAGGCGGCGGGCGTGGTCACCTGGACCGCCGTCGGGGTCTTCTTCTACGGCATTTACCTCCTGACTTCGATCGGACTCAACATCACGAGCCGCACACAGTACTATCCGGTCAGCACCGCGATCGGGGCGGCGGTGAACATCGGCCTGAACGTGCTGTGGATTCCGCGTTACGGCATTATCGGCGCCGCGTGGGCCAATGGCGCGGCTTACGCCGTTCAGGCAGCCGTCGCGTACCGGCTGTCGCAGCGCTTCTATCCGGTCCGCTACGAATACGGCCGCCTGGCACGCGCGATCGCGTCTGCGGTCCTCGCGTATGCGGCGGCCCGGCTGACGCCGCCGATGCCGCCGGTCGCCGGTGGACTCGCGCGCGGCGCCATCGTCGTCGTGGTGATGAGCGGATTGCTCTGGACCACGGGGTTCTTCAACGCCGAAGAGATGCGCGCGCTGAACGCGCTCCGCCGGCGGCGAGTTGCTCCTGCGACAGCGGCACCGGTGGACGCCACCGAACTCGCCGGTGAGATTGTGGCGGTCGAGGTCCGCGAAGACATCAAGAATGCCCGATAAGAACCGGACAGCGTGGATCCTGCTCGCCGCGATTTGCGTCCTCGCGCTCGGTTTGCGGCTGCTCGCGCTCGCGTACGGGCTCCCCGCGACCTACAACCCCGACGAGACGCCAATCATGAACCGCGCGCTCGCGTTCGCGAAGGGGGATCTCAACCCGCATAATTTTCTGTATCCATCGCTGTACTTCTATGCGCTCTTCGGTTGGGAAGCGCTGTTCTTCCTGGTCGGGCGGGTCGCCGGTCTGTACCATTCGGTCGCTGACTTTCAGCGAGAATTCTTCACCGACCCCTCTCGACTCTTCCTCGCCGGACGTGCGCTGACAACGGTGTTCGGCGTTGCGACAGTGCCGGCGCTGTATGCGTTCGGGCGAAGGCTCTTCGACAGCGCGACTGGAACGATCGCCGCCGCATTTCTGGCGGTCGCGCCTGTGGCGGTCCGCGACGCTCACTACGTGAAGCTCGACGTGCCAGTCACCTTTTTCGTCGTGCTGACCCACGTGGTCGTCGCGAAGATCGTCACCGATGCCGCGGCGGCCGAGCGGCCTCGATCATGGGCCGCTGCGGGACTCTTCGCAGGCCTGACGGTCTCCACGCACTATTACGCAGCGTTCATCGTTATTCCGATCGCGGTGGCTGCGTTGATCGAGGCCCGCCGCACCGGTCGATGGCCGCACGCGGCGCGCTTGCTTGCCATCGCGGCCATCGCAACGATTGCAGGATTCATCATCGGGACGCCCTTCTTCTTCGTCGAGCCGCAGACGGCGCTGCGAGACATCGTGGCCGTGCGCGAGATCGACATCGATCGCGCGGTCGAATCGACCGGCGCGTTCACGTCCTTCGCCCGTTATGCCGATATCCTGTTTCGGGACGCTGTGGGCTGGCCCGTATGCGTGCTCGCGGCCGCTGGTTTCATCTGGGCGCTCGTCGCGGACCTGCGCCGCGGCCTCATCCTGGGCTCTTTTGCCGCCGCATTCCTGGTGTTCGTGTCGAACACCGTTCCGATGAGCCGATATCTGAACGTCATCATTCCTCTAATGGGACTGGCTGCCGCCTACGCGATCACACGCGTCTCGCGAGCGTTCGGCCCGCGGGCGCCGGCGGCCGCCGCGGCGCTTACCCTGGCCGCGATGACGCCCGGGCTCATCACGAGCGTGAAGACCGATCTCTTCTTCCGTCAGGCAGATACGCGGACGCTTGCCCGGGAGTACGTGGAATCACATCTCCCGCCTGGCGCGACGATACTCGTGCAGCCCTACAGCGCGCCCCTGCGCCGCACACATGAGGCGCTCCTGGAAGCGCTGCGCGCAAACCTCGGGTCAGAGTCGAAAGCCACCATCAAGTTTCAGCTGATGCTCGCGGCGCAGCCCGCGACCCCCGCGTACCGGCTGATTTATCTCGGTGATGGCGGCGAAGATCCCGACAAGACTTACATCTCGCCGACGGTGTTCGATACCTCGGCCGGAATTGCTCCGCTCCGCGCGTTGGGCATCGAGTACGTCATTCTGAAAAAGAACAACGTGGCGAATCCTGCTCTCGCAGAGCTTGAAATGGCGCTCGAACGGGAAGGTCGGCGCCTGGCGACGTTTACGCCCTACAAGGCCGGTGCAACGGCGGCGGAACGCAGCGGGGTGCCGCCCTATCTCCACAATACGGCGGCGCGCATCGATCCGGCACTCGAGCGGCCGGGACCGGGACTGGAGGTCTGGGAGCTGAATCCGCTACAATAAATGGTTCTTTCCCTCTGACCTGGCGATAGCTAACCTGATGGCCCTGGCGAAGTTACGCGAATCGATCGCAACCCGTGCGCGCGCCCTGCCGCTCGCGCGCCACGCTTGGGCGCGATACCGGCGCCGGCGCTACGAGCGCCGCATCCAGCGGTTCGTCGACGAGAAGACGGGCCGCGCGGACCGGCTCCCGATGGGCGCCGTGTACGAAGCGACGATGCGGTGCAACCTGCACTGCGAGTTCTGCTACGTCGGCGATCTGCTGAACATCGAGGGAGAGTGGCGGCAGGAGATGTCGCTCGACGCGCTGCGGAAAGCATTTCCCGACGAGCCCGGGCTCCAGGTGAGCCTGACCGGCGGGGAGATCTTCATGCGGAAGGACATCATGTCCGTCCTGGATCTCTTCCGCGAGAAGGGCTACGCGTGCGGATACCTGACGACGAACGGAACAATCATCAACGAAGAGCGCGCCGAAGCGCTCGCTGATCTCGCCGCCGCGGGATTCCTCAAGCACATCAGCGTCTCGATCGACGGGCCGGGCGAGCTGCACGACGTCGCTCGCGGGCTCAAAGGGACCTTCGATCGCACCTGCGCCGGTCTGCGGAGGCTGCAGGAGGCGGCCCGCCGCAGGCACGCGCCGCTGCGAGTCAGCATCAACACTACGGTGGCGCACGAGAGCCTCGACGCGCTGGATCAAATGGTGGATGTCGCCGAGGAGCTCGGGGTCGACGCGATCGGCTTGAATCATCTGATGTTCAGCACGCCGGAAGAAGTCGCCGAGACGGTCAGCTTGATTGGCGCGAAGGACGCGTCGGTGATCGCGACGTTCGTCACACGGGATCCAGGGCTCGATATCGACGTCGTCCGCCGCAAGGTCGCCGCGCTCGAGGAGAAGTGCCGCCTGAAGAACGTGCTGTTCGACTTCCGTCCGAAGGTGCAGCCGCAGCTGATCGACAATTACTACACACCGGGCGCGAAGCTCGAAGGGCGCTGCCTCTATCCGTTCCTGCACGCGCGGGTATCGTTCTCCGGCAAGGTGTACTTCTGCCCCTTCATTCGCGTCGAAGTGGGCGATCTCTCGACGTCGTCGCTCGAGGAGATCTGGAACGGCGAGAAATACGTCGAGCTGCGCAAGCGGCTCGTCGAGAACGGCATCTTCCCGGTGTGCCGCCGCTGCTGCAAGGTCGAATTGTCACCCATCCCGCTCGCCGAGCCGTTCGGAGCCGGCGTGCCGCGTCCGGAGCGACGCGCCATCCCACTGACCGTGGTCCGGTGAGCCTGATTCCGATGCTCGGTCGAAAGACACTCCTCATCAACCCGCCGCTCATCAACGGCATCGCCTTCACCCGGCAGGGCCGCTGCCAGGAGCGCGAAGAAGTGCTCGGCACCACGAAGCCGCCGTACACGCTCGCGCTCGCGGCGTCGTTGCTGCGCGAAGTCGGCTGCGAGGTGCGATTGATCGACGCGACGGCGGAACGGATCGGGATCGATCAGGTGATCAGCCGCCTCGACGGGGAGGCGTTCACGCCGACGCTGATTCTCTTCCCTACCACAACGCCGACGCTCGACGCCGACGTGGCCTCGCTCGCGCGCGTGAAGCGCCGCTACGGGGCGCCGATGTTCTGCTTCGGGCCGCATGCATCGACGGCGCCGGCGCAGTCGATGGAACGTGCCTCCGAGGTCGACGGCATGTTCGTCGGCGAGCCCGAGGAGGCGATGCTGCAACTCGCGCAGCTGCCATCCGTCGATCGCGTCGGCGACGTGGCGAGCATCACGTGGCGCGACGCGACGGGCACGGTACATCCGCACCGCTCGCACGGCAGCTTCGCGCGATTCGCGGCGATGCCGTATCCCGCGTGGGATCTCCTCACGCTCGATCGGTATGCGCTGCCGCTCGTCAACAAGCGCTACGTCATCGTCGAGACGAGCCGCGGGTGTCCCTACACGTGCGATTTCTGCGTCGCGCCGATTCATCAGGGGCACAAGTTCCGCGAGCGCAGCGCAAAGTCGCTCGTCGACGAGATCGAGCGTACGCACCGCGAGCTCGGCGTCGACTTCTTCTACCTGTGGGGAGACACGGTCACGCTGAACGTGAAGACCTTCAGCGCGTTCTGCGAGGAGCTGATCGCGCGGAACCTGCCGATCCAGTGGTTCGGCAACGCCCGCGCCGACAACCTGACGGATCCGGCGTTCGTGCATCGGCTGAAGCGCTCCGGCTGCTGGATGCTCGCGCTTGGCATCGAATCGGAATCGGACGCCGTGCGCAAGGACATGGTGAAGCGGCTCGAGCGGCAGAAGATCCAGGCGGCGTTCAAGAACATGCGCGACGCGGGCATCCGTTCGTTCGCGTTCTTCATCTTCGGCTACCCCGGCGAGACGCGCCAGTCGATGGATCAGACGATCGAGTATGCGATCCAGCTCGATCCGGATTTCGCGAACTTCTATCCGGCAGTCCCGTACCCGGGCACTGCGCTGTACGACAAGTGCGTGCGCGAATCGCTGCTGCCGCCAGAGCTCGGGCAGGACTGGGCGAAGATGGAGTACTCGTACTACCTGCTGCGCGGGAACGGACTCGACGAACAGCTCGTGATTGACGCCATCAATCGTGCGAAGCGCCGGTTCTTCCTGCGCCCGAGCTACATGGCGCGCCACGTGTCCGACGTCGCGCGCATTGCGTTCTCGAAGCAGAACATTGTCTGGGGAGTGCTTACGCGCACGCTCTTCGGAGCGCGCGTCGTCGACGCCTCCTCGGCGGCGCCGCCGCGTTCAGCGGCGGTTGAGGGATAGCGTCCGTTCCAGCTCCGCCGGCGTCATCCTTCGGTACGCCTGCCCGGGATTCGGATGCGCCGCGAGGAAGCGGCGCAATTCCCGCAGCTGCTCGAGATAACCCGTCGCTTCCTTGAGGTTCATCTTGCTCTCGCCGGCCGTGCGTCCGACGAAGACGTACGGCACCTCGACGACGAGCGACGGCCTGCCGCGGACCAGCAGCTCGAGGCAGATCTTGAAGCCGCCGGCGCTGATCCTGACTTCGCGCGCGAGATCGCGCCGCACCAAAAAGAACCCGGACGTGGCGTCGCGCACGGGCGTCAACCGGCGCGCCATCGCGCACGCGAGCCGCGACATCCACAAGCGCCCCAGTCCCCAGTTCCGGGTGCCCCCACCTTCGATGTACCGGCTGCCGACGACGAAGTCCGCCGACTGCGATTGCATGACGGCCAGCATCCGCGGCAGCAGTTCCGGCGGATGGCTGAGATCCGCGTCGATGACGCCGACGATCGGCGCACTCGCGGCAGCGAACCCTTCGATCACGGCGGTCCCCAGACCGAGCTTGCCCGCGCGGTGCACGACAGTGATGCGATGTCGCGTTGCGAGCTCGTCGGCAAGCGCACCGGTCCCGTCCGGCGAGTTGTCGTCGACGATGACGAGCTCGCCATCGACGCGTTCGCTCGCGTAAGCGGCGAAGATCGCGGACACGAGATCGGCCAGTCGATCACGCTCGTTGTAGGTGGGAACGACGACCGCGACGCTGGCGGGCCGCGGACCTTCGGCGCGGCCCAGGGCGGGCCCTTCGGCAGGGCTCAGGGCATTGGATGAAGCGGTCAACGATGAGACTCGCACGCACTATAATTCAAGCACCCGGCGCTCTGGCATGACAAACCGCGTACTGCTGGCGCTCACGTGCGTCCTGCTCGTTGTGCGCCTCCCGTCGCTCGTCCAGCCCATGGGCGCCGACGAAGGACTTTACGCATACGTCGGCGATCGCGTCCTCGAAGGCGGCCTGCCGTATCGAGACGCGTGGGATCAAAAGCCGCCAGCCATTCACGTCACCTACGCGATCATGCGTGCGGTGCTGCCGCGGGATGCCGCGGTGCCAGCCGCAGATCTGCTCGTCGCAGCGCTCGTCGCCGCGCTGCTGTGGCGGCTCGGAGGGATGCTCGCGGAGCCGCGCGTCGGCGCGTGGTCCGCGATGCTGTTCGCCCTCCTGTCGAACCCGGCGTTCGCGCGGCTCGGCGGAGTTGCAGTCCGCGCGCAGTGCGAAACGTTCATCGGGGCCGCTGTCACCGGCGCGTTTGTGTTTCTTCTTCGCAGCCGATCCGACAGGCCGGCCGCCAGCGTGTTTGCTGCCGGCGCGCTGTTGGGTGTCGCGTTCACGTTCAAATACAACGCTGCGGCGTACGCGCTCGCCGGCGTATTCGCGATGTGGCTGTGGAAAATCCTCAACCCGCGAGCGCTCGTCCTCCTGGCAGCCGGGTTCCTCGCTCCGGTTGCGGTGTTCCTCATCTGGTTCCTGGCGGGCCGGGCTGTGCACGAGTTGTACGACGCGACGATCGTCTACAACGTCCACTACTCGGGAGAAACGTATCAGGGCCCGTGGCACGCGCTCGCCTATCTGTTCACATTCCCCGTCCGCCACGCCCGCGTCGATGCGCTGTGGCTGCTCGGGGGGGCCGGGTGCAGCGTTTTGCTCCTGACGGCGCGCCGGGATCCGCGCCGACTCTTCGCGGTCGCCTGGGTGGCTGCCGCGTGCCTGACGATCGCGATCAATGGCAGCCGCGATCTGCCGCAGTACTTCGTGCAGGGGGCGCCGGCGCTTGCGCTCGCGGCCGCGTGGGCAGGCCGCATCGTCTTCACGCGTACATACGCCCTGTCGTGGCTCGCGGCCGCGGCGGTAATCGTGGGCGTGTGGCGCGTGGACGACTTTCCGAAGCTCTGGGACAACACATGGCGGGATGCGCAGTATGCATTCGGACGCGTGACGCGAGAGGAACACCTGGCGCGGTTTGGCGATCGCGCCACGCGCAAGTACTCGGCTCTGGCGATGGACGAGCTGGGGGCGTTCATGCGGAGCCACAGCGAACCGAACGATACCGTGTACGTCTTCGGGTTTTCGTCGGGCGCTTACGTGACCGCGGATCGCGCGAGCGCGTCGCGATTCTTCTGGAGCCGGCCGGTGATCGTCGGCTTCAAGGACGGAGAGCCGGGCTACGGCGTCGCTGGACTTCTGACCGACCTGTCGGCGAAGCGCCCGGCGATTGTCGCGCTCCAGCAGCGCGACTGGTATCCGGACGTCGACGACTCGGCCCACTTCTTCATGGCCACGCCCGCGCTTGCCTCGTGGCTTCGTGCGTCCTACACACCCACCACCGGGCCTGAAGGATTCGATCTGTGGGTGAGACGAGCCGACGCGAGATGAGCGCCGCCGCGGACCTGCCGAAGCGGACGTTCGTTCTGGCGCTGCTGGCGGTGCTGATCGCAGGCGGGGTGCTGCGCGGCCTGTTTCCCGCCGCCGACCCGCCGTGGAACCCGACAGTCGGGATCGTGTGGCACGACGAAGGGCCGTGGGTCCACAACGCGCGCAACAAGGCCTTATTCGGCGCCTGGTCGCTCGACAAGTGGAATCCCGTGTACATCGCGCCGGTATTCACGGCGCTCGAGTACCTCTCGTTCCGTGCATTCGGCGTCGGCGTGCGGCAGGCGCGGATCGTCCCCGAAGTCTGCGGCCTGCTGTCGGTCTGGCTTCTGGGTCTCGGCGTATCGCGAATCGCCGGGCGACGCGCCGGCCTGATCGCCGCGGCTCTGCTCGCCACCAACTACATCTACGTGATGTGGAACAGGGCCGCGCTCATGGAAGGCCCGATGATCGCCTTCATGGTTGCCGCCTGGTACTGCCACGCACGAGCGCAGGATCGGTCTGAATGGGGAGTGGCGGCCGGGATCTTTGCCGTGATTGCGTTCTTCACGAAGGCATCCGCCGCCTTTTTCGTGGGCGCCGTCGGACTCGACGCGTTGCTGCGTCTCATTCGGCGCGGCGACGCATCGAACGCGCGCGACAGACGCGCCGAGTGGTGGACGCTGGCGGGCCTGGCGGCGGCGGGGCTCGTGGTCTTCGCGATCTTCGTGCTGCCTCACTGGAGCGAGTATCGGTTCTACAACTGGCAGATGTCGGTGACGCGAAAGCCGAGCTATACGCTCAAGTCGCTCGTCGATCGCGTGACGTGGTTCCCCCTGCAGGATGCTTTCACCTACATGTGGTTCGTCACGGCTGTCGGGACCGTCGCGGCGCTGGGACTCCTCGCGCGCTGGCGCGAGCTGACGGCCGGTGAACGGCTGCTGCTCTTGTGGATGGGGCTTGGCGCGCTCGAGCTGATCGTGCACGACGCCGGCAACGAGCGCCGCTTCGTGCTGTTCGTTCCGCCGCTGGTCGCGCTGACGGCGATCGCGCTCGGCCGCCGCGAGATCGTTGCTGAGTCAACGGAACGCGTGCCACGCGCACGCGCGCTCGCCGCCCTTCCAGTCGTCCTCTACGCCGCGTACTTCGTCGCCGCCTCCGCCGTGCGGGTCGCTTTCCTACGCGAGATCAGTCCCAACGTCAGAATCGCCGCCGCCATCGCCGTCGTTCTCACCATCATCGTCTACGCGACGTGGCCGCGCATTCCCAGGCTGCTCGCGCGCGGCGGATGGAACCCCGCCGCGAGCATGGCGCTGGCGCTCCTGCTCTCCGCGGGATTCGTGATCCAGTACATCCAGTGGGCGCGCGGACGTTCGTACAAGAACTACATGGCGTCGATCGAGCTCGGCCAGACGCTCCCGCCGGGAACGCTGGTGCACGGGAAGCTCGCGAACGGGCTCGCGCTCGAGAACCGCATCCGTCCGATCTTCATCGGACGCGGATTCGGCAACTACGACGACAGAAAGACGCGCGACGATGTGCGATATATTCTGACGTACGTGTCGCCGTGGCTCGGCTATGAGTCGCAGGCGCACGATCCGATCATTCTGGACGTGATCAACGCATACCCCGACCACCGCATCATCAGGACGTTCGACGTCGCGGAGACCGCCACGGGGCATGATCGCGCCGCGCTGATCGACAAGTTCGGCGGGGGCCGGAGTGAAACGGCACTGAGCGGGCGTGCGAAAGATTGACGAACGCGCCATCAAGGCGCATGCGGATCTGCGTTTCCGTTCCGAATACGACTACGCGCTTTTCGAGTACTACCGCAGCGCGAAAGTGATCGCGTTTCTCGAACGCGCGGGCGTCGCGGTCGGTGGCCGCGTGCTCGACGCGGGCTGCGGCGGGGGGGGCATGCCGCTCTCGCTCGCGGAGGAGGCCGGCGCCGTCGTCGGAATCGATCCCGCCGAGCGCTTTCAGGACGCCGGCGCGCGGCTCGCGCGCGAACGCGGCCTGCGGAACCTCCACTTCGCACTCGCCGACGGCATGGCCCTTCCCTTCCGCGACCGATCGTTCGATCTCGTGCTGTCGCATGCGGTCATCGAACACGTGGCTGATGCGCCTTTGTACCTGCGCGAGTGCGCCCGCGTGCTGACACCTCGCGGACACGTCTACCTGTCGACCGCGCCGTATTTGTCGTTCGCGGGCGCGCACCTGCCGCGGTTGAAGGTGCCGGTGCCGCTCCACCTGATCGTCGGCCGGCGGATCGCGTTTGCGACGTTCAGGGTCCTCGCGCGGCACGCGGCGTGGACCCTGAAAGAGCCCGCCAACGAGAACTCGTTCATCAAGTCGGCGAGGCGAGGCGAGATCAAGCACGACGATCTCCTCGAGAAGGTGCGGGTCGCGAGGCTCCGGAACCAGATCGCGGCGGCCGGGCTGCAGATCGTGCGCGAGGAACTGCACGTGACGGCGACCGTTCGGCGCCTGCCCGCGCCGCTCGCGCGGTGGGCCCGCGACAGCGCGCTCGTGCAGGATGCGCTCATCAGCAACATGGAATACGTCCTGGCGGGAGCGTAAGTGGCCGACATCACGCGATACAAACCGGAGGACCGGCGCGCCGTCGAGGCGCTCTACCGGCGCGTGTTCGGCAACGACGCGGCCGAAGCCAGCCGCCTGCGATGGGACTGGCAGTACCGCCGCAACCCGAACAACCCCGGGCAGGAGCCGGAGATCTGGATCGCGCGCGAGGGCACGGCGATCGTGGGCCAGTACGCGACGATGCCGGTGCGGCTCCGCGCGAAAGGACGGGAGATCCAGGGCTCCTGGGGGATGGACGTCATGGTCGCGCCCGAGCGCCAGCGGCAGGGTCTGGGCGAGATCCTGTTCCGGACCTGGGATCGAAATGTCGGCGCATCGCTCGGCCTGGGACTCTCCGATTCGTCGTACCGGCTGTTCCAGAAACTGAACTGGCCGGACGTCGGTCCGGTGCCGTGCCTCGTGAAGCCGCTCACGCGCCGCGCGCTGCGCCGCCCGAACTGGCCGGTGCCGCTCAACCGCCTCGTCTCGGCCGTGACGCTCCCCATCGTCAAGATCGTGGCGCGCACCCGCCCGCTGCGCGCCGAAGTGCGGCTGCTCCAGCGGTTCGACGAGAGCTTCAATGCGCTGTGGGACGAGCTCGCGCCGAAGTTCGACTTCGCCGTCCGGCGCGACGCGGCGTATCTGAACTGGAAGTTCGTCTCGGCGCCTCACGTGCGCTACAGCATCGCGATGCTGCGACGCGACGATCGGAATATCGGCTATGCCGTGTATCGCCACCTCCACGAGCCGCGCGGCCGCGTCACGCTGCTCGTCGACTTTCTCGCCGATCCCGGCGACGAGCCGGCGCTCCGGACGCTCTTCCACTGGATCGATCGCGAGGCGCGGCAGGCCGACTCCGACAAGATCCGCACCTTCGCGATGCACGCGAGCTTCCGCCGCGCGCTCAAACGATCCGGATACTTCCAGGTCAAGTCGACGATGGAGTTCGTCGCGAAGGTGAACGCCGTCGACGTCGGACCCGAATTCTACGAGAACACGGACAACTGGCACGTGACGCTCGCCGACTCGGATCAGGATCGATGAGGCGCGCCGTCGCATGAATCTGCTGGTCGGCATCGACACTGAAGGGGACAATCAGTGGGACGCCGCCGCGCGGGCGAACCAGAAGTTCGAGAACATCTACGCGCTCCCGCGCCTGCACGCGCTCTTCGCGACGCACGGCGTCCGCCCGACTTACGTCATCACGTATCCCGTCGCGAAGGACGGCCGGTCGGCCGAAGTCCTGCGCGAACTGGTGGCGAAAGGTGATTGCGAGATCGGGGCGCACCACCACGCATGGGAGACGCCCCCCTGCACCGAGGAGGACGTCCGTCGTCATCCGTATGCATGCGCGCTTCCGCGCCCCCAATTCGAGGCGCAGCTCGCGGCGCTGACAGAAGCAATCGCCGGCGCGGTCGGCACTCGTCCCATCTCGTACCGATCGGGGCGGTTTGGCTTTTCAGCCGCACATGTCGCAGGTCTCGAGCAGCTCGGTTATCGAGTCGAGTCCAGCGTGGCGCCGCTGTTCTACGAATCGCACAAAGGGGGACCGGAGTTCGTGGAAGCGCGCCTGACCCCGTACTTCCTCGCGTACGACAGCGCGACCGCGCCTGGCACGAGCAACCTGCTGGAAGTTCCGGTCTCGGCCGCGCTGAATCGCCGGCTGCCGCGGTGGATGCAGTTCGCCTATGCGCGGGCGCCATGGCCGTACAACACCAAACGCATCCTGCGCGCGGTCGGGATCGCGCGCATGCGCTGGCTGCGTCCGTCGTACTCCTCGCTCGAGGACATGATTGCGCTCTCGCGCGACCTGACGAGCGCCGGAGAACCCGTGCTGAATCTGTTGTTTCATTCCAGCGAGGCGATCGTCGGCGGCAGCCCGTACAATCGCACTCAGGCGGAGCTCGACGCCTTCCTCGATCGGCTGGATCGGTTTCTGGCCTTCGCGACACGGGATCTCGGCGCGGCGCCGGCAACGTTCGCCGAATTCCGCCGGGCGTACGCGGACTGATGCGCATCCTTCACGTGACGCCGCACCTGCCGCCCGACCAGGCTGCCAACGCGCTGCTGCCCTGGCAGCTCGGCGGCTGGGCGAAGGACCGAGGCGACGACGTCGAGTACGTCGCGCATCCGCCGCGCGCGGGCGGACGCGCACGGCTGGCGGGACCCGTGACCTGGATCGCACGACGCCGCGGCGGATTCTTCGATCGCACGCTGCGCCTCGGGTCACTCTTCGGCGCCGCGCGCATGCGGCGCCTGCTCGTGCCGTGCATCGACCGCGCAGACGTGGTTCACGCGCACAGCAACGGACTGCTTCCGGAGCTTGCGGTCGTGCTCGCGCGCCGCGCGAACAAGCCAGTCGTCCTCACCCTGTACGGCACGGAGATCTGGCACTACCAGCCGAAGCGCGGCCGCCCGGATCTGTTCACGCGCGCCTATCACGACGCGTCGTACGTCACGTTCTACAGCGACGGCTTGATGACGCGCGCGCACGAGCTGGGACTCGGCCGCAGGAATGCCCGGGTCGTCTATCCGCCCGTCGGCGATGCCTTCGCCTGGCATGACGACGAGGCACAGGCCGCGGCGCGGGTCTCGCTCGGCATCACCAATCGTCATCTGCTCCTGAACGTCAAGCGCCTTCACCCGCTCGCCAGCCAGCGAACGCTCCTCGAAGCCATGACCGACGTCGTGCACGTCCACCCGGACTCGCGGCTGATAATCTGCGGGACTGGACCGCTGCTCGAGGAATTGAAAAGCGTCGCCCGGTCCGCGGGTGTCGAGCGCCACGTCGACTTCACCGGCCTCGTCGACAACACGGCCATTGCCCGTTACTGCGCGGCCGCCGACCTGTTCGTGCTTCCGTCGATCCTCGAGGCGCTGCCAACCGTGGCGGTCGAGGCGCTCGCGTCGGGGACCCCCGTCGTGTCGACGGACAACCCTGGCGGCCTCGAGCTGAACGGCGTGTTCGGCGCCGACGTCACGATCGTTCCGCGCGAGCAGCCCATTGCGCTCGGGAAGGCCATTACGCATTTTCTCCGGAACAAACGCCGCACCTTTCCGGGCACGCGCGACACCATCGACCGCGAGTTCCGGCCCGCGTCGGCCGCGAGCCAATACTGGTCGATTTATGAGAGCCTTCGTTGAAGGGGAATTGCCATGGCGCTGATGCAGACGATCTCCGAGGACATGACCGCCGCGATGCGGAGCAAGGACCAGGCCCGGTTGGCGCCGCTCCGCATGGCAAAGGCCGCGTTGATGAACAAGGAAGTCGAGAAGGGGCGTGCCCTCGATGACGCCGAGTCGCAGCAGGTGATCGCGTCGCTGATCAAGCAGCGGCGCGACTCCGCCGAGCAGTTCACGAAAGGCGGACGACCCGAGCTGGCGGCGCGGGAAACCGCCGAGATCGCGGTTCTCGAAAAATATCTGCCGCCCGCCCTCGACCCGGCGGAAATCGACCGGGCCGTCGACGAAGCCGTCGGCGAAACCGGGGCGACGTCGGGGAAGGATCTTGGAAAAGTGATGAAAGTGGTCATGGCGAAGCTCGCCGGCCGGGGCGCCGACGGCCGCGCGATCAACGAAGCGGTCCGCCGGAAGCTCGGAGGATGATTCCACCAAACTTTTCGAGACGGCCGAACGTCTAACTTTTTGAAAGGCACGCACAGCCTCTCATCCATCCTCCTTTGCCCCCGCGGCGACGCGGGGGCTTTTTTGTACCGCCGATTCCATTTTCGACAAACAGCTGTCCGCTCGTTCCGAAAACGGACGCTTGGTAAGTGGCGTAAACACCGTGTGGTACGCTGACCGGACGGATGAGTGAGAAGCTCGCGCGCTCGGCAGGCCTGATCAGCGTCGCCACCATGACCAGCCGGGTGCTCGGCGTCGGCCGGGAGATGGTCCTCGCGGCCTTCTTCGGCGCCGGCGGCGGGTTCGAGATGGACGCCTACAACGTGGCGTTCCGGGTGCCCAACCTTCTCCGCGATTTGTTTGCCGAAGGCGCGATGACGGCAGCCTTCGTCCCCACCTTCACCCGGACGCTCACCGACCGGGGTCGGGAAGCCGCCTGGCGCCTCGGAAGTCTGGTCATCAACGCGCTCGTCATCGTCACGGGCGGCATTGTCGTCCTCGGAATCCTGTTCGCGTACCCGCTCACACGTGCCATCGCTCCGGAGTTCGCGCGGACGCCCGGCGAGCTGGAGCTGACGACGATGCTCACGCGCATCATGCTGCCGTTCCTGCCGACGGTGGCGGTGTCGGTGGCGATGATGGGGATGCTCAACTCGCTGCGGCGGTTCTTCATCCCGGCGTTGTCCCCCGCGATGTTCAACATCGCCACGATCGCGTGCGTGGTCGCGCTGGTTCCCGTCATGCCGCGCATCGGGCTTCCGCCGATCACTGCGATCGCAATCGGCACGCTCGTCGGCGGCCTCGGTCAGATCGCGCTGCAGTGGCCTGCGCTGCGCCGGGAAGGGTTCCGTTACCACGCCGGCGTCGATTTCAAGGATCCCGAGCTGCGCGAAGTGCTCCGGCTGATGGGCCCCGGCACGCTCGGCCTGGCAGCCGTACAGATCAACGTGTTCGTCAACACCTATCTCGCCACGAGCCAGGGACGCGGGGCGGTATCGTGGCTGACCTATGCGTTCCGCGTGATGTACCTGCCGATCGGGCTCTTCGGCGTCTCGATAGCGACGGCGGCGCTGCCTGACATCGCGCGCCGGGCCAACGCACAGGACATGGCCGGCATGCGGTCGACGGTCTCGAGCGCGGTCCGCCTGATGCTGATGTTGAACGTGCCGGCGACCATCGGCCTCATCGCGTTGGCCAATCCGATCATCGCGCTGCTGCTCGAGAGAGGAAAATTCACCGCGCACGACACGGCGGCCACCGCGGCGGCATTGATGTTCTACGCGCCGGGGCTCGTCGGCTACTCGGCGGTGAAGATCGCGTCCCCCAGCTTCTATTCGCTGCGCGACAGCCGCACACCCGTGACGGTCAGCGTCCTGTCAGTGCTGGCGAACCTCGCGCTCAATCTCACGCTCGTGCGCTGGATGGGATATCGAGGGCTGGCGCTCGGAACGGCCCTCGCCGCGATCTTCAACGCAGGAGCGCTGCTGTGGCTCCTGCGCGGCCGCATCGGCGGCATCGACGGCCGACGGATTACGCTCGCGTTCCTGAAGATCCTCGCGGCCTCTGTTGCGATGGGGCTCGCCGCGAGCCTCGCGATCGTCTGGCTCGCGGGGATCGTGCCGGGCTCGAGCACGATCGTACGGGCCCTCCGCGTGGGCCTCTCCATTGGAATCGGCATCGCCGTGCTGGTGGCCTCGGCGCGCCTGCTGAGAATCGCGGAATTCGACGAAGCGTTCAGCCGCGTTCTGCGGCGCCTGCGGGCGGCGGGATGATCCGGCGGCTCCCCGTCCACCCGACGATCCTGTTGATGTCGGCCGCTCACCTGATGGTCGACGGCTACGGAAACATCTACGCGCCGCTGCTCCCGATTCTGATTCCGCGACTCGGACTCACGCTTGCGGCGGCGGGCACGCTGACGATGCTGTTTCAGATGGCAGCGTCGGTGGCGCAGGTCGGATTCGGTCACGTGGCGGACCGATGGCGTCCGCGCACGCTCATCAGGTCTGGCCCGATCGTTTCGATCACGCTGCTCAGCCTGGTCGGACTTGCGCGCACGAAAGTCCAGCTCGCGGCGATCCTCGTTGCCGGCGGGCTCGGCGCCGCAGCGTTCCATCCACCAGCCGCCGCGCTCGCGCATCGGCTTGGCGGCGATCGGCCAGGATTCACCATGTCGGTGTATATCACTGGCGGCACGCTCGGATTTTCGCTCGGTCCGCTCCTGTTCGCGCCGTTTGCGCAGCGCGTCGGCATTCAGTGGACGCCGCTGCTGGCGATCCCCGGACTGCTCGTCGTGACGTTCTTCGTACGGCGCGTGCCTCCCATTCCGTTGCACCCGGCCGCGCATCGCGGTTTCCGTGCCCTCCGGCCTTACGCGAAACCGCTCGGGCTGCTGTACGCCATTGTCGTCCTGCGGACGCTCGCGTCGCTCACGTTCGCGACGTTCGTGCCGGTGATGCTCACGCGGCGTGGACTGTCGGTGGCGCAAGCAGGCGCGTGCGTCGCCGTCTACTTGTTCGCAAGCGGCGTCGGAGGATTCTTCGGAGGACCGGCCGCGGATCGATTCGGCCCACGCAAGGTCATTGCGCTCTCTCTCGTCGCCTCGTGCCCGTTCCTGTTCGCCGCACCGTTCCTGACGGGCTTCGCGTTCGTTGTCGTGCTGGCGTTCGGCGGACTGTTTCTACAGTCGACGCTTCCCGTAAATGTGACGTTCGGACAGTCGCTCGCACCGGTGAGCGCGGCCACCGTGTCGTCGCTGATGATGGGCTTCGCGTGGGGAATGGGCGGACTCAGCGTGCCATTTGTGGGAATGATTGCGGACCGCGTCGGCATCGAGCACACGCTCGTCGGCGTTTCCGTCATGCCGTTGTTTGCGGCAGCCTGTGCGCTGCCGCTGCCGGCCCGCGCTGGCGCTGCGACCGCTCCGCAGCCGTCGGAGGTCATCGTTCCGGAGAGCAGGGCGTGAGGGTCGCTGTGGTACGATAGTTTCTTTCACCCCCGCAGCGATGCCCCGTTATCCCCGAACCCACGCCGTCACGTACGCATTCGGTCCAGGTCCCATTACCCCGGCCGTCAAATGGATTATCTGGGCCAACATCGGCGCCTTCATCGCCGGGCTGGGTTTCCATCACCTCCCTGACTATCTCGGCCTGGTTCCGCAGGACGTCATCGAACGCGGCTGGCTTTGGCAGGCAGTGACGTACATGTTCCTGCATGGGAGTACGCTCCACATCCTCTTCAACATGCTCGGCATCTGGATGTTCGGCGTCGAACTGGAACGCATGTGGGGGACGAGGTTCTTCCTGAAGTACTACGCGATCACGGGTGTCGGCGCGGCGATCTGCACCATCGTGGTTGCACTGCTTCCATTCGCGCTGACGGGTTTGGCCTATAAGGTCCCCACGATCGGCGCGTCGGGCGCGTTGTATGGCCTGCTTGTCGCGTATGCGTTGTACTTCCCCGACCGCCCGATCCTGATGTTCCTGCTGTTTCCCGTGCCGGCGAAATTCTTCGTCATCATCATCGGCGCGATTTCATTTCTGTCCGCAACTGGCAGCACAGGATCGCCTACCGTTGCGCACGTGGCGCATCTCGGCGGCATCGTGTTCGGCTACTTCTACCTGAAGGGCGGCCGCGGCGGCCTCACCGCGGAAATCAAATACCGCTATTTGAAGTGGAAGATGAACCGGCTGCGGCGCAAGTTCGACGTCTACTCCGGCGGCCGGTCCGACTGGGATCGCAAGGTGCACTGACATCCCGCCACGACTGCGCGCCGTCTTCATCGCCGGCCTGGTCCTCCGCGCGCTCGCGCTGCCGCTCTACGGCACCGAGGACGTCTTCGTCTGGAAAACCTGGAGTTACGGCGGACTCGAGCAGGGCGTCACGCAGCTTTACGGCGTCGGAGGCTCACCTCCGGAACGGAGGATCGTCCACTGGGGCGATCGCGCCACGACCGTCGACTACCCGCCGCTCGCGCTGTACGAGCTCGCAGCCGCCGGCGCCGCGTATCGTCTGTTCGATCCCGCCTTTCACGACTCGCATCTGCTGAACGCCGCGATCAAGCTGCCGCTGCTCATCGCAGAGATCGCGTTGTCGGTGCTTCTGTGGCGAGCCATTCAGCGGCGATACGGCGATCGCGCGGCATCGTGGGCGTTCGCGGCGTACTGGGCAAACCCCGCGATGATTCTCGCCGGGCCTGTCCTTGGCTACCTCGATCCGCTGATGGCGTTGCCCGCCGTGTGCGCGATCATCGCGGCCGCGGCCGGCTCCTCCTTCGCCGCGGGGGCGCTGCTCGCCGTGGCGTGCCTGACGAAGGCGCAGGCCGTTTTCCTGACCCCCGTGGTCGCGCTCGGATGCTGGGCCGCAGGACGCGCGCGAGGCGTCGCGGCAACCACCGCCGGCGCTGCCGTCGTGTCGGGCCTTGCCCTGGCGCCGTTCGTCGCGGCTGGCGCGTCGCGGAACCTCCTGCAGGGCGTCGGATCGCTGCTGCGGCACGACATGCTCTCCGCCGACGCGGCGAACCTGTGGTGGGTTGTCACCTACATCATGCGCGCGGCTTACGCCGTTCACGATCTCGGCGTCTGGGGCGCCTGGACGATGACGGTGCGGATCCTCGGAATCTCACGCGTGGTTGCGCTTGGCTATCCGAACCCCCGGCCGATCGCGACCGGTGCGGTCATCGCCGCGGCGTTGTGGGCGTTGTGGAGGGTCCGACGCAGCCCGGACCTGCCGGCGCTTCTGGCGTGCGCCGCTTTCATCGTGCACGCCTACTTCGTGCTGGGCGTGCAGGTCCACGAGAACCATCTGTACCTGGCGGTGCCGCTCCTTGTGGCAGCGGCCGCGGTCCATCCCCGTCTTCGGCCGGTGTTCTACGGCGTCAGCGCCGTCTTCGCGTTGAACCTGTTCCTGTTCTTCGGCCTGGGCCGAGGCTTCCCTCTGCCGCCGCGGAACCTGACGATCGTCGATACGACCGTGCTGCTCGCGGCGGTGAATTGCCTGCTGTTGATCGTCCACGCCCGACGACTGGCGGGGCTTCAGCGTTCGACTGTCTTGTGAAAATACGAGTCGGTGTGATCCAGCCAGTCCTGACGGATCGGGCTGAAGACATCGAGCTCGAACGTGTCGTCGAGCGCCTCCGCCTGGTGCTCGACCCACGACGGAATGTGCAGCACTTCCCCTTCCCGCACGGTGATCTCCTCGCCGTGGATGAGGAACTTCATCGCTCCCTGGAGCACGTACGTCATCTGCTCGCTCTCGTGCGAGTGCATCGGCACGAGCGCACCTTTCTTCAGGTAAATCTGGGCGACCATCTCACGCTCGCCGGTTACAATTTTGCGCGAGATCATTTCCGTCACCTTTTCCAGCGCGATTTCGTCCCAGCGATGGAGCCGGATCGTGTTCGGAGTCACGGTCATCCTTATACCACCTCCGGCCGAATGTTATAATCTAGCGTTTGGCCGCATGAAAGGATCCGCTGTAAGCAACGGCAAGCGCGCCGGCGCCCAGGGTGCGGACGCGTACGACGGCCTCACGCGCGAAGACCTTCTCCGGGCGTACCGGACGATGGTGTTGTCGCGACGCATCGACGACAAGGAGATTCAGCTCAAGAGCCAGAGCCTGATCTTCTTTCAGATCAGCGGCGCGGGCCATGAAGCGGTGCTCATCGCGGCGGGCCAGGTGCTGAAGCCTGCCTACGACTGGTTCTATCCCTACTACCGCGATCGGGCCCTGTGCCTGATGCTCGGCATGACGCCGCTCGAGATGTTCCTCGCGGGCGTCGGTGCGGTGACCGATCCGGCCTCCGGCGGCCGGCAAATGCCGTCGCACTGGGGCCACAAGGCGCTGAACATCGTGTCCCAGTCCAGTCCAACCGGCACGCAATGCCTGCAGGCGATTGGCGCCGCCGACGCCGGCGTCCTCTACGACAAAGTGACGGCGATTCCTCGACGCGAGGAGCGCTTCAAGCGCGACGAAGTCGTGTACATGTCGGTCGGCGACGGCACGACGAGCGAAGGGGAATTCTGGGAATCGCTCAACGTCGCATGCCTCGAGAGGCTCCCCGTGGTCATCCTCGTCGAGGACAACGGCTACGCGATTTCGGTTCCCGTCGAAGTCCAGACCGCCGGCGGCGACATCTCGAAGCTGGTCGCATCGTTCCCCGGCCTTTCCGTCCAGAGCATCGACGGGACGGATTATCTCGCGAGCTACCGCGCGATGCGCGACGCCGTCGAGTACGCGCGCGCGCGCAAGGGACCGGCGCTCGTCCATGCCAGGGTCACCCGCCCGTATTCGCACTCGCTCTCCGACGACGAGAAGCTGTACAAAACGGCGGACGAGCGCGCGCTGGAGGCGACGCGCGATCCGATCCTGAGGATGGCGGCGTTCCTCAAGGAGGAAGAGCTCGCGACCGGGCAGCAGCTCGACGCTATCCTGCGCGAGGTGGACGCGGAAGTGAACGACGCGGCGGACGCGGCCACGAAGGCAGCCAGACCCGCGCCGGAGACGGCCGCGCTCTACGTGTACTCGCCGGACGTCGATCCGACCTCGGAGGCATTCAGCAGCGAGCCGGCGCCGCAGGGGAAGCCGGACACGATGGTCTCGGCGATCAACCGCACGCTGAAGGACGAGATGGCGCGCGACCCTCAGATCGTCGTCTTCGGCGAAGACGTGGCGGACTGCAGCCGCGAGGGCACCCTCGACAAGGTCCCGGGCAAGGGGGGCGTCTTCAAAGTGACGCACGGGCTGCAGCGCGCATTCGGCAGCGCCCGCGTGTTCAACTCGCCGCTCGCCGAAGCGAGCATCATCGGCCGGGCGACCGGGATGGCGACGCGTGGCTTGAAGCCGGTCGTCGAGATCCAGTTCTTCGATTACATCTGGCCGGCGATGATGCAGATGCGCGACGAGATGTCGATGCTGCGCTACCGGTCGAACAACACCTTCAGCTGCCCGATGGTGATTCGAACCGCGATTGGCGGCTACCTGCGCGGCGGCGCCCCCTATCACAGCCAGTCCGGCGAAAGCATCTTCGCGCACTGTCCCGGGATCCGTGTCGTGTTTCCGTCGAACGCGCAGGATGCCGCCGGCCTTCTGCGCACCGCGATCCGCTGCGACGACCCCGTCTTGTTCCTCGAGCACAAGCATCTATACCGGCAGACCTACAACAAAGGGGAATATCCAGGCCCTGACTACATGGTCCCCTTCGGCAAGTCCGCGGTCCGGCGCGACGGAGAAGACGTCGTGGTGTTGACCTGGGGCGCGCTGGTGCAGCGATCGCTGCTGGCCGCGCAGCAGGCCGAGAGGGAGGGCGTCAGCACGAAAGTCCTCGACCTCCGGTCGATTGCCCCGGTCGACTGGGACGGGATCGCCGCCGCCGTGAAGCATACCAACCGCGTCGTGATCGCGCACGAGGATCAGCTGACGTGCGGGTTCGGCGCCGAGCTCGCCGCGCGCATCGCCGACGAGTTGTTCGAGCACCTCGATGCGCCGGTGCGACGCGTTGCGGCGCTCGACACGCCGGTGGCCTACAGCCCGATCCTCGAAGAGGTCATCCTGCCGCAGTCGTCGCACGTCCTGAAGGCCATTCTGGACGTCGCGCGCTACTAATCCGCGTTGAACGTGTAGCAACCGGGCGTCACCAGGACCTTGTGGTCCGTCGTGAAGAAGAAGTGCGTCGGCGCGATGACTCCCGCCGCGCGGAACTGCAGGATGCGCCGCTTGTCGCCCGAGGCGTCGTAGACGTAGGTGTACGGCGCGACGAGGGAAATCCACAGGCTGCCCGACGAGTCGACAGCCGCCGTGCGCACCATGGCGGGAACGATTGGCAGATCGCCGCGCCGGCGCGGCCACGTCGTCGGCATCTTGCCCACGTACGGATCCATCTCGATTCCCTGAATGGCCCGCTCGAACACGAGCTTTCCATTCGTGTCGTATTTCCGGAACGTCGGCACGCCCGAGAGGAATACGAAGTAGTAGCCCCCTTTCGGGTTCACCAGCACGATGCCGACGTTCAAGGCCGCATGCACGGGCGGATCGCTCTCCTGCCCGGTCGGCCGGAGCTCGCCGAAGGTGCGCAGCGGCGTTCCGCTGGGGAGGTATTCGATCACCAGCGCGCCGTTCTCCGGCTGGCTGATGAGCACCGTCTGGCCCGTGTACTCCAGCGACGCGAGGCCGCTCAGATACATGCTGCCGAGCGTGATCTGCGGAGCCCCGCGGCCCGGCATCGTGAACCCGCCCATCGTCGTGCCGCTCGCGAGGAAGAACTGCACGCGCTGCTGCTCTCTGGGTGTGTCGGCGATCACGAACGTACCGTCGGGCGCCGAATCGAACGCGGTCGGCATCAGGATACGGCCCGGCTCAGCCCCGATCTGCACGATCTTCTTCGGCGCGTCGGCGCCGCGTGCCACGGTAAAGACCGCGTGCGCGCGGCGATCGAAAACGATGAACTCGCCGGATGGCGCCGTCTGGCAGGCCGCGATTTCGTCGAACGCCGCGGCGATGTGCGCGGCGAGTCCGCCGATCGATCGGCGCTCCTCGACGTCCAGAAGCGGCGGGTCCAGAGCGCTCAGCGCGACTGCGACGGCGAGCAGCCCGCGGAGCATCATCACACCAGTTTTCCGAGCGGACCCAGATCGATGTTGAGATCCTCCGGCTGCAGTCCGAACTGAGCGCCGAGATCGCGGATCGTCTCTTCGAGCCGCATGAGGGCGAGCCCGACTGCCTCGGTCTCCTCGGCTGTCAGCGTCTTCGCTTCCATACGGCGGATCGCCTGTCGTTCGAGCACCCGTCGGATGAATTCGACAAGGGTGAGAACGAGCTTCGCGACCGAGCGCCGCACGTCCTCCGGATCCGCATTCCAGCGCGGCGGCGGCACCGACGCCAGTCGATTGAGCTCCGCGCGCAGCGATTCGATCTCCTCGATCTCCAGCGCACCGACCCGACGGGGGGCGCCATTCGGCGCACGGACCCTTGTCCGGGCCCCGCGAGAGCCGACCGGTTTTCGCGAGCGCGACCGCCGCTTCACGACCATAGATCGGGGACGAACGCGAACGGTGGCCATGGCCCGCTGATCGCCACGTTCGACGACTCGAATGGCGCCACCGCGCGGCGGTACTCCGGCAGCGCCGATCTGTCGATGAGGTGATAGAGCATCCACTTGACGCGTCCGTCGCCGGAATGCACGCGCTCGTCGGCGACGAGACCGCGCACCGCGCGGCTGATTTCCGCGGCGTCGCCGGTTGGAACAGCCGCAGCCTGCCGGCGGCGCTCCTCGAGATACGCGGCCCCGCCGCCGGCGCGCGGTCTGGATTCATCACGCTCGGGGTTCGCGTCGCGCGACGCGAAGATCCGCACGGTCATCTGTACCCGGCCGGCAACGAGCTCGAGAGTCTTTCGAATCGAGCCGAGCCGCATGGAAACGACTGCCTCGAGCTCGCGGCTGTCAACGAGCGCCCCAAACCGAACCGGCAGGATCGCGTCGACGGCGCCCGCAATCTTGATGACGATCTCGTGCTGCGTACGGAGCGCCGCCTCGGACACTGGCGGCCGGCGGCCGACCCGCTCGACCGCCGCGTGGACGCCCGCCACTTTCACGAACTCGATCCGCCGGTTCGCGTGGCGCAGCGGCGGCGCAGCCTGACCCGTGAGCGCAAACACGTAGAACGCGCTCATCGCTCGGGCGGCAGCACACGGTCGGCCGCGCACAGCAGCGCCGACAGCCGAAGGTACACGAGGTCGACGCCGGCCAGTGCAAGGATCACGTCCGCATTCAGCACGACGCCGCGGTTGAGCAGGTTGTCAATCACATCGACCAGTGACGCGTCCCCGTCATCGAAGATTCGCGCTATCTGCGGCCGTGGAATCGTCATGCGGTGTGGAGGGGGCGGATGCTCGGTGCGCGGCGGCGGCGGTGGCATGCGCGGCCGCTTCGCGGGCCGGGCGGCCGGGATCATCGAGGGTCGCGGCTTGCGGCGGCTCACTGTCGCGCCGGCTCCTGCACGAAGTTGTAGGCGGGCCACGGCCCCGTCACGGTAACTTCCGTGCCGGTCTTCGTGGCCGCGACCGCGAGCTTCCGCGCAGCTGCCTTGAAGCGCGAACGGCGCGCCGTCGGAACCAGAAAGGCGGCATCCAGCAGCGGCGCGACGGCCCCTTCCGGCGCGTCGTCACGCCGCCGCGCGTCACGCGAGATCGCCGACAGGGTGCTGTATGCGTGCTCGGCGGAGTCCGCGGCCGTTCGACTGCGCTCGCGCGCGAGGTCGCGCGCCTCCTTCTTGGCGGTCAGGAATGCAACTCCGGATGTGGGTGTGGTAGGCGCGGGTCCTAAGACCGCGGCCCTACCGGTAATGCTCCCACCGGACGAAGTAATGCGCACGCCCCATTCTTCGCAGCCGGAGATGCGCCGGACGGCCGCGAGAATCTCCTGGCGCCGAGCGCGCATCGCCTCGCGCGCGCGATCCTCGCTCGAAAACATCGTGAACAGCTTCATCGGCACGACGGTCACGTTTTTCTGCTGCGCAAAGTGCTCGACGACCGATTCGTGCGCGACCGCGATGTCGCCGACCCACGCCAGATCGCGAAGCGACGACTCGAGCACGGCGGGCCCGTACGACGTCAGCGGCACGGATGCGCAGACGATCCAGACCGAGCCGCCGGCGTCGAGCAGCCGCGGCGGCGTGGCGCCCGGCAGGCCCGCGGGAGCGCGGGACGCGCGCGGCTTCGCGGAAGCCCGTGCGACGCAATACACGTACGTGGCGCTCGCGTCCATCGACGAAATCGATGATATCCCACGACTCGGGGCTAGACCCGCCACCGGGTCTGCCACGCATGAAGCGCCGCCGGACGGTGAGGAGGCGGCAACTCGGCGGGCGTCAAGACGATGGGAACCGTTCGCGGGCGGCGCCGCCGGAGCTCGCCTATTTCGCGCTGCTCGGCCCGCCCTTCCCGGCGGCATGCCGCGCAGACACCCCTGCCGACAGCGTTGACCACGATCGCCGGCACGTGCATCTGCATCGCGTCGAGCCGCGACATGAGCCGAAGCGTCTCCGCACGCGGGAGCGCCGCGCCACGCGCAACCACGACGAATGCGGCGCGGCGTGAATCCGCGAGCAGGGCACGCAGCCGTCCGAGTCCCTGCGACAGTCGGAGGAGCATGCCGCCGAAGTCCCCGATCCCGACCACGGCCTGATACTTCAGAACGAGCGACATCAGCGCCTTCGTCCAGCCCTGCACCAGGGCGGGCATCTCGAGCAGCCGAAGTGCGTGGCCGCTCGGCGCAGTGTCCATGATCACGAGCGACGCGGGATCCGACTCTGTCGCCTCGATGACGTCGAGGATCGCCGCGAGCTCGTCGATCCCGGGCGGCGCGAGATCGACCAGTCCCTGCATCACGCGACGGTCGTGGCCGGCATCGATTCGCACGCTTCCTTGACCGCGAGACAGCCGATCGAACAGCGCATCCACGGCGTCGGCGTAATGCGCGCGGACCGTGCGGAAGGCCGCCGTCGCATCCAGTTCGCGCGCCAGCAGGTTGCCGGGGGCGCCGCGGACGGGAGCCGGCGTGTCGGACACGGGCGATCCCAATGCATCCGCGAGCGAGTGGGCCGGATCCGTGGACACCAGGAACACGCGCCGATCGCCGGCGCGCCGCGCAATCGCGATCGCCGCTGCGGCCGCACAGGTCGTCTTTCCCACGCCGCCCTTGCCGCCGAACAGCACCAGCCGCCTTCCCTCGGATGCAACGATCGCTGCGACGTCGGCGCGGTCTGAGCCGGGCACCGCCGCTCGCCACCTGCCCGTCGCGGTTCGGAGCCGGCCGGTTCCGGGCGCGGCTCCGGCCTCGATCTCACGCCCGATCCCCGCCAGCGCACGGGCTCCCGCCGGCTCGGACGGCCGCGCGGCGACGGCGATCATCCCGACCCGTGGCAGCCGTTTCCGAATCGCGTCAACGGCGCCGCGTTCGAGCCGCCGGCGCCGATCGCACCAGCCGCACGGCCGTTCCCGTTCCGGCGTCAGGCGATTGACGATCACGTCCGCGAGCGGAATCCCGTCGCCGAGGAGCGCCGCCGATGCATCCACCGTCTCCTCGACAGCCATTGGTTCGGCAAGCGTGACCCAGGACACGTGCGTGCGCGCTGCGTCCCGCAGCAGCGCGTGCAGCGCGCGTGCGTCGCGATCGATCTCCGCAATCAGCGCGTCTTCGGCATCCGGCGTCCAGCCGCCGCGCAGCGCCTCCACCATCACGCGATGCTTCGACTGCATCTCGTCGAACACGCGCGCAACGATCTGCAGCGTGCGCGGCATGCCGAGCATGCGCAGCGTGTGTCCGGTCGGGGCGGTGTCGACGACAATGAGATCGTAGCGGCCGGTCGTGGCGAGGCGGTGAATCTCGATGAGCGCGGCGAGCTCGTCGATGCCGGGCCATGTCAGGCGCAGCAGGCGCGACACGTCCTCGTGATCCAGCCACGTTCCCCGCAGCGCCATCCGCTCGAGCCTGGAGCGGCGTGCACGGATCCAGCGGCCGAGTGCCGCGCGCGCATCGATCTCGACGGCTTCGAGAAAGCCGCGGCGGAGAGGAATCCTCGTGGGTCTGGCGCCGAGCACAACGGTCAGCGCGTCGCCCAGAGACGGTGCGGGGTCGGTGGAGATGACGAGCGTGCGGCTGCCCTTCAGCGCCGCCGCGATCGCGATGC
>Ga0075434_100000466_pt1 | contig 30336 bp, 32 predicted proteins | sample RhiMethybrSRZTD3_FD_75298 | JGI IMG/M metagenome (GOLD analysis project Ga0075434, IMG submission 75298) | Populus rhizosphere microbial communities from Tennessee, USA - Rhizosphere MetaG P. TD hybrid SRZTD3 | ecosystem: Host-associated > Plants > Roots > Rhizosphere > Soil | place: USA...
CAGTCGACGTGGCCAGCCAGCGCGGCGCGCGCACCGAGATCTGCGGCCAGGGCGGCGATCGACGGCAGGTCCTGCTTGCCGCAGTCGATGACGGCGTGACCGGCCGAGTCGGTGTAGGGCTTGGTTTTGGTGCACGAGATGGTGAGAGTCCACCAGATGGTAGCGGAGAGCACAGCGATTACGGTTCGAAGCAGCACGATGGGTCCTTTCAGTGGGTAGCGCTAGGAGTCACTCCCGATTACGTTCCGGGGCATGACGAGCGAGGTGTGGATGTACATCGGCATGGGCGCGGTCGCCGCAGCTGCCATCACCGTCGCGGTGGCGTTCATCCGTTCGTCTCGCCGGAAGCCGTGACGGGTGCCGGTCGCTGCGTCACCGTCGACGGGATCGCGAGAGGCACGGCGCCGGCCACCGCGAACCCGATCGTGTCTGGGTCCATGCCGAGTCGCCAGCCGATCACCGAGCCAACGACGCTCAACACCGCGGTCAGGAGCGACAGCGTGCGCCCGTGCGCGATCCAGGCTTCGCTCTCGTTTCGCTTCAGGAACCACCGGACCGCGACGTAGGCGACGAGCACGCCGCCCCACCATCCGTATTTTCCGACGGGGAGACCGGGGTCGACAGCGACCGCGCCGGTGTCAGCATGCGCGACGGCCCAGCCGATGAGCGACGCGAGCATCGTGACGAGCAGGTACGCGATGGCCGTGCCGAGGAGCGTAAGGGAGACAAGGGCAACTCTGCGGTGCGTGTTCATGGATCCTTCTTCTGCGGCGCGGGCCGCGGGGTGATGTCGTAGTCGTAGTCCCGTCGGTGGTCGGTGCTGATCCGCGCGGCCTTGAGCTCGGCGATGTCGCGCTGGATCGTCAGCACGCGCTCGATCATGATCCCGTCGCGTTCCGCCTTGGCCTGCAGCGTGGCGATGATCGCCGCCGCCGAACCGACGAGGGCGGTCACGACGGCGACAGCGGCCTTCCAACCGATGCCCTTGACGGAGCGGACCGTGTTCTCGATCGGTGCGACCCGGCCGGCGATGTCGGCGACCTGCGTGCTCAGATCGGCCATCTGCCTCGCCTGCTTGTCGATCGCCGCGACCACCTGCTTCTCGATCTCCTTCTGCCCACTCTTCTCCTTGTCGCGGTGCCTCGAGATCGCCCGCGCGAGATTGAGCATCAGGACGTAAACGTCATCCGCCGAGCGCCGCAGCGCCTCGACCTGCGCGTAGTCGTCGACGTCGAGCTGGCCGTTGAGCAGCAGCTCGAGCGGTGCGGTAACCTCGTCGTCCGGTTCGGGCCGCACGACGGGCACGCCGCGGACCCACGAGCGACGGTGCCGCTCGCGCTCGGACTCCGACATGCGCCATGCCTTCGGGGTGCGACCGGCCCCAGTGCCGTGGCCCGGGGTGACTTTGTCGTCGAAGTCATCTCCGTCGTCGTCGGTCATCGGAGTCCTATCGACGGGCCGACCATGCCGCCCGCACCGGCCGCGATCAGCTGGAAGATCGCCGCGGCGTGGCGCACACCGACGGTCGCGTAGCTGTTGTCAGCGTAGTGCAGGTTGTCTACCCGCAGAGCCAGGTCGTCCTCGTTGATGAGCGCTCGCCGCGACGGCTTGACCGCAACGAAGGAGGCCTCCGCAGTCTGGACCGCAGGACCGTCGGTCACCGCGCCTGCCGTGATGGAGACCTGTGACAGTCGATCGACCGAGATGACCAGGTCGCTGGCATTCGCGCAGTACCGGGCACCGATCGCGTTGAACAGCGCGGTGATGTTCGTCAGGTACGCTGCGGCGAGCGGAGCCGAGAGCGCGTCGCTCGTGCCCTGAAGCCACGCGACCGCGCCGCGGCGGAGCGACGACTGCGTCTTGCGCTGGATATCCTCGATCTGCGTGAGCATCGTTGCGTGCCAGAACGGCGGTCCCGTGTTCGGATACACCGTCGTCGGCTTCCACTTGTCCATGTCGCTCGAGTCGATCCAGATCTGACCGACGGCCCACTCGTTGGGCATCATGCGGTGCAGTTCCTTGCCCATCGACACCTCGGGGCCGCACGTCCCGACTCCGAGCGATCCGCCCATCGAGATGAGCCGCGGGCCGAGGCCCCGCACGCCGCTGACCGGGTCGAGCACATCGCCGTTTGGCGGGTCGGCGGCGAGTAAGCCGCGCGACACGAATGGGATGCTCGCGTCGGGCGTCGCGAAATTCGTGTAGTTGTTCACGTTCGCAGCGATGCACAGGCCGCCTGCGTTCGACTGGCCCATCACGAGGAGCAACCGACGGGTCATGACCATGGGATCGTCGCTCCTAGCCCTTGCAGCAGTGTCTTGAGCTGGGCATCGCTGATCTCAGCGGCAGCGCCGCTGAACTCCGCGCCGTACGAGTGCACTGCTGCGCTCGACAGCGCCGTGTGTCCGCCGAACCAGATCGCCGAGCCGCTGTTCGGAAGAACGAACGTGCCCGACAGCTTCTCGAGCTGCGTGAACAGGGTGATCGTACTGGCCGTGATGTTGACGCGCATCGCGATCCACCCGACCGTGTTGTGGTAGTCGTTCAGCGATGGAGTCGTCGCGCCGGCGACGATCTGAAGCACGCCAGATCCCGCCGCATATCTGATGATCGCGCCGGTCTGCACGCCCATGATGTCGCGCGCGGACGCGGCCGGCAGGGCACCGAAGTCGATGTAGTGGAGCAGCAGGGTCGAGGTGGTTCGCGGATCCGGCGCCCCTGTCGTCCCGACGAGCCGCTCGCTGCTTCCGCCGTCGGCGCTCTTGTATCCGAGTCGCGACGCGCCCGCGACCGCCTGCTGTGCCAGGTCAAGCGTGTTCGTCAGCGTGCATCCTCCGGCGCCGGTGTCCGCTGCGTTGCCGGTGCCCTGGAGCGCCCACACGTTGCCGGGGTTGCCAGTGGCGAGCCCGATCGCAGTCATGAACGTGGTCCACTCGGCCGTACTTGCCGGGTAGTAGTTGAGGTTCGTCGCGTCTCGCGTCACGCCAGCGATCGAGGCCTGGATCGTGGTGTTCTCGGTGTCGGTCTGCTGCGTCGCGTTCGCCGCGGTTAGGATCGTGCTGCTCGTGACGGTGGTGTTCGACCCGGGCGCCGTGGCCGTGATCGTGATTGCCGGCGCGGCACCCGTCGGCAGCGCATTGGCCGTCGCGGTGACGACCTGACCGACCCGCGACAGCGACCATCCGGTACCAGCGCTCGAGACATACACGAGCTGCGCGTCGAGCGTGAACGTCACGGTCACACCAACCGCATCGCCCGCACCGGTGATGGTCACGGATGTCGTGTACGTGAAGTTCGTCGACGCATTGACCGGATCGGCCGAGTCGGCGATCGACACGGTCATGGTCGTCGTCGGGGCAAGCGGTTCCCCGCCACCACCAATGCGACCGCCGATGCCTATGCCGATCGTGAGGCTCATTATCCCTTGCCGTGCCCAGAGACCCGCAGCGGGCCGCCCGTGCCGCCGACGAGGACCGCGATTCGAGTGCGGTACGCCGCGCTCTCTGCGATGTTGAACCGCCCACCGCCGAGACCGGCGCCCGTAGCTGCCAGCACGCCGCTCGATGCGGACCATCCGGTGCCGTCGGCGCCGACGAAGCCTGAACTGGGGTCCTCGGTGATCCACTCGCCGACCGTCGAGCTCTTGTTCGGGACGTCGCGCTCGTCGTGATCGGTGTCCTGAACGGTCGCCGACGTGATGATCAGGCCGTTCGCTGCGGCGGCGCTGGCGTACGCGGTGAGCGTTCCGCTGATGAACGTCGCGTCGGGCCCGCCCAGGATGTAGTAGTACGTCTGGCCGGCCGTCAGCGTGTACGTGCCTCGCGGACCCTCGTTGGTGAGCGGGTCCCCGTTGCTATCGATCGGCGTGATGTAGCGCCCGCCGGCGCGTGGCATTCTGCTCATAGGTCACCTCATGGCTCGTCGGTCACTGCCCGTCTGGTAGACGGACGTCAGGTTGGTGTTGGCCGCGATGGACGGCGTCGGCGCCTGCTGCGGTGCGGGCTGCGCGTCCGTGATCGGCGATGGCGCGTGCGCGGTCGCCAGGATCGCGGCGTGGTCGGGATGCAGCGAGTCGTCGAGCGGCACCTTGAACACGAGAGATCCGCGGAGTCGCTGCTCGTACGGGACCGGCTTGCTCGCGTCGCCGATGCGGTCCATCAGCCGCTGCTGCGCGTACTGGAGCAGCTTCGGGTAGACGGCCGCGGCGGTCTGCGCCTTCGCGGGCGTCGGGTCGATGAACGCCTGCTCCGGGTCGTGGACGACCGCGAGGCGCTGCGACAGTTCGTACGCCGCTGCTTGCGACGGCAACCACTCGCGCTTCGAGTAGGGGTTCGGCGGTGGCGCCTTGGGCATGACCTTGGCGAGCGCCTCGAACCGGGCCGTCAGGTGCTTCTCGGCCGCCTCGATGAGGTCCGGGTCGACCACGCCGCGCATCTCCTTGCGCACAAGCGCGGACACCAGATCCGGCCGCGTCGACGCGTTGGCGATCTCGCGGATCCGCACCGCTGCCAGCTGCTGCGCGTTGGCGCCCTTCGGGGCGTCCGGCTCACCGTCGTCGAACACCCGATGGCCGAGGACCGTAGTCGCCGCAACGATGCCACCCCGCCCCTTGCTCGCCCCGGCCTCCACGAGACCGAGCGTCCGATCCACCGCGACGGCGATCTTCTCCTTGGTCCGCGTGACCAGTGCCGCCGCGCGCGCGTCACCGGTGGCCGACACGCGGCCGACCATGCGACCAGTGGCGTACTTGAGCGCCTTGTACTTCAGGTACATCGACAGCAGTGGACCGATCACTGGGATGTCCTTCGGATGCGGAACGCCTGGGATGCCGACCTCGCCGGCGATCCCGATGGCTGTGGAGATCGAACCGAGCGTCGAGGGCGAGGTCGGTGCCGCCGGCAGCGGGCGAGCAGCCTCCGCAGCGGCCCGGGCCTGCGTCGCGGCTTCATCGGCACTGCGCGACCCGATTCCCGCTTCGGTCTCGGCGATCTTGGCGCGCTGGAGCGCGACGTCGGCAGCCCCGTGCTCGGACTTCGCCGCTGCGAGCGCCTCCTCGGACGTCGGGGGCAACGCGGGCTGGCCGGCGTACTTGCCGTAGCGCTGCTCGAGATCCTCCCACGACGGACGCGCGGGGGCCGCCGGAACTGCAGCGGCCTGCTGTGCGCGGCGTGCCTCGCGTTCGGCCGACCCTGCCGCCATCCTCGCCTCGGACCGCTTGCGGCTCTCGTCGACCACGGTCCGCGGCCTGCCCTGCGAATCGACGCTGTCATCGATCGCGCGCGTGGTCCGCGCCATCTGCTTGCGCTCTGCGTGGTCCTCGGCCTCGCGGAACGCCGTGGCTGCTTCCTGTGCCGCGGGCGGCGCCTCCGGCCCGAGCGCCTCGGTCAGCTTGGCCGACGCGCGCTCGTACTTGGTGACGACCTCGGCAGCTGCCGCGACGTCCTCGACGGCGTTCTGTGCTGCGGCTGGGGCGACTACACCGCGCGCAGATCCTCCGGCCTTGATCTCTTGCCACTCCTGGCCCAACCGCTTCATCGCGCCCGCGTGGCCGCCCTCGGACTTCATGTACTCGCCAATCTTGCCGGCCGTGAACTCGCGCCACGTCTGCGGTGCCTCCTGCTGAGCCGTCCGCGCGGACGGCGCACCCCCCATGTCCGCCCACTCGCGCTCGACCTTGGCCAGTGCCTTCGCGTGCGACCCTTCCTCGCGCATCGCTCGGCCGATGTTCTGCGCGACGTACGCATCGCGAGTCTTGGGGCGCGTGAGGTTGCGAAAGAACTCGTCCATGGCCGCGCGGCCATGTGCATCGTCAACCATGCCTGAAATCTCATCGAGGGCGGTGCGCTCAGCCTCAATACGTGACATGCCGCCCTCGTACTCGAGGACGGCCGCACGCTCGCTCCAGATTTCCGTCACGTCGTCGGCGGGGCGTTTCCAACGTTCGGCGATCGATGCGATGCGATCTGCCTGATCGCGAACACGCTCGGCTTCATCGCGCCCGGCGGCAGCGTTGAACCTCTTATTCTGCTCCTTGGCCCACGAGTCGGCGTGCTTCGCCTCAATCTCGAGACGACGATGATATCGGTCGCCCTCGTAGCCGCGTCCGCTCTCGCTAGCAGATCCATACTTCTCGGCGAACGACTCCGAGATGTCCGACGCCGCGCTGATCGGGTCCTTGTTGCCGCGGATCCGCGCCGCCTCCTCCTGCATGAACTTGTACCCCTCCTTGTCCCACGCGACTTGAAGGTCATCAGGAAGATTGCTGGCCACAGCGGAATGAATTTCGCGGCGCCGCTCTACCGATGCCGCGGCTGCTTTTCTCGACGCCTCGACGCGCTTCGGGTTCTTCTTGTCGATCGCCGAATCGCCGGTCGTCAACTCGGATCGCGCTGCCGCCTCATCCGCTGCCATCTGCGACCCGGCGTAATTCTTTGCGTTCGCCTTCGCCCGGAAGTGCTCCGCGGCTGCCGCGGTCCGCTCGGCCTTCGCCGCTGCGTATTCCGCACGAGCCGGCGCACCCATCGCCTTGAGGTCCGCGCCCGCCCCGAGATGCGACTGCATGCCACGCATCTGGCCGGTCAGGGTGTCGGTGGCTGCCGGGGCGACCTTCGCGGCGGTGGGCTCAACGGTCGCGTGGAGCGTCACGTGGCGATGTCCGAACTCGTCAACTCCGGGGTGCTCTACCCTGTTGGTGATTCTCAGCCGTGTTCCGCGTGGCAGGAGAAACTCACCCTCGGACGCCGACGACGGTATCGGGGCGATTCGAGTGCCCACAGGAGACGTGATCACGAAATCAACGTTTCCGAACCGCCCGATATTGTGCTGGCGATACGAGGTCGACATGAATGCCGGCTCCTCGAACACGCCTCCTGGCTTCAGGCCGAACGCGACTTCGTGCGGATCAAAGTGCGCCGCACGGTAGGTCACGATCGGCTCGCTGAGGACCGAGCGATCAATGATCGCATCCAGCGCGGGGATGATCGCGGCCTCGCGATCGCCGAGTTTGGGCACGCGTTTATCGCCGCGCAGGAACCGGTTGATGTCGTTGTAGTCTTCGCGAGTGTACTGCAAGGATTGCTTGATCTCGCCCTCGGAAAGCGATGCTCGGAGTGCCCGCTGCCGCTCGCGGAACTCGCCTTCTGATAGTGCCCGACCTCTCGGCGCCTGCGCCGCTGCCTGCAGCTCCTGCAGCGTCTTGATCGGCTGTCCCTCGTCGCGGATGAAGTGCCAACTCGACCCGCCGAACCCACCCGGGCCCTTGTCGACAATCTCCGACGCCGTCACCATCTCCGGATCCATGGCGCCTACGAGATCGGCGCGTGCGAACGCGGCGTCGCCGTTGCGCATCATCTTGAGCATCAGCGCCCTGTTCTCGGGAACCGACCAGTCGATGCCGAGCGATCCAAGGAAACGCTTGTCGGGCCCGAATGGCTGGCCCTGCTCGCGCATCCGCCGCAGCACGAAGTTCTCCGCGGTCTCGTCCGGGTGCTTCAGTTCGGCGACCGTCTTGCCCTTCTCGATCGGGTGCGGGCCTGCTGGCTCGGCAGGCACTGCAGTAGCCGGCGCCGCTGCAGCCGGCGCCGCTTCGGACATCCGGTCCAGCAGTTCATCAGCCTGCTTCGACAGCTGCCGCCGAAGCGGGACATCCTCGGGACGCGTCAGCGTCTTGAGGTGCGCCATGATGTCGTCGTGCTGCTGCTCGAGCGAACGCTCGACGGGGGCGCCAAGTGTGGCGCTCTCGGTAGGCGTGCCCTGCGCGAACTTCTTCTTGCCGATCGCGGTGACGTCGGCGGTCTGTGCTTCGACGACCGACGGCGGACCCGGCGCCTTGACGTTGCCCGGATCGTAGCCGCGCTGACCGGGCGCCCCAAACTCGCCGATCGGGACATCGCGCGACGGCGGTGCGACGCCCGGGCCGATGTCGGGCGCCTCGAGGTGGCGCAGCATGTCGTCCAGCTCGGCGCGAGCGGCGTCGTGCTCCGCGACGGCCTGTGCGAGTTCGGCAGCCTTGGCCTCAGGTAGGGGTGGGCGAGCGCCCTGCATCGCCGCGAGCTCCGTATCGGCGCCCTCGATCAGCCGGGTTGCCTCGGCGAGGTCGGCCGGCGACATGGCGGAGATCTCGGCGTCGGTGAGCCCCATGCCACGGAGGCCCTCGTGCAGGCGGGGCGTGATGGGCTGAGCGGGCGGGGTTGCGGCCTGCTCATATGCCGCCTTGGCCGCGTCCCTGACCTGCTCGCGCTCGACCGATGCAGCCTTGTACGTCGCGTCGATCTGCGGCGCGGCCTGCTCGGTCTCGACCACCCGCAGCTTCGCGCGCTGCTTGGCCAGCTGAGCCTGCTCGCGCGCGGCGCGCGTCTCGGCCAGCCGCGCACGCGCCATATCCGCCGCGGCGTCATTCGCCTCGAGCGTCGACTGATGCGCCGCCTGCCACGCCGATTCGGCCTCGAGCGCAGCCTTGTCAGCGGCACCGACCCGCGAGAACAGGCGCCGCGCTGCGATCGTCCCATGCTCGATCCCGAGCGCCGCAGCGCCGCCGGCAACGCCGAACGCGAACCCCGGCCCGAGCGATGCGGCCAACCCCTCCGCCGACAGCTCGCGGTCGCCGAGCGCCGTGTCTGACAGGTACATGCCGGCGTTCTGCACGGCGCCCTCGATGCCACCCGCGGCGAGCACCTTGCCGACACCCGCAGCGCCGCCGATCGCGCGGCCCTCGGCAACCATCGGCGAGAGCGCGTGCGAGATGAGACCGGACGGCGCGCTGCCGAGCAGCGATCCGGGTGCCGCAACAGCCGGCAAAATCGCGCCCGCGACCTGGCCTGCGCCGCTCGCGATTGGGTGCCCTTCGCGCTCTGCGGCGAGCCGCTCGAACTCGCCCTGGTCGAGCAGGCCCTTGAGGGCGTAGTCGGACAGGCCGAGCGTTGCGCCGCTGAGGATCCCGGTCGCCGCGGCGTTGATGCCGCCGAGCACGCCGCGATCGGGCGACTCGGGCGACGCGATCGCACGGGACGCGTCGGTGCCCTCGACCGGCTCGTACCCGACGTAGTTGCCGACCTGCTCGGCCGGAACGTCGATGACGGCGCCGCTGGGTGAGCGAAGTAGCGGCATCTAGTGTCCACCCCGAGCGAGCCTGGCTCTCTCTCTCTGATCCCAGAAGTCGCTGACGTTCCCGATTTCGTTGACCGCCTCTTGAAACGAGAGGCCCTTGGTGGACATCAAGTTCTGGACCTTGGCCCTCCACTCGGCATCGGAGGCGCGCATCTGCGAGTCCCAGAAACGATCGCTATCTTGCTTTCGCTCACCCTCCGCCCTCGGGTTTGGGGCAGACCCTGGAACTCCGCGCGCTCCCTTGGCGGCGCGCTCGTCGTAGGCGGCGCGATACCTGGCTCGCTCTGCCTCGGTCGTCCGCTGCCGGCGCTGCTCCTCGAGCTGTGCGCGCTCCTCGGGCGACAGGCTATCGGTCGTGCGCTGCGTGTACGGCCCGCTCAGCTGCGGCGGCGCGACCGACTGCGCAATCTCGTTGCGCGTCGCCTCGGGCAACGAAGCCATGACGTCGGCGAACAGCTTCGGATCGGTGTCGCGAATCAGCCTGGCCGTGCCGATCGCCAGGGACGGTCGGTCGCCCTCGAGCGGCGCCCTCAGCTTGCCGATGATGTCGGCGTACTTCTCGTGCCCGACCTTGGCGGACTGCGAGACGAGCGCGCGGATCTTCTCGTCGGTGTCCGGGGCGAGGCCGTAGTCGGACGTCCGCCCTTCCGGGAACGCCTTGCTGGGCGCACTGCGGCGCGCGTTGGCTTCCTCGAGCGCCGCGTCCATCTCGGTGCGCGCGCCAAGTTCGCCAAGCCGCTGCTCGACGTCGCCGCGGAATCCCCCCGGGGTCGCGTCGGCGGCCAGCTCTTGCGCTGTCTTCTCGCTGCCGAGTTGCTCCGCCTTGGTCGCCGTCGCCGGATTCCACGTCGTCTTGATCCCCGCACCGCGCAGCGCGACGTTGCCCTTCTGGATCAGCTCGGTGTTGAGCGTCTTGAGCGCGGCGAGTGCCTTACCCTTGTCGACCGAGCGCGAGAACACGCTGTCGGTGTCCACGCTCAGCACATCGTCGAGCGCCTCGAGCGCGCGCACCGAGAGCCGCTCGCCGATGGTCGTGGCGTAGTTGATCTTGACGTTCTGGAGCCCGACCTTGAGCTGCGCCCACTCCTCGCGGTTCCATGCGTCTGGACCTCTCTCGAGCATCTGCTTCGCGGTGTCGATGTCGTTCGTCAGGTTCTGCGTGTTCTTCAGGACCTTCATCGCCTCTTGGGCGCTCTCCTTGTTGACGCCGAACGCCACGTCATTGATGCGCGCGCTGTCCCGTAGCTGGCCTGCGTAGTCGTTCAGCTTCTGCGCCTGCGCCTGGTCCTTCGCAGCGCGCGCCGCGGCCTCGGCCTTCTCGGCATCGGCGAACTTCTTCTGGCCCTCGGGCGTCAGGATCAGGCTGCCGGTCGACGGGTCGACGACGCCCTGTTCGGCGATCTTCTTCTCGACCTCACTCTTCTGCAGGCCCTTCGCCGTGGCGATCTTCGTCGCGATCTCGTCGATCTCCTTCTGCTTCTGGAACTCCAGCTGGCTCTCGAACCGCTTCTGCTCGAGGTTCTGTCCGCGCAGCTGCACACCGATGGTCTGCTGATGCATCATCAGCGTCTGCTTGCGAGCAGCCTCGGCCTCGCGCTTCTGCTGCTCGCGCTGAACCGCAGTGCCGAGCGTGTCAGCGGCCTTCTGGTCGAGGTTCGCGAGTGCGACGTCCGCATTCGCGCGCACCACGTCGCTCGTGGTCTGCTGCTTGATCGTCTCGACCTGGCGCTTGGCCTGCTCGATGTAGCCGAGCCGCAGCGTATCCATCTCGGCGAGTCGGTCGCGCCCAGCTTCCCGCTGCATCCCAAGCGCATCCCGCTGGAGTCCGAGGTTGGCGCGCTTCTGATCGAGGTCCTGCATCTGGGCCGCGACCTTGCGATCGATGGCCTTGTAGACCGCTCCCATCGCGTCGATCGGCTGTCCAGCCATCGCCTGCCCGATGCCGATGAGCGCCGAGCTCAGAGCCGCGAGCACCGGGTGGTCGACGCTGCGATCGATCTTGGTGTCCGCGACGGCCTTGGCGTTGCGCTGGTACTCCTCCGTCTTGGCCTGCAGCGCCGCGGCGTTCTCCTGGGCGACTCTCGCGCGCTCGGCGAGCAGCTCGTCGGCATGCCGATCCGCGGCCTCCATGACCTTGCCGACCGCGGTGGCCTGGTTCGCGAGCGCCTCGCCCTGACGCTGGACCGCCGCGCGCTCGCCCTGCTGCGCGGTGACCGAGGCGTTGTAGGCGCCGGCCGTGCCGATCTTCGCCAGCTGGTCGTTCGTCATCGGGCCCGGCGTGTTCGGCCGTCCCGCGTCGGTCTCCTGTGCCGGCGTAGCGACGGGTCCGCGCGGGCCGCCGGGGCCCTGCGGTGGTGACTGACTCGGCATCGTCACGGGCGCGCCGGACGCGTCGGGCGGGGGCGCGGCAGTCAGCTTGCTGAGGTCCTGCTGGTCCTGTGGCGTGAACGTCGGCGGTGGGGGCGCCACAGGAAACACCGGTGGCTGCGCGACCTCGGGCGGAGGCGAGTATGGCTGTAGACCCGGGAAGGCCTGCGCCAGCTGCTGCGGCACGGTGATGCGCCGCCCGTCCGGCGTGGTCACTTCCGTCATGTCGGTCCCGAAGAGCGCCATGGCTCGCTACGGCCCCCAGTTGTTTCCACCGAGCGCGCCGCCCGGTGGTGCCGCTGCGCGGGGTGCCGCCGCGGACATGCCGCCTGTCGCGTAGGCCGCGCCGATCTGGCCGCCCATCTGGAGCAGTCCGGGGAGGATGCCCTTGTCGTTCGCGGCGATCTGGGCCTTCGCCAGCTGGGCCTGGAGCGTCGCCTGATCCCAGCCGAGCATCTGCCCGAGCGCCGCGAGCTGCTGCTGGTCGTTCATCCCGCGCTGCGCGAGCTGGGCCTGCAGGTTCGCGAGCGCGACCGTGTTTCCGGCCTGCGCGTTGGCCAGCGTCGTCTGCTGGTCCATTGCGCCTTGCTGGAGAATTGCCTGCTGGCCGAGCTGCGCATTTTGCGTGGCGACGTTTGCGTCCTGGCCGTACATGCCGCCGTAGAGCTGGCCGAGCTGGGCGTTTGCGGCCTGCTGGTCCTGCATCTGCGCGCCCGCCGCAAGCCCTGCGCCCTGGAGCCCGAGGTCTGCGCTGTTGCGCGCAGCGTTGCGGTACGCGAGCGCAGCGTTTGCGCCACGCGCCATCCTCGCCGCAGCCTGTTGCGCAGCGTTCGCCTGCCCGAGTTGGCGGTTCACCGCGAGCTCGCCGGCGCCTGCCTGCTGCCCGCTCGCGATCCCGCCGAGCCGGTTCGCGACGCCAAGCATCCCACCACGCGACTGGTCGATCTGCCCGGTCGCGAGCTGCGCCGGTGCGCCGAGCTGCGTGCGGCCCGCCATCGTTGCAGCTGCGGTCGGCGCGGCGCGTCCCTGGGCGTTCTGCGCGATCTGTCCGAGCTGGTTGGTGGCCTGCCCGTAGTTCGCGAGCTTCCCGTCGACACCCTTGGTCGCATCGCCACCGAACAGGAGGTTCTTCGTGTAGTCGGAGCCCGCTGCAGCATCGATGATCGGTCGTGCACCTCCAGCCTCGGATATGCCGCCGGTCGCGACACCGAGACCGACTCGCTTTGCAATATCCCAGAATCCCATTATAGGCTCCTCGACGACGTGAATGGTTTGATGGCGTGCGCCTTGACTCCGCCGGTGAGCAACATCTCGGTCAGCTCGAACGACGCACCCGCGTGGCCCTCCGCCTCGAAGTCCTCGAAGCGGAATTGAATCGACTGGCCCGCCTCGTCGAGATGAAGCCTCCACTGGTACAGGCCTGGCGCGGTCCCGCCGTACGCGCCATCGCCGTAGTTCCCGTCGCCGTAGTTCGTCCCGACGATCGGCTCAAGCCCGATGGTCGCTGCGTTCCCACCGGTGATCCAACCGGCGTCGTCGGTGAGCCCCGTCGCGTCGTACCAGTAGCTGTCGGTCCAGCCCGGCGTGTAGTCGGTCTGGTACTGGATGCCGAGCTGGTGCGGCGACGCCCACGTGCCGAGCAGGTGCAGGTGCCAGAAGCGCTGGAAGCCCTGCAGCTGGGGCAGCATGTGGATCCACGCCGTCTCGAGCCGCAGTCGGATCCGCGCGTTGTCGTCGAGGTAGACGCCCGGCGTCTCGCGGAACACGCGACCGTCGGTGCGCAGGTAGTGGTAACGGCCGTTGACCACGGCGGCGTCGAAGCCCTCGTGGTTCGTGAAGGTCGACCACTGCGTGTGGTAGTGGTCGAACAGCAGCGAGAGGCCGCTGTCGGTCAGGAACACGATCTGCGTGCGGTCCGGCATGACCGTGGCGCGCCGCACCGTCTGGGCGTTGTACGCCTCTACCGGGGCACCGACATACGAGACGGACCCGTCGCGAGCGAGCAGGTAGATGCCCTTCGCCGACTTGAACATATGGCCGTTCGGCGTCAGGACGATCGACGACGGGTCTGTGCAGCCGACGTCGGACGTGATGAGCTGCGGCGTCGAGAAGCCGCCCGTCGAGGTGTCGCCGTTCGGCGCCGGACCATCGCCCTGGAACAGGAAGATGCTCGACGCCTTCCAGATCACGCCGCGCCCGTCCTGGAACGCACCGGCCGTGATGTCGCCGCCGAACGGGTCGCATCCGATCACGAGGTCCGGCGGGATCTCGACGCCGTAGCCGTCATCGAGCGGCTGCGAGTAGCGCAGGTTCAGGCCATTCGACGGGTCGGTGAAGAATAGCCGCGACTGCCCGCGGAACACGACCGAGCCGAGCGCCGATGGGTCGTTACTCAGAACACCGCCGTTCATGTAGAGCGGCTCCTGCGTGCGCAGCGTCGCATCGCTCATCTGGTCGATGAACGAGACGGTGTCGACGCTGGTCGAGTTCGCGACGTAGCCGTTCGCAGTGCCCGCCGTGGTCGGGTCGAGCGAGGTGACGCGGAACAGCTCGGCCGTATCACCGGTGTCCGATGCGAGCGATCGCGCAACACAGATCCGCGTGTTGGTGCCCTGTGTGATCCGCAGCGTGGGGAGCGTCAGCGTGACCTGTGTGTCGGCGCCGCCCATCGTGACCAGCGTGCCGATGGAGACCGGGCCGCGATGGACCTCGCCCTGGAAGTCGGTGCGCTCGTACCAGGCGCGGTAGAGGTACGTCACCGCCGATGTCATCGAACCACCGCCTGCGGAGACTGTGACGATCAGCTCGGGCCCGACGTGGAACCCCTGCTCGGTCCACTGTCGCCCGTCGTAGTGCTGCGGGCACGCACCGGCGAGGTAGAGCCCGCGGCCGAGCTGCGCGTACTGGTGCGAGTCCTCGCTATCGAAATCGAGCGTGAACAGGCGGATCCCGGTCTCGCGGAACTTGTCGTTGTTCTCGGAGACGAGTCGCTCACGAAAGGGTAGGGAGATGGACACGGAGTCACCATCGAGCGGCGCCGACGCGAGGTGCTGTCGCCCAGGGAGTCCAGCCGCGGCGCCCGGGGCTAGTCGCGCAACGCAGACCCCGTCGCTCATTCGGAGCGTCACGTAGACGTTGAAGAACGTCGTGTCGTGGACGAGCGTGACAAAGGCGCTGCTGGTCAGCGAGGAGCCGCCGATCAGGAAGGCGCGGGCGACGATCCCGACCGACCGCACTGTGAAGGTCGCGCCCAGTCCAGAGTTCAAGCTGACCCGGGCGATGATCACCGATGCGTTCGACGGGTCGACTGCATCCTCCTCCCATGCCGTGATCGCGACGACGTTGGTCAGAGCCAAGGTGACGCGCACGATGCTGACGACCACCGGTCCTGTTTTCGTCGAGCCGACTTGCGCAATCGGATCCGCCGGTGAGACGGCCCCGGCGCCGAACATCGCCACCTTGGATGCGCCCCCCGAGATGTAGGCGATCCCGAAGAGACCGGATCCTGGGTCGTCATTGTCTTCGAACGCGAGACCAAGCGGCGACGTCGCATCCCGCGCGGCGGCGAACGTGAACACGGATGGGTGTCCGAGGATCGGCGACCCGAGCGTACCCGACGCGTCGACGTAGCCGAGGCGGATCGCCGTCGTTCCAGCCTCGAACCATGCGATCGCCGCCGGCGTCCCGGATCGCGCAGTCGCGCACGCGTCGTAGATCGGCTGGGTGAAGTCCAGGTCAGAGACGAGAACGACGGGCGTTATCGCCGCGCTCGGGGCCGCCGGGTTGACGACGATCGCCATCACGCTGTTCGTCGTCGGGACGGCGTAGTAGATGTGCAGGTTGGGGCCGCACGTGACACACCGAGGAGACCGCCCGAGCGCATCGGCCTGCGTTGCCGCGCGGTAGACTCTGCCGCTCACGGCGTCGACGACGTTCCACCACACGCCGCCGGCGGAGTCCTCCCATGCCGCGACCGTGACGTCGTCGAGCGTGGCGTGATCTGGCTGTAGCTGCTGCGTCCCGGTCTTGACGAGCGGCCGATCGTTGCCGACTACGCTGTAGACCGCTCCGGTGTCGCTCCACTGGTCCGCGCCGGTCTGGCGCGAGTAGGCGCGGTTCGAGGTGAACGCGATCAGCTCGTTGTCGCGTGTGGCTGTACGAATCGCGCCGGACAGGACGGACGCCGAGCCGTCGATCACCGATGCGAGCGACTCGTAGCCGTTGCGTTTGCGGATGGACGTCTCACGGGAAAAGACGCCGTTCTCGAGCACGAGCAGCTGCGTCGGAGGGACGTTTTTGCTGTCGGCGCGCGTAGATACGCCCCCGCGAAACCCGACGTGAACCTCAGCGGGGCGTAGCGCCATGCGGCACCTCTGCGCGGGGGTTCAGGTTGCGCGCCGACCGAGCGCGACTCAGGATGGTGCGAGAGCTAATGAAGACCGTACTGCTGCTGTCGAGTGCCCTTCTGTTTTCATGCGTAGAGGGGCCGGCTGCTATGCCAGCCCCGAGCGAGGCGGACCAGTGTGCCGTTGCCATCTGGCGGTACAAGTACGCGTCGGAGATCCGCGTCACTGGTTCCTGCCCAGCCGGGGAGACCAGGACGCTCTCCTTGCACGTCGCTGACGGCGAAACAGAATTGAGCGTGGCCGTGGCCAGGTTCGCGTGCCCGGAGATCATCCTGGTGAACCTGGTGAATGCGCTCGAGCCGGACCTGCAGGTTGGCGCCGCGGTGATCCGCGACGACGGCGCGCGAGTGGCCTGCGACGCAGCCCCGTGACGCCCGGCCATCACGTCCACACCACCCGGTAGCCAAGAACGATGTCTCCGGTGGTTCCGCCGCCGGTCAGGTTGATGCGGAAGAAGAAGCCGTCGCCGTTGGCGTTGCTCAGCCCGGTGATCTCGAGCTGCACGTAGCCCGGGTTGTTCGCGCTGTTCGTCGCCGCCGCGCCGATGTTGCTGACCGAGCCGTTGGCACCGTTGATGAGCTCCAGCTGTGCGCTGATCGTCCCCGCCGCGCTGGTCTTCTGGATCCAGACCTTCCAGGCGGTGACCGTTCCGCCCGTCGGCATGATCACCGGCAGATAGTTCGATCCGGTGGTCGTCAGCAGCGCGAGCGTGCTGCCAAGCGTCGCTCCTGAGGCCGGGGCGGCAAGCTGGATCGGGAATACCTGCCCGGCCGCCGCGAACGGCGTCGTTGAGACCGTACCGGAGGGGCTGACCGTGAGAACTCGGGCGAACCCAGTGCTCCCCGGATCTGGGCTCGTCGGGAACGTCATCGTGTACGACACCGCGAGCGCCGACGGTGCCGCGAGCCCAACGAACACCGCGTCGCTCGTGCCGGTCTCGAACAGGCGCACGTCGCCGCTCGCGAGCCGCGCCCATCCGGTGCCGCTGTTCTGCTTGAACGTGTAGCGATCGCCTGAGTCGTCGAAGTTCAGCGCCGCGGCGACCGAGACGTAGTCGCCGCCGATCGCGCCCGCGAAGGCGCCAACGTTCAACGCGGCCCCGTTGGTTATCTGCACGTTGGTGCCGGCGCTCGATCGCCACGTCAGCTCATTGTTGACTGCGTTGACAAAGAGGCTCTTATTGTTCGAGGTCAGCGCGACGATCGACGCGAAGGTCAGGCGGTGCAGGTTGATGGGCGCGTACAGCGACGCGAACGTCAGATCGGCGTTGATCTCGATCCCGTTCGTCTTGACGGTCGTGCCCTTGCCTGGCGAATGGTCATGCGCGTCGATCAGTGCGGTGTTCGCGTCCTGCGTGTCATCCCAAACGCCAGCGCCCGAGACTCCGCGCACCGGCAACGTGAGTCCGATGTTTGGGTATGTCGTCACCAGACCTCCACGCGCGCATCGGGCTGGTCGACGCCGACGACGGTGATCCAGACCTCGAGATCCGGATGCGGGTTCGCGATGTCCATCGCGTGCGCGAACGTCGCGTCGGCGACCGTGGCGACCATCGTGTATCCGAGCGCGTCGCGACCCAGGCCGTGCTGCACCTTGTTCGTCCCGACGACTAGATCCACGACCTTCGCTTCGCGGTTCCGAGCGCGCTGCAGTCGCTCAATCGCCGCGCCGGTCTCCTCGAACGCGCGTGCGACCTGCGGATCGTCGACCTGCGTCAGTCCGAGCGACGTCGCCGGCGGGATGCGCTGTGGTCTGCGCCCGGCCATCAGCGCCACCTCTCGTCGCGAACGACGTCATCCCAGTAGCACTCGCGGATCGGGATGTAGTCGGGCTCCTGCGCCTTGCGTTGTGACGCTCCACCGGTGATGACGACGCGCGCCTTCTCGAGCTGGCGCTCCCACGCGGTGATGTCGCGCTCGCTGTTCGCCGCGAGCCGGATGAGCGCGCCGTAGATGACGAACTCCTCCCATCCGTTGAAGAACTCGCGCGCCTCGTTCAGCTGCGGCGCCAGCGGCGTGGTGACAAAGCGCAGCGTGTAGACCGCGTCCGGTGTCGGGTACAGGTCGACCCCGCGCTCGGTGGACCGGAAGCAGTAGGGTCGACCGGTCGGGGCGAAGCTGTCGATCTCGTCGATGCCGATCTGGTCCATCGGAACGTACGACGTGCCCTCGAGCCGGCTGATCTTGCGGACGACCCACGTGCTGTCGGGCAGCGGCGAATAGTCCACGCCGGCGATCGTGAACACCGTGCTCACGATGTCCCAGTAGCCCTGGTTCGTCTGCGCGATCAGCTGGTAGAGCTCGGCCCAAGACGCCTGGATCTCGGTCGTCAGGTTCGCGTCAGGGAAGCGGATGGAACTCCGCATGTCGCCCCGGAAGCGAACGATCGAGATGATGTCGGCGAGAGACTTCATGGTGTCGCCTCCGAGAGGAGCAGGCAGGAATGCGGGAAGGCTGCTCATGAGATCGCCCCGAACGACTTCCATGTCCCCGGGGTTCCTCCGGTAACGCAGATCCATCCGGCGAAGCCACCGGAGATAGGGTCAGCATTGAACACGACTTCGCCGGCAACATGGGTCCCGGTACTCGGCGCTGCCGCGCGCGTACCCGCGCCCTTGAGCGCCCCACCGAGCGTCACCAGATCCGCGATGGTCGAGTTGACCTGCCCGGTGCTCTGGTTGATGTAGAAGGATGCGGCGCCGGTGGCCTCGCCCATCACGTACTCGTCGACGTCCGTGACGGTGTTCCCGGTGCCGAGCGCATATGCTTCATTGAGGATGAGGTGAGTGAAGGTGTGGCCGTTGGCTGCCATCCTGACGCCGCGAACTCCGCATCTGTTCGCGCCGGTCGAGATCCGGATGATCTCGTTCCGGTTAGCGAGCAGCCCGACGTACACGCCGAACAAGTGATTGTCTGCGCCGGTGATGAGGATACTCGGCGTGGTCTCGACATCGGGTCCAGGCTCGGTCTGGATGTGGTAGAAGTTGTCCCCCGAGCTGCCGATCACCACGTCGTTCTGCGTGTTGTTCTCTGCCCAGATGCCGAACCATCCATTGCCGCCACCGCCGGTGATGTTGACGCCGATCTGGTTGCCGTTGGCCCACAGGTAGCGGCACGAGATCGCATTCGCGTTGAGCTTGAACCCGGAGCCCGACGGGAAGCCGGATACGAACACGTTCTCGATGCCGGCCAGGAAGTTGAGCTGCGTGATCGCACCGAGGTTGATCCCATCGCCCGCGGTGCCGTTGCCATCGAGGCTGAGATTTCGAATCCAGGACCCGGAGCCGCCGGCACCACTCGGGTCCTCGGTGCTGTTCTGCTCGCGGATCGCGCTGCCCGTCGAGCCGGTGATGCGCCGCAGAACGCAGTGCCCCATCTGCTCTCCGGCCAGCGACACGTAGCCGGGGAGTTGCAGGTTGCTGAACATGTACGGCCGCGTCGATCGCGGGATCAGCACCTCGGACCCGCGAAACGTGCCGTTCGAGATCGATCCCAGCGACGCCGCGTAGTCAAGCGCCTCCTGAATCGCCGCCGTATCGTCGGTCACTCCGTCGCCGACAGCACCGAACGCCTTGATGGTCACCGGAGCGCGCTGGAGCACGGTCCGGATGTCGTCGAGCGCGGTCCTGATCGCATTGAGATCGGCCGCGGTGATCTGCCTCGTCGCGTTCGTGACCGGCTTGATGTCGGTCTTCGCCGCGTATAGCGCAGCGTCCAGGGCGGTGTTGTCGTCGACGAAGTTGGTCACGACTCAGCTCAGCGTGCAGCCGTTCTGGTAGATCACCGACCAGGCCGATCCGGTCCACTCGAGGACGGCGCAGTCACCGACCACGGTGGCCGATGCGACCACGCCGATCGCGCCGAGGTGGGTGTACGCCTCCGCGATCATCCCGGTGAACACACCGTCGATGCTTCCGACCGGGGTTCCCGACACAGCAGAGCACGTGACGATGCACCGCTCGCCGACCGCACTTCCGTTCGGCAGCGCGTTGGCCCCGGTCGACGACACGGTGTTGGTCACCGAGCAGCAGTACCGGATCCACAGGTTCAGCCCGGTGAGCGGGGTCGTGCCGACCACGACCGCGTTGGCCGCACCACCTGCGCGCTGGACACGCGTTGCGCGCCAGAGCGGCGTGGTTGCGCCCGTCGCGACCAGTTCGATCGCCTGGCCCACGTCGGTGAACGTGAACGCCGAGGCACACGCGAATCCCGTCGTGGTGTCCGGGCTGGAGATCGTCACCGTTCCGAGAGGCGTCGATGCAGCCGAGACGCACACGATGCGCTTGCGCTGACCAGCGACGGTCGGAGCGGCGAGCGTGTACGCCTTGGTGCCCGAGACGGTGAGCTCGGTGAGGTACGTGGTGAGCGACAGCGCGCCGGCCGCGGAGACGGCGTCGATGCCGGCGCCGATCGCGTCCGAGAGCCCGTCGATGGTGCTCTGGTCGAAGTTTCCGACCTGCTTGAGTTGAGCTGCAGTCAGCATGTTACGGATTCCTTGAGGACGTGCGAACCGTCCACGTGAAGTAGGGGATGTCGGTGGTCGCCAAGTCCGTCAGCGTGTTGTTGACGTAGAACTTGGCGGTGAAGGTCCCGGCGGTGACGTCGATGGCCGTGATCTTTCCGAAGAGACCAGCGGTGCCCTCGCCGCCCCACGAGATGATCGGGGAGCCGACGAGCGCGGGGTAGACGTAGCGGAACGTCCCGGTGTAGATGCCGGTCGATCCCGAGTACGTCAGCGCGGTGATCTCGCCGTTGAGGGCGCTCTGCGCGTCGAGCGTGCAGTTGGCAGCTGCGCCGCCACCGGTGACGTGCGCGTACAGCGTGACGCTGCTGGCGCGCGCCGTCTCCAGCGGATGAGTGCATCGAGCGGTTCCTTGAATCGTCATGGCCGCTCCTCAGGTGCTCGGGTTGATCTTCGCGTTCCAGTTCCATCCCGGTGCCGAGCAGCCGACGTTGGAGTAGTTCGCGAGGCGGGCTTCCGCGCTGTCCTCGTTCTGCGAGGGCTGCAGGCGGTTGCCGGTGTAGCTCTCGCCGGTCCAGTTGATCAGCTCGCCCGTGTGCCACAGGGTCCACGTGTTGAGCTGCAGGCCGGTGAGGCGATTCGAGGGACAGTTGCGGTCGGGGTAGATGCGGACGACCCGGCCGCCGACGAGCGCCTTGTAGCCGCTGAAGCCGACAATGAGGTCGCCGGTCTCGTTGCGGATCGACGTGGTCAGTTCGCCCAGGATGCGCATCTTCGAGTTCGAGATCAGCTCGAGGTCCGACAGCGACTCGGGGTTCGCGAAGATGTGCGACGTCTTGGCGCCGTACTTGCCAGCCTTGCCGGTCGCCTTGATGATGACCTCGTCGAGGCCGCCGGCCGCGGTGCCGTCGTAGTAGATGCCGCCCAGGTAGACCGGAGCTGGCGTGCGAACGACCGAGTTGAACGACGCGGCCAGCTTCGTGGTGCGGTCGTCGATCGGAAGCCAGTCCTCGACGCCGGCGAGGCAGACGCCGTAGTCGCCGCGCTGGAAGACGTACGAGGAGGTCGCGACGCCAGCGATCTTGGTGCCGAGGTTGTCGGCGATCGTGACGGTGCCGGCCTCGTGGTCCACCGCCGTGACGGTCGTGGTGTCACCGCCGTCGAGCAGCGTGCCCGTGCCGTCGGTCGCGCTGAGCTGCAGGACCTGGTTGATGTGGAAGTTGAAGACGGCCGCGTTGTCGGTGAACGTCAGCGTGGTCGTGTTCGTCGAGGCGATCGCGAGCTTGCCGATGTTGCCACCGGCGGTGCGGTACAGCCGGCGACCGATCTTCTCGCCCAGCGACTTGAAGCCGCGGTCGAACTCCTTGATCGAGGAGACGTACGCGTCGGACTTGCGCGCCGTCGAGAACAGCAGCTCGTGGTTGACCACGATGCGCTGGTACTGAGTCTTCCTCGGGATGAGGAAGTCCTCGTACTGGCTGATCGTGTTGTCGGTCATCGCGGACGCGTAGTCGCCGTTCGCGCCGCTCGGGTTGCCGAACTCGACGGGCTGGACGTATCGACGTCCGCCGGCCATGACGCCCTGCTCCTTCGACATGAAGGCAAACAGGGCGTTCTCCCCGTAGCTCTGCTCGAGGATCTTCTCGGTGGTGTAGACGTCCTTCAGAAAGGCGTCTTGATTCGCTAGCGTATGTGCGGTCACGTGATGTGCTCCTTGTTGGGGAGCACCGCGAGTCAGCTATCGATCAGGAGTCTCCGAAGTGCTTGACGGCGAGCAGCTTGATGCGCTCCTTTTCAGTGCGCCAAGTCTTCTTCGGTGGCTCCTCGGTCGGTGCTGGCTTTGCTGCCGGAGTTGTTGCGGGTGCAACACTCGCGCTCGCGTTCGTGATGGTCCGGGGCCCGTTTCCCTGTGGCTCCGCTTTTTGATCCGTCGCTACGGCTGCTTGAGTTGGCGTGGCGGTGCTTGCTGCTGGTGCCTTCTGCGTTGCCTTGGCGATCTTGTCGGCAAGGGCTTGGTAGCGAGTCTCGATCTTGCGGGATGCGAGATCGATCAAGTTGGTGTCCTGGTCGGCGCGGCTGTACTCGCCCGTCTTGAACCCGCGGTTCAGCTCCTTCCAGAGCAACTCCTCGGGCTTCATGCCGTCGAAGTCGGTGCTGAGGTTGCGCAGGAGCGGATACTTCGTCGCGTGATCGCCGGCGCCGATGAACTGTGCGACGAGCGGCACCTTCGTGGCCGCCTCCGCCGCGTCAGGATCCTGAGCGGGCGCGGGCTTCGTCGCATCTGCCGTGCGGTCACGGCGGTCCCGCGCCAGCAGGTGCCGCACGCGCTCGGACTCGCGCTGCGCCTTGATGCTAGGGTCGAGCGGCACCCCCAGTTCGCGCTCGGTGAGGTCGTGGTAGAGCCACGTCAGGTGCTTGTCGACGTCGGGGTGCTTCGGGTCATCGACGCCCAGTGCGGTGGCGTACACCCGACGGAGCGCGCCGATCGAGTCCTCCATGATGGTCCGCTCGGCCTCGTCGAGGGCTTTCTCTCGCGCCGTCGGCTCACCGCGGGCGGGCCGCGCGCGCAGCTGCTCGAGTTCGGTCACGAGCTTCGTGTTGTGCTCGGCGAACCGGTCCGCGCGGGCCTTGTGCTCGGCGATCGCGTCCTCGGTGGACTTCGCCGGAGCGGTAGAGGGCGCCGCGGCAGCTGCAGGGGGTGTCGAAGTCTCCGGTGGCGTCGCCTGAGTCGGAGCGACAGCGGCAACCGGCGCCCCTGCAGCGGGCGGCGAATCGGGTTTGGGTGCTTCGGGTGGCTCGTCGGAGACCGTCCCGTGCTTGTCGATGTTCTCGAGCATCTTGCGCGCGGTGGGGCTCAGGCCGAGACCTCGGCCGCCCTTGCCGACGGTCACCGACTCCTGCTCGACGGAGCCGGCTGCCACGTCGCGGACCGGCTCGGAGGATCCCGACCCGATGGTCACCGACTCGTGGATCTGGCCGCGCGCGCGTTGCGAGTTGCCAGCGGCGGGCTTGGCGCCGCCGATCGGTGACATCTCCTCGTGAAACTCGACGTCCATTACTCGTTATCCTTGAGGCTGAGCGCCTTGACCCATGACGGGACCTTCTTCCGCGGAATGCTCGCGAGCGAATCCTGCTCGCCCCAGTTCCAGTCCGACTCGTCCGACGGCTGGCACTCGCGCGCCATGATCGCCGCGTCGGCCGCGCTCGTGTCGCCCTCCATGGTCCGGTAGTCGACGCGGGGCAGCTTGATGCCGTACGAATAGCGGGACTCGTCGACGGCGATCTGCGCCTGCTCGATGGAGAGTGGGTGGTCGAAAACGATTCGCATTCTTCCTCAGGCCGCCATCGGCATCTGCGCCGGCGGCATCATGGGTTGACCCATCGGCGGTGCGCCGATCGGCATGGGTGGTGGGACCGGGCCCTGCGGCATCAGCGGGACGCCACCGGGAAGCGGCTGCTCGGCGGGCGCCATGCCCATCGGCTGCGGTGCCGGGCCCTTGACCTTGAGCGCCTCGGTGACGAGGTCGCAGTACGTGCGGTAGCGCTCCTGGATCTCGGGCGGCGCGTTCTCGCACTGGATCCAGTTGTAGAACGCGACCGAGACCTTCAATTCGATGTCGAGATCGTTGTACTGCTCGGGCATCGGCAGGTCCTCGTCGACCTCGGCGAGCAGATCCATCTTGCGCAGGCAGTTCTTGAGCGGCGCGAGCAGGATCCGATTCGCCTCCTGCAGGTCGGGCTCGTCGAACAGCATGGGCACGAGCCACTGTGGGATGACGCCGGCCTTCGCCAGCTGCTCGACCACGGCGATCTTGCCGGCGCGGGTGTCCGGGATGAAGCCGACCGGCTCGATGCGCAGGCGGTACGAGCCTTCCTTGAGCACGACCTTCGAGTAGTCCAGCTGCTGGATGGCGTCACGGCTCTTCCACGTCGTGGCGACCCAGGAGCGCTTGGCGCCGCTGCCCTCGTAGCGCCGACGGGCAACGCGCGCGCTGGCGTCGAGGTAGCACTGCCCGCCATGCATCCGATACCGCGCGTAGTTCGCCTGTGGGATGCGGAACCGGTCCGAGTCGATGTCGTACTGGGTGTCGAGTGCGACGCCGCTGGCGCCGGCGCCGAGCGAGGACTTCGATTCCGCGTTCGCCTTCGAGACGCCGGAGAGGTCGAATGCCCAGCCGATGAATTCCTTCAGGGCGCTCATCTGCGCCATGTTGAAGGACTGCGGCGCGATGTACGTCGGCGGCTGCGAGCCGTTGTAGTTGACCTTGTAGGGCGCCGCGCCGGCGAGCATCTCCACCGGGATGTCGTTCGCCTTGTTGACCATCCAGATCCCGCGGCCCGTCGCGGCGAGGTTCAGCTGGATGTCGCGCACGATCAGGTTGATCCGGTGCTGGATCCCGATGAGCATGTCGACGAAGCCCTCGGGGTAGATGCCCCAGTCGGGGTCGCCGAGCTGAAACATCGACCATGGGAACCTCGGCTCGTGCCACTGCTCGGTGACGAGCGTAAGGCCCTCGACGCAGAGCACGTGCCGGCCGATGTCGGAGTCGGGCACCATCGGCGGGAACCACGCCTCCCATGTGTCCACGTAGTCGTCGAGGTCGCCGACCTTCGGGCCGTCGCCGTCCACGTCGGTGTCATCCTTGCGGCGCAGCGAGGCGGGCGCGCGCTCGAGGATCCACTCCTTGCTCTTCGGGAACAACTCGGCGAGGTGGTCGCGGGCGACGCGCTGGATCCGGATCGCCTGGCGCGGCTTGCCGTACTTGAGCTCGCGCCGGTCGAACAGCAGATCGTTCACCGGGATGCGCTCGGCGATGACCGCTTCGTCGCTGTCGTCGACGCGTGTGAACCCCAGACCCAACTTGACACCGTCCTGAAGCGCGCGGACCGACAGCGCATCGAACTCGGTGTCCCGCATCTGGCCGACCACGAACTCGCGGTACTTCTTCGCGCGCTTCTTCAGCTCGAAGTCGCTGTCATCGACGACGATCCCCGGCATGGGCCGGTCCTTCGAGAGCCGCGACGCGAAGGTGTCGCCGATCGCCTTGATGACGTTGAGTCGCGCGATGCCCATGCCCGAGCCCGCTAGGGCGGCGATCGCAAGGCGCTGGTTCTGCAACTCGACGCCGCGGTAGACCCGCTCGCGGGTCAGGTTCTTCGCGTGGAAGTTCGCTTCACGCTCGAGCAGCGCCTTGCCGTACGGGACCAGCCGATCGTGCACCGGCTCACCCAGCGCCGCGCGCATCCAGTGTGCGTCGCTGCGGATGGGGGCGTTGTATCGTGGGACCATGGCAAGGGATCGATGGTCCCTTTGCCTGTGGACCGGTTGATTTGCAGGGAGCGTTACATGAGTCGCGAATCAGTGCAAGTAGGAGCTTCAGGTGCTACCGTTTGGGCACCCCCGGTCGCGCCGGGAACCTTCGATTGGTGGTTGGCTTGCTACCGGCCCGAGGTCGAAGCTGGGTTAGTAGCCTGAGGGTCGCAACCTGGACGCCCGGAGTGGCTACCGGGTGTCGGCAATTGTTCAGTCCGCGGTCACGGTGGCGGTCCCGTCCGCGTAGATGCGCAGGTGGCCGGTCGTGGCGAGCCAGGCGCTTGGCCTGCCGTCCTCGTCGTCGGGCGTCTCCTTGCGGCGCCACACGGTCTCCGAGGTCACGGACGGCCCCATCTTGACGGTGCGCACGGCCAGTTCCCATTCTCCGGCCTCGGGGCTGACGCACCACATCATCGGCTCGGCGGACAGGCGGTTGAAGTAGACGCGCAGCGCGCCGACGTACTGCATCACGGGGATGAGCGATGCGGGCTTGCGGATCGGGCGCGTGTCGATCTCGCTGCTGGGTTTCATCGAATCTCCCTGCGCCGATACTGGGGCGGGCTAGCCGGGCAACCGCAGGGCGTCCCGCCTTCCGTCCAGCCGCGGTCGAAGCACTCCGGACAACGCGGACGCTCGCGCTCGAGGTACGCTAGACGATCGTAGAGCCTAGCGATCTCGTCGGTCAGCTCCTGGCTGTCCGCCCTCTTCAGGATGTCCTTGCTCATTCGTCTCCCTCGTACCCCGCGGCGCGCCACGGCCCGGGGTCGGGCTTCAGGTCCTGGCCGGTGCCTTCCGTCTGCCTCAGGTCCTGTACCTGCGTCACGAGCTGGCCGATCTTCACGGTGGGGCCGATGCGAAACCCGCGGCGGCGCCCGTACTCAAGCAGCTGGATCAGCTGGGCAAGATCAGACTCAGCGGGCGGGACCGGGACGACGTTGCCGTCCTCGTCGGCGTCGATGGGGCCGGTGGGTGGCTTCATGTCGGCGCCCACTCATGGCCTCGATATGCGCCGTGGTCGAGTCCCTCGCGGTAGACGCCGCGATGCGTGACCTGACCGTCGTCTTCACACCGACACTCGCCGCGTTCGATGCGATCGCATCGGCACTCCTGCCAGCGAGGCACCTGCGGCGAACGAGGCGTTGGGTCGAGTTCGCCGTCCCTCATTGTCCGCTCCTGTCCTCGTCGCCGGGGTCGTGGTTCTCGCGCGGATGGCATTGCTCGGCTCGCCACGCCTCGAAGTACTGCCAGAGTAGAGGCTGGCGAAACACGCGGTCCCTCTCTCGCAGGTACTCATCGCGGGAGATGGTGAACGCCGGCATGTCGACCCTAGTAGTCATACGCGTGGCTCCCATACACGGTGTTCTCGGTCTGATTGTACTCGCCCGGGACCTCGTCGCCTTCCTCGTACGCGCGCTGCTGCCGGGCCATGCGGGCGTCGAGATCGCGCTCCTCGCGCTCGGCTTCAGCGAGCAGCGCAGCGCGAGTGCCTGGTGCAGGCTTATCGGCGACAGGCCGGTTCGTGTAGTGCGTGAGGTGCCTGAAGGCGTAAAGGGCCCCATCCGACACGTGGTTGCCGTGAATCTTGCCGTCACTCGCGCGCCTGGCCGCATCGTCCTTCAGCGGCTTGCCCGGCTTCGTCGGCAGGTACACGAGGTGTCGGTGCTCGTCGAGGAGCGGCGATCCTTCGCGGTACCGCACCATGCCCTTGCGGATATCGCCGGCCATCAGCGCCTGCCACGTCGGCTTGCTGCTCTTGTCCGCCTCGTCGATCGGCAGACCGACGCGCTCGCGCCAGCCCGCCATGTTCGCCGCGACCTGGCCAGCGGGGTCGCCGACGAGCACCACGACATTGTCCAGGCCTTCCCACAGCGCCTTCAGGTAGTCGCGCTGGTCATCCGGCACGACCTTGAACTCCTTCCAGCTGAACACCTCGTAGATCTGCGGGCGATCGGGTGCGTGCGTGAAGGCCCAGACGCAGATCGCGAACGGATCCTGCGCGTATCCGAAGTCGGCGCCGATCGCGTAGAGCCAGTCATACGGTTTGCGACCACGCCCCGGAATCGGCAGGTCGGCGAGCGCCGCGTTGAGGTCGACCCACGGCGGGTGTGCCTGATTGATCCGGTTGTCGGTGAGCCGCTGCGGGGCGTAGGTGAGCCCGATGTGCTGCGGTACCGCGTGGACCGGGTAGACGTAGCGCGCGTCGCTCTTGACCCACTTGCCCAGCCACTCACGGACGTAGTCGGGCTCGGTTCCGGTCCAGCCGTTGGCGATGAGCGCCTCGCCGGCGGTGCGCGCGAACCGCTCCTCGGGCGTTGAGCCGAACCACGGGTTGTCGATCACCGACCAGCGGTGCACTTCCCAGTTCGGCAGCGGGGTGTCACCGCTTGTTTCCTCGGGCGTGCAGTCGTAGAAGTAGCCGGCACAGTCCTCGCTCGGCGAGCCGGTCAGTTTCAGCTTGCCGCTCTTGCGGGCGCCCGGCTTGTCGTTGTGCTTGCGCTTGTCGGCGAGGCAGGCCTGGGCGACTTGCAGGATGAACGCGCGCAGGTGGCGCATCTTCTGGGCCTCGTCGACCCAGATATCATCCTTCGCCTGGCCGCGCAGCTTGCCGATGGACTGCTCGTCGTCGGCTCCGAACAGCGCGATCTGCGAGCCGTTCGAGAAGTTGATCTCGAGCGTCGTGTCGTTGGTGCGCGCGACGACCGAGCCGAGCTTCCAGCCGTCGCCGGTGGCCGTGCCGTGCTTCGCGATGAGGTCGCAGAAGCCCTGCCCCATGTCGTTGCGCCAGACGATCTTGCGCGCCTCGGGCTTCGTCTCGTTCACGTACACGCCGCGCCAGCCGGGCACCTCGATGGCCAGCGACAGCCACTCGTGGACACCACCGTCGCTCTTGCCCGCGCGCCGGGTGCACAGCGCCGCGGCCTGGAGCGCCTCGGTCTGCCAGAAGGCGCGTTGCTTGGGGTGCTGCTCGAACCGCTCGCGCAGCAGCTTGCAGAGCTCGGTCGTGGCGTCTGGCTCTGCACTCACGACCTCCGCCGGCCGCAGCTTGGCCAGTCTGCCGAGGGTCGAGAGGACAGAGGGGCTGAGATGCATGGCGTCAGGTGACCGGGAACCGCCGGTCGATCTCCTCGGCTACACACTTCGCGCGGTGCTCGAGGCGCGGATCGTGGCTGTACTTCTCGCAGTAGGCCATGGCACGCAGTAGGTCGCTCGTCTTCCAGGAGCGCACCAGCGCCTGCTCCTCGGCCTTCCAGTCGCTCACCGACCCACCGCCTTGCCCCTGGGCGCCGTCGCCCGCTCCATCTCCTCGTCGCTCAACACCTCGACCGGCATGCCCATCGGCTCACCATCGTACTTCGCGGCGGCGTCGATGTCGTCGCTGTCCCACTGCATGATGCACTCCGCGCCCGCCTCGAACGGACCGAACATGCGTCGCGGGCCCTTCGGATCGTGCTGGCTTGGCAGTCGCTTCTCGTTCGTCCAGCCGGGCGGCGAGACGAGGAACACGGCACGGCCTCGCACGCGGATCGAGAAGCCCTTCAGGTTGGCGGGCGGCGCATCGCAGTTGACGTTCGATGGGGAGCCGAACAGCGGCATGTGGGGCAGCGTAATGGAGAGGAGCTTCATCGGTTCGGCTCCGAGTCGAGGAGGAGCGACCCACCGTCCTTGTCGGCTCCGCTGTGGGCGACTGGCCATACGACAGTGGACGTAGAGTCGGTGCGGATGGTGGCGAACGCGGCCCCGAGCTTCGGGATGGTCACGTACCAGTGCTGCGGAGGAAGCCCGTCATGGTGAACATGGAGCGGCATCCCAATCCGTAGCCCACACTTCCAGTTCTTGGCCAGGAAGTCGATCTCGATGACGCGGAGGTCGTCCAGGCATGTCGGGCACCGTCCTCCGACGGCAAAGTACACCGCGTCGTCGGGCACCTCGAACTCGAGGACCTCATCGCGGTCTGGGTGGTGCTGGTACTGCTTCATCGGCTGGCGTCCTGTGCCTTGAGACCTCCCGAGCCAGGCAGGCGATCGCCGGTGATGCGGTACGAGCCGAGCCGGTGCGCCTCGTGCTTCTCGATCGGCAGGAAGGCCCTCAGATGGGCAAGAAGTGACGCCTCGTGTTCACTGGTCACGGACAGCGCGATGTACGCGCGGCCCTCTTCGTCGATTCCGATCTCGGCGTTCACTTGGGATCCATCCTATCGGCCAGCGCGCGCAGTTCCGCGGCCATCGTCTTGCGAGCGTCACCGACGGCACGTCTCAGGGTAAGCGCGACGTCCTGCTGCGACAGCATATCCTCGTGCGGGATGAAGGTCTGGATTGGATGGTAGGCGTAGAACCTGAGCGCGTACCCATCGCGATTCGCGTCGACGCAGATCGACTGCTTGTCGTTCAGCGCCATGATCCGCAGGCCGGTGTCGTGGACCATCTCCTTGAGAGCTGCGGTCGCCACGTCGAAATCGAACTTGAAGTGCTTGTCACTCATGTGAGCCATTCTCCTAGCGGCAGATACGCCGCGGTTACGCCGCACCTTGCGAGCCACGGCACGATCCACTCGTCGGAGCGACGTGCCCCGCGATGTGTGTAGACCAGTCGATTCTTGAGCTGCGCCGCGTTCACCAGCGCGGTCATCACGCCCCGCTTGCGCAGCAGCTCGCCCTTGCCGATGCGCAGCCGCGTGTGCGTCCAG
>Ga0075434_100000467_pt1 | contig 30332 bp, 22 predicted proteins | sample RhiMethybrSRZTD3_FD_75298 | JGI IMG/M metagenome (GOLD analysis project Ga0075434, IMG submission 75298) | Populus rhizosphere microbial communities from Tennessee, USA - Rhizosphere MetaG P. TD hybrid SRZTD3 | ecosystem: Host-associated > Plants > Roots > Rhizosphere > Soil | place: USA...
CTCTCGAAGCCGGCGAGCGCGAGATAATAGCCGGTGGTATCCTCACTGAACCGTTGGGCTGCGGTGCCTTCCTCGCGCGCCCCAGTGCTGAACTCGAAAGCGACCACAAACAGGAAGATAAAAACCCATAACACAAGAATCAGAGCGACTCCGTCTTCGCTCCCCAGGTTGCCGAAAGCCGCGCGAGTTTTCATGGCTTCAGGACCATCAACATAATTGGGTAAGTTCTGCTGATTTTGATGCCCTGGTCGTCCAGATATGTAAACCGCACAGCACGCGGGAGCGATCGTCGCTCGCGAGCGTCCCAGCTCTCCTCCCAAGTGTCGTCCTCGATCTGCGGGTTCAAATAGTCGATGCGCAACTGTTTGATGCTTTCCTCCAGTACCAGCGCTTGACTCTGACCAGCGGCGCCGCTGTCGCTGAGGCGCACCGGAGTAGTCTCCTGCAATCTCAAACTAGCTCGGCCATTTGCCCCTTCATCGGCGGAAATCTGAATTTTCGCCATGCCGCGCCCTCCCATTGCATGGGAATACGCCGACACGAACGTGACGGTGTTAGGCTCCCCATCGAAAAACGGCGCGGCGTCTTGAGGCGAATCCCGATAGGGAAAAGCCGAATGAATGTAACTTCCGACAAGATCGCCGCCAGACCTCCGCTTCTGACTTTCGGCGGCGCTCTTTTGTGATTTCATGACCGCGCTTTGTCCCAGAGCAAAAGCGCCGTAAAGAATCGCTCCCATGAGCGCGAAAATTGACAACGCCAGCACGACTTCGATCAACGTAAAGCCGGCGGATCCACCGCGCCCGTTCCTGGCCAGCGGCGGCCTCGACTTTGGGAGCCTACTTACTCGGCACTTACACCTCATGGATTCGCTTTCTTGGCGAGGCGCAAAGTCTTGAGCTCGCTGCTTGGCTGCCGGATGCCGTCAGATGATAAACCAATGGTAATTTCCTTCAGCTCCCAGTTGCTGGATAACCCAAGAGTCGAGGGTGAATCTCGCCGGGTTTGCACCTCCGCTTTCCAGCTGATGGAACCCGGGAGCTTGCCGGATTCAGGAACTTCCGGCAACTTTCCTCGCGCCAGCAACTCATCCATGACCGCGGCAGCGCTTACAGCCGATTCCGTGCGCGTTGCGCTGCGGGCTACCAAGCGCAAGCCCAAAGAAAAAATTTGTAACAACGTCACCACACCAAGCCCGAGAATGGTCAATGCGACCAGGACCTCGAGCAAGGTAAAAGCTTTGCTTGACAGGCGGCTACGGCGCACTATCAGTTTCCCCGTAACACTTCGATTCTACCGGTGAGAGCTTCGAAACGAATGAGATAGGAGATCGTTTTGCGCTCGTCGGCGAGCACAATTTTACCGTCGAGACTGCTGCCGTTAGGAAAAAAATAGAATCTCTTGCTGCCGCGATCCAGAGTTTCGCCGCCGTCGATAACATCGAACCTTACTTCTGGCGGCAGTTGCACCTCTGTAGCGCGCGCGACTCGGTAGTTGTTACCGGACGGATTTATCTCCAACTGCTTGGCCTGACCGTCGGAGACGGCGCGACTTCTCAAGTCGCGTGCCGCGGCGGCCAACCGCAATGCAGAAAGCCTTACCTCTCGGTCTTCTAAGCCCTTTTGAATGTTGGGCAGTACGATCATCATACTAACGCCAATCAGGAGGAGCACTAGGATGAGCTCGAGTAGGGAAAAACCGCCATCACCTTTCCCAACTGGTAACATCACGATTGTTGTCCTCGCCGCCAGGTGCGCCGTCAGCCCCATAGGAAACGATATCGTAGGGACCATGGTCGCCGGGGCTCTTGTAGATATAAGGCTTGCCCCAGGGGTCGGGCGGCACCTCTTTCTTGAGATAAGGCCCGTCCCAGCGGTCCGCGCTCGCGGGTCTCTGCGTCAGGGCGGCCAGACCTTCCTGTGTCGTCGGATAGCGCCCCACATCGAGCCGGAAAGTATCCAGCGCGGTTCCGAAAAGCTCGATTTGCGCTTTCGTCGCCTTCGCCGTCGCCTTTTCTTCCTGTTTGATAAACTGCGGCACGACCAAACCGGCAAGCAGGCCGATGATGACTACCACCACAATAAGCTCGATGAGCGTAAACCCGGCAGAGGAGTTTCGAGCTAAAAACTTATCAGTCCGAATTGTTTCCATTCAAATCCAGGGCCTCGCTTCGATGCCGCGGGCCGTTAAAAAGGCAAATCATTGATACTGAAAATCGCCATCAGCATCGAGATCACGACAATTCCGATGATGAGACCCATTCCGAGAATGAGCACAGGTTCGAGCAGTGAAGTGAGTCTCTTGGTGGCTCGCTTCACCTCTTGATCGTAGTAGTTCGCAACTTCGGCAAGCATGTTGTCCAACTTCCCAGTTTCCTCGCCGACGGTGATCATGTTCAAAGCCAATCGCGGAAACACACCGCTTTCGTTAAGAGGACGAGCCATTCCCTTACCTTCGCGTACGCGGGCCTGAACTTGACTGATAGCCCGCGCCAGCAAACGATTGCCGATGACCCCTTGCACGGTTCCGAGCGCTTCGAGTACGGGCACGCCCCCTTTCAGCAATGCCGCGAGTGTGCGGCAAAATCGCGCGGTTTCGAATTTGCGCACCAGGTCGCCGAGCAACCAGCTGCGCAAGCAGATCCGATCCCATTCGCCACGCCCTTCGGGGCTTCTGATGTAGAACAGGGCGCCGACGATAGCGGCGCAAAGTACCAGGAAAATCGCCCAGCCGTACTGTGCGAGAATTTGGCTAAGGTCGATGATGATCTTCGTGATCACAGGCAATGCCCTGCCGTTTTCGCGGAAAATCGTGGCGAACTTTGGAATGACGAACACGAATAAAACCAGCAGCGAGAGGCTCGCCGCGCTGGCCAATATAATCGGATAAATCAGGGCCGATTTAATGTCCTCTTTGAGAGCGACTGTGCTTTCCAGGTATTCGGTCAAATATCGAAGCACTCCCTCCAAAATACCGCCGGCTTCTCCTGCACGAATCATATTCACGTAGATTTTGGGAAAGACTTCGGGATGCTCTGCCATGGATGCGGCCAATGATTTGCCCGCTCGGACCGCCTCGACGAGGGAGTGCAGAACCTTGCTGAATTCGCCGCCTTCAATCAGACCCCCGAGAATCGAAAGACTGCGGTCAAGCGGCAAACCCGCTCCGAGGAGAGTTGCCAGCTCTCTGGTAAACTGAAGCAATTGTTGTTGACTGATCTTGCGCCGTGAACCGAGCGGCAACGGGTTGCGTATCGTTGTCGCTGGCCTGCCGGTAGGTAGCGCAATGCGGAGCGGCACACAACCCATTTCCCGAAGTCGCGCCACCACGCTCTGCTCCACGTCGGCTTCCATGACACCTTCGATCAGCTTGCCGGCCTGATCAGCAGCGCGATATTGAAAAAATGCCATCTAATTCAGCGTTGATTGAGCGATTTCGGACTGAAAGTTTTTACTGCGGATTGTACTGACGTTACATCTGACTAAGCTGTGGCGTGCTGTTCGAAAAATCGAAAATCCGAAATCGAAAATCTAAAATTGTTAGGCCTCTTCTCGCGTGACCCGCAAGAGCTCCGACAATGTCGTAATCCCTTTGCGAACTTTGTCCCAACCGTCTTCCCGCAGAAGCCGCATCCCCTGGCGTACGGCCACATTGCGAATTGCGCCGGCATCTGCGCGCTGCACGATAATCTTGCAAATTTCTGATGTGACAGGGAGGAGCTCAAAGATACCGATCCGACCAAGGTATCCGGTAGAGTTACAGCGCTCGCATCCCACCGCTTCCCAAACATTTTCAATCGCATTGCCGTTGAGCAAATCCAATTCACCGTCGGCCCCCTCCAGGCCGGCAAACGGCACTTCTCTGCGGCATTGCGGGCAAAGGCGGCGAACCAATCTTTGCGCCAGCACTCCCAACAAAGACGACGAGAGAAGATAATCCTGAACTCCCATTTCCAGTAACCGCGAAATCGCGCCGGCAGCATCATTGGTGTGCAAAGTCGAAAGCACCAGGTGGCCTGTCAGCGCAGCCTGGACGGCGATCTCGGCGGTTTCCGAGTCACGGATTTCACCGACCATGATGACATCCGGATCCTGCCGGACGATCGAGCGTAGCCCGTTGGCAAAGGTCAATCCGATTTGCGGCTTGACATAGATCTGATTGACGCCGCTCAATTGATACTCCACCGGGTCTTCGATGGTTATGATCTTTTTGCCGGGATCGTTAATCTTTTGCAGCGCGCCATAGAGCGTCGTTGTCTTACCGCTCCCGGTGGGTCCCGTCACCAGGAGCATTCCGTGGGGTTTTGAGATCATTTCGCTGAATTTTGCCAGAAGCGCGGGTGGAAACCCCAGAGTGTCGAGATCGGTAAAGATCTGTCCTCGTTCCAAGAGCCGGATCACGACGCTTTCCCCGTATAGGGTGGGCACCGTGGCGATACGCAGATCGACGTCTTTGCCGGCTAACCGAGTCTTGATCCGGCCGTCCTGCGGTAATCGCCGCTCAGCGATGTTGAGCTGAGCGAGAATCTTTAGACGCGAAATGACCGCGGCTTTTAGCTGGCGCGGCGGCGACTCGACTTCGTGGAGAATGCCATCGATCCGATAGCGAACCTTGAGTTGGTTCTCGAAGGGTTCGATATGGACGTCGGAGGCTCGGCTTTCCAATGCCCGCACGAGCATTTGGTTCACCATTCGGATCACGGGAACTTCAGAGGCCATGTCACGCAGGTGCGCGACGTCTTCGTCCTCGCCAATAGCCTCGGTTGCCTCTGTCGCGGTCTGACGACCATCGGCGGCATAGCCGCTACTGTAAAGCGCATCGATCCGCGCTGCGATTTCCTTCTCACGAGCCAATACCGGCCGCACGTTCAATCCGACGGCAAGCTCAAGTGCATGTAAATGAGATACGTCGAACGGATCGGTGGTGGCGACAACGAGCTCGCGCCCGTCAATTTTGACTGGAACCATACGCGCCAGCTTAAAAAAATCCCCGATCCCGGGAGGAAGATCGATGGCCAACGCCGTCGGAGGAAAATCCTTCAGCGAGACCAAAGGCAACTCAAAGTGGTCGCGCAAAACCGGCAGGAGATCTTCTTCAGAGAGAAACCCCAATTCGACAACCAGGCGAGTGAGCGGCGTCTGCTGTTCTTGCTGAACTTTGATCACCCGCTCGAGCTCCTCACTGGAGATCAGCTTCCGTTCAATCAAGCGTGTCGGCAGACTGATATGCGCTTCCATGAATGAGGCTATTTGCCTGTTGCTTGCGGCACCCGGCCGTAGCGGTCTTCTAAACGCACCACATCGTCGAGCTCCGGGGTCGAGACTTCCAAGACATCGCACTCTTCGACGGCAATCATTCGATGTTTCATGCCCGGCGTAATATGCAAGCAATCTCCGGGATGCATTCGAAGCTTCTCGCGCTGGCCATCCTTTTCAATGTCCATCTCCATGACGCCCGAGAGGAGACGAATGCTTTCATCTTTCACGACATGATACTGATAGCTCAAAGATTCTGCCTTTTTAATATGCAGCACTTTGCCGACGTAGCGCGAGGTGTGCGCCCATATGAGCTCGTGCCCCCAAGGCTTTTCGACGATGCTTCCTTTTTGGATCAAACCGGCTGCCATGTCGGCTCATGATAGCAAATTCTTGCCGGCCAGCAAATGAACTTATTAAAAACCGGAGCTTAGTCTTGCCGGCCCTTGACTACACACTCTCGGCGCACCTATCGGTTTTAGAGACACAAATAATCTGACATCGAGGTCCGAGCATGAACATTAAGAACACCATGCCGTTTTATTGATCGCCATCATATCCTCGCTAAGCGCTTCCTGTGAAGGAGTTTTTCAACGCGGCCGCGAGATATTCGCCGGAGTGACCTTAACCGGAACCTGGTACGTCAATGGTGATCAGAACAAGCGCGCTGAAATCGTATCAGCGTCGAGCGGTCTCCAAGCTAGAAACGAAAACGGCGACTCTAGTGCGGTGTCTCAGAAATTCGTTGAATTAGTCTTTGGTCTCCTTTGCGTCATACCAGCGAAGGCCGGTATCCAGATGTATTTGAATTTCCTGGATTCCGGGTCGCGCTAGCTATCGCCAGCTTGCCCGGAATGACATTTGAATTATATTGCGAACTTCAGTGCCAGGAATTAACCGGCTAACCGTTGAGAGTAATGGCGACGTTCGGGCGCTCGACTGGAAAGGCGGGCTTCGGGGTAATGTGAGTCGGAATCGAATTGACTGGGCGAATGGCTCTTACTGGTCACGCTAGTCGGCTCGGGTTAGTTGACATCACGATAAAGCTCGGTCGAAGGCGGTTGCGACGTCGTTATTCCAACGCTCCATCGAGAACCGCGTGCCGATCTCATCGAGCGCTGTTTCTGCCAAGTTTGCGCGCATTGCCGCGTCTTGGATGAGGCTCGGTAACGCATCGATCAATCCTTGAGTGACGACGGTATCGGCTTGAAGCAGCGGCTGGTAATCTTCTCGCAACATCCCGTTGCTTTCCATCCACGAAGTCCGCCCGTAGCGGCCGCGTACGATCAAGCCATTCCGGCCGTGGCTAATATACTCCGCCATACCCCAGCCATCTGAGACGATAACGGCCAAGCTGGATGCCATTGCCTGTAAAACAGAGACCACATGCAACCGGGCGGAAGGCAGCACGTAGATATCCGCACGATTAAAAAGAGCTTCCATTTCCGGTTCGGAAAGAAACTGATCGATGACTTGCACGTCACAGCGGTCGATGATTCGGCGATATCGCTGATCAAGATCTGCGGGCAGCCTGGTTCTGAGCACGAGCCGCGTCGCCTGGTGCTTGGAAAAGATCGCCGAATACGCTTGTAAGACATCCAGCCCGCCGCGTAAGTAAAAACTCGTCGCGCCCTGATGCCATGAATTGTGAACAGGATCGTAACCGGCTCTTTATTAGCTGGCGTTTTCTGCCTCACGCGCTGCCGAATGCCTAATGGAATGTGAAAAACTTTCTGAGCGAGTTCCGGATCTTTGAATAAAACCGGAATGCTGTCGGCCGTAGACTTGACGTGTGTGATTATTCCTCGACAGCTCCTGGATTGCAGCAAAGCCTTGAGAGCTGGAACAAACCCGGAATTGTAAATGCCCCTGGTTCCAAAGAGTCTCGGGTCCTGTCTTTTACCCGAGATTCTTGTAAACGGCACGAATAAAGTAGTGGTATCTTCGATCTCAACCACCCACGGAATTTGTCCAAAAAAAAACGGCATGCTCGGCAGGAACGCAAGGTCAACGTCTAACGGAACACCGACTTGCGCGCGAAGCGAACGCGACCGAATGAATTTCGCCAGAGCCGGCAATGTCGATCCGTTCTTGATGGCAGCCCAAGACAGCTCACCAATCGAGCGCAAGACCCGTCTTCCCGCCTCGACCGACGGCGTTCTGCCGTCCACGAACTCATATCCTGGCGGCGGATAACGAATATGGTCAAACTGCGGATGATGCCCCACATGCTTGAAAGGACGGAGATGGCCACCATAGAAAATCTTTCTCATCGTTACTGCGAGTCTCAGAAAAGCGGGAACGCGAGTGACGGCTACCCTACGGCCCGCGAAAATGCATCACGGCACTCGACCGACAATATTCCCAGGAGTATCGAAGGCTCCATTTTCTGAGCAGCATGGCCTGTTTATATGCGGCTCGCGCCTTGGCTGGTTCGCCCCTTCTTTCGTAATACAGGCCGAGACGAAAGTATTTTCTGCCGAGTTTCTTGTTGAAAGTGCTTTTGCCGATCCGATCATAGACTTCAGGATACCGCTCACGAATGTGCTCGAGTTCCCGCAGACCATATTCGTAATGCGGGTTCACAGCAGTGTTATTGAGGGGGTGCACGCGCTTTCGCACTCCGACATAGTCGACAAAGGCAACCGGAAAGTAGGCGGCGAGGCGATAGAACCAGTGCAAATCACAGTTGAGATAAATGTCTTTGTCGTATCCTCCCACCAGCTCGAAGGCTGATTTTCTTATGATTGAAGACGGCCCGGTCATGAAGTTTTCCGTAACGATATCCTGAACCGTCAAACAAGAGGCCGCGAGCCTTTTCGCTCGTTCTTGTGAGACGATAAGTCCAAGAGCGAGAGTGCCATTTTCTCGATCGCGGTCATTCGAGAGGTCTTTAAAAAATTCGGTATTATCGAAGGCCGCGCCCAGGGCGGGATTTTGTTCGAGGGCATCGACTAGCAGGTTGACGTGATCTTTTCTGTAAATGTCATCACTGTTCCAGGTGGCGAGATATTTGCCTTCGGCTTGTTTCATGATGTCATTGGCCGCTTGCAAAAACGCTTGGGCGCCTTGGCAAACCAGTTCGACCCGGCTGTCCCGGTTGAATTCAGCCACCGCTCTTGCAACTTCTTCCGAGCCATCACTGAGGACGTGTACCTGCAATGCACTGTACGACTGGGTCAAGATCGAACCCAGCGAGTCCTGAATAAATCGCGCGTACGGTGCGTGCGCAAAGAGAACAATCGATACTGTGGAATTAGGCATTTTGCTGCCAATGACCTCCTGCGAGCGTCTTAGCCCGGCGTTGAAGACGCTGCATGGGTCTGTCGATGACTGACGCCGTCGTTACGTAAAACAAGATAACTCAGCGCCAGAAGAGTAAAGAAAAATATTCGGGTCTCGTGATTGTAGAACGGCACGTCACCCAATCCGTCAACAAGAAAGGCGATAAGCGAGGCGGCTAAACAAAGATAGCCGATTCGCTCCTGCGCGGCTAATTCGATCTGCGCTCTCCTGATCAAGCGCGTGATATTCGCGATAACCATCCACAGGAAGGCGCCGAGACCGACAAGTCCCGTTTCCGCAAGAAGTTCGGTATATAGATTGTGACTATGAGGTATAAAGCCGAACTGGTCAGCATTGGGATTCGCTTGCCTGACGCCTTCACGAAGCCTGTCTCTCCCATATCCAACGCCAAAAAATGGCCTTTCAAGCCCTACCGTGAGGGCGTCAGTCATAAATCGAAGGCGCCCCTCGATGGCCACATCGTTACCAGGCGAAATGAGACTCAGCACGCGATGCCGTAATGGGGCAATTGCGACAAACAAAATCAACGCGGTCGAGCCGAGGACAAAAACCGGTTTTCTGAGTCTCTGCTCCATCAAACTTAGCCCGAACAAAGATGTCATTGAAGCCAACCACGCCCCCCTCGAATAGGTAAGTACGAGACCTCCAAACTGTGCCGCCAGCGATCCGAGCGCCACGTTGCGTAGCCAGCTGTTTCGGCTGAGTACGACATCCAAAGCCAATGGGATACTCATGGAGAGGAGCAACCCTGCGGAGTTCGGATGCATGAACGGATAAGGGAAGCGGTTCATCTGCTCGAACGTTAAAACAGACATGTTGTAGGATACTCCACGGACCACAATAATCGCGGGCAATAAACCGAGGAGCAGAACAAGAATTTTCTGCCGCTCTCGCGGCGCGAAAATATCGATGATCATGACACAGTGCATCGCGGCAAAAAACAGATAGCGGTAATCCGCCGCTTCATGAAAGTCAGGCAATAAAGAGAATGTGACTACGGCCAGGAACGTGAAAAGCGGCAGCGGAAACCAGATTTTCTTCAACCCAAGAGCATGACCATTTCGGAACCCGGAACCAACTTTCCCAATGAGCCAGAAAAAAAAAGTCGTGCGGGAAATGCTCCATGCGCTAACGCCCGTGCGGGCCCACGGCAATTCAAGACGGCCGATACCGAGAAGCAGAATTGAAGCAATGAGGAAAAAGAAAACTCCCTTGCCCCACCAATGCACAACAGCGGTGATTCGCTGAAATGCTTCCCCATGTTGCTGGGTCATTCTAACCCGCGTTACGATGAACGAAGCCGCGAAAAATAGTCAGCGCAAGGATTTTCAAATCGCGCCCAAGCGACCAGCTTTCAATGTATTCGATATCGTGCTCGATGCGTTTCTCCAGCGACGTGTCGCCGCGCCAGCCATTGATTTGCGCCCAGCCAGTCATTCCCGCCTTCACTTTGTGCCTGAGCATATATTTAGGAATTGACTTCCGGAATTGCTCGATCAGCAGAGGTCTTTCGGGCCGGGGGCCGACGAGACTCATTTCGCCTCGGAGCACATTGACGAGTTGGGGCAACTCGTCCAAGCTCGTCCGCCGCAGCCAGCGACCCAACCAAGTTACCCGCGGATCATTCCGCGCCGCCCAGACTGGGCCCGTGGATCTCTCGGCCTCATGAATCATGGTTCGAAACTTGAGCATCTCGAAACGATTGCCATCGAGCCCCATGCGCTCCTGTCTGTAGAATATCGGCCCCGGCGAAGTCACCCTGATTGCCAGCGCAATGAGAGCCATCAGCGGAGAAAACAGCGTCACGGCCAAGGAGCCGAATATCAGATCCACGGCCCGCTTTAGGATCGCGTTCCAACCTTCAAACGGCGAAGCCTGCAAAGTCACGATTTGAAGATCTTCGAATTCTTCCACCCTGCCGCGCAATTTGGCGAATTCGGCAAGGTCAGGGACATAGGACATAGTCACGGGCTCATCCCCAAGCCAGTTTTGAACCTCTGCCAGTCGCGCCGACTCTTGAAGTGGAAAAGTCAGAAACACCTGGTCAATCCGCCCGCCGCGGATCATGCTGAGGAGTTCATCTCGATGCTCGATGAGTGGGACGCCCGTCGGCCTTTCGGCAGCCTCTTCGCGCCCGATGAGGTGAGCGCCAATCACCGAGAGACCGAGGTGACGATACCATTGGAGCTTGTGCACGAGCCAGGTTGCCTCGGCCGGACTGCCGATAACGACCACATGACGGAGATTTTTCCCCCGCCGCCGCAAAAACCGAAGCGCCTCTCGAACCAATAAGTGACTCAGATTGAAAAAAGCCAGACTCAATACCCAGAAAAAAACCACGACAAAGCGAGAAAGAACAATCTCACGCAGCAGAAAAATGACCCCCAGGAAAATGAGCATCGCCAGGGCGGCGCCCTTGAACAGATCAGCAACCTCGCGCCAATGCGTCGAGATCCGGCGCGGCCGATATAGGTCCAATCCCAAAAACACTCCAGCATAGATGATCAGGAGCAAGAGCCAGGCGACGACATAATGGCGGAACACGTGAGCTTCCGGTAAGAACGAAAGGTTTGCTTCAAAGCGCACCAGATAAGCGAGCCACCATGCAACGGTGAGAAAGATGAGGTCGTTGACCAACATCAGACTCTTGAAAAATTCGTTATAACGTTTCAGCATCGCTTCGCTTCGGTTTTGCGCTCACCTATCCGCGCTGTTATGTAGTCACTGATTTCCGCTTTAAACCGCTCGCCGGAAAATTTGGCTGCATGATGACGGATTGTTGCAGGTTCGAAACGCTCCCGATGTCTCTGATATAACTCGACCGCCGCCACGAGGCCCTCCACGGTGGGCTGCGAAAAAAAGATTCCCGTTGCCGGCGTTATGTTGTCGGTGTCCAGCGGCATTACTGTCTCGAGCGCGCCGCCCCTTCCGTAGGCAATGACTGGGCGGCCGCTTGCCTGGGCTTCCAGAGGCGTAATGCCAAAGTCCTCTTCGCCTGGGAAGACGAGCGCCTGGCAATGACGGTATACGACAGCCAGATCGTGGTCGTTCAGCCAGCCCAAGAATTCAATATTCGGCTGCGCTAGTTTTTGCAAACGAGTTCGTAGCGGACCTTCTCCCACGATTTTCAACGGCAATCGCATTCGATTAAACGCCTCGATAGCGATGTCTATTTTTTTGTACGGAACCAGAGCAGATACAGTTAAATAATACGGCTGAAGATCGGGATGCAAGTTAAACTTTTGCACCGCAACGGGCGGATAGATAACTGTTGCGTCTCGCGCATAGAGATGCTTGATTTTCCCCGCCACATTCTTGGAATTAGCGATAAAATAGTCGACCCGACTGGCCGACCGGACATCCCATTGCTGAAGATAATTCCGGCATAGAGCCATACCCGTACGCGACATCCAACTCGAGTCGGCGCCAAAATAGCTGTCGTGCTGATCCCAGACGTAGCGCATCGGAGCATGCACATAGGCTATGTGCAAAGCCCGATTCGGCAAGATTCCTTTCGCAACACAATGACTGCTGGAAAGAACGAGATCGTAACCCGCCAAGTCAAACCGTTCTATGGCAGTGGGGAAGAGCGGCAAATAGTACCGATAGACTTGTTTTGCCCTCGGCAGTCGACTGATAAAGGAACTTTTTACCTTCATCTTTCTAATCGTCGGGGAAACCTTTTCTGGAACGTACACCAATGTGTAAAGATCGGCCCAAGGAAAAAGCTCGCAGAAGATCTCGAGGCATTTTTCCCCCCCCCTCATTCCGGTGAGCCAATCATGCACAAGGGCCACTCGCATCAACAAACCCATGCGAATACTCGGAAGATGAATTGCGCGCAGAGCGGCCGTTTTTCAGCGTGACTTTCGTCAGCCCTGCAGGAACTGCGAAATCTTTCGCTGCAGCCAAGCCTTGTTAAAGACCGAAGTCAGCATCGATTGAACGTAGGCATCTGAGACCCGGCGTTGACCCTGTATCACTCGTCTCTTTCGCAGCATGACCGGCAGCATCTTTAGCGCATCTCTTTTGGCGCGAAAAAAGGGCCTCCACTTCCCATGACGTAGGCACAAATAGCAAAACGCACCGAACTCCTGGAAAATCTTGTGATGGAGATAGCGGATCATTAACTTGGTTGGCAGATTTTTTACCCAAATAAATTCGAGATTGCGCGTGTGATAATAAACATGAAGATCACTTAGTTTCCGCGCGGTCGTGTTCAGCTTGTGATAAACGATTGCGCTCGGGACGTAGGCGCATTTCCAGCCGGCGATTTGGGCGCGGAAGCTAAGATCCACATCTTCGCCATAGAGAAAAAAGTCGCTGTCCAGGAAACCGATCTCCTCGAGCATCGAGCGACGGTACAACACGCCGGCGGCACAGGCGCCGAATACGTGCTCCGGAACATCGTAGAGACAAATTCCTTCGCCGTAGCCCCGGTCAAATCCGACCCCGGCTGTCGTCAGACCGATCCCGGCACTGTTGATCACGTCGGTTCCATCGAGCAAAAGCTTGGCGGCGCTAATACCTATACGCGAGTCACGAAGCATCGGGAGAAGCAATTCCTCCAGACATCGCTCATCCGCACGAGTATCGTTGTTTAGCAATGCTATGAACTCACCCTGCACGACCTCGAGACCTGCTAAATTGCCGCCGGTGAAACCTTGATTCGTAGATAGCTGAACGACCTGAATCTGAGGAAATTTTGCCCGCACCCAGTCTACGGAACCATCACTGGAACCATTGTCTACGAAAATGACTTCACAGACTTCATGCGTCTGACGCAACAAAGGAGCTAAGCAATCCCTTAGCAAACCTTTGCCGTTCCAGTTGACGACAATAATGCTAATTCGGGGAATCACCTGTTCGTACGAAACTCGTTCCGCTGGAGTAGTGGTGCCGAAAGAGCAAACAACAAAACCGATCGAACCTCAAGCCTCAGATCGGCTGAGACGATCGGCTTCGCTGAAGGTAAGAATGGCTGGCCGGAATGAGAACTAATTGACTTCGAACAGCTCCAGAAGGGCGACACCGGCTGAACCTCCTGAGCCGCTCACAATCATTGTGTAAGGGCCGGGATTCAATGTCACCAGCATCGCCGACTCACGACCACAGCCTGTCGGAGCGGCGCCGCCTGATTGATAACGCTGACACGGATCTAAACCGATACTCTGGACTTGATTCATCGGACCACAAGGCGAACCGACGCTACCGCACAGCGGATCGGGAGTTTGCCAGTCGTCATTTCGCGCAATGACAGTTTGTCCCGAATAGAGTTGCAGCACGGGATCCGGCAGCACCCCGATGACACCAAAATCAGCCAGTGAAGGACCGCGCGCACGTAAAAGCAAGGTCTTGCTCTGCGTTCCCTCAATGAAGAAGCCGCCGATCATCACGTCATCTTGCGTTCCCACGCGAACGCGCGTGGACATGTTGACGAGCCTGGATGATGTGTTGCCAACTTCGTAAACTTCGACCAGACCGACGCCAGTCTCCCCCGCGACTCCGCTGACGATGGCCGTGTAAGCTCCCGGATTGAGCGTCGCTAAAATAGCCGACTCTCGGCTGCAATCTGTCGGGATCGAGCCACCAACTTCAAACGGTTGGCATGGATCAAGTCCGGTCGCCAGGATCGCCTGTTCTTGAGTCTCGCCCCAGTTGTCATTCTGAGCAATCACGGTTTGCCCCGAATAGAGGCGCAGAAACGGATCATGCATCACGTGCAACACGCCCAAATCCGCGAGCGTCGGCCCGCGTGCGCGTAGCAGCATCGTTTTCGGTGAATCTCCGCTGATGATAAATCCGGCGATCATCACATTATCGCCGGTGAGGACTGCGCCACGAGTCGAACGACCATCCACCGGGTCATTCGTCAAAGTTGTTAAATTGTCGTTGCTGCCAGTGCCGGTTGGGTTGCTTGGGCTTGGACTAGGTGTGGTGACCGACGGGGGGTTTCCTGGTGCTGGAGTGCTGATGGAATCCATCGCAACCGCGCAGGCCACGTTAGTCGCATCGGAGACTCCCGCTGAATTGAACGCTCGTACGATGTAACAATAGTTTAGCCCGGAAGTAAGATTTGCATCCGCATAGGATGTGACATTGGCGCCGACGGTCGCAATCTGGGTAAGAACGCCGCCGGAAACCATTCTTTCGATCCTGAATCCATCCTCGTTATTCGATCTGTCGGTCCACGACAGCGTAAGACTCGCCGCTTGCAGCTTGCCGTCATACCCACTGAGAACGATGAATATCAAGGCGAAAAAGATTCTGTGATGCAGGCTCATAGTTGTATCCTCAGTCGTGCCTGATAGCTCCCACTGCCGGATCCAGATCACATCCCTGAGACGCGTCGAGCATGACGCGTCTAGAGCCTTCGCTCTCGGTTCAAACTTTGGTTTGATTGCGGCTAAGCGCAATTGTCATACCCGGAAACTAACGGCGTGACAAGTCGAGACAACAGAGATAGCGTTGGAACTTTGGAGCTCTTTGGAGATATTTAATTTTCCTTAGCAAAAACTGATAGTAGTTGAGACTTTGTTCGAGTTTGTTTGGCCTCGTTCATCGACGCGAATGCCTCCTGATTGGATTTTCGTTCGTTGGCAACTTATGCCTGCGATCTCGCTGAAATTTGCTGGAACGATCCCGAAACCTCGTGATCACAACGAGACAGCGTATCGAATGATGCCGCGGCAGGATTTTTTTATTTAATTTTGGAGCTGAAAAATTTCCACGAGTCCGATTCCGCTAAAACCGTTCGCACTGCTGAGATGAGTCGTGTACGCGCCGGGATTGAGCGTGATCAAAATGGCCGATTCGAGGTCGCACCCAGCTGGTGCCGCTGCTTGTCCCGGATTCGGTCGACATGGATCCATCCCCAGCGCCGCGATCTGCGCGGCAGTGCCGCAACTGAGCCCGCCGCAGTTCGGGGCGTCTTGCCAGTTGTTGTTCTGCGCAATCATGCTCTCTCCGGCAAAAAGTCTCAAAACCGGATCGGCCAGCGCGCCGGAAACAAAAAACGGCGCGCTCGACATAGACGGGCCGCGGCCTCGTATTAAAATCATCTTTGGCTGAGCGCCATCGATGATAAAACCGCCGATCATCACTCCCGCTCCCGATTCCGTACGAGCTCGAGTCGCGAGATTGACCAATTGAGAAGAATCGTCGTTATCCGCTTCAAAAACCTCGATCAACCCAACTCCGGCCGTATTATTCGCTCCACTCAGGTGGACGGTATATGCGCCAGGGTTGAGCGTGATCAAAATCGCGGATTCGAGGGCGCAACCCGTAGGTGCTGATGCTTGCCCAGGGTTCGGCTGACAAGGGTCCATGCCAGTCGCGATAATCTGCGCAGGCATACCGCAACTGAAGTCACCGCAGGTCGGGGCGTCTTGCCAATTGTTGCTTTCGGCAATGACGTTTTGGCCTGAGAACAGCCTCACAACGGGATCAGCGAGGACGCCGGGCACAAAAAAAGGTGCGGCGGACAGGGATGGACCTCGGCCGCGTATGAGGACCGTCTTCGGCGCAGTCCCATCGATGATCAAGCCGCCGATCACCACGCCGTCTCCCGTCTGCACAGATGCTCGTGTCGACAAGTTCACCAGCGGAGCCTCGCTCGGCACAAAGACGCTCGCGCGAGAAATGACATAGATTTTGCCTTGAGTAAACGACAGTACATAGAGCAACCCGTCAGGTCCGACCTTCAGGCCTGTGATTCCACCAAAACCTGTCCCGAAAATTACTTCTTGCAGTTCGTTTGAGTCATCCGCCACCAAGTCACCGAGCGCGGCGCTCTGAAACAGGAATCCCGTCCGCGTTGAGTTGGGCTTGAAGCGGTACAGATTGCCGTTATTGATATCGCCGACGAAAATATCGTTCGCGTATTGCGCTCCTAATTGTGTTGAATTCAGAAATGCGATCCCCGTCGGTCCAACGGGGCGAAACCAAGAAAACTTAGGATCGGCATAAGCTGAACCCGGAAACGCAACCAGGTCGCTGGTTCCTTCCGGATCCCGAATGACCGGACCCATAATGCGCTCCCAACCGCTGTTGAATCCGGGGCTGACTAGATTAATTTCGTCGTAGGCGTTGGGACCATTTTCGGTGTCCCATAAATCGCCGGTTACCGGATCAAAACCCAGGCCGAAGCTATTCCGGATACCGTACGCATAATACTCGGCCAATTGGGGTTGCGAGAAGAACGGGTTGTCATTCGGAGCACTACCGTCGTCGTTGATTCGGAAGATCACGCTCGTGTTGTCGGGACTGGGCCCGCCCACAAAATTTTGCAGTTGGCCATTACGGTTGAGATCGCCGATCACAACGTAGAGCTTTCCGTCGGGGCCAAAAATCATCGCGCCGCCGTCGTGATTGGGACCGGGACTCGCCGGCAGGTCGAGAATCAATTCCGGATTGACCAGCGCTGTGCCGTTCCAGGTATACCGATACAGCCGGTTGGCCAATGGAGAGCCGGATGTATCTGACCCAGCACTACTCTCGGTATAGTAAATGTAGATAAATGGCGTCGCTGGAAAATCAGGGTGCACTGCGATGCCAAGCAGTCCGCGTTCCGAAGCGTTATCGACGTTTACGTCTAAAACTGAGGGTGCCTGCAACACTCCATTTATGACGCGTCGGACCCGCCCGTCCGCTTTCTGCAGGACCAGTAAGTCATTGGCAGCGATGAACGCCATGGCGGTCGGCTGACTCAATCCAGCCACGAGTTCCGTCACTCTTACATTCGGATCGACTAACGTCTGAGCGGAACTGATCGAACTCAGTGACCATAACCAAACGGATATACAGAAAGAAATTTTCACATGCTGCTGACATCGATTCAGGCAGCTGACGTTCAGGAAGCTCGAAGCCAAGGCCTTTTAACTCGCGGGGGAAACGCCAGCGAAAATGAGGATCCGTCTAGGGTCAGATTAGGATTGTAAGCGGGGTCGTTTGCTAACAGATCACCCCACCGTCGCCTCATGTAATCGCATTCTCTTTGAAATCGCGATTGCTTCTCAGGGGTATCTTCATGACCACGGGTGGCGGATTCATGATGATAGAATTCGGCATAAGGTGTCCATAGATTTCTGTAACCTTTTTCCGCAATGCGTAAACACAAATCCACATCGTTAAAAGCAATCGCGAGCTCTGCTTCGTTAAAGCCACCGACTGCTTCGAATACCTCTCGACACACAACTAAACACGCCGCTGTGACTGCCGAAAGATTTTGACACAGCTGGCCGCGACATACTTGGCCGGCATAGCCGCGCGGTTGCTTATGATAACGATGCCCAGCCACGCCGGGGTTTCCATTTAACCCCAATGTCACTCCGGCATGCTGAATAGTATCGTTAGGATAATAAAGTATAGCTCCTACGGCTCCTATTTCGGGACGGACAGCATGACCCACCATCTCCTCGAGCCAGTCAGGCGTGATAACTTCAAGATCATTATTGATGAATCCGATAATCTCTCCACGGGCGTGCTGGACGGCAAAATTATTGAGCGCGGAAAAATTAAACGGGGCGTCATAGCGTAATAACCGGACTCCGCGTTCCCTTTCAAGCGTCGCGAAGTATTTCAAAGTAGCCGGATCCTTCGACTGATTGTCAACAATCATCAGCTCGAGATTTTTATAAGTCGTCTTATGAAAAATGCTCTCGATGCAGCGATGAAGTAACTCAAAACCATCTCGGGTTGGAATAATAAGGGTGACAAGTGGGCTCGCTGAGAGCGGGTACTTGATCCGCCAGTATTCGCTGGCGCCCGGGAGAACCGTGACCTTCTGTCCAACGCGATCAAAGTGAGACTCCAGTGTTCTCCGTTGCGCCGTGCTTGTGTACCTTTTTTCCGCCGCTCCACGGGCAGCCGATCCGCGAATCGCTCGCCAGTGGTACAGCATGTGCGGAATATGGCGAATACGGTCGGAACCGATCCGTTCGCTCACTCGCATTGCAAGATCCCAATCTTGGCTTCCCTCGTATCCCTCTCGGAAGCCGCCAAGCTCTCTTACAATGGCGGTACGATAAACGCCTAGATGGCTGATAAAATTTTGGCATAGGAAAAGATCTGGATTCCAATCTGGCTTAAAATAGGCGTCATAGCGACGGCCTTTCTCATCAATCTTGTCTTCATCACTGTAAATCAGATCAGCGTCTGGGCACCTGTTGAGTTCAGCCGCAACCATGTACAAAGCATGCTCCGACAGCTCGTCGTCGTGATCGAGGAGAGCAATAAACTCGCCGGTGGCGATTTCAAGCGCGCTGTTGGAAGCAGCCGCAATGTGACCATTAGCCCGGCGATATGTCACTCTGATCCGGGAGTCGGCGTTCTGGTATTCTTGTAAAATGTTTCTTACGTGAGGCTTGGATGAAGCATCGTCCGCAACACACAGCTCCCAGTTCGGATAAAGCTGCTTCCTGGCCGAATCGAGAGCCAACCTCAACCATTTTTCCGGGCTATTGTAAGTCGGCATGATTACAGAAATCACCGGCCTATAGGACAATGCTTCGATATGCTTTGTGATTGCCCCTCGGTCAGCGTCGCTCAAATTGTCGTATCTCTCTATCCACTCGAGGTATTCGTAACCCGCGTGGATTTTACTTGCGAGGCGTCGTTTTAGGCCACCGACACCCTCACGCGCCAGAACGCGAACTGCTCTCAGCAGCAATAAGGGTATATGGCGAGGACTTAAAATAGTCGTTGGTCCTTTGAATAGGGTGGGGAATTTGAGAACATCCTCAAACAGTTCATACAAACTTCGACGGCGAGCTTGGTCGATAGCCAGCTTTTTTGGTAAACGACCAAAGTTGAAGATCGGCCAAGGTCGAATTCGTCTGACGTGTCGCATTGGTCGGATAAAAAGAAGTTCGGCTTTAGTACCGCATGGAGCGCTTTGCACCGATCCGATTCGTCGAATCACTGCCAGCTCTGCTCGGCTCCTTTGCTTCTTTGCCATTTTTTATATTTGAAAAGCAGTACGAAGTCGTCGCGTTGGTTCGTCTAAGCCTCGAAATCCGTTCACTGAAAAACGGTCGTGACATCGCTTATGCCTCGAACTTACTCACCGCGGATACCAATAACGCAAAAAGACGGTCCATTTTGGTGATCCGGGTCCTCAAAACCGATCTTTAAATCTTGAAAATCGAAAAAACGTAAGCAAGCTAAAATATCATCACGCGACATCCAGTAACTATGAGATACACCACCTCCACAAAAACCTGTCCAGTTAAGCGCATCACCATAACTATATTTATAGACAGCGTGCTCGAATCCGTTGTGGTTTTTTTTCAGATGGGATGAAAATTTTTCCGCGACGCGAGCTTTGGTTTGAATAAACTTCTGATCATAATAATGAGTCCAAAGGATGATCTTCTTGCTCGTCTGCGATATCAACTGAATAAGTTCACAGGGATTTTGCATGTGGTAAAGCACGCCACTCGCGACACAAACGTCGAAAGGCGCCTCGTTCTGTCGAAGGAAAGAGATGAAATCACCTAGCACAAAGCGCGAACGATTCAGACCAAGAATCTCTTTGACGACAAGGCACTTCAAATAGGCTCTTGTGTTAGCTTCGATGGCAAGGATAGATTCTGCGCCCAATGACTCGAGCATATAAGTATGACCAGCTTCGAGCGGTCCGAGCTCAAGAATTCGCTGACCATTAAAACCGCCCAATTGCTCAGCAGCCCACACAATTCGGGCGTCGTCAAACAGTGATATCGCTCCCGCTTCAAGATCTTTCCAACGACCCGGTAAGCGCGACGACCATTCACCTTTGAAAATATCGAGAGCATTCTGGTCCGTAGGAGCTATTTGAACATATTCGTCTAAGATATTATGTCCTTCCCGCACGTGCACTTGCGCATTCCTGTTGTTTTTAAATGCTAATAGCTCCCGTATCCGTCTCAGCTTAACAGCGAGTCTCTGCAGCATTTTTACCAAGGATTCTACAAGAACAAAATACGGAATCCCTTACGCACCTTGTAGCATCTGCGAGAAATTTGCCGATGATGTAAAGACCATTTACTCAAGCTCGAAATTCCGAGGCTCTTTCGCTTGCTCATACCAAACCGCAGTTCGTCCAATGGACACCGATGTCAAAACTCCCAGGACGGCAGCGTTAACGTGAGACTCCGCCATAATTTGGATTGCTGACGTCGAATTCTTGATTTGCAGAGCCCTACAACTTCGCGGGTCCCCAGAGATCTAAGAGTTTAGAAGTGTCTGAAGTTGGACAAGATCGCTATTCGGTGTTTAAAGTCGATCCAGCAGTCGAAATGAATTCATGCGTTGGCGTGCTCTCCCCAAAAAAGATTTCGCGAGCCTGAAGGGCAACGTGATTCTCCAACTCTGGCTGTTCAAAAAACCCTCATTAGCTTTATTAAGGTCCGCGATCTGGCGGTCACGCTGAGTGATCTGTTCAGTTAAGCTTTTAAGTTTTGCGTTTTTCTCAGCGATACCTTGTTCCGCTATGACGCTTTCCAGCCCAGCGACGCGTCGTTGCAGGAATTCGATGTAGCGCGAATGTTCCCTCAGCATATCACCTGCTGAAATTCCCAAGTTTGCATTTGCCGAAGCCAACAATCTCAATTTACGCGCTAGCAATTGCGTGACCGTGGTGTTTGGACCTGCACCGCTCCACGTTTGTGATGCGATTGTAGCGCTGAAAAGGTTGCATGCAGTTCGGTAAACCTCCTCTAGGCGGCGAGCCTGAGATCGCACGTCAAAATATTTTTCAGCGATAAGTCGCCCCGCTCGACCAATTCTGTTGGCTCGCTCAGGGTCGCTGAAAATTTCGATGCATTTTGCCGCAATCTCATCAGGCTCCCCAGTGCGCAAAATAACCGCGTCTAAACCATCTTGGAACAAGTTAGCGATATTTACATTCGGCAGAATCACCGGACGCGCCATCGCTAAAAATTCAGGAATTTTCCCAGGCAACCTGAGGTCCTCAAAAGCATCAATCTGCCCGGGTTGCACGAAAACATCCGCTAATGCCAATACATCCGGCAACTCACGTTTTGGCAATAGTCCTAGGTCATTGATGGCGGATGAAGCTTCACGCGGCAATTGCCCCAAAAAGTCTAGAGGAAAACGACCTGTGCGCAACAAGCGGCACGGACAGCCGTGCTGGTTGATCAGCCCCACTGCCCTGCATAAATTTTCTATAGCCGGTCGCGTGAATCCGTTCACACCACCATGATAGACGATGACCTTTTCATGCTCCGCAACACCATATTTCGTGCGCAATGAAAGATCAGGCGCTCTCGGCGTGAACAATTCGAGATCAACGCCGATCATCACTGTCTCGCAGTGCATCCAGGGCGGGACCTTAATTCTGAGTTTATCTTGTATAATCGCGACCGCATCTGCTAACCCAATAAAGCTATCATAGTAAAAAGGGTGTGCGAGTGCATCAGGTAAGAGATCGGAGATTTCTGCTTCTGTATGCCGAACCAAATTTGTTTCGTCAAAGCCTAAAACCCGCATGGAAACCCACAATTCGTTATCCTCTAAATAGACCACCAGGGGCGTTGGCTGCTTTGCCATGTACGCCGTTACGAAGCGCCGAACGACTTCGCGCGGTGTACAGGCGTGAATCACATCGGCCGGTCGGCCGTCCGGAAAAATGGAATCTAGTCCAGCCAGAACATCCGCGTACAGGATAGGGCGGAAACTTGGGTTCTCATGGTGAGACACGCTTTCGCGCCCGAATGGCACCGCCACGGCGCAATTATTCCCTGACCGGTGAAGCTCGCGAGCATAGAGGACTAATGGATCTGCGCTGTTGCTGGTGAAGTCACCATACAACACAAACAGAATGTTCATGCGAGTAACGGAGACTCAGTTTTTATCGGCCCGCCAGAGGCTTTCAAGTCTCTTGACCGCAGCCGCATAATCGATACAACGGCCCATGGGAATATAATGAATGGCGGGGTGAGCGCGAACAGTCTCAGGCAAGCAGCGCCAGAAATCGACTACCGTCACGGATTGTTTATTGCCGATGAAATCTTGCGGCTTAAGCGCTTTAAAAGCATCATCCGGAGTAGTCACCAGAACGCATTCAGCATCCTGTAAGCAGCTCGCAAGAGAATCCACCACCAACGCGTGGTACTGGAGCGCTACGCGCGCCTGTTGCGTGGCAAGGGGGTCGTAACCGAGAACTCGCAAACCTCGACCAGCCAGAGTGCGGCAAAGATAAATACCAGGAGACTCTTCGATTACATGCGATTGTGGCTTATAGGCCAAGCCGAGCACCGCCACCGTCGACCGATCGCGCAAGTAGGGCTCCAGTTTGTCCACGAATCGAGGTGAGATGGTGCGGTTATACTCATCGTTTTCCTGGAGGAGGCGAGTTGATGCTCCCACGTATTTGGCCACGAAGTCCAAAGCAACATTGTCGCGCGGGAAACAAGGGCCTCCATAGCCAAATCCTCCGGTCAGATAACGGCGGCCGATGCGTTTATCCATGCCGATGGCGTCACTCACGATATCGACGTCGCCGCCAGGAATCCGCTCGCAGAGATCGGCCAACATATTTGCATAGCTGATTTTTAAAGTAACGTAGCTATTGAGAGAAATCTTTGCCAGTTCGGCGTTCTCGATACTCATTCGTTTCGATGGGGCATGATTGAGAGCTACTCGTGCGTTGACGGACTCTAGCGCGGCGCCTGAACGCTCATCGAATTCCCCGATCAAGTAAAAATCAGGATTCAAGAAGTCCCGGATCACACTTCCTAGCGCAATGAACTCAGGACTGTAGCATAGGCCAAAATCTTGTCCGCATTTTTTGCCGGAAGCTTCCTCAAGAATGGGCAGTAACCCGTAGCGTGTGGAACCCGGGAGTACGGTGCTTGTGAGCGCCACAGTGTGGTAGCTACCACGCTTGGCCAACGCTTTGCCGATTGCTTCGAAAGCGTAGGCCGCATACTGAAGCGAAAATGCACCGCGTGCGTCACTTGGGGTTGGAACAATGACGAAGCTTAAATCACTATTCAGTATGGCATCCTCATGGCTGAGCGTTGCGCGAATCCGTCCTCGGTTTTTCCCGATGAGCTCATCCAGTCCAGTTTCCTGAGCAGGCGCGCGCCCTGCGTTCAATGCATCCACCGCTTTCTGCGAAACATCGACGCCAATGACGGTAAAACCTCGGCTCGCCAGGCACGCCGCCATGCTTCCACCCAGTTTGCCTAGACCGATGACTGCAATCTCTTTAATCACATCTGTTCCTTCAGGATTAAATCTTTCGTGAAATAAATTATTTGGAAAAGGCCAAAATCCCCGCATGAACGGCCACTGCAGCTCCAAGGGTTGCTACGCTGTTGGAGGCCAGGTATTCGGCCCACTCGTGAGGCGTCAGCCAGTCACCGACGTGTTCCTCGAGATCATCGGAGTCGCGAGCTTCCGTCGATCGACAATCGTGGGCGACAAAGATATGAGCACGCGCCTGACTTCGATTTCCGTCCACGCAATAGGAGCCCACCGGTTGCCAATGCGTCGATTCTAAACCGGCTTCTTCACGTAATTCACGCTGAGCCGCTTTGAGCGGATCCTCGCCTGGCTCGCGATAGCCCGCGGGGAGTCCGAGATTAATACCCCGTGGGCCGTGTTTATAGCGCCACAGCCCGAAGACCTTTCCATTCTGCCATGCGGCAATGAGAACGTAGTCACGCTGTTCGATCTGATAATAGTCGTCGATTTCGCGCCCATCTGGCAGCCGGATTTTCTCGCGCCACAATGCGAGCCACGGCTGGCAATCTAGCACGAGTTGGCGGCTGAGGACGCGCCAAGGGCTAAGGCGTACGGAAACATTGGTAAAACTCATAGCGGAAATAACGAGTTACTAGTTTTTACTAGGTTTGGTCAATTCTCCGTAGGCTTTCTGCCGAGACAATCTTAACTCAATCGAGAATTACGCAGACGTAACTGGGCTAGTTTATAGCTAGCTAGTTATTGGCAAAAACAATATCATGCGGCAACAATGACCGCCTCAGTAACCGCAAATCGACTCGGATGCTAATCAGTTAAGTCCCTTCTGGCTAAGCTGAATGAATTCCAAACCGGTCTCTATTGGCGGAGTCGATAATTAATTCTGCTCAGGCTCACATGGGAGCGCGACTAGGTTTCGGCTCTCATTATCAGGTAACGACGCCAGCGGGACCAACTCACCATCTACATCCGAAAATTCGTTTAGCATATATCCGTGCGCCGTTAGAAAACCTATAACCGCTTCAACACACGCCCCTTGCCGACGAAGCGTCTCCTCGAACACTTCGATCAGAATTCGTGGCCGAAAACGCATAATAGTCTGGACGGCTCCGGCGAGAACCTGATACTCGTGTCCTTCGACATCGATTTTAATCAGGTCCACGCGCTCGAGCCCTTGGCCAGCGACGAGCGCGTCCACAGTTTGCGTCGGAACACGTTCCTCTCGAAGCATCTCCACCGATTCATCGAAGAACTCGCCGAATGTGTTGTGGCCGGAATTCCACTCCGAGCCAATCTTGAGCATCGCTTCTCCAGAAGTACTGCTCGCCGCAATCTGTAAGCAGCGGACATTTCTTAAATCGTTGAGTGTTACATGAAAAGTGAGGCGCTGGAACTCGCGCGTGCTCGGCTCGAGAGCGACGATAACCCCTGACTCGCCGACGAGCTTGGAGGCGGTCAGCGTGTACATACCCATGTGAGCACCCACATCAATCACTACCATACCGTCGGTAAGCGTCTGACTCATCCAAGTCAGTTCGTTTGGCTCGAAATTTCCCGTGAGAAACAGAACGCGGGACAACTCGTTGCCAGGCCAGATCATGACGAGGAGATCACCTAACCATCTCATGAGCACAGGCTTCCTCAGTGATGACCAGAGATTCAACCGGTCTCGGAGTAACCCGTTCGATCCATTTTCAATGCCCCAATATGTGTGCCAACGCGGGATCGGGCGCAGAGTGGGCGGGGTCCCATAGACCTGACTCACAGCGTCTGACAACTTCGGCGGGCGCGCCTGAACGGCGTCCAAGTCTTTCCGCAACGCGTCGAGCCGGACCGCCATCGGTTGCAGGGCCTCTGCGATCGCCCGCTCAACGGCGGCAGTACGATCTTCGACTCGTTCCAGGACGTGCGAAATCCCCGCCTGAACAGCGGCGATCTGAACCTTTTGCTCCCGTCGGGATGATTCGAGATCATCCGTCAATCGAAGCGCCTTTGCGGCAATTCGATCAAGCCGGCTTGCTACAGCATCTAGTACTACCGAATTCGCATGCTCAGCTGCCGCGACAGCCTGTTGAAGGCTATCGACCTTAACCGTCAGATCTCGGTTACCCCGCACAAAAATGCGTTGCACCACCCGACCCAACCACCGCCTAGGCACACCCACAAGCATCCCGGGTTCCGAGATCCGGCTGCGCAGCCGTGGAATGTGATAGCGAAACGGTCGGGTGGCTCTCTCTTTTATTACGCGGAAATTCAGGGGATCCGCGAGAGTCGCTTGCACCAAGAGTCTAAAGGCCGTTAGCCAGTGCCGGGGTTTGCTAACTTCGAGATATTCGACCCCATGTATATAAGCGCTACTCATCGCTCGCCCGCGGAGCCTTTGAAGGTTCGGCGGCAATCCCCGGTCCGCAAAGAAACGCTTTGTTAGCCCAATCTTCGCGGGAATGACGAGCTCGGCCACACGACCGAGAGTTTCAGGTCGCATGCGGTCCATGCCAAGGCGAGTGGGGATCTTCTCGAAGGTGCCGCCCGCCCGAGCGATGCGCAGCCAGAGGTCGTGATCGTGACACCAGGCCGGATAGAGCCATCCGACCTTCTCGAGAATGCGCCGTCGCATGAAAGAGGCGGGCTGGTAAATAATGTGAAGACAGTGTCGGAGAGCGTGCTCGAGATCCCAGGCAGCAGGCACAAGATCGAACAGGAGCTGTCCTCGCTCGTCGATTAGGCCTGCTGTTCCAAAGACAACATCCACCTCCGGCTTTTGCTCAAAGACCTCCACCGCTGTACGAACAGCACCGGGCGCCCAAAGATCATCGGCATTCAACCAGGCGAGAATTTCCCCTTTGCTAAACTTCCAGCCCCGGTTGATAGCGTCGAATGCACCACGATCGGGCTCGGATAGCCAGCGAATACGATCGCTGTAGCGCTCAAGCAGGTCAATGGTACCGTCTGTTGAACCACCGTCTACAACGATGCATTCAACGTGCGAATAGTCTTGGGACAGAATGCTTTCGATTGCCTCCGGGAGGTAGCGCGCATCGTTCTTACACGGGACTACGACCGATACCCAGGTCTGCGGCTCCGGTCTCTTCCTGGCACCGGCGACTGATAGCAAGGCCGACACGGGCGCGGCATCCGAATTCGTCGAGGAACTGCCGGAGTCTTGCACGATCCGTGAAATCCCATGCACTGCGGTTTCGTCCGGAATAGTTGTCGGTAGAGGATGGTGTCCAGCCGGGGCGATCTTCAGAACGTTCCGTAGATTGGTGGGATCGGCAGCGAACGCTTGGAGACACAGCCTGAACCGAAGGCTTCTGCTCTCGGGCCGCCCGTACTGGAGGGTTTGGACGATCTTAAGATAGCAATTGCTGAGCGCTCGGTGCCGCAGGTTTTGAATCTCAAGCGGTACGCCGGGCAGCGCGAAAAACCGCCTGGTGACTTCCACCAGGCCCCGGATGAGGATTGCGGGCCTGTACTGAGTGTTTTCTCTCCGAACTCGCCGACATCCCAGGAGATGAGGAATGCGCTTGATCTTCCCACCGGCCAAGCTGATCCGTCGCCAGAAATCCCAATCGTAAAAACACGCAGGATAGAGCCAGCCAACCCGCTCCGCGATACTGCGTCGGATGAAGACAGCGGGTTGCTCAATCATCTGATGACAAGTCTCCACGGCATACGCGAGGTCCCAGTCTGGAGGTCGCCTTCTCTCCAGCTCCCTTCCTTCTGAGTCGACGGTCAGACAGTCACCATAGATAACGTCCGCGGTGGGATCAGCCTCGAAGGCTTCGACGGCTGCTGATATCGCACCCGGTGCCCAGCTGTCGTCAGCGTTGAGCCAAGCCAATATTTGTCCCCGGCTCGCCCGCCAGCCTCTGTTAATTGCATCAAACGCTCCTCGGTCAAACTGCCTGATTAGCGTGATGCGATCACCGTAGCTGGATAAAATATCTAGCGTCGCATCCGTGGAGCCGCCGTCGACCACCAAGCATTCAACATTCGCGTAATCCTGAGAGAGGATGCTGTCGAGGACACTGACCAAATACTCGGCGGCATTCTTCGTGGGCACCACTACCGAGACAACAGGTGCGCTTTCAGCGATGCAATTCCTGCGCGGGGAACGTGAGAGCAACAGCTCGCCCACGGTCTCCATCGTCCAGTTTTGCTGAGGAGCCATAGTTCCATCGTGCCGCACTCCATCAATCTCGACCCATTCACATAATCCAGGCGTTCGCTGCGTTCTGAGGATAGGACCGAACGTCCTGATGAAGCCGTCCGAGATAATTCGGTTCTTCGTCCAGCTTCGTTCCTTGGACTTCACCTTGAAGAAACGCACCCGAAGCTCATCCGAGTGCCTGCTCTCGTTCAGCTCACGGATTGGAATCCGTCCGTACCCACACAGCTCAAGCCGCGCCGTCAAATCCGTGTCCTCATAGCCCCAATCGAGGAGCGCGTCATTGAGGCCACCGATCCGTTGAAAGATGTCCCGGCTAACCAGCGTATGCAGCCCGTGACATTCGCATTCACAGTAAACACGGCGACGTGGTCCTTCCGCTTCTAGCCGTGCCCGTTCGAAAGAAGGGACACCCGTCTCTTCTCGCCAGCGCTTGTAGTGATCGTACTGTATATCGGAGCTGCTCTCGAACGCCGCCACGATCTCAGAAAGGTGGCGCTCGTCTCTGAATGTCATGCCCGTATCGAGAAAAAACAGCAGGTCGCTAAATGAGTAGCGCACCCCAATGTTGCCGGACGAAGAAGGATTAAAGAATGTCGGCCGGGGACAGCGAACTACGCGGAGGCGTGGACTCTTCGTGCTCTCGAGGAGAGCGGCGAGACCATCCTGAGAACAATGATCGACGATCACGACTTGGTAATCGGGGTACTCTTGGTGCAGAAAACTGGGGAGAGAGACACGCAGCTCGTCCGCCCGATCCATGACGCGGACAATAATCGCCACTGACTGGAGTCGTGGGGGTGAATTCGGAGTCACCATAATTTTTCGAAGCGGATCTGCTTGATGTCCGCCGATTGCAAAAGCCCGCTGCGGCTGCAGTTCCGGGCTAGTTTTGACGAGATGAGGATTCACCCAGGTCTGCACACCGTCAACGAACGTGATCTCACCCCACGGCGTTTGCTCTGTACTGCCCGAGGCATAGTCATTCAGATTGAACCAGCCGTCTCGCCAGAACAGGTCGCGAAGTCCCTGTTCGATGCTGCGGGAGTGAGTACCAATCTGCACCCGTTTCACCTTAGAGTTAAGATCGTCCATTCCAGTCCGCAGGATGGCGAGCTCTGCGCCCTGCACGTCGAGATGGATCAAATCGACCCGCTCACGTGTCTTCAGGATGTGCCCAAGAGTCACTGCCCGGACCTGGCGAGTGGCCACGTTTCCCATGCGGGTCGCTTCGCGCACGATTTCTTGTCCGTACCAGCCATCCGGGTCGCCTACGTAGAACTCGACGGTTCCCTCTTTCTCATCGACGGCGGCTTCAATCAGATGATGCTGCGCCGGATCGAGGCCATTATCGACAAAGTGTTGCCTCATCCATTCAAAGTGCGTGGGCTCGGCTTCAACCCCGATCAAGTTGATCCGAAGGTCAGGACGTCGTCGGTAGGCGGCCAAGTAGGCCCGGACCAGCCACTCGCCGTAGCCCGCGCCGAGCTCGACTATGGTCAACTCGTTCTCGGCAGCCATGACTGCCTCGAGTAGATCGATCCACAAGAAGTAATCGTCGTCGAACTCGGGATACGGGGCGTCGACGTAGTCATACGTCTGGAGTGTCAGCCCTCGGGAGGCAACCAGACCCGCAAAGAACGACGTCCGTGTAAGCCCGCCCAGAAAATCGGAGACTTGGAAACCTGACGGAACGGGCCCCCTGAAGCGCTCGAACTCGTTGAAGACCCGGTGGTGCGTGAACACTGACATCTCCTTCGCCATCGGCAGCTCTTGCGTCGCGCCCTCTATTCCGCGTTGGTACGTCACAGGGTGCTTGGCCGGTTCATGCCGAGCGACTCACGCACAGAGGTTTACTCCTCCTTGCCTAACCCGATCGATCGCTTGAGATGAAACCAAACGAGGCAGAACTTGCTATTTCTGTATAGGGGAATTTAAACACCATTTTTTCTTTGAAAGGAGCCACCCGCGGGCAGATAATCAATCGCCAAGGCAATGAAGAACCAACCGGCGAGCCCTTCTTTCGCTGCAACAAGCGGTTGCTCGAAGATCTCTAAAAGGATTGGAATGCCACACTAATTTTCTTTCGAGTATCGTATTTCTCTCTTTCAGTCAACAATTCCAAGATGCGGATGAGGATAATATCGACTACGCGATAGTGAAAATCTGGACAACCAGAAAGCGACGCAGCGAGAGTGATATCGTGACGCGTCGGGGGCTCGATGGGTTATGAGATGTGCATTCAAATACTGTGCTCGGCGGCACTTCCGTTGACGGCGTCGCCCGCCATTGATATCGTCGCGCCAGAGGTTTCTCTTACCGGGGTACTTCTGCTCGCGATCGTTTTCGTTTTACGAACTGAGATCCCACCCAGGTAACTTGTTTGCAAA
>Ga0075434_100000468_pt1 | contig 30237 bp, 24 predicted proteins | sample RhiMethybrSRZTD3_FD_75298 | JGI IMG/M metagenome (GOLD analysis project Ga0075434, IMG submission 75298) | Populus rhizosphere microbial communities from Tennessee, USA - Rhizosphere MetaG P. TD hybrid SRZTD3 | ecosystem: Host-associated > Plants > Roots > Rhizosphere > Soil | place: USA...
TCGATGTCGTCGGAGTGCGCGCCGAGACACAGGATGCGCAGCGGTTCTTTCGGACGGCGGGGAATCTCGAGACGCAGCATGCGGGCGTTCGTCAGCTGCGGGGCCGGAAGACCGGCTGGACCGGCCGACCCTCGAGGAAGCGGTCGATGCCTCCGTCCAGCGCCTGACGGTAGACGCCGAGAACCTCTCCGAGCGCCTCGACCGTCCGATCGATCTCGTCGTCGCCGTGCGAGTAGCTGACGACGAGCGACGGCATCAGGATGCCGCGCTTCAGGGCTTCCTGCAGCACGAGCGTGCGGAACGCCTGGGACGGCTTGCCCTCGGCGTCTTTCGCCGCGTAGACGAGGTTGCAGTCGCGGCCGGCGAGCTGAAAGTGCCCCGACAGGCCCAGGCGGCGCACGGCGTCGTCGATCCCGGCCCTCAGGCGCGCTCCCTGGCGGTGAAGGAATTCGACGACGCCTTCGTCCTCGTAGATTTTCATCGTGGCGATCGAGGCCGCGAGGGCGTGCGTCTCGGCGCCGTGTGTGGTCGAGAGAAGGAAGACGCGCTCCCGGTCGTGCCGGATGCCTCCGAGTTCCATGAGCGCGCGCCGGCCCACGAGAGCCGAGACGGAAAAGCCGTTGGCGATCCCCTTGCCGAACGCCGAAAGGTCCGGCGTGACGCCGTAGAGCTTCTGGGCGCCGCCGCGATGCCAGCGGAATCCGGTGATCATCTCATCGAAGATCAGCACCGCTTCCTCCTGGTCGCAGCGAGCGCGGAGCCCCTCGAGGAAGCCCGGAGCGGGCTCCTGGGAGGCGGCCGGCTCGAGGACGAGGCAGGCGATCTGACCCCGATACCGCCGGAACAGCGCGTCGACGCTGTCCAGGTCGTTGTAGCGGAACGACAGCGTCATCGCGCGGATGCTCTGCGGAATACCGGCGGGCATCGCCGTGGTCCCGATGAACCAGTCGTCGGTCGAGAAGAACGGCTGATCGCGGCAGATGGCGACGAGATCGCGACCCGTGTGGGCCCGGGCCAGCTTGACCGCGGCGGTCGTGACGTCGGATCCGTTCTTGGCGAATTTCGCCATGTCCGCGCCCTCGATCAGACCCAGGAGCCGCTCGGCGGCTTCGAGCTCCAGCGGCGAGGGGCGTGTGAAGTTGGTGCCCTGCTTCATCGCGGCGGTGGCCGCCTCGACGACCGCGGGATAGGCGTGGCCGAGGGTGACCGACCGCAGGCCCATCCCGTACTCGATGAACTCCCGCCCGTCCAGGTCCCAGACGCGGCAGCCGCGTCCGCGCACGATGAACGCCGGCGCTCCCTCGGGGTACTGGTCGTCGCCCTTGGCGTAGGTGTGCGCGCCTCCCGGGATCTTCTCGTGGGCGCGCCGCTGGAGCGCTTCGGACTGCCCCGACGCCGTCAGGCTCGGGTGCGAAGGGTCGGCCACGGGAGGCTTCACGCTCATCGGCGAATGCGGCAGCCGGCTACTTCGCTGCCGTCTTCCAGACTTCCCAGGGCGTTTCGCCGCGGGCGTACATGTCGTCGAGGAGCTGCTTCTCCTTGAACGTGTCCATTCCGAGGAAGAAGCCGTCGTGCTTGTGGGTGATCAGCTCCTTCTTCGCGATGAGCCTCTGGAACGGCTCCTGGACGAGCTCCTCGCCGGGTTGGATGACGTCGAAGATCGTCGGTCGGAAGACGAAGAATCCGGCGTTCAGCCAGATCTCCGACTTCGAAACGTCCTTGATGTCGGTGACGCCGCCGTCGCCGTTGGCGCTGACGATGTGAAAGGTGAACCCCGGCCGCGTCGAGACGAAGAGGCCGGTCTTCTTCCGGGTCTTCAGCGTGTCGATCAGTACCGGGAGCGGGCAGTCCGAAAGGCCGTCGGTGTAGTTGGCCAGGAAGTACTCCTCGTTCTCGACGTACTTCTGGACGGCCTTGAGGCGCATGCCGATGTTGGCGTGGAGGCCTGTGTCCACGAACGTGATCTTCCAGTCCTGGATGTCGCTGGAGGCGAGCGCGATGTCTTTGCCCCCGTTGGTCAGCGTGAAGTCGTTGGAGAGGTACTCGTTGTAGTTGAGGAAGTAGTTCTTGATGATGTCGGCCTTGTAGCCCAGACACAGGATGAAGTCCTTGTGCCCGTAGTGGGCGTAGTACTTCATGACGTACCAGAGGATGGGACGGTAGCCGATGTTGATCATCGGTTTGGGGATGATCTCGGAATACTCCTTCAGACGCATCCCGAGGCCGCCGCAAAACAGTACGACCTTCATTGTCGGTGGGACTCTATTGTACCAGCGGGGTACGGCGGGACCGGCTCGAGCAGGCCGTGCGCGACCAGGACGTCGGCGGCAACGCGGACCTGCTCGAAGGGCAGCCCGGCGCGTTCGGCGATGTCGAGGAGAGCGGGCCCTCCGTCGGACTGGTTCAGCACCCAGAGCATCGCCATCTGGAGCTGGCCGGGATCGGGCTCGCCTCCGATCGCGCGGTAGAGCCCGCGTTTGCCGAGCTGCGGCTCGCCCTTCGGATGCGTGTTGCGATACCGCTCGTTGCCCTCGAGAACGGCGAGGACCGAGAGGTACGCGGAGAGCGAGCCGGCCAGGCTCTCGGGCCGGACGAAGCCGACGTCGTCCGCGGACGTGTGGTACTCGCGGTACTGGCCGTGCGGCGTGCGCGTCAGGCTCCCGACCGGAAGCTTGAAACCGGGGGAGTTGTACTGGCGCTCGTCGTAACCGTACGGCGAGAACTCGGCGACCCGGTGGGGCTGCCCGGACGCTTTCAGGACGTGCTGCGCCGCGCGGTCGATCTCGGCGTCGCCCCGTCGGGTCTTCTTGTAGGTCAGCGGGCCCGCGTCGCCGACGCACGCGGCGGTCAATCCGTGCCGCACGCGCGAAACGGTGTCGTCGTTGGCGGCGAGCCAGGTGATCGAGCCGATGGTTCCCGGCACGAAGAGGAAGCGGTACGACAGCCGCCTCGAAGCCTTTGCGAGCAGCTGCGCCAGCGTCGTCAGGAGGGCGACGCCCGAGAGGTTGTCGTTCGCGAGGGACGGATGGCAGCAGTGGCACGAGAGCAGGACCTCGTCGCGGGAGGAGCCGGGCAGAAACAGCTCACCGTAGCTCAGGCTTCCGGACTCGAAGCTCGAGTCGATCACGACGTCGTAGGTGGCCTCGGGGAGCCGCGCGAGCTCGTTGTGAGCGAGGCAGAAGCCCCAGTCCTCGGAGTAGTAGGAGGTGCGATACGGAATCCAGTCCGGCCGGTCCGGAAGGGCGTGGAGTCTCGGGCGAAGCTCCGAGAGCGTCATGCGCGTGCGGACGGGCACGCTGTAGTTGACGACGTGGAGGTTGGACTTGCGAAAGTCGATGACCCGTTCTCCGCGGGCGTTTGCGACCCAGGCGTCGCGGATGTTCCATTCGCGGGGCACCGTCCAGTCCAGGACGTGTGTTCCCGAGGGGACCTCGCGGATCGTCAGGCCGGTGTCCTGCGCGACACGCCGGAGAGTGGCGCGAAGGCCCTCGCCCGTGATGCTGCGGCAGATGGGGTAGAGCTCGGCGACGAGGGCATGCATCTGCCGGCCGAGCGCGGCGAAGTCGGCCGAGGCCTTCACGGCCGCCAGGGACGCCGGCGTCATCGGGATACGTCCGGATACGTCCGGTCGCGCTCGGCGATGACCCGGACGGGCTCGGGCCAGACGATGCCGAAGGCGGGATCGTCGTAGCGCACGCCGGCGCCGTGCTCGGGGCTGTACGGCGCCGACATCTGGTAGGCGACCTCGGTGGAATCCTCGAGGGTCAGGAATCCGTGGGCGAAGCCCTCCGGGATGTAGAGCATCTTGCGGTTTTCGGAGTCCAGCCGAACAGCGAAGTGGCCGTGAAACGTGGGGGAGCCCGGCCGCAGGTCGATGATTACGTCGTGGATCGCGCCGCGCGTGCACCGCACGAGCTTGACCTCGGCAAACGGCGGCCGCTGGTAGTGCATCCCGCGCAGCGTCCCCCGCCGCTCGTTGAACGAGAGGTTGGCCTGCGCGACCCGCGGATCGAGCCCCTTCTCCTCGAACTCCCGGGCGCAGAACGTGCGCGCGAAGAAGCCGCGCTCGTCCGCGAACCGCTCGGGCTCGATCACGAAGGCCCCCGCCAGTGGCGTCGCTCGGAAGATCATCGCTCCTTCACGCTCGCGCTAATCGAGGACCACGATCTCGCCCCTGACCCCGAGCTCGGCGGCCTGGCTCCGGATCTCGCTCACGAAGGCCGGGTTGGTGATCAGGATGGAGTCGACCGGATCCGAAAGGAGCGCCTCCGGAGCAGCGACTGGCTGGGCGGTCCGTGGCATGAAGAGGCCCTGCCGCTTCGGATTGATGTCGACGAGATACGGCACCTCGGGGCCCGGGTCGAGCGCGGAGAGAAAGCTCACCGCGCGCGCGCCCGATCCCCAGAGAACGACCCGGCGGCCGTGCCGCCGTCGCTCCGAGAGCCAGTCCGACCAGCGGGCGACCCGGCTCCGATAGAGATCGCCGAAGCCTTCGACGATGTCCCCGAGCTCTTCGAGCTTCCCCGAATCGTCCGCCGGCAGCTCGCGGACTTCGTCGGGGTTGGCCTCGATCCCGAGGTACTCGTCGAGGAAGCAGGGCGCGACGGACCGAACGGAGAAGCCGCTCCGCGCGAACAAGCACGCCAGCGCTTCCGCGGTGAAGTAGGAGCAGTGCTCGTACACGACGTTCCAGACCACGCGGCGCCGGAAGACGACCGCACCGTCGGGAACCTCGAAGTAGACGACACTGCGTGTGCGCGAGCCGAGGGTGCGGCGGACCATACCGAGAAAACCTCGCAGGTCCTCGATGCTGTTGAGAACGTGGCGACAACACAGCAGGTCCGCCTCTTCTCCGGCGAAGGCCTCCGAGTAGAACTCCCGGAGGATGCGGACACTCCCTTCCGGGTCGTCCGGCACCGTCGACGTCGGGTCGAACCCGAGTCCCCGATTCCCTCCCCGTGCGCAGAGGGCGCGCAGGAAGTCGCCCTTGCCGCTGCCGATCTCGATGATCGCTTTTCCCCGGAGGTCGTACGTCGTGATCAGCCGGTCCACCAGCTCGTCGACGAACCGCCGGTAGACGGGCGAATAGTGCAAAGAGATGTCGTAGCCGGGGTCGTACCGCAGGAGCCTGGAGTCGAAAGCCCGATTGCCGACGTAGCCGCACGATCCGCAGAAGACGAGCTCGATGCGGCCCGTCGGCGCGCGGGTCGCCGTCTCGGGGGTCGGCCAGAGCAGGCCGTCCTGGACGGGCACGCGCTCGATCCGGAAGAAGGGCTCGGGCGTCGGCTGACCGCAACCGCGGCAGAGGCGCAGGGACGGCTCGAGATCCATCGGCCGGCTATTCGATGACCGCGACTCGCGGGATGGGCACGACGAATCGGGCGCCCCATTCCCGCGTGTACGCCAGTTGCTTGAGGATCTCGTCCTTCAGGTTCCAGGGCAGGATGAGGATGTAGTCGGGCCGGGTCTCGCGCAGACGCTCGGGAGGAAAAATCGGAATGTGCGTGCCCGGCGTGAAGCGCCCGTGCTTGTACGGGTTCCGGTCCACGGCGTAATCGACGAAGTCGGTGCGGATCCCGCAATAATTCAGGAGCGTGTTGCCCTTTCCCGGAGCGCCGTAGGCCGCGACCGAGGCGCCCCGGCGGCGCGCGCCGATCAGGAATTCGAGCAGCTGCCGCTTGGTCTCCTCGACTCGGGGGCCGAACTCCCCGTACCTCTCGGGCGTACGAAAGCCGGCGCTCTCTTCTTCGGCGGCGAGCGCCTCCACCGTGGGTTCCGCCGCCCGAGGATCGTCGGAGTAGCAGGCGTAGACCCGGAGAGACCCCCCGTGCGTCGGCAGGCGCTCGACGTCGAAGACACGCAGGCCGTGGCTCGCGAAGATCTCGCGGACGGTCAGAAAGGACAGGTACGAGAAGTGCTCGTGATAGATCGTGTCGAACTGGTTCTCGTCCATGAGGCGCCAGAGGTGCGGAAACTCCATTGTCACGGTCCCGCGGGGGGCGAGCAGGATCCGCAGGCCGGCGACGAAGTCGTTGATGTCCGGAACGTGCGCCAGGACATTGTTTCCGACGATGAGATCCGCCGGCCCCGGATCGCGCGCGAGGTCCGTCGCCGCTGCGCGACCGAAGAAACGAACCAAGGTCGGGACGCCGCGCTCGATCGCGGCCCGGGCGACGTTGGCGGCCGGCTCGACGCCGAGCACCGGGATTCCCCGTTCCACGAAGTACTGGAGGAGGTAGCCGTCGTTGCTCGCGATCTCGACGACGCGGGAGGCCTTCCCCAGGCGGAAACGCGCGGCGGCCATTTCGGTGTAGTCCTTCGCGTGCTTGAGCCACGACGTCGAGTACGACGAAAAGTAGGCGTACTCGGTGAAGATCTCGCCGGGCGAAACGTACTCCTGCAGCTGGACGAGGAAGCAGCGGTCGCAGACCCACACCCGAAGAGGATAGAAGGGCTCCATCCGGTCGAGCTCAGATTCCTGGAGAAACGACTCGCAGAGTGGCGACATCCCGAGATCGACGAAGACGCGCCCGAGCGCCGACCTGCAGAAGCGGCAGATCGGCGCGATCAAGCCCGTCGCCTGGCCTCGCGCAGGCGCCGTCCGAGACGGGTGCGAAGAAGCGTGCGGCGCACCGCCATGCGGAGGTCGCGCAGGAGCCGGGACGCGTGCTTGGCGCGGGAAGCATAGCGAAGAACCACCGCCAGGCAGCGGCTCTTTTCGACCAGGCCGCCCGGAGCGCCCGCCGCGGCGGCGATGTATTCGCGGACCCGGCGCCAGTGCGGAAAGAATGCGGCGGTTTGGTTCTCGGGGGAACACCAGGGCGCCCGGTCGTAGATGGACATGGTGGGTCCATGGTGCCGCCTCCGAAATAGGAATACCGGGACTTCGAGGAACCCGCCGAGCAGAGCCAGCTGCGCCTGGAGGAAGGAGTCGGAGTAGGGGTGGGGCTTGAGCATCGGCGTCTGGCGCAGCGCGCTCGCACGAAGAAGGCCGAGGCAGACGAAGACGCTGTCGGTGTCGAGGATCGCTTCGCGGAAGCGGACGCTCGGCAGCGGAGATCCCGAGAACACCCGCGGCGGATACGGATCGAGAGGGCGCCCCTCGGGATCCATCCGGTGCGACCGCGTATGGCAGAAAACCGCTTCCGGATGAGCGTCCATCGCGGCGACCGTTAGCATCAGATATTCGGGTTCGACGATGTCGTCCGCGCCGATCCCGAAGAAATACTCTCCGCGCGAAAGCTCGAAGCAGCGGTTGTAGTTTCGATCACCGCCGATGTTCGAAGGATTCCGGAACACGCGGATTCGGGGGTCCCCAGCCGCCCGCTCCGAACAGATCTCCGCCGTCCGGTCCGTGGACGCGTTGTCGCAGACGACGAGCTCCCAGTTCCGGAAGGTCTGTGCCTGGATCGAGTCGAGCGTCTCTTCGATGTAGCGCTCGCCGTTGAAGACCGGCAGCCCTATGGTCACCTTCGGAGGCCTCTCGGAAGCGACCTCGGGCCGTTCGCGGGGGGGCGATTGGGCGGCTGCCGGGAAGACCGGCGCTTTGTCGGGGATTGCCACCGAAGAATGCTAGCAGGCCCGTCAAGACGAGCCAAACCGGTCAGGGCAGTTCGGGATAGTAGGTCGGATCCTGGGTCGTATTGTCGATGACCGAGCCAAACGCGAATACCGGATTTCCTCCGCCGTTGATCGCGATCGACAGCGTTTCTCCGGCGGGGATGGCGACCGAGGGAAAGAGGCTGGCGAGATTGCGCTGGACGTATCCGCGCGGCGGCACGACGACCGTGGCGCTGGCGAGCGGGATCGTGGGCGACCGGATCAGGGTCAACGCGACCGTGGCGTTGCCCGCGCCGGGATTGAGCAGGCCCAGGTTGGATCGAAACGCGGCGTCCTGTCGCAGGCCGAGAATGGTTCCGCCCGGCGCGAAATCCTCGGCGGAGACCGCATCGACCTGCTGGCCGACCGTTCCTTCGGTGAGCTCGGCGGGGGTGGAGATTCGCTGGAACGCCGTGACGCCGGGGGAGCGGTCGCTTTCGATCTTCAGAGCGCCGTAGGTTTCTTTCTTCCCGAAGAGCTCGTTGAGCGCGTCGTCCGAATGCAGCGTCTCGAACGGGGCCAGCACGAGCGTCGCGGTCGGCGCCGTGGTGTTGTCGCGGTCGTGCTCGAGGAACGTCACCGTCAAGGTCGTCAGGCCGCTTTCGCCGTTCACGATGGAAAGCTCGCTCGTGAAGAGCGAGCCGCCGGCGCCCGATACGTTTGCGATCGCCGGCACGTACTGCACGGGGGCGGGCTCTCGCGAAGCATAGTAGGTCGGATCGCTCGAGGTGTTGTCGGTCACCGCTGCATAGGCCAGCGGCAGCAGGGCGCCCGTCGGCGCCGTGATCCGGGCCGTCATGCCGTCCCCCGAGGCGCCGGGGAAGAGCTGCGGCAGCGACCATTGACCCTGCTCTCCCGCCTTGAGCGGCAGGAGCGCCCGGCCCAGGATGTTTCCGGAGTAGTCGTGTAGCTGGAGTGTGACGACCTCGTCGCCGCCCGAGAGGTTCAGTGCGCCGAGGTTGGATCGAAACGCATCCGTGATGGCGATGTTCGAGACGAAGCCGTTCCCTCTCGCCCGGTCCGCGGAGGACAGTCCGACCGCGCCGAGCCCCAGCGTGGCGCCTCCGTCGGCGACGTAGGTGCGACTGACGAGGCGCAGAGGGGCCGGAGGCGATCCCGAGGTGGCAGCCTGCAGCGATCCGAGCGAGTCGCTGACGCCGAACAGCGACGCGACGACGTCGGGCAGGACGAGAATTTCTCCCGGAGCGAGCGTCAGGTCGCTCTCCATTGGAGATCCGCCGCCGCTCGGCGAGTAGATCAACTGCCCGGAGACGGGGGTCGAGGTCGGGTTCTGGACCGCCACGTCGGTCACGAACGTCGCATTGTTTGCGCCGCGCACGTGTCCCGCCACCGGCAAGGTCGCCTGATAGGTCCCCGGCGATGCTCCGACGGTGATCTCGCGGGAGCGCGTGCTGTCTCCGCCCGAGCCGGAAACGATCAGCTGAACGGTGTAGGTCCCAGGCGCCGCATAGGTATGCGTCGGGGAGGAGAGCGTCGAGACGTTCGCCGCGCCGCTCGCCGCGTCGCCGAAGTCCCACGATCGCGAAGTGATGCTTCCCGACGAAGCGTCGGTGAACGCGACCGCCTGGCCGGCGGTCAGCGACGCCGGCCCGAAGGAGAACGATGCCACGGGCGGCTTGCCGTTCGATGCCGCGGGCTTCGGCAGGACGACGAAGACCTGGAACTCCGGTCCTGTGGGCGGAGGCGCCGGGCGGCCCACCGGGGTCGCCGGCGCGAGTCCATTCATCGGAAGCGATAGCGTGGAAGAGCCGTCATAGGTTCCGGACAGCACGGCGGGGCCGAAAAAGTTCTGGGCGTTTCGAATCTCGTACGCCGTGCCGGCCTTCAGGATTCCTTTCAGGCTGACGCCGACGCTCGCCTGCAGGTCCCAGTTGTAGATCGTGATGTTCGCGCGCCCCGGCTCGTACTGGTTGGGCCGCACGAAAACCTTCACGCCGGTCGGGCGATTCGTGAAGTAGGAGTTGTTGGGGAATTCCGTTGCCTGGAAACCGCTGATTTTGCCGAAGAAGGTGTTCCCGCTCATCGGGATCGGCCGAAACGCGTTGATCAGAGCCAGCGCGTCATTGCCGCCGGCCACGTAGTTGTCCAGGATCGTCGGGGACGCGATCCCTTTGTTGTAGCCGAGATTCATGCCGACGCCATGGGCGTTGGCGAAGTAGGTGAAGTTGGAGATGAGGGTGGTTCCCTTGGCCACCTTCGACGAAGACGTGGGGCTCTCCGCCGGGGCGCCGTTGGCTCCGACCAGGATGTTGGTCGTCGCGCCGGAAACCTGGGAAAGCAATCCGTTGTTGAACGCCGTGTTGCCTTCGAAGTGGAGGTTGTTGAGCGTGCTTCCCTCCGTGTAGGCGTGTACCCCATAACCGAACTGATCGAACATGATGTTGTCCACGACGCGCTTGTTGCCGGTCCCGTTCTGGAGGTAGATGCCGTGGCCATGGCCGCGGTCGGGGCCGTCCTCGCCGTTGTAATAGAGGAGGCACCCGCTGATCTCGGCGTCGGGAGCCGCGTCAGTCGAAAGAACTCCCTGCCCCGCATCGTGCACGACGGAGTTGATCAGTTTGGTTCCGGGACCGAGGAGGTGGACGCCCGTGCCGCGGTCCACGTCCGCCGCCGACGAGCCCCGGTCGGTACTGGAATTGGTGAACTCGAAACCCCAGAACCAGGTGTAGAGACCGCGGGCGTCGATGCTCGGCGAGGTTCCCGTCCCGTTGCTGTCGAAGACGACGTGCTCCCCCGGATAGGGACGCACGATGATCGGCTTGTTCGCGAGGCCCTTGAGGTGGCTCATGAAGCTGCCCGTGTACGTTCCGCCCCGCAGCCAGATCGTGTCTCCGGGCTTCACCGCCGTCGGCGGGGAGAAGGCCTTGGTCAGGGTCCAGGGATTCTCTTGGGTTCCCGTTCCGGAGTCGGTTGCGGAAGTCGCGACGAAGAACTCTGCCGCCGCCAACGGCATCGCAAGGAAGGCCGCTGCCAGGGCGAGGAGCCGGGGTCCGATCTTGTCCATGGCCCGGCAATCATAGCGCGCCGGCTTGGTCGCGGATCGCGTTTAGCCCGTCTTAACGCGTTCTACTGCAGCGAGAATGTCTTGACCAGGAACACCGCCATCTGGCCTCGGGTGTTCGCGCTCGAAGGACAGTACTTTCCGCCTCCGCAGCCGGACGTGATCTGGCGGCCGGCCAGGTCTTCGATCCACGGCGCGGCGAACGCTCCGGCAGGCACGTCGCTGAAGACCGTTCCGGTCGCGGGCGGCGGCGTGTACGACGAGCCGAGAGACGCTTTCAGAAGGAAGACGGCCATCTGCGCCCGCGTGACGGCGGCGCCGGGGCAGTAGTTGTTTCCTCCACAACCGGTCGCAATCCCTTCGGCGGCGAGCTCTTCGATCCAGTCCGCGGCGAAAGCGCCGATCGGAACGTCGGTAAACAAGGTCCCGGACGCCGGAGGCGGCGTGTACGCGACGCCGTACTTGGACTTCAGAAGAAAGACCGCCATCTGCGCTCGGGTCACGATGCCGTTGGGGCAGAAGTTCCCGTTGCCGCAGCCCGCGGTGATGCCGTTGGCGGCCAGCGTGTGGATCGCGTCATGGAAGATGTTGGAGAGGGGAACGTCGAAGAACTCGAAGGGACCCGGCGTGCTGGTGAGGATGAATGCGTTGAACTCGGGGCCCGTCGGAGCCGGAGTCGCGACGCCGATCGGCGCCGCGACCGCCAGACCCGTCATCGGCACTGAAATCGGAGATCCGTCGAACGTGCCCGACAGGACAGCGGGCCCGAAGGGATCCTGCGCGTTCGTCAGGACGTAGGTTGCGCCCGGCGCGAGAATCGAGGACAGGTCGACCGAAACGGTCGGCGTCAGATCCCAGTTGTAAACAACGATGTTCGCGCGACCGGACTCGTAGGCGTTGGGCCGGATGAAGATCTTCACACCCGTCGGCAGCGTCGAGCCGTAGTAGGTGTTGTCGGGGAACGACGCCGTCGAGAAGCCCGAGGTCTTGCCGGCGAAGGTGTTGCCCGTGATCGTCATGCTGCTGCCGTTGACGACTCCCAGGGCCGTGTCGCTGGCGAAGTAGTTGTCCTGGACCTTCGCGCCCGTGCTCCCGGCGCTGTAGCCGAGATTGTTGTTGTTCTGGTCGTTCGAGTTGTAGGTGTAGTTGGAGATCAGCGTGGGAGAGTGGGCGAGTAGGAGGCCTCCGACGAGGATGTTGGTGTGATAGCTGCCCGAGAGTTTGCCGTTGTTGAAGGAGATGTTGCCCTGGAAGTCGAGGTTGTCCAGGTGCCCGCCCTCGCCATAGGCGTGGATCCCCCAGCCGAACTGCTGGAACATGATGTTGTCGTAGATCTGCTTGGGGATCGAGCCTTTGTTCTGAGCGTAGATGGCGTGGCCGTGGCCGCGGTCCGGCGAGTCGTAGCCGTTGTAGTAGATGAGACACCCGTAGATCCGGGAGTCCGTGGCGTCTTCTCCGGTCAGGATTCCCTGGGAGGTGTCGTGAATGATCATGTTGATCATCCGCGTCCCGATGCCCGAGTTCTGGGTGCCCTCGCCGCGGCGGGGAGGATCGTTGCCGTCGGACGTGTAGCGGGTCGGGTCGGAATTGAAGACCTCGAAGCCCCAGAACCAGGTGTACTGGCCCAGGATGATCAGGGTCGTCTCGGTGCCGGCGTAGTTGCCGTCGAGCCTCGCGCGCTCGCCCTCGTACTGCCGAACGATGATGGGGTCGGCGGCCGTGCCTTTGAGATGACTGACCCACGGCGGATTCGTGTAGGTCCCGCCCCGCAGCCAGATCGTGTCTCCGGGGTGAACCGCTGCGGGCTGGTTCAGCGCGGTCTGCAGTTTCCAGGGATTCGAAAAACTGCCATTGCCATTGGCGCTCGCATTCGGCGCCACGTAGAAGTCGGTTGCGGAGACGAGGGAGGTCCCGACGAGGACGAGAAGCGCCGCGAACAGCGCGCGAGAGTAGGGGAACCGGTGCACCATGGATTGGACTCCTTCGACAAGGTTTGAATCCCGAGGGTAGTGACGTGGAGCACACCGGGCTACTGGCCGAGGAGTCCCCTCGTCGTACAGGCAGGGGAAATCGCCGGACCTGTCCTATCGGTCAGTCGGCCCGCTTGCCCCCGCTAGACAAATCCCGTACCCTTGATCCGAAGCAATGACAAAGGCTGCCCGGTCGACCCGCAGGGCTTCGGTGTGCCTGCTCGCGTTTCATCCGCTCGTGCTGTCGGAATTTCAGCGTCTGCTGGACAACGAGACGCTCGCCGTGAACCCGAAACGGCTCGAGGCCGACCTGATCGCCGATCCGGCGAAGTTGAACGTCCCTCGCGCCGCGGTCTACGTGGTCGAGAGCCACGGCCACCGGCCCACGACGGAAGCTCTGGTGGTGGCGGTGCTGGGCCGGCAGCCGGGCGCCCGGGTCGTCGTCGTCGCCGAGAACTTCGATCAGTCGGCCGCTTTCCCTCTGTTGCGGCTGGGAGCCAAGGGCCTGATGACTTTTTCCGAAGCGACGGAGCAGCTCCTCCGCGCGGTGCAGGAAGTCGCGAGCGGCGGATTCTGGGTCCCGAGATCGCTCTTGTCCCGGTTCGTCGACGAGACGATCACCTCGGTGCGCCGGCCCCGCGGACCTGCGGGTCCGGCACGCCTCTCACGCCGGGAGAAGGAAGTCCTCGAGGCGCTGCTCGAGAATCTTTCGAACAAGGAAATCGCGAGCAAGTTGAACATGTCGGAGCGCACCGCGAAGTTCCACGTCTCCAACCTGCTGGCCAAGTACGGCGTCCGCCGCCGCGCCGACCTGATCCTTCTGACCTACACGCAGCTCGATCGGTCGGCCTAGCCTCCGGAAACCGGGAAGCCCCGGCGGTAGAGCCACTGCAGGATCCGGGCGAGCCCGCGGCGCACCTGACGCGTGCGCTGGCGTCCCGCGTCGCGCAGAACGACCTCGATTAAAGTCACACCGGGACCGGCGACCACTTTGGTCAGGTCTCCCTCGGCGCCGTCGCCGAGGCGGCAATAGCGCGCGCCGCAGGCTTCGGCGATGCCCTCGAAATCGGGATTGCGAAGGTCCGTCCCGTACGCGTGCCGGTGTTGGCCCAGCTGCTGCTTGCGGATCAGGCCGTAGTGTCCGTCGTTGAAGACGACGACCGTCAGCCGCAGTCGCTCGCGAACCGCGGTCAGCAGCTCGAAGCCCGACATGGCGAACCCTCCGTCGCCGAGCAGCGCGGCGACCGGCAGGTCGGGTCGGCCGATCCGGGCGCCGATCGCTGCTGGAAGCGCGAAGCCCATCGCCTGGAGATCTGCGGGCAGCATCAACCCGCCGGGCCCGAGCACCGGAAAGTGGCGCCTCGCGAGCATCTGGTGAAGGCCGGAGTCGAGCACCAGGCAGGACTCCGCGGGCATCGCTCCCCGCAGCGCCGCGAAGAACGTCTCGATGGTCGGCGGAGAAAGGCCCCGCACCTTAGGCTCCCACGCACTGTCGTACCGGGCGTAGGCCCTCTGTCGCCACTCGTCGATCTCTTCGGTCGTCCACTCCGAGGGAGCCGACGGAGACGTCTTCGTGGCGTCGAGCAGCGTGCGGACCAGCCACGGAACGTCGGCCTCGAGGAGAAAGGAGGCGTCGTAGTTGGCGCCGAGCACGGCGGACGACGCGTCCACCTGAACCAGCCGGCCGGCGGGGAGCTTGAGACGGAAGCCGTGGGCGCCGTTGTGGGAGAACTTGCACCCCAACGCCAGGATCAGGTCGGCGCGCTCCGCGAGCTCGTTCAACGCCTCGGTGCTTCCGCGGTCGAACGGCACGACCCACGGGTGGTTCTCCGGCAGGATGCCTCGGGCCGAGCTCGTCGCGACCAGAGGGATCCGCCGCGATTCGACGAGCTCCGCCAACTCCGCCGCGGCGCCGCACGCCCCCTGCCCGACGTAGAGGAGCGGCCGGCGGGCCTCTGCCAGGCGGCTCTGGAGGTCGCGCGTGTCCGGCGTGGGCGGAGACGTCGGCGCCGCCTTCACCGAACGCGGCGGACCCGCATCGTCTTCCAGCTTCGATGGGATCTGTACGGCCACGGGGCCCGGTTCTCCCGAAAGGCACAGCGCGTATGCGTCGGCGAGAACGGCTTCGACGTTTTCCAGGTTGTCGAGGTCGAAGACGCGTTTGACCATGGGAGCCAGGATCGCGCGCTGGTCGAGGGCCTGGAGCTGGAAACGACGCCCCGGCCCGTCGGCGGGCCGTCCGACGATGTGAAGCAGCGGAGTCGAGTCCAGCAGCGCTTCGGCCAGGCCCGTCAGAGCGTAGGTGAAACCGGGGCCGGGGATGGTCGCGAGCACGCCGGGCCTTCCGGTCGCGCGCGCGTATCCGTTTGCCATGAAAGCAGCCGCGAGCTCGCTCGTCGCGACGACCGTGCGCAGCCGCGACATCCGCAGCGCCTCGAAGAGGCCCACGTTCTGCGAGCCCGGGAGGCCGAACACGGCTTCGACGCCGAGCTCTTCGAGGGCGCGGCAGAGCCGTTCTCCTCCGGTCATCGACTGCCTCGTCTCATCGTTCGCGCCGTCCGGGGCGGAGACGCCGCGCCACGCGCCGGGCTCCCCGGCGAATCGCCGCGGCGAGCTCCCGGTATCGCCGATCCCGGCGAAAGCGCGGCGTCTCGGGGCTCTCGAGGAGCAGGCACATCGTGAGGTCTCCTCCGAGCTGTGCCTTGAAGTGCGTCACCGGATTGAGCGCCGCGTCGGTGAGGTCGTTGGCCGTGACGCCCAGCCGGGAAAGGCGTTGAAAGACGTTCCAGCGAAGGAACGCGGTCGCACCCAGGTTTCGATGATCTGCGTCGGCACCCGCCGCGACCGTGTGCGAGACGGGGTGCGGACCCTGCAGGACGAGCTGTGTCGAGACCGAAGCGCCGCTGGAGATCCGGGCGTGGTACAGGCGGGCAATCCCCCGCGAACGAAGGCGTGCGAAGTAGCGCTGGAAGGCTTCGCGCGGCAGGTACAGGCGGGCTCCCTTCCGCTCGTGGACTTGCGCGTGCAGCCGAAAGAAGCCGTCGAAGTCCTCGTCCTCCGTGATCGTGACGCCCTGCTCGGCGCACCGGCCGACCAGACGGCGCAGATTCTGCTCCATTCGCGACCACAGGACCTCCATGTCCGCCAGCGGCACCACATAACTGTAGTTGGGGCGGGCGGACCAGCCTCGGGCCAGGAGGACGCGAACGTCCGAGAGGGGGCTGCGGCAACGCAGGGTGATGCTTCCGAGGCCCAGGCCCGAAAGCCCCTCGGCCAACGCCTCGAGAGTCTCGTTGTGCCGCGACGTGCGCTCCGAGGGATAGCGGGTCTCGTAGGGGCGCAGCACGATCCCGTTGTAATAGAGGAGGTGCCGGGTCGAGACGTAGGCGCCGGCGCGCGAAGCGCGCTCGTAGAGCGCAACCCCTCCGACGATGTCATCGCCCTTCTCCACGGCGAGGATCCGAAACGAGCCACCCGCTGCTTCGCAGAGCGTTTCGAGGTATTCGGGCGTGTGGTAGATCGCGCCCTCTTCGGAGCGCTGCACGAGGTCGTTCCAGCGAGGGAAGTCGCAGGGCGGAAGAATGCGGGATCTCGCCGGGGCCCTCACCATAGAAGGGTCCGCCGGAGATTCGACGCTCCCCAGCGGTAGAGCTCCTGGATCCCGGGCCGAGGGTCGTCGGAGCGCAGCGTCAGCTGCTCCGCGCCGAACCAGGAACGGACCACCTGCCAGAGCCCGTTGCCGCCCCGGCTCTTGTAATCAAGGCGAGGATAGACGCACCACCGGTCGGCCGGATACTCCCGAACCGGCGGTACGTCTTGCTCGAGCGCGTCGAGGCGCGCCATCTCGCAGACGTCCACGCCGCAGCTGGCGGCGAATTCGACGTACCACCACGGCCGGGCATTGACCTCAAGGATCTTGTAGAGACGGTCGCGCGCGTCGAACTTGAACTCCGCGCTGAAGACGCCCCGGTAGCCGATTCCCTCCAGGAGCCGGCGGATCGTGCCGATTGCCGCCGGGATCCGGTCGACGGGGATCGTCATCGTCGCCGTGCTGTTGCCGAACTCCGGCGGAAACATCCGAACGCGCTGGCGCGCGAGAATCGCCGAGAAGTCGCCCCGGCGGTCGATGAAACCCTCGACGAAGAAGTGACACGCGGGCGGCCCGGGAATGAACTCCTGGAGCATCAGCTCGAACGTCATGCCGCGGTTCTCGACGATCCGGCGCCGGACTTCCTCGCGGTCCCGAAAACGGATCGCTTTGGCGTGGTACCTCTCCGAGAATGGCCGGGTGCGCGTGGGTTTCAGAAACGAGCTCTTCAGCACCTCGTCCGTCACGGTGGCGAGCGTCTCTTCGTTTCGGAGGACGACCGTTCGCGGGTGGGGCAAGCCGAGCTCGTCCAGGGTCTCCGCGAAGACGCCCTTGTCGATGAGCCGCTTCATGACCTGCGGAGGAGAGATGCTGGTCGGGAATCGCGCGGCCAGGTCGGGGGGAAGGCCGCTGACCGCGGTCGCCCACGCATCGGTGCACGGGAGCAGGACCATACGATCGATCGAAACGGCTTCCAGGCGCGCGTGCAGCGCTTGCGGCGTGGCCTCGCGGAGAGGCCCGCCGGGCAGAGGGCGGTACCAGCGGGATCGGGTCACGAGCGGATCGTCGGTTCCGGCGACGTAGAGGGGAGTGCCGCGCCGTCCCAGGCAGCGCACCGCTCCGAGGGCGGTGATGCCGACGCCGAGAATCAGGACGGGCACCGATTGGAGCGCCTCGCCCGCATCGGCGCGCGACTGTCGCATCCCGTCCATCTTCGCTGATTCGACCGAAGGCAGGGATGGTATCAAGGATTCGCTACTGACCTGTCCTTGACCTGTCCTTCGGTACATTGACAGTGCAAGGGTGAAACCCTTAGGCTGACGCGTACACCGGGCGAACGATGAGAAGGTCGGTATTTGCGGCGGCCGGAGCCGTCTTAATCAACTCGTGGGCAGCCGCGGCGACGCTTCCTGCCGGCTTCACGGAGACGTACGTCGGGGGTCTGACGGAGCCGACCGCGATGGCCATCGCGCCCGACGGACGGATTTTCGTCTGCGAGCAGGCGGGAACGCTCCGGGTCGTCAAGGACGGCGCGCTCCTGTCGACGCCGTTCGTCTCTCTCAACGTGGATTCAACGGGTGAGCGAGGCTTGCTCGGTGTCGCGTTCGATCCGAACTTCGTGACGAACCAGTACGTCTACGTCTACTACACGGTCATGAGCAACCCGCGGCACAACCGCACCAGCCGCTTCACCGCCAACGGCGATGTCGCGGTACCGGGGAGCGAGACGATCCTGCTCGAGCTCGATCCTCTCGGTGCCACCAACCACAACGGGGGAGCGCTGCACTTCGGACTCGACGGCAAGCTCTACATCGCCGTCGGAGAGAACGCCCATGGCGCCAACTCTCAAGACCTTTCCACGCTGCTTGGCAAGCTCCTCCGCATCAACTCGGACGGCTCGATTCCCCCCGACAATCCGTTCGTCGGTACCGTCGGCGCGCGACCCGAGATCTGGGCCCTGGGTCTGCGCAACCCGTTCTCCTTCGCCGTACAGCCCTTCACTGGCCGCATCTTCATCAACGACGTCGGGCAGTCCACCTACGAGGAGATCGACGATGGAGCTTCCGGTGCCAACTACGGGTGGAATATCTGCGAAGGTCCTTATCTGCAGGGAACGACGACGCCCTGCACCAACAGCAATCCGACTTTTCTCGACCCGTTCTACTACTACACCCACTCCGTGGGATGTGCGATCACGGGCGGCGACTTCTACAATCCGCAGGTTCCCCAGTTCCCGTCGGGCTACACGGGGAATTATTTCTTCGCCGACTACTGCACGTCCTGGATCAAGCGGATCGACCCGGACACGATGACGGTCACGACGTTCGCCACCCAAGCCAGCGCGCCGGTGGACGTGCAGGTCGGTTTCACGGGCAACCTCTACTATCTCTCCCGCGGAACCGGCCGCGTTTATACGGTGACCTATACCGCGAGCGACGCGCCGGCCATCACGGAGGATCCCCAGAGCCAGACGGTCGGCATCGGAATGACCGCGACCTTCACCGTCGCGGCGAGCGGCCTGCCACCGTTGACCTACCAGTGGCAGAAGAACAACACGAACATCTCGGGGGCCACGCAGTCCTCGTACACGACGCCCTCGCTGACCCTGAGCGACGACGGCAAGCAGTATCGGTGCATCGTCTCCAACTCGTCGGGCACGGCCACCAGCTCGGAGGCGGTCCTCACGGTCATCAATGACCAGCCGCCGACGGCCACGATCAGCGCGCCCCCGGCAGGGACCACCTACGCGGGCGGAGACACGATCAACTATTCCGGCTCCGCGACGGACCCCGAAGATGGAAGCCTTCCTCCGAGCTCCTTGACATGGTGGGTGAATTTTCATCACGACACGCACTTTCACCCGTTCCTCCCGCCGACCAGCGGGGCGGCCGGAGGCTCATTCGTGATCCCGACGACCGGGGAAACCTCCCCGAACGTCTGGTACCGGATCCACCTTCTCGCCGTGGACTCTCAGGGGCTGACGAACGAGAAGACGCGCGACATCTTGCCGCGGACTTCGACGATGACTTTCAAGACGAGCCCGCCGGGCCTTCAGATCCTGATCGATGGAGAGGTGCTGGTCACACCCGCCAGCGTCGTGGGCGTCGAGGGAATAACGCGCACGATCGAGGCGCCTTCGCCGCAGGGCCCCAACGTCTTTGTGTCGTGGTCCGACGGCGGAGCGCGGATCCACGACATCTCGACACCGGTCAACGACACGACGTACACGGCCACCTTCACGGGAGGCGGCCCCACGCCCACGCCCACGAGCACGCCCACGAGGACGCCGACACCGACGGCCACACGCACGCCGACCCGGACGCCGACGCGGACCCCGACGTTCACCGCGACGTCGACGCCGACCCCGACGGCGACCCGGACGCTCACGTCTACGCCGACGCGGACGCCGACCGATACGGCGACTCGGACGCCCACGCGCACCGCGACCCGTACGCCGACCAACACCTCTGCGCCCCCGACGAACACGTCGACGCGGACGCCGACTCACACCGCGACGCGGACGCCGACCAATACCTCCGCGCCGCCGACGAACACGGCGACGCGGACTCCGAGCCGCACGCCAACGGACACGCCTCCGCCGGCGACCGCGACCCGCACGCCCACGCGAACTCCGAGTCGGACGCCCACGGATACGCCGGTGCCCCCGACGGCCACGCGCACGCCGACGAACGGAAACCCGCAGCCGACCGAGTCGCCGACGCGGACGCCAACTCACACCGCGACGCGGACTCCGACGCTTACCGCGACGAGGACCCCGACGTACACGGCGACGCGGACCCCGTCGGATACGGCCACGAAGACCCCGACGCATACCGCGACGCGGACGCCGACCAATACCTCCGCGCCTCCGACGAACACCGCCACGCGGACCCCGACGCACACGGCGACACACACGCCGACCCGCACTCCGACGCGAACGCCGACTCCGCTGCCCGGGGCGCCGGGCGTTTCGGGCATCTCGCCGGGGTCGGGCTCTGCGAACGGTGGCCATTCGGTCACGGTCACAGGGTCTAACTTCCACAGCGGCGCGACGCTGAAGATCGGGGGGGTCGCCGCGACCAACGTCGTCGTCGTCAGCTCGACGAAGGTCACGGGCAAGACGCCGGCTCTCGTCGCCGGCACTCTCGACGACGTCCGGGTGACCAACCCCGGCAACATCTGGGGCGCTCTCGCGGAGGGCTGGTTCGCGGATTTCAAGGACGTGCCGCAGAACAACCCGTTCCACGACGACATCGAGACGATCTTCCGAGACAACGTGACCGGCGGCTGCGGTGGCGGCCTCTATTGCCCCGACGACTCGGTGACGCGCGCCCAGATGGCGGTCCTGCTCCTGAAGGCGTCGCTGGGCGCGGACTATCAGCCGCCGCCCGCTACGGGAACCGTTTTCGCGGATGTCCCGGCGAACGCGTTCGCGGCCGCCTGGATCGAAGACATCTACGCCCGTGGAATCACTTCGGGCTGCGCCACCAATCCACTCCGTTATTGCCCGAACTCGCCCGTGACTCGACGCCAGATGGCGGTGATGCTGCTCCGAGCCGAGCACGGGCCCAACTACACGCCTCCGGCCTGCACCGGCGTCTTCGGCGACGTGCCGTGCCCGAGCCTGTATGCCAACTGGATCGAACGGCTCGCCGCCGAGGGCATCACCGCGGGTTGCGGGAACGGCAACTTCTGTCCGCTGCGACTGGTCAAGCGGCAGCAGATGGCGACGTTCCTGGTCAACGCGTTCCTCTCGACCGGATTGACCGTGCCGGAGACCCGGACCGTCGCGCCCCGGGCCGTCCAACCCTAGCCGCCTGGGGGCGGGTTGTTGACACCCCCGGCCCGCTTGCGTATTCTTACGCGCCCTCGAAAGAGGACCCGTCCGGGCTCGCCACGGCGCGGGCCGTCTTGAAAGTCGGTTATTTAGGGGTTGAAATGGCTTCTGGCACAGGAAGAGTATCGGCTGCCGACGTTCGCCACGGCTGGTTCGTGGTGGATGCGTCCGGCCAGGTTCTGGGTCGCCTGGCGACCCGGATCGCCCGCATCATCATGGGAAAGCACCGCCCGAACTACGTGCCCTACCTCGACATGGGCGATTTCGTCGTCGTGACCAACGCGGACAAAGTCCGCCTGACCGGCACGAAGCTCGACGCGAAGGTGTACCGTCGCCACACGGGCTACCCGGGCGGCCTGCGCACGACCGGAGCCCGCGACCTGCAGGCGAAGTATCCCGAGCGGCTGATCGAAGAGGCCGTGCGCGGCATGCTCCCGAAGTCCAAGCTGGGCCGCAAGCAGATTCGGAAGCTCAAGATTTACCGCGGAGCCAATCATCCCCACGAGGCCCAGCAGCCGCGGCCCCTGAAGATCTCCGCCTAGGCGGAAACAGAGCTCGGAGGAGAGTTTGGCAGTCGACATCCAACACAGGGCCACCGGACGGAGGAAGACCTCCATGGCGCGCGTCCGGCTGGTGCCCGGGACCGGCGCGATCACGGTCAACAAGCGCTCGATCGACGATTACTTCCCGAACAACGTTCTGAAGATGGTCATCAAGCAGCCGCTGCTGGCGAGCGAGACGGCGGAGAAGTTCGACATCCACGTCACGGTCGCGGGCGGCGGTCCCACCGGCCAGGCCGGAGCTATCCGCCACGGCATCGCGCGCGCCCTGACCGAGTACAACGGGGAGCTGCGCAAGAAGCTCAAGAAGGAAGGCTTCCTGACCCGCGACCCGCGCATGAAGGAACGCAAGAAGTACGGCCAGCGTGGCGCGCGGGCCCGGTTCCAGTTCAGCAAGCGGTAATCTCTAACGCAACGGCTTTCAGAAAGGGAGGTGTGATCTGGCATTGATTTCGATGAAGGAACTGCTCGAGGCTGGCGTCCACTTCGGTCATCAGACCAAGCGCTGGAACCCGAAGATGAAGAAGTTCATCTTCGGCAAGCGCAACGGGATCTACATCATCGACCTGCAGAAGACGCTCAAGCAGTTCAAGGAAGCCTCGAAGTTCGTGACCGACCTTGCCGCCGCGGGCAAGAACCTGCTGTTCGTCGGCACGAAGCGCCAGGCCCAGGATGCGATTTATGAAGAGGCCAACCGCTGCGGAATGTTCTACGTGAACACGCGCTGGCTGGGCGGCACGCTGACCAACTTCTCCACGATCCGCAAGTCGATCCACCGGTTGAAGGAGATCGAGGGCATCCTCGCGCAGGATGACAACGAGAACCTGACCAAGAAGGAGCGGCTGCGCCTGGAGCGGGAGAAGGAAAAGCTCGAGAAGAACCTGACCGGCATCAAGGAGATGGACGAGCTTCCGGATGCGCTCTTCGTGATCGATCCCAAGCAGGAGTACATTGCGGTCAAGGAAGCGAACATTCTCGGGATCCCGGTCGTCGCCGTGGTCGACACCAACTGCGACCCGGACCTGATCGACCACGTGATCCCGGGCAACGACGACGCGATCCGCGCGATCCGGCTGTTCAGCCAGAAGGTCGCCGACGCGGTCCTCGAGGGCCTGCATGCCCACGGGGAGCGCGAGGCCGAGGAGGCCGCCTCCGCCGAGGAGAGGCCCCGCACTCCGGAGCTGTCGCAGACCGCCGTCGTCGCCGACGCATCGTAACGAAGAGTCGGCAGGCCGCGGCCCGCAGACGGCGGATGCCGCCGGCCGACGCCGGACTGTGAATTGATCGAGGGAACCATGGAGATTTCGTCCAAGCTCGTATCCGACCTGCGCGGCGAGACCGGTGCCGGGATGATGGACTGCAAGAAGGCGCTGGTGGAGGCCGGCGGGGATTTCGAGGAGGCCAAGAAGATCCTTCGCAAGAAGGGTCTGGCCGCGGCCGCCTCGAAGGCGGGCCGGGCGGCGTCCGAAGGGCTGGTCGTCGCGCACGTGACCGTGAAGGGCGCGGTCCTGGTCGAGGTCAACTGCGAGACGGACTTCGTGGCTCGCACCGAGGACTTCCGCGTCTTCGTCGAGAAGCTCGCGGACCGGATCGCGGCCCACGACGCCTTCGGCGACACGCGTTCCGGCGACGTCGCGGAGCTTTCGAAGCTCTCGTGGCCGGGCGGGGAGACCATCGGCGACGCGGTGACGCAATTGATCGCGACGCTCAAGGAGAATATCCAGGTGCGGCGTTTCGCGCGGCTTATCCCGCGGCCCTCCGAGAAGTTCGCCAGCTACATCCATGGCAACGGACGCATCGGCGTGCTCGTGGGCGTCCCGGGCGGCGACGAGGCTCTCGGCAAGGACCTGGCGATGCACATCGCAGCCTCGGATCCGCGTTTCGCCTCCAGGGCCGAGGTCTCGGCCGGGGTCCTCGCCACGGAGCGCGAGATCGCGCGCGCCCAGGCCGCGGCTGCGGGCAAGCCGGCCAACGTGGTCGAGCGGATCGCCGACGGAAAGGTCGAGAAGTTCTACCAGGAGGCCGTGCTCGTCGAGCAGGCCTTCGTCAAGGACCCCGAGAAGACCGTCGGACAGGTCATCGCCGAGCGCGCCGGCAAGGGGGCGTTGGATCTGCGCTTCGTCCGTTTCAAGCTGGGGGAAGGCGTCGGCCGGGGAGCCGAGGAAGCCGCTTGAGGCGGCCGGAGTCGAGATTGCACCCCAGCGGAGGCGACGACATAATCCGGCCTCGATGACGCAGCCCGCCTATCGCCGCATCCTCCTGAAGCTCTCGGGGGAGGCGTTGATGGGGGAGCAGAAGTTCGGCATCGCGCCGGACTTCGTCGCGCGACTCGCCGACGAGATCCGGGAGGTCCACGACCTCGGGGTCGAAACCGCCGTCGTTCTGGGAGGCGGCAACATCATCCGCGGCGTGTCCGCCGCGGCCCAGGGAATCGATCGCGTGGCGGCGGATCACATGGGTCTGCTCGCCACCGTCATCAACGGGCTCGCGCTGCAGGACGCCCTCGAGAAGCGGGCCGTGCGGACGCGACTGATGTCGGCGGTCGAGATGCGCCAGATCGCGGAACCATTCATCCGGCGCCGCGCGATTCGCCACCTCGAGAAGGGCCGGGTCGTGCTCTTCGTGGGCGGCACCGGCAACCCGTTCTTCACGACCGACTCCGCGGCCGCGCTGCGCGCCAACGAGATCCATGCCGACGTCCTGCTGAAGGCCACCAAGGTCGACGGCGTCTACGACGCCAACCCCGACCGCGTCCCCGATGCCCGGTTTCTGAAGACGCTTTCCTACCGGCAGGCGCTCGACGCCGGCCTCCAGGTCATGGACGCCGCGGCCGTCGCCCTGTGCATGGAAAACGGGATTCCCATCAAGGTCTTCAACCTCAAGGTCAAGGGCAACATCCAGCGGGTCGTCGCCGGAGAAGACATCGGCTCGCTGGTTTCCGCAGGGGGAGCCGAGGCATGAGGCAGGAGCTCAAGGAGATCGAAAAGGAGATGACCGACGCGATCGTCGCTCTGAAGGAGCGATTCAAGACGCTGCGCACGGGGCGGGCGAACCTCGGCATGCTCGACGGCATCCTGGTGTCGGCCTACGGCACCGACGTGCCGATCAACCAGGTGGCCAACCTTTCGGTCCCCGAGCCCACGCTGATCGTGGCCGCCCCGTGGGATCCGAAGATGGCGGTCGAGATCGAGCGGGCGATCCGCAAGTCCGAGCTGGGCTTGAATCCCCAGTCCGACGGCAAAATCGTGCGGATCCCGATTCCGGCCCTCACCGAAGATCGCCGGAAGGATCTCGCGAAGAAGGCGCACCACATGGCCGAAGAGGCGCGCGTGGAGATCCGCCGCTACCGCCACGAGGGTAACGACCGCCTCAAGAAGCTCTTCAAGGACAAGGCGATCTCGGAGGACGACGAGCGCCGCGGCCTCGAGGAGTCTCAGAAGCTGACCGATCGAAAAGTCAAGGAAGTCGACGACCTGCTCAAAACGAAGGAGCAAGAGATCCTGGCGGTGTAGCCTCGTTCTCGTTTCCAATGTCGTCGACTTCGCAGACCGGACGAGCGCCGCGATTCCCGGCCGCGTCCGTCCTGCCCGGCAGGGCCGCGAGCTTCGCGCTGCTGGGAATCCCCGCGGCGGTGTTCGTGATCTGCCGGCTGTCCTGGATCCGAACGTCGACGCTCGAGGCCGACGAGGCCTTCACGATGCGGCTGGTCCGACATTCCTGGGGAGAGCTCTTCCGGGGAGCCATCCAGGACCGGGTCCACCCTCCACTCTTCTACATCCTGTTGAAGCTGTGGATGGCGATCGGCGGCGAGAACCTCACCTGGCTCCGGCTTTTTCCGATCCTGACGTCGCTGGTCTGGATCGTCGCGATGATCGGACTCGCCCAGGAGCTCGGAATCGGCGCCGCACCCGCCGGCCTGGCGCTCCTCTTCGTCGCCCTGAACGGGTTTCTCATCCGCTTCTCTCAAGAGCTGCGGATGTACAGCCTTCTGACGGCGCTGTCCCTCTGCTCGCTCTGGCTGTTCCAGAGATATCTGCGCTCGCCCCGACGATGGGGGAGCCCTCTGCCGGCCCTCATCGTGATCAACGCGTTGATGGTCTATACGCACTACTTCGGATGGGTGGTCATCCTGTTCGAGGGCGGCTACCTTCTCTGGGCGGACAGGTCGCGCATCGTGCCGTACGGCGTCGGAGCGGCCGTGGTCGCCGTCGCGTTCGCTCCGTGGGCTCTGCTCGTCGCGGACGGCTCCGTCCCGATCGAGAAAGGAATGGACGAGCACCTGGGCTGGAACACGAGGCCCGACTGGCGGGACGTGGCCTCCTACTTTTCGCAACTCCACGGTCCGTTTCGAAGCGGCCTCGACTTCTCGAAGTCGAAAGTCGCCGTCGGGTTCGTGCTGATGGCGTTTCCGGTCGCCGTCGCCGCGGTACGCGCTCTTCGGGCCGGTATGCGCCGTCGCGGCGCGGCCCCGGACCCGGATGCCGCCGTCGTGGGCTGGCTGATCTACTTTTCGCTGGGTCCGGTGCTCCTTCTCTTCGTTTTGAGTTGGGTGCTTCCCGCGTCGGTCTTCGGCCCGCGGTACATGATCTACACGGCGATTCCCTACCTGATGCTTTGCGCGGTGTCGCTGTGGCAGCTGCGTCCGCGGTCCCTGAGAGTCGCCGCGGTGGCGGCCTCGATTCTCTGGGCGGCGGCCGGCTTCGCGCAGGAGATCCGACTGGGCGACTACGTCGACTGGCGGAGCCTCGTCGACGACATGCGCCGCACCGAGGCCGCGGACGGGCGAGCGCCGCAATCCCAAGAGCCTCTCTTCGTCATGGGCCACGTGGAGCCCATTCGCTACGCGCTCGAGCTCGAGGGAGAAACGCGGTACAGGGCGCAATCGGTGGGCGAGATCGAGAGCCTGAAGGGAGATCGGTTCTGGATCGCCTACCAGCGATCCTTCTGGAAGCGCTACCCAACTCAGGAGATGGAGAGCGTCCTCGCGAAGCGGGGCTACGCGCTGGCGAAAGACTATCGATCGGGCTTGCCGGAGCACGCGGGCCACATGAGCCTCTACGTCCGGTCGGGTGCTGCGGAGCCCTCGGCGCGCGATCACCCGTGAGAGTCGGTTGAGCCGGTTCGTCGGGCTGATCACGGCTGCCGGGAGCGGCGTTCGCCTCGGGCGCGGAGAACCCAAGGCGGCGGCGCGGCTTTCCGGCCGGCCGCTCCTCGCCTGGACGCTCGACGCCTTCGCCTCGCTCGAGCTCGACCGGATCGTCGTCACCGCACCGCCCGATCGCGTGGCGGAGTTCGCCGGGCTCGTCGAAGGCCGCGCGAGCGTCGTGCCGGGCGGAGAGACACGGTCGGCCTCGGTCCGTCTCGGGGTCGAGGCGCTCGGGCCGGCCGCGGACGACGTCGTGGCTGTGCACGACGCGGCCCGTCCGTTCGTCCACGAGGAGGAGATCCGCGCGGTGCTGCGGGCCGCCGAGAAGAGCGGAGCCGCTATCGCGGCGATTCCCGTCGCCGACACGATCAAGGAGGCGGCCGGGGGACGCATCGTGCGCACGCTGGATCGTTCCCGGCTGTGGGCCGCGGCAACGCCCCAGGCGTTCCGCGGGGAGATCCTGGCGCGCGCGCTCGCGTCGGGCCGGGACGCGACCGACGAGGCGTCTCTGTGCGAGGATCTCGGTATCCCGGTGGAAGTCGTTCCGGTCTCGCGGCTGGGCTTCAAGATCACGACGCCGGAGGACTTCGAGATCGCGGAGGCGATCGTCCAAGCCCGGCATCGCTCGCGCAGAGGCTGAGGAGGAGATGTGGCGGACAGAGTCGGGATCGGTTTCGACGCGCATCCCTTCGCGCCGGGCCGGGAGCTGAAGCTCGGCGGCATCGCGATTCCTCATCCGTCGGGCCTGGAGGGTCATTCCGACGGCGACGCGCTTCTGCACGCTCTGACCGACGCGGTCCTCGGAGCCGCCGGTCTGGGCTCGATCGGCGACCACTTCCCGCCGAGCGATCCGACGTGGAAGGGGGCCGACAGCGCGACCTTTCTCCGAAAGGCGGCCGAGCTCGCCCGGGGGCGGGGCTTCGCGATCGGCAACGTGGACGCCGTCGTGGTCGCGGAGGCGCCGAAGCTCGCGCCGCACGTGCCCGCGATCCGCAGCCGCATCGCCGAGATCCTGGGGACGACCGCCGACGCCGTCAGCGTGCGCGGCACGAGCGCGAACGGTCTCGGCTTCACGGGCCGCAGGGACGGTCTGGCGGCGATGGCGGTCGTGCTCCTGACGGCCGGCGCGTGATCCTCTCCCGCCTTCACCCGATCGAGGAGGCGGTGCGGGCGCGTCCGCGCGAGATCGAGTGGGTACTCTTCGATTCCGAGCGCCGCGACCGGAGAATCAACGAATTGAAGACTCTCTGCCGCGCCAACGGCGTGGCCGTGCGGTACGGGCCGCGGCGCGCGCTCGACCAGGCGGCGGGCGCCTCCCACCAGGGGGCCGTCGCCCGCCTGGCCGTCCGAGGCTACCTTCCCGAGGAGGGAGCCCTCGAAGGGAAGCGGGGAGCCCGGTTCCTCCTGATCCTCGACGAGGTCCAGGATCCGCAGAACCTGGGGGCGGCCCTGCGGGTGGCGGAGGCCATCGGGGCCCGGGTCGTGGTGCCCGAAAGGGGATCGGCGCCGCTTTCGGAGGCAGTGTCCCGGGCCTCGGCTGGAGCGGTCGAACGGGTGCCTGTGGTGAGGGCAAAGAATCTGCGACGATTCGTGGATCGTATTAAGAATGAAGGGTTTCGAGTCATCGGCCTGGATCCGGCGGGGAGAGATATCTACGAGGTCGACCTGACCGGGGACCTGGCCCTGGTCCTGGGGGCCGAGGGCAGGGGGATCCGGCGTCTGGTCCGGGAGGGCTGCGACGAGCTCGCAAGGCTTCCCATGGTCGGGAAGGTGGGGTCCCTGAACATCTCGACGGCGGCTGCCGCGGCGGGCTACGAGGCCCTTCGCCAGAGGAGCTCGAAAGGCGAAAAGAGGTCTTGATCCAGTCATTTGCCGCTGCTACACTCCGCGATTCACGCCGGTGGGGATGAGTCTGCTCTTTGAAGGTCGGCTGTGGGTGGAATACCGCTTCGGTGATCGAATGCGTTTCGTCGCCGGCGTAGCTCAACGGTAGAGCACCCGATTTGTAATCGGGAGGTTGCGGGTTCGAGTCCCATCGCCGGCTCCAGAGAAAACAGACGACGGATCCTTCGGCGGGCAAGTGAGGTTTCCGGTTTCGCGTTCTCATAGCTCGGGCAGTTGGCCGAGTGGTTAATGGCAGCAGACTGTAAATCTGCCGCGCTTTGCGCTACGGAGGTTCGAATCCTTCACTGCCCACCATTGGATGCGGGCAAGACGATCGAAATCGATGCGGGAGTAACTCAGGGGTAGAGTCACAGCCTTCCAAGCTGTTGGTCGCGGGTTCGAATCCCGTCTCCCGCTCCACGCGGGAATCGGGAAACGGAAATCGGAAATCGATTGCGAGAACACGAGAGATTCATGTCGAAGCGCTTTGATTCCCGATTCCCGGTTTCCGATTCGCGAATCGGAAGCGCCCACGTAGCTCAGTTGGTAGAGCACGTCCTTGGTAAGGACGAGGTCACCAGTTCAATCCTGGTCGTGGGCTCCAACAGGAACCGGCGGAAGGCGTAGAGGAAAGAGATGGCGAAAGAGAAGTTTGATCGGTCGAAGCCGCACGTGAACATTGGGACGATTGGTCACGTGGATCACGGGAAGACGACGTTGACGGCGGCGATCACGTTAATTTTGTCGAAGAAGGGGTTGGCGCAGGCGAAGGCGTACGACCAGATCGACAACGCGCCGGAGGAGAAGGCGCGGGGGATCACGATTAACACGGCGCACGTGGAGTACGCGACGGACAAGCGGCACTACGCGCACGTGGACTGTCCGGGGCACGCGGACTACGTGAAGAACATGATCACGGGGGCGGCGCAGATGGACGGGGCGATTCTGGTGGTGTCGGCGGCGGACGGGCCGATGCCGCAGACGCGGGAGCACATTTTGCTGGCGCGGCAGGTCGGGGTGCCGTTCATCGTGGTGTTTCTGAACAAGACGGACATGGTGGACGACCCGGAGTTGCTGGAGCTGGTCGAGCTGGAGGTACGGGAGCTTCTGACCTCCTACGGGTTCCCGGGGGAGAAGATTCCGATCGTGAAGGGATCGGCGTTGAAGGCGGGGGAGTCGGGGGATCCGAACTCGCCGGATGCCAAGTGCGTTCTGGATTTGATGGACGCGGTGGACGCGTACATTCCGGTGCCGGAGCGAGCGATCGACAAGGATTTTCTGATGCCGATCGAGGACGTGTTCTCGATTTCGGGCCGCGGCACGGTGGTGACGGGGCGAGTCGAGCGGGGCGTGGTGAAGGTCGGCGAGGAAGTGGAGATCGTGGGGATTCGTCCGACGCAGAAGAAGGTCGTGACGGGAGTGGAGATGTTCCGCAAGTTGCTCGATCAGGGGCAGGCGGGAGACAACGTCGGGCTCTTGCTGCGGGGGACGGAGAGGAAGGATGTCGAGCGCGGGCAGGTGTGCGCGAAGCCGGGGTCGATCACGCCGCACCTAAAGTTTACGGCGCAGGCGTACATCCTGACGAAGGAAGAGGGAGGGCGGCACACGCCGTTTTTCAACGGGTATCGGC
>Ga0075434_100000469_pt1 | contig 30196 bp, 26 predicted proteins | sample RhiMethybrSRZTD3_FD_75298 | JGI IMG/M metagenome (GOLD analysis project Ga0075434, IMG submission 75298) | Populus rhizosphere microbial communities from Tennessee, USA - Rhizosphere MetaG P. TD hybrid SRZTD3 | ecosystem: Host-associated > Plants > Roots > Rhizosphere > Soil | place: USA...
TGCAGGACGAGGTCAAGTCCCTGTTGCTGGTCGGCGCCTACCGCGACAACGAGGTTGATCCCGAGCATCCGCTCCTGCGTCGTCTGGAGGCGATTCGCGAGGCCGGGGTGCACATCGGCGAGATCCAGCTCGCGCCGCTCGCGTTGGACGACGTGCGCGAGCTGATCGCCGATACGCTGCACGAGATCGACGTCCTCGCCCTGGCCGAGCTCGTGCACGACAAGACCGCGGGAAATCCGTTCTTCGCGACCCACTTCCTCACCGCGCTCGCCGACGACGGTCTCATCGCCTTCGATCCCGGCGATCGGCGCTGGATCTGGGATGGGGCGCGCATCGCGGCCCGCGGCTTCACCGACAACGTCGTCGCGCTGATGATCGAGAAGATCACGCGGCTGCCCGCCCCGTGTCGCGAGACGTTGCAGGCCATGGCGTGCATCGGCAACACCGCGCGCGCGGAGGCGCTGGCGGCAGCCCTGGACGTCGGTATGCCCAACGTCCACGCCGCCGCCCGTCCCGCGGTCGACGCCGGTCTGGTGGCGCTCCAGAGTGGCGCCTACACCTTCCTCCACGATCGAATCCAGGAGGCCTCGTACGCGCTCATCGCGGAAGCGGAGCGCCCGAGCGTCCACCTCCGCGTGGGCCGGCGCCTGCTCGCCCGGACGCCGCCCGAAAAGCTTGAAGAAGACGTGTTCGAGATCGTCAATCAGCTCAATCGTGGCATCGAGCTCGTCGGCGACCGCGCCGAGCTCGATCGCATCGCCGAGCTCAACGCGAGGGCAGGGCAGCGCGCGAAGGCCGCGACCGCGTACGGCACGGCGCTCGCGTTCTTGCGCACGGGCGCCGCCGTGCTCGGCGATTCAGGCTGGCCGCGGCGGCGCGCGCTGGCGTTCACACTCGCCTTCGAGCGGGCCGAGTGCGAGTTTTTGATGGGCGACCTGAAGCAAGCCGACGCGCGACTCTCGGCGCTGGTCGCGCGCACCGAGGGGCGGCGTGAGCTTGCGGCGGTCGCGTGCTTACGAATCATGCTCTATGTGACGCAAGGTGAGCCCGCGCGGTCGGTCGAGGTGTGCCTCGAGTACCTCAAAAACGAGGGCATCCATTTCGCGCCCCATCCGTCGCGCGAAGACGTCGAACGCGAGCTCGAGCGCATGTGGCTGGCGCTCGGCGCCCGCTCCATCGAAGACCTCGCGCGGCTCCCCGAGACCGCCGACCCGGCCACACTCGCCACCTTGGACGTGCTGGCGGCGGTCGCGTCGCCCGCCTGGTTCACGGACCAGCTACTGCCCGCGCTGATCGGCGCGCGCATCGCCAATATCTCCATCGAACGCGGCAACGGCCCCGCCTCGAGCTTCGGGTACTCGATGCTGGGGATGAAGTTGGGACCTTTCTCCGGCGACTATCGAACCGCCTACCGCTTCGGAAAGCTCGCGCTCGAGCTCGCCGAGCGCGGCGGCAACCCGCGCACTCTGGCGCGGGTGCTGTTCGGCTACGCCGGGTTCACGCGTCCGTGGGCCGACGATCTGAGCGGCTGCCGGGAGCTTCTGGAACGCGGCTTCGAGGCGGCGGAGCGCGCGGGAGACGTGACGTACGCGACGTATCTTCTGTACCACGTCGTGGAGTTGATGCTGATCGCGGGCTCACCCCTCGAGGAGACCGAAGCGGCCTGCCGGCGCGCCGTGAGTTACGCGCGCAAGCTCAACTTCGACTTCGCCGTGCTCCAGGTTCAGCCGCAACTGGGTTTGACTCGGATGCTGCGAGGGGACTCGGTGCGTTTCGGGTCATTCGACAGCCCCGAGTTCGACCAGGGCAATTTTGAGCGCATATGCAGCGGCGTACCGGCACTCACCTCGCCTCTTTGTCGGTACTGGTTCCGCCGCCAGCAGGCGCACTTTCTCGCCGGTGACGCGAGGGGATCGGTCGCTGCGGCGGAGGCCGCTGAGCCATTGGTGTGGTGCGCCGACGTTTTCCCTCAGTTCGCCGAGCATCATTTCTATGGAGCGCTCGCCCGTGCCGAGTGTCTGGACGGCGCTGATGACGTCGCACGGCCGAGCTTGCGCGAACGGCTCGAGGCACACGTGACCAAGCTGGCTCAGTTCGGTGAAAACTCGCCGGTCACGTTTGGCAGCCGCGCTGCGCTGGCCGCGGCCGAGCTCGCGCGCAGCGACGGCCGGGAGCGAGATGCGATGACCCTGTACGAGCAGGCCATCCGCTCAGCGCGCGCGGCCGGCTTCGCCCACATCGAGGCCCTGAGCTTCGAGCTCGCGGCGCGCTTCTACGCCGCTCGCGGCTTCGAAACGATCGCCGCGAGTCATCGGCGTGAAGCTCGCGCCGGCTACACGCGCTGGGGCGCGCACGGCAAGGTGCGGGAGCTCGACGAGAGTTTTCCCGAGCTTCGCGATCGCGCACCGCTCTCGGGCACCACGACCATCGCCGCGCCGGTCGAGCAGCTCGACCTGGCGACCGTGATCAGGGTGTCGCAAGCCGTCTCCGGCGAGATCGTTCTCGAGAAGCTGCTCGACACGCTGCTCCGCACCGCGATCGAGCATGCCGGCGCCGAGCGTGCGCTCCTGATTCTTTCGCGAGAGTCCGAGCAGCGGATCGCGGCCGAAGCCACCACGAGCGGCGATGCGGTCAGCGTGCGGCTCCGCGACGAGCTCGTGAGCGCCTCCGCCTTGCCCGAGGCCGTACTCCGCTACGTTGTGCACACCGGGGAGAGCGTGATTCTCGACGATGCCGCGAGCCGGGAGCCGTTCTGGCGCGACGAATACGTCGTGCGGCGGCGCGCGCGGTCCATCCTGGCCTTGCCGCTCGTGAAGCAGGGCGCGCTCGTGGCGGTCCTGTACCTCGAGAACAACCTGGCGCCCGGGGTGTTCACGCCGCGACGGATCGCCGTGCTCAAGCTGCTCGCGTCCGAGGCGGCGATGGCGCTGGAGAACAGTCGCCTGTACCGGGAGCTGCAGGAGCGTGAGTCGAAGATCCGCCGGCTCGTCGACGCCAATATCGTCGGGATCACGATCTGGCATTTCGATGGTCGACTGATCGACGTGAACGAGGCGTTTCTGAACATCGTCGGCTACAGCCGTGAGGAGCTCACCTCGGGCGCGATGCTCTGGCCGGAGCTGACGCCGCCCGAATGGCGCGACGTGGAGGAGCAGCGACTCGCCGAGATGCGTGCCACCGGCCGATCCACACCGATCGAGAAGGAGTTCGTCCGGAAGGACGGCCGTCGCGTGCCGGTACTGGTCGGCTCGGCGACGTTCGAGGGCCAGCCGGACGCGGGCGTCAGCTTCGTGCTCGACCTGACGAGGCGCAAGCAGGCCGAGGAGGCGTTGCAGCGGACCCGCGGCGAGCTCGCGCATGTCACCCGGGTGACGACGCTCGGCGAGCTGGCCGCGTCGATCGCGCACGAGGTCAACCAGCCGCTCGCGGCCATCGTCGCGGACGCGGGCGCGTCGCTGAACTGGCTGGCCGGCGCGCATCCCGATCTCGAGCAGGTGCGGGCGGGACTGGAGGCCATCGTCACCCACGGCCACCGTGCCGCAGACGTGGTTCGGCAAATCCGGGAGATGGCGAAGAAACGTAGCGACCGAAAAGCGCGCCTGGCGATCAACGACGTCGTGCACGACGTCGTCCAGCTCGTCCGGGCCGAGCTCTTGAAGCATCAAGTCGCCTTGCAGCTTGAGCTCGCGGCCGACATCCCTGCCGTGGAAGGCGATCGCGTTCAGCTACAGCAGGTTGTGATCAACCTGGTGATCAACGCGATCGAGGCCATGGCGCCGCTGACCGACCGGCCGAAGGAGATCATCATCCGGTCGACGACCGGCGAGCCCGGACACGTCACGGTCGCCGTGCGGGACACCGGGCCAGGCGTCGACCCCACCGCTGCGGATGGAATATTCAGCGCCTTCGTCACGACCAAGCCCGGCGGCATGGGAATGGGCCTGTCCATCAGCCGGTCGATCGTCGAGTCGCACGGTGGACGGCTGTGGGTCTCGCCTGGTCAGCCGCATGGCGCGGTCTTTCAGTTCTCGCTTCCAGCCGACCGGTCGTGAACGGCCTCGCTACTCTCGCTACGTGATCGCGGTGCCGAGTCGCGCAATGTCGTCGGCGGGGTGCTCGCCGATCGGCGCTATCGCGAGCTCGGTCACGCCAGCCTCTGCGTAGCGCTCGGCCTGCGCCAGACACTCGTCCGGCGTACCGGCGACGGCATACTCCGCGAGCAGGCGATCGTCGATCGCGTCTTCCGGCGCGTCGCCGCGGCTGAGATGGCTCATCGCGCGCGCAAAGGCCTCCGGCCGGCCGTACTCGCTCATCGCCGCCCGCGTCGCGGCCGATGCGGTCTGAGCGTAGGCAGCGAGCATCGCGGCGACGCTACGCTTGGCGATCCGCCGCGCCTCAGCGCCGTCTGCGCACACCGCGCCGGGCACGTACTGCACGATCTCGCGCGGCGCGCGGCGGTTCGCGCGCGTCGCGGTCTCGCGGACGATCGCGACGGCGCGCTGCGTGAACGCAGTCGGGACGAGGTTGGAGATGATCACGCCGTCGGCGATCTCACCGCACAGGCGTAGCGCCTGTTCGCCCATCGCCGCGGTCAGGATCGGCACGTTCGCGCGCCGTGGGGTGAAGTCCAGCCGCGCGCCGTCGGCAGAAAACGCCTTGCCGGTGTAGGTGACGGTCTCGCCGCGCAAGAGTGCGCGCGTGATCGTCACCGCGTCGCGCACGGCGGCGATCGGCCGATCGACCGGCGCGTGCGTCTGTTTGATGCGCGACGGGATCCCTGCGCCGATGCCCAGCGCCGCCCGTCCCTCGGACAGCTCGTCGAACGCCGCGATCTCCATTGCCATCAGCGTGGGGTGTCGCTGATGGGGATTGAGAATCCCGAGGCCGATCCGTATACGTCGGGTCGCCACGGCGCACGCCGCCGCCCCGGGCCACGCGCCTCTTCCGAAGGGATTCTCCGCGAACCAGACCGTCGAGAAACCGGCGCGCTCGGCGGCGACGGCCTGCTCGACGCACTGCCGCGGGGTCAGACCGCCATGGCAGCGCAGCGCCAGGGCCGGCCTGGTCGCGCTAGACATTCCCTGGACGGGGCGTATCGCGGCCTTCCGAGAAGTGGACGTGGACGGTCTTCCATTCGCCCTGCTGTTTCAGCAGCACCATCGTCGAGCGCGAGATGAATGACTTGTCCACGTGGCCCACGTCCGGCTTGCCCGTCTCAGGCCGCCAGCGCGATGTCGTCTTGCGATGGCACGTCACCACGGCCAGGTCGCCGCGGACGATCACCTTCACATCGAACGGCTCCCACCAGCCGCTCTCCTTGTGCTGCGCGTAGTACTGCCAGAGCCGGCTCCAGTGCTCGAGCCCCACGTACGTGTGGCCATTCATGTTGAAGAAGACGTTGGTGGGATCGTCGCTCCATATCGGCTTCAGGGCCGGCCAGTCGAACGCCGCGTTGGCGTGCAGATAGGCGTCGTGAGCGGCGAGGATGGCCTTGTGGTCCGCGGCGGCGCCGCCGTCGAACGTGATCGGGTCTGGCACGCCGGAAGGCTAGCACTTCTTCTCGGCCTCCACCACGATGGGATAATTCACCGCATGAGCAATGCCCTGGTGCGGCGCATTCGTGCCGCTCTGCTGGTCCTCATCGTTGCGTTGCTCCCGCTCAGCGCGATTCGAACCTCGTGGGCCTGGAATCTCACGGGCCATCGCTGGATCGCGCTCGACGCGTTAACCGTGCTGCCGTCACCGATGAAAGAGGCACTCACGTCCCACGCGTCGGCGTTGCTGGCCGGTTTGCTCGAGCCGGATTTCAACCGCGTCGTGAGTCACAAGATCCCCATCATTTCCCTCCGCGGAACGTCGCTACCACCGCGGACCGAGGCCGCGGACACCTTCAAGCGGTTTGCCAACGACGCCGAGGAGATGATCCGGCTCGGACGCGGGCTCGATGACGTGGCTTTTGTGCTCGGTCAGGCGACGCACTTCGTGCAAGACCTCAATCAGCCGCTCCACGGCGCGTGGGGCGAGACCCGGGCCGAGCATCACGAAGTCGAGGACCAGATGCTGTACCGCTCGTGGCAGAAAGATCACGCGTACCGCGGCTTCATGCTGATCAAGGACTATTCCTGCTTCGCGTATTCGATCGCCGAGAAGTCCTCGCGGCATGCGCGAACGCTCTTCTTCGATCGCCGGATCGAGCGCGTGACCGACATCGCGTGGGATCAGGCCGTCAACGACACCGCGAGTCTCTGGCAATCGGTGTTCTGGCGTGCCCTGGGGCCGGAGCGGGCGCGGCAGGTGTACGGCATTCCAGCGCCCGTCGGCGAAGTCGGGAACAGCTCGCGGTGCCCGTAGTCAGCGGGCCACGTTGCGCGGGCGCAATGCGAGCGGTCAGGACGCGCGGGACGAGAGAATGCGCACGATCGTGTCGATCGCCTGCTCCGCCTTGGCTTTCAGCTCGTCGTCGGTGTTCCCCGCGATCGGATGCGCGATCACTGTGAACGGGTAGTCCGGTAATCCCTCGATCGACGCGATTTCCTTCGCGCTCGGAATGAACCGGTCGGTGATCAGCGCCGCTGCCGGAACGCCGCGCCGCTCCGCGGCCAGAGCGTCGTGCAGACTGCACGACGAGCAGCTCCCTCAGTCTCCGATTCCGGATACGATCGCGTCGGCCACCGCCAGCTCGGCCAGCATCTCGGGCGGGACCGGCCGCGACGTGTCGGGCTTGCGGCGACGGATGAACTCGCGTACGCCGTGTTTGCGCAACAGGTCTTCCAGATGGTTGTAGAAGCTCGCGGTGCCGATCTTCGCGTTGTCGAGCAGGCCGATCGTCGCGCCGCTCAGGACGGCGGCCGGGGCGAGACTGAGCGGCTCGAGCTCGGGGTCGACTCGGGGGTCGAGCACTCGGATCGTCATGGCTTCTCCTCGATGCGCATCGTGACGGCCAGGGATTTCGCCCCCAACCACGGGGGAATGATCGCGCCGAACCCGCCGGCCGGTCCCCCCGCGGAGACGACGAGCAGGTCGTCCGGGGTCCGCAGCGCCGTGTGAACCCGGTCCGGGTCCTTGCCGACCACCGCGGCTTTGCCGACCGCCGCCCAGTCGCTGCGTTTCACCCACGCGCGCTCGTGCACGTACTCGCGAATGTCCTTCTTCGACCACCCCGCTGCGGCGAAGACCTCGCGGTTCTGGCGTCCGATGACCATGGCGTAGTGGCCGGCCCAGATCGAATACGTGAGCATGTTGCCGCGGATCGCGCCGACGTACGTATCGAGGATCTCGCGCGGATCACGCGTCCACTCGTTCAGTACCTGGTGAGGGCCCAGCGCCGCGAGTATCGTCACGGCGGAGTCGCCGGCCGGAACGCCGCGTTCGACCGACAGCGGGAGCCACGGGCTCCCGTCCTCGTCCTCGGCGACGCAGTAGGTGAACTTGCCGGGATGACCGAGCGTCGAGCGATCGAGGCCGCCGGGCACGCCGTGCAGCACGTTCAGGATGATCAATCGCGTCGTCCGCCCGATGGTCGCGTTCGCCCGGCTCGCGTTGGCGAGCGCGTTGTGCGTGGCGTTCATGCCGATCGCGTTCCGGATCGGACCGTTGACGACGATGAACGGCGCGCTGCCTCCGGTCGAGGCGGAGACGCCGTGCAGCCCGTACCCCGTATCGCACAGCGCGCGGACCACCGCGAGCACCACCGGCATGTACTCGGGGCGGCAGCCGGCCATGACGGCCGCGATCGCGACTTTTTCCGCCGCGATCCGTCGCCGGCGCACGGGCTCGACGCCGACGACGTCGCCCGGCGTCAGGCGCGCCGCATCGAGAAACGCTCGCACGAGCGTCGCGGTCGGCGGAACGATCGGAAGCCCGTCGGTCCAGCCGTTGTCCAGAAAAAGCTCGTTGGCGGCGAACGCGTCGTCGACGTCGTAGGCAGCGGAGGCGAAGTCCATGGCTCGATCTCCTGCGAATCCGACGCCATCCTATCACCCGCCCGCGCGCGGCGCAGGGACTGTGTCGTCAGCGCGCACGTCCCGATGATGAGCGCGCCGCCTCGGTACTGGTGGGCTTGACCGATTCGCATTGGGCGTGTGGCATCGATTGCTGGTGAAGGAGCCGGCCGCACTCGTCGGCGTCACCCGCCACGCCGATACGCAGCTTCGCGACGTGGTAGTGTGATCGTGCCATTGGCTGCAACTATGAGGAGACCGTCAAGGTCGACGACGGGCGGTGAGCGATGACGCTACGCAAGCGGATCGGTGTGATGGTGCCTTCGACCAACACGACGTTCGAGGCGGACTTCCAGCTCGTCGCGCCTCGTGACGTCACCATCCACGGCCAACGCCTGTGGCTGACCAACGGCGACGAGGGCGCCGCCGGCATGGACCGGATGAACGCCGAGATCGAATCCGGCGCCAAGTATCTGGCCACCGCGAACGTCAATGTAGTGGCGTACGGCTGCACGACCGGCAGCTTTTACCGCGGACCCGGCTACGACCGCGACATGCTTCAGACGATCTCGAAGGCGGCGGGTGTGCCCGCCGTGGCCGCCGCCCCGGCCGTGGTGGACGCGCTCCGACACTTCGGTGCGCGCCGCGTGTCGGTCGCCACGCCATACCCCGATTGGAACAACCAGCGACTGCGCGCCTACCTCGAGGCCTCGGGCTTCGAGGTGCTGAACGTCGAGGGCGAGCCCAAGGCCGCCGCCTCCGGTAACCAGGGCATCAACGACTCCGATCCCGAAGAGGTGGTGGCCTTCGCCTCGCGCGTGTGCCGGCCGGAAGCGGACGCGCTGCTTTGCTCGTGCACGGCGTGGCGCTCCGTCGAGGCCGTCGCCGAGCTGGAACGACGTACCGGCAAGCGCGTGGTCACATCGAACCAGGCCAGCATTTGGGCGTCGTTCCGCGCCCTCGGTCTCCGGCCGGCCCTGAAGGGTTTCGGCCATCTGCTCGAAGACCTCGCCGCGTGAGCGGAGCGTGACCGGGACGCCAGCGCGGCGCCTGCCCGTTGCGCTGGTCCACCCTCCTGTTGTATCTCCGAGCCACGGTGTCGACAGGCGGGCCTGCCCGCGCGACGGGCAGTGCGCAGCGGACCCATGGGGGAGGCCAGGATGCACTTTGGCGCGTTCTTCTACGGAACCGTGGACATGCCCGACGCGGGAGTGGAAGGGCCGCCGGCGCACCGGCGCAGCTATCGCCAGGAAGACTACCGGAGCGTCTACGCTGACCTGATCGCGTACGCCAAGGCCTGCGACGGACTCGGCTACGACTCGTTCTGGACGGCCGAGCATCACTTTCATAACCACGGCTTCGAGGTCGTTCCCAACGTACTCCTGTTCAACGCCGTGCTGGCGCAGCACACGCAGCGCATCCGGCTCGGTGCCTTGATCCATGTGCTGACCGCGTGGCACCCGATCCACTTCGCCGAGGACTACGCCCTGGCCGACGTGCTCTCGGGCGGGCGATTGCTCTGCGGTCTCGGCCGCGGCACCGAGGAGCGCGAGTCGAACGTGTTCGGCGTCAACGTCGGCTACAGCGGCAACGCCGACGACGTGCACAACCGTAGCGTCTTCGAGGAGCAGGTCGAGATCTTCAAGGCGGCGACGTCGAACGAATGCTTCGCCTTCCGCGGGCGGCACTACACGATCCCGCCGGAGGGCCTGACCTTTCGCGGCGAACCCGTCCACGAGTTCCCCCTGGTCCCACGGCCGATCAACACGCCGGTGCGCGTCTACCAGCCAGTCAGCAGCGAGGACACCCTGGCGTACACCGCGCGCCACCGCCACGTGGCGGTCCTGGCGAACCATCCGTGGGAGCGAATGGTCCCGTGGTGGCGGCGATACGGCGCGCTGGTCGAGGAGCTGCACGGCGCGCGGCTCCGCCCCGGCGAGGACCGCGTGCTCCAGGTGCAGCTGCACATCGCCGACTCCACGGCCGACGCGATCCGGACGGCGCGACGCGGCCACGACGAGCTGACCAAGCTCCTGTGGCCGAACATCGTGCGGCGCAACACGGCGCTCGCCGGCCGTGGCCCGTTCACGCTCGAGGAGCGCATGGCCGGCAAGTCGTGGATCGTCGGCACGCCCGAGCAAGCGCGTGACGAGCTCCTGGCGATGCACGACGAGCTCGGCTTCGAGGCGCTCCTGATCTTTCCCCATCTGCCCGGCATGCGACGGGCGGCGACGCTGGAGCAGCTCGGACGCTTCTGGTCCGAGATACGCCCGGCGCTCGCCGCGCGGATGCCGGCGAGCCGGCCGATCACGGCCGGCGTGTGAGGCCGCCATGCTGAAGGACCTTCCCGCGACCGTCGGCACCGGGCTCCACGGCTCGATCCCGCCGCGCCGCTACTGGGCGTACTACACCTGGCAGGAGATCGACGCGATCGCCAAGCGCGATCCGAACGCGACGGCCGTCATCAATGTCGGCGCCGTCGAGCAGCATGGACCGCACCTGCCGCTCATCACCGATACGCTCGTCGGCATGGAGCTTCTCGGTACGGCGCTGGCGCAGCTGCCCGACGACGTGATCGTGCTGGCGTTGCCGCCGACGAACTACGGCAAGAGCACGGAGCACACGACCTTCCCCGGCACCTTGACGTTCACCGGCGAGACCTTGCGCATGGTGCTGCGTGACCTGGCGGCGTCGGTGGCGCGCAGCGGCTTTACCAAGCTCGTGCTGCTGGGCAGCCACGGCGGCAACGTCGGTACCCTCGACGACTTCTTCCGCGATCTGAGGATCGACACCGATCTCCGCGTGTTCAAGATCTTCCTCGGCGGGATCGGCCAGGTACCCGGGCTCGTCGCCCCCGAGGAGGCCGCCATCGCCATGCACTCGGGCGACTCCGAGACCTCGATGGTGCGCCATCTCACGCCGGCCCTGGTCCACATGGACCGCGCCGAAGGGTACGTCTTCGATCCGACGCCGGACATCGGCTACTCCTTCAAGGGCCACGACGCGATCGAGGCGTGGGTCGCGTCGGATCTGTCGAAGACGGGCGCCATCGGCAATCCGCATCGCTCCTCGCCCGAGAAGGGCCGGCTGATGTGCGAGGCCAAGACGGCCCGTCTCGCCCAGCTGCTCGAATCGATCTACCGGAGCCCGAAGCGCGAGATCCGACTGGCGCCGAAAGAATCCTAGGAGGCGACGATGACTCGCCGATCGTTCCTCGTGACGTCCTCGCTCGGGATCGCCGGCGCGCTGACGCCGACCCAACGCGCCGCCCGTGCGCAGGGGCTCGACAAGCTCACGTTCGGCACGAACTGGAAGGCGCAGGCCGAGCACGGGGGCTACTACCAGGCGGTCGCGGCCGGCATCTACAAGAAATACGACCTCGACGTCACGATCCGGATGGGTGGTCCGCAGATCAACCATCCGCAGCTCCTCGCGTCGGGCGTGATCGACTTCAACATGGGCTCGAACTGCTTCAGTGCCCTGAACTACGTGAAGAACAACATCCCGATGGTGTGTGTCGGTACCGTGTTCCAGAAGGACCCGCAAGTGCTGATCGCGCACGCGGGCCAGGGCAACGATTCGCTGGCGGCGATGCGCGGCAAGCCGATCATGATCTCGCCCGTGGCACGCGCCGGATACTGGCAGTTCCTGCGCGTGAAGTACGGCTACACCGACGACCAGATCCGGACCTACACCTTCAACATGGCGCCGTTCCTCGCCGACCAGTCGGCCATCCAGCAGGGTTTCGCGACGAGCGAGCCCTACAAGATCGAGCGGGCCGGGGCGAAGATCGTCGTGCATCTGCTGGCGGACGCCGGCTACTCGAGCTACGCCACCACGATCGAGACGTCGTGGAAGCTCGTCAACGACAAGCCCGAGGTCGTGCAGCGGTTCGTGAATGCGACGATCGAGGGCTGGTACAGCTATCTCTACGGCGATCCGGGGCCGGCGCACGCGCTGATCAAGAAGGACAACCCGGAGATGACCGACGACCAGATCGCTTACAGCCTCTCCGCGATGAAGCGCTACGGGCTCGTCGACTCCGGCGATGCCGAGAAGCTCGGGATCGGCGCCATGTCGAGTGCCAGGTGGAAGGATTTTCACGCGACGATGGTCGACGCCGGGCTCTACACCGCCGACCTCGACCTCACGCGTGCCTACACCTTGAAGTTCGTGAACAAGAAGCACGGCCTGCACCTGAAGAAGACGTGATCGTCCGGCTCCGAAACGTCGACAAGGTCTACTCGAACGGCGTCGTCGCGGTGCGCGGCCTCGATCTCGACGTCGGCGAGGGCGAGTTCCTGAGCCTCCTGGGGCCCTCCGGATGCGGAAAGAGCACCGTCCTCCGGCTCGTCGCCGGGCTCGGCGAGGTCTCCTCCGGACAGATCGAGTGGGCGGACACGGGCGGGCCTGCGGGGGCGAAGGGAGACATCGGGTTCGTGTTCCAGGACCCGACACTCATGCCGTGGGCAACGGTGTGGAAGAACGTCATGCTGCCGCTCAAGCTGCGCGGCGTCGCTCCGGAGGAGTCGGAGCCGCGGGTGCGCGAGGCGATCGCGATGGTGGGTCTCGATGGCTTCGAGAAGGCCTATCCGCGGGAGCTGTCGGGCGGCATGAAGATGCGCGTGTCGATCGCGCGCGCGCTCGTCACTCGGCCGCGCCTGCTGCTTATGGACGAGCCCTTCGCGTCCCTCGACGAGATCACGCGGTTCAAGCTCGACAACGATCTCCTGGCGCTCTGGGCGCGCCAGCAATGGACCGTCGTCTTCGTGACCCACAGCGTGTACGAATCGGTCTACCTGTCGACGCGGATTGCCGTCATGACCGCGCGCCCGGGTCGCACCGCGGGAGAGGTCGCCGTCGAAGGGCCTCGTGTCCGGGACGAAGGGTTCCGGACCTCGTCGCTCTACAACGACTACTGCCGCAACGTGTCGGCCCGGCTGGCCGAGGCCAGCCGGGGGTGACGCGCCTGTCGAGCGTCCCGTCGATCGGTCCCGAGCGCGCCGCCGGCGGCGTCGAGGTGCGTGAGCTGGCGCCGGCCTGGACCGGCGCCACTGCGACGCCGCCGCGGCGACAGCGCATCGCCCGGATCGTCCGCCTGGTGCTGCCTCCGGCCGCCGTCGGCCTCGCGGGGCTCATGATCTGGGAGGCCATCGTCCGGATGCAGCAGATTCCGATCTACATCCTGCCGGGCCCGTGGCTCATTCTAAGAACGCTCGTGAAGGACTGGGGCACCCTCTATCCGTCGCTCCTGGTGACGCTCGCGATCGCCGGGGCGGCGCTGCTCGTCGCGACCGTCGCCGGGGTCGCGATCGCGATCCTGTTCACGCAGTCCCGCTGGATCGAGCTCTCACTGTTCCCATACGCCGTCATTCTCCAGGTGACGCCGATCGTGGCCATCGCGCCCCTCGTCATCATCTGGGTCAAGAACATCCCGATCGCGCTCCTCATTTGCGCGTGGATCGTCGCGTTCTTCCCGATCGTGTCGAACACGACACTCGGGCTCAACAGCGCCGATCACAATCTCCTGAACCTCTTCCAGCTCTACGGCGCGAGCCGCCGGCAGGTCTTCTGGCATTTGCGGCTGCCGAGCGCCATGCCGTATTTCCTCGGTGGCCTCCGCATCAGCGGCGGCCTGGCGCTGATCGGCGCGGTGGTGGCGGAGTTCGTCGCCGGCACCGGCGGCGCGCAGTCCGGCCTCGCCTATCGCGTGCTCGAATCCGGCTACACGATGCAGATCCCGCGCATGTTCGCCGCACTGTTCATGATCACGTGCACGGGCGTCCTGATCTTCGCGGCCCTGACCGCGTTATCGCACCTGTTGCTCCGGAAGTGGCACGAGAGCGCCGCCGAGCGCGAGGGATGACGACCGCGATCCCCGGCTTTGTCGCCGTGCCGGACCGCTCGACGGTCCGCCTGCGCAACGCGACCGTTCCGGCGCCGCTCTTGACGGCGCTCCCGGCGGGAGCGCGCGCGTCGGGAGACGGGCTCGTCGTCGTCGATCTCACCCTGCGGGATGGGCGGATCGACGACGTCGCGGCGGCGGGCGTCTCCGCGGTCGACGGGTCGGAGACCGCGGCCGAGGTCGATCTCCGGCGCGGCCAGGTCTGGCCCTGCCTGGTCGACGCGCACACGCATCTCGACAAGGGCCACACGTGGGAGCGCGCCCCGAACCCCGACGGGACGTTCAACGGCGCGATTCGCACGGTCATGGCCGATCGCGCGGCCCACTGGTCGGCCGAGGATGTGCGACGGCGGATGGAGTTCGGGCTCCGCTGCAGCTTCGCGCACGGCACGCGGGCCATCCGGACTCATCTCGATTCCGCCGGACCTCAGGCCGCGATCAGCTGGCCAGTGTTCGAGGAGCTCCGCAAGGAGTGGGCCGGCCGCATCGAGCTGCAGGCCGTCTCGCTGGTGCCGCTGCAGGTTTTCGGCGGGCCGGAGGGCGAGGCGCTGGCCGAGCGCGTCGCCGCGGCGCAGGGCGTGCTCGGCGCGGTGGGCTATGTCTCACCCGAGATCGACGCGCTGCTCGATCGGATGCTCGGGCTGGCGACCGCGCACGGGCTCGACGTCGATCTGCACTGCGACGAGAGCGGCGACGTCGGCGCGCGAGCGCTTGCGCATCTGGCGCGCGCGGTGCGGCGCAGGCGCTTCGCGGGTCGCGTCGTCTGCGGTCACTGCTGCAGCCTTGCGGTGCAGGCGCCCGACGTCGTCGCCGAGACGCTCGACCTCGTGGTCGAGACCGGCATCAGCGTGATCAGTCTCCCGATGTGCAATCTCTACCTGCAAGACCGCGTGCCCGGACGGACGCCGCGCTGGCGCGGCGTGACCCTCCTGCACGAGCTGGCCGCGCGCCAGGTGCGTGTGGCCGTCGCGAGCGACAACTGCCGCGACGCGTTTCACGGCTACGGCGACCACGACATGCTCGAGGTCTTCCGCGAGGCCGCGCGCATCGCCCACCTCGACCGGCCGTTTGGCGAGTGGCCGCGGGCCGTGACCACCACGCCGGCGGACCTGATGGGCGTGACCGGCGCGGGCCGGATCGGACCGGGGCTCCCCGCGGATCTTGTCCTCTTCGAGGGGCGCACGTGGAGCGAGCTGCTATCGCGTCCGCAGGGCAACCGGGTTGTGCTCAGACATGGCAGGCAGATCGAGCGGCGGCTCCCGAACTATCGCGAGCTCGACGACCTGGTCTCGCCACGCGAGCCCGAGGGAGCGCGCCATGGAGCGTGAGCTCTCGAATCCCCCGAGCGTCCATACGCCCCAGGCGCACTACTCCCATGTCGCGCGGGTCGGCCAGACGCTCTACATCGCTGGCCAGCTCGCGATGGACCCGTCGGGCGCGCCGGTCGGCGTCGGCGACGCTCGAGCGCAGGCCAGCCAGTGCTACCGGAATCTCGGCGCGATCCTCGCGCACTACGGCGGAAGCTTCCGGCACCTGGTGAAGACGACGACCTACATCACCCACTGGGGCTTCCGCCCGCTCGTCGCCGCCGCGCGCGATGAGTTGTTCCCGTCGCCTCCCTATCCGGCCAACACGCTCGTCGTCGTGCAGGGACTCGCCGAGCCGCACTTCCTGGTCGAGATCGAGGGCATCGCCGTCCTCGACTGAGGCCGGCGCCTCACGACCCGCCTCAGCTCCCGCGGTACGTCACGTAGCCGTACGGTGAGACGAGCAGCGGCACGTGATAGCGACCCGCGCGATCGGCGATCGCGAAGCGTACCGGCACCGCGTCGAGGAACGGCGGATCCGGCAGGGCGACGCCGGCCGCCCGAAAATACTCGGCGACATGGAAGAGGAGCTCGTACCGGCCGACCTGCATTTCGTCGGCGCCCAGGAGCGCCGCGTCGCATCGACCGTCGGCGTTCGTCGTCACTGTCCGGACGAGCCGCGTGCGGCCGTCGGCTTCGACGATCGAGAGATCGACGCGCACTCCGGCGGCCGGCCGTCCGTGGGCGGTGTCGAGGACGTGGGTGGTGAGGCCGCCGGCCGACGGGCTCACGCCGCCACCAGGGCCGTGAGCCGGAAGCGCGTGATGTCGGCGATTTCGGAGAGAGCGGTCTCGATCTCCGCGTCGACCGGATGGTGCAGGCGGCGCTCGAACGCCGCGAGGATCGACGCGGCGTCGTGCTTGCGCACCGCGATGATGAACGGAAAACCGAATCGCGCTTGGTAGCGAGCGTTGAGCTGCCCGAACCGCTCGTAGTCGTGATCGCTCAGCCGATCGAGGCCCGCGCCGGATTGCTCGGCGCGGGAGGCCGCGCTCAAGGCACTCGCGCGTCCGGCCCGCGCCGCCAGATCGGGGTGCGCCCGGAGCAAGGTGATCTGCTCCTCGCGCGAGGCGTCGCGCATCACCCGTACCATCGCCTCGTGCAGCGCTTCGCGACTCGCGAACGGGCGGGCCGCCAGGGCGCGCTCGGCGATCCACGGCGAGCCCTCGAAGACCTCGCCCAGCGCCCGGCGGAAATCGTGCGGGCTCATGCGGTTGATCTCGGCCAGCGGCAAGGCGGCGGGGCGGTCGCTCACGGTCAGTCGGGCGCGCCCTGGTCGAGCCAGCGGCCGAGCAGGTCGCGCTCGGCATCCGTCATGCCGGTCTTGTTGGCGAGCGGCATGGTCCGCGTCAGTACGACGCGGAGCCGGATCGGCTCGGCCCGCGCCCGGATGCTCTCGGGCGTCTCGAACGTCACGCCGTTGGGCGCGGCGCGGAAGACGTCGTCGGTCGGCCGCTCGGAATGGCAGGAGAGGCAGCGCCGGTCGATGACCGCGCGCGCCGCGGCGAACGGGACTCGCTCGCCCCGGCGTCGGTCGCCGAGCCAGGCCGGCGACGTCAGGAAGACGACGCCGGCCAGGGCGGCTGCGACCGGAAGCAGCCACCAGTCGGCCGGGCGATGCCGCTCGCGCGCGATCATCACGTGACGCGCACCCGCGCCCACCACGATGAGCAACCACAGGATCAGCCAGTTCAGCGGATGCCCGTACGTCGCCGGATAGTGATTGCTCAGCATCATGAAGACGACGGGGAAGGTCACGTAGCTGTTGTGCGTGGAGCGCTGCTTGGCGCGGCGCGACAGCGTCTCGTCCGGCGTGCGGCCCGCCTCGGCGGCCGCGATGAGATCGCGCTGCGCCGGCACGATGCGCATCCAGACGTTGGCGACCATGATCGTCCCGAGCAACGCGCCGGTGTGGATGAACGCCGCGCGGCCGCTCAGCACGTGGGTGAGCCCGAAAACCCCGGCGAGGAGCAGCGCCCAGGAGAGGATCGCCGCCGGCAGACCGCGGCCGCGCGCGAGCGGCGAGGTCCACACGAGGTCGTAGACGACCCAGGCGAGCGCCAGCGCGGCGATGCCCAGGAGCACGGCGCGGCCGGGCGTGATCGAGGAGACGGCGGGATCGACCAGGTACACGCCGCCCGTCATGTAGTAGACGAGCACAAGCAGCGGAAAGCCCGTGAGCCAGGTCATCGCCGCTTCCCACTTGAACCAGTGAATCGGCGACGGGAGCTGGCCCGGCGGCAGCTTGCGCCGCTCGACCAGGTAGAAGCCGCCGCTGTGCAAGAGCCACGCATGACCCTCGACGCCGCCGCGCGGCGGGTCGGTCCGGATCAGCGCCGCGTCGAGCCACATGAAATAGAGCGAGGTGCCGATCCAGCCGATGCCGGCGATGAGATGGGTCCAGCGCAGACCGAGGTTCAGCCAGTCGAGGATCAGCGTGTCCACGATCGCTAGAGCTTACTCGGCATAGGCCCAGGCCGTCACGCGTCGCTCGATGGCCGCGAAGATGCCGTAGAGCAGCACGCCCATGGCCGCCAGCACCACGAGGCCGCCGAAAGCGAGCCGGGTGTTGAAGTCCGACGCTGCGACCGCCATGAGGTAGCCGATGCCGGCGTTCGACGCGACGGTTTCCGCGATCACCGAGCCGACGAACGCCGACGAGACGGCGACCTTCAGCGACGCGAAGAAGAGCGGCATCGTGCGCGGCACGCCGACCTTGCGGAAGATCTGCCAGCGAGAGGCGCCGAGCGAGCGGAGCACGTCGCGCAGCTCGGTCTCGAGCGTGGCGAGGCCGACCGCGACGTTGACGGCCACCGGGAAAAAGGCCAGCAGGAACGCGGTGAGCACGGCCGGCACGGTGCCGATGCCGAACCACATGACGAGCAGTGGGACGACCGCCGCCTTCGGAATGCTGTTGAAGCCGACCAGGAGCGGGTAGACCGCGTCGTTGACCGTCGCCGAGCCGCCGATCGCGAAGCCCAGGAGCAGGCCCAGGCCAACCGCCGCGACGAATCCCAGCAAGGTCGTCACCAGCGTGTGCCAGGCGTGAAACCCGATGGGCCACGCGGTGCGCGCCATCGTCAGCGCGACGCTGCTCGGAGACGGCAGCACGATCGGCTGGACGCGGAGCAGCGCGACCGCACCCTCCCACGCCAGCACGAGCCCGGCAAACACCGCCAGCGGCAGGACGACGCGGCGGGCTCGCGGACTCATCACGCCGCGCTCTCGCGAGCCGGCCGGATCTGCTCGCGCATGAGCCGCATCAGCTCGCTGCCCTCGGCGCCGTACACCTGCGCCAGGGTCCGCGGCCGAGGGAGCGCCACGCGATGCGTATGCGCGATCCGACCGGGGTGGCTCGCGAGCACGTAGATCGTGTCGGCCAGAAAGATCGCCTCGCGGAGATCGTGGGTGACCAGTATGCCGGTGAACTCTCGCTCCGCGCGCAGACGCTGGTAGAGCTCCCACATCTCCTCCCGGGTGAACGCGTCGAGCGCCGCAAACGGCTCGTCGAGGAGGAGCAGCGCCGGCTCATGGATCAAGGCGCGGCAGAGGCTCACGCGCTGGCGCATGCCGCCGGAGAGCTCACGCGGCTGTCGGCGCTCGGCGCCGACGAGGCCGACCGTGGCCAGCAAGGCGACCGCGCGGTCGCGCCAGCGATCCGACGGCGGGGTCCGCGGGTCGCCGTTCTCGCGCAGGATCTCGAGCGGGAGCAGCACGTTGTCGAGCACGCTGCGCCAGGGGAGAAGGACCGGGTTCTGGAACGCCATGCCGACGTTCGCCAGCGGCCCGGTGACCGGCCGGCCGTCCACGGCGATCGCTCCCGCGCTGGCCGGCAGCAAGCCGGAGATCAGCTTCAGCAGGGTCGACTTGCCGCAGCCGCTCGGCCCGACGAACGCGACCGTGCCGCCGCGTGGGACCTCGAGCGAGACGCTCGCGAGCGCCTGGGTGACGGCGCCGCCCGTCGCGTAGGCGCAGCCGACGTCGCGGAGTGCGATGGCGGGGACGCCGTGAGCTCGGCGCGGATCGTCCATGGCGGAGGCCGGGTCGGCGTTCAGGGCTCGGCCCGCCCGGGCGGGGGCAGCATGAGCCGGAACACATCCTCCGCCCTGAGCGGCGTGGCGACGACGCGGGCCGCAAAGGGTCGCAAAGCGTCCTCCACCGCGGCGGCGAGCGCGGCAGGAGGCGCCATGCTCCCGGCCTCTCCAACGCCCTTGACGCCGAGCGCATTGAGCGGGCTGGGCGTGACGACGTGAGCGATGCGAATCGGTGGCGACTGTTCCGCGGTCGGGATCGCGTATTCCAGCCACGACTGGGTCAGCGGCTGCGCCTGGGCATCGTAGATGAGCGCCTCCCACAGGGCGCCACCGACGCCCTGCGCGACGCCGCCGTGGAGCTGTCCTTCCACGATCAACGGGTTGATCAGCCGTCCGGCGTCACTCGCGACCGCGTAGTCGAGCACCGCCACGCGCCCTGTCTCGCGGTCGACCTCGACGACGGCCGCGTGGGCGCCGCTCGCGAACGTAGCGCGGGGCGCCTGGAAATAGTGCGTGGCCTCGAGGCCGGGCGCCATGCCGTCGGGCGGCGGCGCGCTCGGCGCGCACGCCGCGGCAAGCGCGCCGAGCGCGATCGTCCGGGCGGGAGCTCCGACGACCCGCGCGGCACCGTCGGCGAGCACGATGTCCGCCTCGTCCGCCTCGAGCAGGCGCGCGGCCACGCGCCGCGCTTTCGCCGCCACCGCGCGCGCGGCGCCGAGCGCGGCATTGCCCGCCGTCACCGCGTTCCGGCTCGCATAGGTGCCGACGCCGAACGGGATCTGCGCGGTGTCCCCGTAGCGCACGGCGACGTCGTCGGGGCGCAGTCCGAGCTCGTCGGCGACGATCTGGGCCAGTGCCGTCGCGGTGCCCTGACCGTGGGGCGCCGCGCCGGTGACCAGCAGCGCCTGGCCCGAGTCGTCCACGCGGAGGATCGCGCTCTCGTACGGCCCGAGCCCCGTGAGGAGGACGAAGCAGGCGACGCCGACGCCGAGCAGGCGCCCGCGCTCACCCTTCGCCCGCTCCGCGGCCTGCTCGGCGCGGCGCGCGTCGTATCGTACGAGCCGCAGCGCGGCGTCGAGACCGGCCGCGTAGTCGCCACTGTCGTAGATCACCGGAATCTGCGCCGACGCTGTCCCGACGTCCCATGGAAACTCGTCGCGCCCGATGAAGTTTCGCCGCCGTACCTCGGCTGGGTCCATGCCGAGCGCCTCGGCAAGGTGATCGACGGCCCGCTCGATGGCGAAGACTGCCTCGGGCTGGCCGGCGCCACGGTACGCCGCCGCCGGCGCCTTGCACGTGAGCGCGCACCGCACACGACACGTGTAGTGGCGAATCCGGTAGGGCCCCGGCAGGCTCGCCGCGGTGATCGACGGACAGAGGACGCCGAGGCTGCGCGTGTAGGCGCCGAGATCGGCGACCACGTCCGCGCGGAGCCCCACGATGGTGCCGTCGCGTCGCGCGGCGAGCTCGACGTCGTGCTGCTGCTCGCGGGCGTGGGCGGAGCCGGTCACGTGCTCGCGCCGCGTCTCGATCCACTTGACGGGCGCGCGCTCGCGTATGGCCAGCGCGGCGAGCACGATCTCCTCGGGATAGATCTCCTGCTTGACGCCGAATCCTCCGCCGACGTCCGGCGCGACGACGCGGATCCGGTGCTCGGCGAGCCCGAGGACACCGCGGAGCACGTCGCGCAGCGTGTGCGGCCACTGCGTCGAGGACCACACGGTCAGCCGCCCCGTCCCGGTGTCGTACTCCGCAGCGACCCCGCGCGTCTCGAGCGGCATCCCGGTGTAGCGCTGCACCGAGTACCGGCCGCGCGTCACCAGCTCCGCCGTCGCGAAGGCACGGTCGGCGTCGCCCACGCGCACCGTGAAGTCCGCCGCCAGGTTGGCCGGCGCCCCCTCGTGCAGCAGCGGGGCGCCCGGCGCCACCGCCGCGTCCGTGTCGGCGACCGCGCCGAGCACGTCGTACTCCACGCGCACGTCCGCGGCGGCGTCCTCGGCAGCGTAACGGCTTGGCGCTACCACCGCGGCGAGCGGCTCGCCGACGTAGCGGGCACGGTCGCGGGCCAGCGGCGGCTGCGCGCACGGGCGCAGGGCCTCGTGCGAGACGACCAGCGGGATGGCGGTGATCGAGGGAAAATCGGCCGCGGTATAGACCGTGGCGCCCTCGGCCGCGGCCCGGGTATCGAGTCGGAAGCGCGCGTGGGCGTGTACGCTTCGGACGAAGGCGACGTGGCGCAGGCCGGGCAAACGGAGGTCCTCGACGAACGTCGCCTGGCCGCGCAGCAGCCGCGGGTCTTCCAGACGTTTGAGCGATGCGCCGAAGAGCCTCATGGGCACCGGCCGAATTATAATTCGCGACCATGGCCGGTCGGGCGACGTCGCCGGCGATCGAGCGCTCCCCGCACGCGCGCTTCATGCGACGCGCGATCGCCCTGGCGCGGCGCGGAATGACCGCGCGTGAGGGCGGCCCGTTCGGCGCGGTCGTCGTCCGCGGCGGCGTCATCGTCGGCGAGGGCTGGAACCGCGTGGTCGCGTCGCGGGATCCGACCGCGCACGGCGAGATCGTCGCGATCCGCGCCGCCTGCCGCCGGCTGGCGACCTTCCGCCTGGCGGGCGCCGCGCTTTACACGACCGGCGAGCCGTGCCCGATGTGCCTGGCCGCCGCCTACTGGGCGCGCGTCGATCGGATCTTCTACGGCTTCACGATCGGCGATGCGGCCCGCGTCGGCTTCGACGACCGCGTCTTCTATCGCGAGCTCGCCAAGCCGGCCGGCCGTCGGAGCGTTCCAACCGTGCAGCTCCTCGCCGCCGAGGCGCGGCGGCTCGTGCGAGAGTACGCCGCGCTGCCGCGCCGCACGCCGTACTGAGCCCGATCAGTCGAGCCGACGCTCGGCGGCCGGCGGCAGGTAGGCGCCGGTGAAGACCTGCGCCACCGTGGGCTTCGTCGGGAGCTCGAATGCGACGACGACCTGGTCGATCGCGCGCTGCATGCGCGCGGGGTCGATCGCGAGCAGGCCGTTGCGGCGCACCTCGTCGTTCACCATGTTCGCGCCGATGGCGAGCTGCAGGCGCTTGAGCTCCGTGGCCTCGTTCGAGAGGGGCTCGGCCGCCTTCACATGAGCGATGGACGCCTTCGGATCCTTCAGCGTCGCCTTGAAGCCCGTGTTGAGCGCCGCCATGAAGCGGCGCATGGTGTCCTCGTTGGCCTTGAGCCAGTCGACACGCACGACGACGGCGTTGCCGTAGAGGTCGATGCCGTAGTCGCTATACTTGAAGGCCACGACGTCGCCGTCAGGGATCTTGAGGTTCTCGGTGAGGTTGAGGAATCCGGTGAAGTAGAAGCCCGAGATCGCCTTCACGTCGCCCTTCACGAGCGCCGGCTCGCGGAGCGGCGGCGCCATGTTGGTCCAGGTGACGCTGTCGGCGGGCACGCCGGCGTTCCGCGCGAAGATCGGCCACAGCCGGCGTGGCGCGTCGCCGGCGGGCGCGCCGATGCTGGCGCCCTTGAGATCCTTCGGCTGCTGGATGCCGTAGCGCTTGAGCGAGAGTAGGGCGAACGGCGGCGAGTTGAGGACGATGCCCACGGCGATGAGCGGCTGCTGGGGGTTCTTGGCGTTGTACTCGATCATCGAGTTGATGTCGCCGTAGCCGATGTCGTAGGTGCCGGTGACCACCTGCTCGATCGTCTTCTGCGAGCCCGTGCCGCGGTCGATCGTGACGTCGAGCCCCTGGGCGGCGAAGGCGCCGATAGCCTTGGCGGTGATGAAGGGCGCCTGCGGCCCCTGAACCTGCCAGTCGAGCGCGAACTTCACCTTCGTCTGCGCCTGCGCGTCGGCACACCAGAGCGCGAGGGCGCCGGCGACGGCGGACGCGATAACGCGGGCTCGTGTCGTGAGCATGAGCAATCTCCTTGGAGCGCGATAGTGTGCCGACTGCGGAGAGCCTGTCAAGGCTGAGGGCGCGCGCCCCGTGCTCATGAGGCGCGTGCACCGGGGCTCGCGTGCAGAGGGCGTCGTCAGGGGCCGAGGCCCGCTATGATAGGCATCATATGACCGGCGATCTCCTGCCCGGCGCCCGCATTCTGCTGGGCCCCGGCCCCACCATGGCCGACCCGCGTGTGCTTCGCGCGATGGCCACACCGCTCCTGGGGCAGTTCGATCCCGAGTTCACTGCGATCATGGGCGAGGTGATGGCGCTCTCGCGCTTCGTCTTCCAGACCGAGAACGAATTCGCGTACCCCGTCTCCGGCACCGGACGGGCCGGGCTGGAGGCCGCGATCACCTCGCTGGTCGAGCCGGGCGATCGCGTCGTCGTCGGCGAGTGCGGGCGCTTCGGCCTGCTTCTAATCGAGCTCGCCGAGCGCTGCGGCGCCGAGGTCGTCGCGGTGCGCGAGCCGTGGGGCCGGGTGATCGAGCCCGAGCGCATCGCGAAGGCTCTGGCCGGGGGCCGAACGCGATTGGTCGCGATGATCCACGGCGAGACCTCGACGGGGGTGCTCCAGCCCTTGGACGACGTTGCCCGCCTCGCACGCGAGCACGGCGCGCTGCTGATGGCGGACATGGTCGTGACGCTCGGCGGGTGCGAGGTCGCGGTGGATCGCTGGGGAGTCGACGTGGCGGTGGCCGGCACTCAGAAGTGTCTCAGCTGTCCGTCGGGCATGGCGCCGGTCACGTACAACGCGCGCGCGGCGGAGGTGCTGCGCGCGCGCCGGAGCAAGCCGCGAAGCAATTATCTCGATCTGGCCCAGCTCGCCGAGTACTGGAGCCCGGCGCGCTTCAACCATCACACCGCACCGACCGCGATGGTCTATGGGCTGCGGGAAGCGCTGCGCGCGGTGCACGAGGAGGGGCTCGAGGCGCGCTTCGCGCGTCATCGGCTCCACGGCGACGCGCTCCGGGCCGGCCTCGCAGCGCTCGGCCTTACGCTTTTCGGCAAGGAGCCCGCCGAGCATCGGCTGCCGTTCATCACGCCGGTTGTCGTGCCGGACGGCGTGAGCGAGCTCAACGTCCGCTGCCGGCTGCTCGAAGATTTCGGCATCGAGATCGGCGCCGCGTTCGGCGAGCTTCACGGCAAGATCTGGCGCATCGGCACGATGGGCTACGCGGCGACGCGCCAGAACGTGCTGCTCTGCCTGGCCGCGCTCGAGCACGTCCTGCGGGCCGAAGGCTGGCGGGCCCCCGCCGGCGGCGGCGTCGACGCCGCAGTCGCGCGCTACGCGGGTGCTCCGGAGACGGCCGCGTCGAGCGTCAGCGACACCCTGGGGGCCGGCGGGATCGGGCGGATATGAGCGGTCCGAGCTATCCGCGCGATCTGGTCGGCTACGGACGGATCCCGCCCGATCCGGCCTGGCCGGGCGGCGCGCGTCTGGCGGTGCAGTTCGTGATGAACTACGAGGAGGGCGGCGAGCGGTCGATCCTCCACGGCGATGCCGAGTCGGAAGCGTTTCTGCAAGAAGTGGTCGGCACGACGCCGTTGCGCGACGTGCGCAATCTTCAGGTCGAGTCGATCTACGAATATGGTAGTCGCGTCGGCTTCTGGCGGCTCATGCGGCTGTTCGCGCAGCGGAACATCAAGATCAGCGTCTTCGCCGTGGCCATGGCGCTCGAGCGCCACCCGGAAGCGGCCGCCGCAATCGTCGAAGCCGGGCACGAGGTCGTGAGCCACGGGTGGCGCTGGATCGACTACCAGTTCGTTCCCGAGGCGGTCGAGCGCGAGCACATGCAGCGGGCGGTCGAGAGCATCACCCGTACGACCGGGCGCCGGCCCGTCGGTTGGTACACGGGCCGCCTCAGCCCCAACACGCGGCGGCTGGTCGTCGAGGAGGGCGGCTTCCTCTATGACGCCGACGCCTACAACGATGACCTGCCGTACTGGACGGTGGAGGCCGGGCGCCCACACCTGGTCGTGCCGTACACGCTCGACAACAACGATATGAAGTTCGCCACGCCGCAGGGTTTCAGCACGGGCGACGACTGGCTCGCCTACGTGCGCGACGCCTTCGACGTGCTCTACGCCGAAGGCGCGGAGCATCCGCGCATGATGTCGATCGGCCTGCACATGCGGCTCATCGGCCGACCTGGACGGATCGCCGCGCTCTCGCGCTTCCTCGATCACGTCGAGCGCCACGACCGGCTCTGGATCTGCCGTCGCGTCGACATCGCGCGCCACTGGATCGAGCGGCATCCGTATCGCGCCTGACCGACGGCCGGGTGATGTCCGTTCACCGCCCGCCCGTCACCGCCAGCGTGTGACCGGTGACGTAGCTCGCCTCGTCGGAAGCCAGGAAGAGGACGGCGTGAGCGACCTCGAGCGGCTGGCCGAGCCGCTTCAGCGGCGTCATGTGGTTGGGGCTGTACTCGACCGTCTCGTTCAGCTTCCGGAGCCCGGGGCCGAAGCGCTCGGTGTCGATCGGGCCGGGCGCCACCGCGTTGACGGTGATCTCGTACTCGGCGAGCTCGAGCGCGACGTCGCGCACGAAGCCGTGCACGCCGGCCTTCGCCGTGGAGTACGCAGAGCCGCCGGCGTAGTACGCGGTCCACGGCGTGCCCTCGCGCGCGCCGGAAGACATACAGATGATGCGGCCGCTGCGGCGGCGCATCATGTGCGGCACCGCCGCGCGCGTGCACAGGAACGTCGGGCGGAGATTCAGGCGCAGCACGAAGTCCCAGTCGTCCGCCTTCATCTCCCAGATCTTGGCGTTGCGGCTGCCGCCCACGTCGTTCACGAGGATGTCGATGCGCCCGAAGCGCTCGACGCACGTGGCGATCAGCCGGTTGGCCGGCGCCTCCTCGGTGAGATCTCCCGCGACGGCGACGGCGGCGCCGCCCGCCGCGGTGATCGCCGCAGCGGTCTTGTCCAGCCCCGCCGCGTCGAGGTCGCCCAGCGCGACGCGCGCGCCCTCGCGCGCGAGCAGCAGCGCGATCTCGCGACCCAGACCGTTGGCGGCTCCGGTGACGACGGCAACCCGGTCACGAACTCCCGGCATCGCACCCCTCCTGTACACTGACTGCGCGAATCATCGCACGGCGCGGAGGCCAGAAATGACAACGAGCCAGACCGACAAAGCCGCGCGCTTCCGCGCGCTCCACGAAGGGCCACGAGCGTTCGTGATCGCGAATCCGTGGGACGCGGGTTCCGCGCGCGTGCTGGCCGGGCTCGGTTTCCAGGCGCTGGCGACCTCGAGCGGCGCCAAGGCCGGCGTGCTCGGCAAGCGCGACGGCAAGGTGACGCGCGACGAAGCGCTGGCCAACGCGCGCATGATCGTCGAGGCCACCGACCTGCCGGTGTCCGCCGATCTCGAGAAGTGCTTCGGCGATGCGCCGGCGGTCGTGGCGGAGACGATCCGGCTCGCCGCCGGCGTGGGACTCGTCGGCGGTTCGGTCGAGGACGCCACCGGCGAGAAGGACCGGCCGTTCTACGACATCGGCCAGGCTACCGAGCGCGTGGCGGCCGCCGTCCAGGCGGCGCGCGCGCTGCCGTTCCCGTTCACGCTGACCGCCCGCACGGAGAGCTTCCTGCGCGGCAATCCGAACCTCGACGACGTGATCAAGCGGCTGCAGGCGTTCGAGAAGGCGGGCGCCGACGTGCTGATGGCGCCGGGCCTGCCCGACCTGGCCGCCGTACGCGCGGTGTGCGCGGCCGTCTCGAAGCCCGTCAACTTCATGGCAGGCATCAAGGGCAAGTCGTTCAGCGTCGCCGAGCTGGAGGCGGCCGGCGTGCGCCGCATCAGCCTGGCCTCGTCACTCTACCGCTATGCGATGACGAACCTGGTGGAGGCCGCGCGCGAGGTGAAGGACAAGGGGACGTTCGGCTACATCGACCGCTCGATCCCGACTCCCGACCTCGCTGCGTTCATGCAGAGCTGAGCCCGAGCTTATAGTGATCCCTTGCGCTTGGCGTAGATGCGCTGGTACTCACCGGCCCCCCACTTGATCGCGTCTTCCAGCCCCTGCCCGCGACAGAATTTCGTGACCATGTCGGGGAAGACAAACGTGTTGACGATCTCCTGGACCGGGGTGGTCGAGGGACCGGGATACCCGTAAAAGGCGACGATCTTCGGGAAGTCCTGCAGGATCTGCAGCTTGGGATCCGAGCCGATGACGGGCATGGGCTTTTTGTAGCGGTCGTTGAGGTACGGCATGTTGTAGCCCCGGCTCTGCACCATGCCCTCGAGATCGTTGTCGATGAGGTGGGCAAGGAACTCCTTCGCCGCTTGCTGGCTCTTGGAGAATTTCCACACCATCCAGACGTTCGGCGCCGCGGCGCTCACCCGCTTGCCCGGTAGTCCTTGCGGCTCGAGCGCGAGGAACGTGTTCTGAAAGATCGGGGGATTGGTGTCTTCCGTCGTACGGTACGCCGAGATCGCGTCGTGCACCCAGCACGCGATGCCCGAGGCCAGGTAGCGGTTGTCGGACGCATCGTCCCAGGAGAACACCTCCGGCGTCATGCCCTCCTCGAAGATCGCCTTGGCGAACTTCAGGAACTCGCGCAGCTCCTTGGAGTCGATCGTGGGCTGATCGCCTGACGGCGTAGCCTCCGTCCCGCCGAAGCTCCAGAACATCGAGCGCCAGAAGAGGTTCGCGTCGTTGCACTGGGACAGGGCGATCCCTGTCGGATGCCCCTTGGGCTTGAGTGTGCGTGCCGCCACCCGCGCCAGCTCCCACGTATCGGGATACTTCAAGTTGTTGGCGTCGAACAGATCCTTGCGGTAGAGCATCGGGGCCAGGATGTAGAAGATCGGCAGGCCGTACCAGCGGCCCTCCACCTCCACGAGCGACTTCGCCGCGGGGATCCACCCGCCGTACTTCTTCGCGGCCGCGTCGGCGACGTCCGTGAGATCGACGAGGCTCTTGAAATAGAGACGGGTCAGGATCGATGAACCGTTGTAGATGATGTCATGGCCGGCCCCGGCGGCGTACTCGGCGGCCATGCGCGCCGGAATTTCAAGATGAGGAATGTGGTCCACGCGAACCTTGACGCCGTTCTTTTCACCCCAATCGGCGGCGAACTTGTCGTACCAGGTGTCGTAGGCGGGGATGAAGTGGCTCCACTGCAGTATGCGCAGGGTCGTTCCCTTGAGTTGCGCGGGCGCCTGGCCGGCGTCGAGCATCGTCGACAACGCGCCGCCTGCGACGCCGGCGCCGGCCGCAGCGAGAAATCTCCTGCGATTGATGGCGGACAGGCTGGCCTTGGTGGATCGCGCGTTCGTCATCGGGAGTCTCCTTTCGGGTCGCCGAGCGGGATCGGACGTTGCGCGCTGAATGGACGTACTGGACACAACGACATGGACTTCGTGAGCGGGGGAGCGAGAGCAGCTACTCGAGGTTTCATGCCGTGGCTTCCCAACTCAAAAAAGGGCCAGGGCGGAGCGTCCGTTATGTACCTCCGAGGCGATCCACTGTCAATCGGAAGCGGCGGCCCGTCCGCGGCGCCGGCTGCCTCGTGAAGACTGTTCGAGACCGCTAGAGAGTCTGGCTCCAATCCCGCGCGACCAGACGCGCAGGGTCCCACCCGACACGGGCCAGCCACGCGAGCGCCTCGTCCTGGCTCGCTGACCTGACGACTGCCAGCGCGGCGCCGTCCTCGAAGAAGCCTCCAAACGCGACGCGTCCGTCTCGCTGAAGTTCAATGAGCCCGGCGCGGGTTCTCGCGCGATCACCCGCCGCGCCTTCCACGATGATCGCGCTGAGCCCGGTGTCGATCGGTGGCAGTTCACGCGGCTCGACGAAATCCGCGAAGGCGCGGGCGCGATTGGCCGTGAAGAGTCCGGTCCGGTTGAACTCGTTCTCGGCGAGCAGGCGGTCAAGCTCGGCGCGGTCGGCGACGCGATAGAAGATGTTCGCGGCGCTGCCATCCGGCTCCGGGCCTCCCGCCACCACGCGCCCGTCGTCGCGGAGGCTCACGAGCTGCTTCAGATGGGCGGGTCGGAACGGCAGGCGGCGAGCCATGTAGTCCGCCGCACAGACGAAGTGTACGTGGTAGATCGCCATGGTCGAATGCTAAACCAACGCGAGGCCCGGCGCACTTGTGGCATGCTCCACTGCGGAGAACAACCATGAAAGTCACGAGTATCGAGACCGCTGTGCTGCACGTGCCCTGTCCCCGCCCCATGTCGCTGGAGTTCAAGGACCATCGCATGGTCGCGGCGTTCATCGACACCGACGAGGGCGTGCGAGGCTTCGGCTACTCGCTGGCGTTCGGCGGCGGCGGCGCCGAGGCGATCCAGGTCTATCTCGAGACGCGTCTGAAGCCGCTGCTCATCGGCGAAGACCCACGGATGGTCGGCAAGCTGTGGGACAAGATGTTCCGCGCCGACCGCGGCATCCGCCGGGTGGGCCTGGCCGGCTACGGTGTGGCCGCGCTCGATATCGCGCTATGGGATCTCGTCGGGAAGATTGCCGGCCAGCCGCTGTTCCGCCTGTGGGGCGCGGTGACGGATCGGGTCGAAGCGTACGGGAGCGGCGGCTGGGCCAACTACGCCGTCGAGGACATCATCGCCGAGGGGCGCTTCTATACCGGCCACGGCTGTCGCTACTACAAGATGAAGATCCACGATCCCGACCCGCGGAAGAACGTGGCGCGCGTGGAGGCCGTCAAGAAGGCGCTGGGCGACGGCGTGCGGCTGATGGTCGACGTCAACCAGAAGCTCGACGTGCTCGGCGCCATCAAGCAGGCCCAGATGCTCGAGCACCTCGACCTCGTCTGGTACGAGGAACCCGTGCTCGCCGACGACTATGCCAGCCTGGCCGAGGTGGCGCGCTCCATCAAGACGCCGGTCGCCACGGGCGAGAACCACTACACGCGCTTCGAGTTCAAGGAGCTGTGCGAGCGGCGCGCCGCGCGCTATCTCATGCCCGACGTCTGCCGGGCCAACGGGTTCAGCGAGACGCTGAAGATCGGCCACCTCGCCGCCGCCCACGGCCTGACGGTCTCGCCGCACGTCGTGCAC